>Ga0308164_10002971_pt1 | contig 15983 bp, 23 predicted proteins | sample PhyTR2_FD_201031 | JGI IMG/M metagenome (GOLD analysis project Ga0308164, IMG submission 201031) | Phyllosphere microbial communities from UC Gill Tract Community Farm, Albany, California, United States - DLSLT.R2 | ecosystem: Host-associated > Plants > Phyllosphere > Unclassified | place: USA... | reverse complement strand
TGTAGCGCATGTTCACATGTTTCACACGTCCCGCACGATCCACAAGATCCGCGGTTGCCGCATGTTACACGCAGAACGCATGTTCACAGGTCATACACGTACCACACGTACCACACGTATTACACGTATTACACGTATTACACGTATTACACGTATTACACGTATTACACGTATTACACGTGCCACACGTATTACACACGCCGCACCTACCGCACGTTGTGCAAAAGCCACGTCCGCCGCGTGTCACACGCACAGAGCATGTTCACATGTTTCACACATCTCATTCGTGGTACAAATTCCGCGTGTTTCACATGAGGTACGTGTGGCGCATGCTCATGTCCGTTACTTGTCTCGCATCAAAGGCATGATCAGATGGGATGCGTGTACAACTTGTGATACATGCTCATTTCGTGAACATGTTCACAGGTATGTTGCTGTAGCCTGGTCACTCTCTAGGCGCCGCTAGATTGCTTGCCGGCTGACGCGGATCAAAACGGCGATGTCGTTGATCCGGGCAGGGGGGTCGGCTTGCAGATATTCCTTGGCTTTAGCCTATAGTACATCGTCGATGCTCGGTGGCCGCCCGAACCGCGCGCTGCGCGGCACCTATAGGGTCGGCTCTGGCCGCGCGACTGCATCCGTTCGGGATCCGTACAACTACCGATCTGGTGGCGATGGCACCGGCGTCCGTGGGGACCGTCGTTCTCGAGCGCCTCGTGCGCCAGTTGAACGGCGTCGAGTGCGACGGCTTCAAGCCGGAGCCGGAGGCCAGCAAGGGGACGGCGGTGACGCGCCAGTTTGGCGTGCCGGTAACGGACCTCGACGCGCTTCGCGAGGCGATGGTGCGGCGCGCGGCGCGCGCGGCCGAGAAGATCCGTCACCAAGGGCAGGTAGCGACCCGGCTGATCGTGTTTGCGCACGGCTCGCGCTACAGGCCCAATGCGCCCTTGGCGAGCCGCCAGACCCCGATGTCGCCGCTCAGTAACGATCCGCGCATCATCGCCGGCTTCGCGGCTAAGATAATGGAGGCGATGTATCAGCCTGGGGGCGTCTATACGAAGTGCGGCATTCTGCTCGAGGAACTGCTACCGCAAGACCCGGGGCAGGGCGACGTCTTTGCCGTCCAGGATCCGCGCGCGCCCGGGTTGCTGGCCGCTGTGAATGGGCTCAACGATTGGTTCGGGCGTGGGACCGTCGGGATCGCAGCGCAGGGATTCGGCGCGCGCGCGTTCGATACGAAGCGGAAGCCAAAAAAGCCCGGCATGGACGACACGCTTGGCGGAGATCCCGGTCGTCCGCTAGGTCGGAGCAGAGCGAGACGGAGCAGAGCGAGACAAAAAAAGGAAGAGGCCGAAGCGCCTCCTTTTGCTTTAGCGGATCATCTTGGTGATGATCGGTGACAGTGCCGAGAGCAGCACCCCGATCGCGATCACGGAACCGAGCGTCCCGATGAGCCAGGTCTGCGCCTTCTGCTGGGCTTCAAGGCCCTTCATCTGCGCTTCCAGCCGTGCGTTCGCTTCCGTGATCTTCACCGCCAGATGCTCCTCAAATGCCTCTACAACCTCGGTGGCCTGATCGTCCTATACACTAACGTACTTCCAGAGCCTTGAACAACGTGATGTGCATGCGGTTCGGTCTGCGTGAGACATGACGAGAGCGGGGCGGCAGCGCCGGCCCGTCTTGCGCTTACTCTTCCCAGAGCGACTTGAGCTTGCGGGTCCGCCTGTGAGCGGGCCGGGGTGCCGCGGGCATCCCGTGTTTCGCGATCTCCGCTTGGATGCTGGCCAGCTCCGTGAGCCATGCCTGGGTGCGTGCGGTTTGAATGTTCATCTGATCCTCCTTCTGTTCGCTTGAGACAGAGGCGGGCTGACGATCGGGCGGGGTCGGGGTCACAGGACCGCGAAGCGGCCGCGAAGCGGGGCGTGGGGGTGCCGATTTTGTCGTGGTCGTAGTGAAGCGCAGCGAAAACGCAGGCCGCGTCAAAATTGGGGGCACCGCGCATCCTTGACGCCGGCCCTGCCCGATCGTCACAATGGAAGGGCGTCGACGACAGAGCCTTTCCGACGTTGGTGGGGCAGGGGAGGCCGCCACATAGCGCACTTCCTTCTGCCACCGCACCGTCACGGCAACTGGACGCTCGGAGATGCCAGGATCGCGCCGGTCAGCGCGTCGCTGTCGATTTCACCAGCGATGTAGCGGGCATTGAGCTGTTCGATCTTGTCGGAGAGGATGCCGCCTTCGTGACGGACGTTGCCGCCTGCGAAGTCCACCTCACGGTGAGGACGGGTGCGCTCGATTGCGCTGATCGGGTTGATCGTTTCGACGGTCATGCCGCGATCCTTTTCGGAGATGGAGGGAAAGCCCCGACGGCTGGGCGTCGGGGCGGTCTGCGTCATCGTTCATTGACGCGCATGATGGTGAGGACGCGCGTGGTCTGGGACGGATCGACCGGATCCTCCGAACCCCCGGTGAGGTCGAGATCGTAGTAATTGATCTTCCAGTAGCAGGCGGTCCCCTCGAACTCGAACCGGCCCATGTCGCGCTCGCCATGCGGGTTGATGGCGTCATCGAACCGGTCGTAGTCGCGCACGGTGCGGATCAGCTCGGCACGCTTGCGAAAACCACGAAAGAGGCTGACGTCGCCGATCAGGTCGGCGATTCCGCTCGTCATCACGATGCGGTTCTTGCCTAGGGCGATGATATTTTCGCGGAGCCAGTCGTTAAGCCGCGCGATTTCGGTCGGCTCGCCCTTCCGGCACTCGGATGAGGAGGTCGGCGGTGATGACGGCGTATTGTGTGCCGATGGCGATGACCATGGTTGCCACCATCAGGGTTTTGGCGAGGCTCATGGCGTTTTTGCGGGCGATCCAGATATCGTTGAACATGTGCGAGGCTCCTGTGAAGCCGGCGGGGTTCATCCCCGCTCGACAGGCGCCCGACAGGACGGGGAAGGGCCGCGATCACTTTTTTCGCATGCGAAAAAAGCCGTAGCGAAGCGCCCGGACCCCTTGCCGGTTGATCGTATAAGGCACCGAGCCGTCCCAAGGATTGCGCCTCAAAGAGCGGGGTGAAGCTCGCTGGCCGGAGCGTCGTGCTCAGCGCTGGGTCGCCCGTGACGCTTCCCCTCGTGGGGTGGTGGACGCCTGCCCAATCGCGTCGCCCAGTTTGTGTCCCTATGCCGATAGGGAGAGTGCCGCGGGACACTGACTGGGTTCAGGATGGAAAGGCGTTGCCGCTTTTCGGAAAGAAGTTTCCTGCGCTGCCCACCCGTCAATCGATCGTCACCCGAATGGGCCGAGACTCGCAGGGGCTTGGTGGAGCGCAAGCGGAATAGAGGGACGGTTCCGGCATCGCCGGGAGACGCCCTCACATTCGCTGGTTCTACTCGCGACGGACTTCAAGCCAATTAAAGGCTGTTCATCGTCGGAGGTTTCGCCAATTCTCTTCTCAGCGTGAACAACATCGGGAGTTGGTGGATGCGAATTGGTTTGATGGGGTGCGCCGGGATGATGCTGCTCGCTGGATGCAGCGATCCGAAGAAGGCCAGCGATGGCAATTTCAAGAAAGCTATCGATGCCTACCTTGTGAAGAAGCCGATGTGCATCAACGCGCCGACGAGCGACACACGACCGGCTGGGCAGGAGAGGGGGGCTTCACCGTTCCCGGCTTATGTAGCGATGCCGACAGCACCAGCGGGGCAGTCCAACTTCGAGGACAGGACCCGGTCGTTCGATGCGCTGGTAAAAAGCGGACTGGCGAGCACGTCGACAGGCACGATTGAGTCTGACTCAAGCTGGGGAGGGTCCAAGACCAAGCTGGCCGTGAAGATCTATAATTTGACGGAACAGGGACAAAAGGCGTTCGTCAAATCTCCCGATGGGAATCCCTATCGCAACGATTTTTGCTACGGGACGCCAGCGGTCAGCGAGGTGACGCAGTTCACCGAGCCAAGCGCCGCATTCGGGGCCACGATGTCGTCGGTCGCATATACCTATCATGTGAATGACCAAGCGGGTTGGGCGACCAATCCAGCAATGGTCGAGGCGTTTCCGATTCTGAAGCAAGCGACAGGCGACAAGCTTGAAGGGAAAACCACGGTGGTTCTCACGAATAATGGCTGGGTGGATAGCCGAGGCAGCAAATTCTAGAAACGTAGCTGAGGCCCGGAGCCGTAGCTCCGGGCCGTGTCAGCCTCCGATTAGAAGGGTACATCGTCATCCAGGTCGCTTTGGTCCTGCGTGCCCACCTGCTGCTGGCGACCCCGGCTGAGGAAGGTCACTTCGTCGGCGATGATCTCGACGCCGTAGCGCTCGATGTTCTCGTTGTCCGTCCAGCGGGTGTAGTGGATGCGACCCCGGACCACTACCTTCTGGCCCTTGTCGACGTACTGGGCGACGGTCTTGCCGACGCCGTTGAAGCAGGTGATGCGGTGCCATTCAGTGTCCTCGACCCGGCGACCATCGGCGTCCTTGAGGATCTTGCCGTCGCTGTCGCGCTTGGGACGCGAGGTGGCGAGGCTGAACTGGGTGATCTTGGTGCCGCCCTGGGTGGTGCGGACTTCGGGGGTGGCACCGACGTTGCCGGCGAGGATGACGAGGTTCTGCATTTCGAGGTTCCTTTATTGCTTGCCGGGGGTCCGTCCCCTCGACTGAACACCAAAAAAGACGGCCAGGACGCCCACTCCACCGAAAGCGCGCAGACGCGGAGGGGAACCCCGATCCGAGGGGTGGTGCGGGCAGCCGCGTAAGCGGCAACTCGGCCCGAAGGATCGCGGGTTGGAGTGGGTGGACGGCCGGATTAGGTCGTTCAGGAAAGAGAGGGGATGGACCCCCACTGGCGGGCAACGGACAAAGAACCGTTTGCAAGACCAGCTTGTCACATCGATCTGCCGGCAATGTCGGTGCCTCGACCCGTCATCAAAGGCGGCACGACACCATGCCTACCGTCGCCTTGCGCCGATCGTACACGGGCAACCGCTCTGAGATGACGGTCGCGGCGTGGACCTTGGCACAGTCGTCCTGCCCAGGCGCGCGGGCCGTGCCCCTGTCGACATGGCACTATGGCGGTCCGACGCGTTCCACCCCGCTACGCGGTCGAGACAAAAGCCCCGCTGTCGTGATGCTGATCGAGGCTTTCAACCGGGATGCGAGCAGGGCTTGCGCGGACTCCCTGACTAACATTGCGCAGACAGCGCATGCCTACCGATCCAGGGTCCTAGCTCGATCGAAGGTGACCGGACCTATAGGTCCCAGCATCTGTTGGTACCCGTCACAACAAGGAAGCCGACATGAATCTCAATGACCTGCTGCCTGATGGTGGCATCGATGCACTCGCCGCCCAACTAGGCATACCGCGTGAGCAAGCCCAGCGCGGCGCAGAGGCGCTGCTGCCGTCGGTTCTGGGCGGCATGGGGAATAACACGACGCAGTTAGACGCCCATGTGAACACGCTTGGCGGGCCAGACCTTGCTGCGAACGTATCGAGCAACGAGCCGACGCAAATTGATCGCGGTAATCAGATCCTAGGCGGTATCTTCGGGTCGAAGGATGGCAGTCGTGACGTCGCCGACAACGCAGCGCAGAGCAGCGGCCTAGCGCCTGAGCTTCTGAAGCAGATGCTGCCGATCCTGGTCATGCTGGTGGCGGGCCATCTGACAGAGCGCTCAGCCGGGCAGCAAGGCGGCCTTGGCGGAATCCTTGGATCTGTACTCGGCAGCTTGGGTGGCGCTGGAGTCGTAGGCGCTGCGCCCGGGGGCGGTCTTGGCGGCGGCCTCGGGGGTATTCTTGGTTCGGTCTTCGGCGAGCGGCGATAGAGCCGTCCGGACATAAGACCGTCCTGCTCGATCAAACCGGTCGACTTGAGGTCCACGAACACCTCGTCGCCACGTGGCTACGGCACGGCGATACCATCGACGGCATGACTGGGGAGCGCATGTGATGCGGAGACGAGGAAACAAGCGAGCTGGTCCTGTGGCAATTGTCATCTTCGTGATGATCGTGGCACTCGTCGTCACGATCTGCTGGCTCGCCGCGCGTGGCTTTCAGAAAGAGCCGAATGGACCACCGCGTGGTAGTCAGACGCTGCCAGTGCAGGCAGCGCAGGGGACCCTGGATGCGACGCCTCCGAACGCTAGTCCAGCTCGCTAATTGAGGACGGTTAAGCCAGCAATCTAAGGCCGGAGGGGACCGCATAGGATGCGGTCCCCTCTGGATCGGGCGCGTTAGTTGCGCAGGCTATCTGGAACGATACCGCCGTTATCGGCAAGCTTCTGCATCACTGCCTTATGAAGGGCGATGTTTTGCTCGGCCGAGCCGTCAGCTGCTGCATGGACGTTCAGTTCGCTCGCGAGTTCCTTGCGAGCCGTCAGACTGGAATCCAGGTCCAGCAGCTTCAGAAGATCGACAATCGAGCTCTGGTAGTTGCCCCCGCCATCTTTCATCGATGCCATCTCGCTGAGGACTGCACCGACATCGACGGACTGCTGAGCCGCTGCGGGGGCGGGCTGGGCGGTAGCGGTCGGTGCGGCCTGTGGCGCAGCTTGGGGCGCAGCGGCAGGAGCCTGAGCCGGCGCAGCCGCTGGCGCGGCTTTGTGATGGAAAACCTTGTTCATGATCGTGCTGAAGATGCTCATAGCCGTGTCCCGATAAGGCCGGCAGCTGTGCCGGCAGACGGCTAGAACGAACTCGGCCAACGATCGGTCCGGCGTTCGTTGCTCGTGCGGAACGGTCCTCAGGAAGCACGCGTTGAGCAGGCAGTGGCGATATGCGAGCAGATGGAGAGTATGATGAACTTCAAGACCCTGGCACTGGTATCAGCTGCGGCATTGTCATTGGCCGCATGCGGCAAGAAGGCCGACGATACGACTGCCGTCGATAACAGCACCTACGCCAATACGACCGCCATGGACGTGAACGCAGCTGGTTCTAATGATGCGATGGCAGCACCCGCCTCCGGTGGGCAGGCCTTCGTCAACATGGCGGCGGCAAGCGATGCGTTCGAGATCGAGACCTCGAAGCTTGCTGTGACCAACGGTGCATCTGCTGCGGTGAAGAAGTTCGCTGGCCAGATGATCACCGCCCATGAGGGTTCGACCGCGAAGCTTAAGGCACTGACAACAACGCTGTCGCCGGCTCTGACGCCTGACCCGGCGCTGAGTGCTGAGCAGCAGCAGAAGCTCGCTGATCTGAAGATCATGCAGGGCAATGATTTCGACACCGCGTACGCAGCGGCGCAAGTCGCCGGGCATCAGCAGACGCTCGATACCCTGAAGGGATACGCCGCAACCGGCGACGTACCGCAGCTTAAGACGTTTGCGGCGGCCTTGGCACCGACGGTTGCAGCACATCTCAACATGGCAAAAGCACTTAAGTCCTAAGGTCGGGTCCCAGACAATGACGTATGAAGCCGAGACGGACACCAAGTGTACCTCTCGGCTTTGCCTGTCCTGACGTCAGGACGGATACAACGAAAACTGCTTCGTGCCGGGTCTCGACGTGACCGATACGCGAGCCCCGGCAGGAAGATTTCCGCATGAGCAGCCCCGACAACATCGCCGGCTACAAGGATGGAGGTGCGATGCGGCTCGAGCTTCGCATAGCGCGCACGCGAGGAACTTTCCTCGGCGCTCGCCGGTGATGACGAGCGTGCGGCCGTCGAGGAAGCGTGGCTGGTTCCGGATCGCGGCCGCGAGGACGTCGATCTTCAGAGCGGGGCTGCACCAGCGCACCCGAAGATCGGTAGACGTCTGGGGAAAGAGCCCGCGCGTGCCGGCAGAGCCGTTGCCCCCGGCACGGCCGATGCCGGTTGGCGTCGCGAACGCGATCGGCGCGATCGGCGCGGTCGGCGCGTCGTCGCGCCTCAGCTCGCGCGCGAAGCCGCCTTCGCGCCACGAGACGTAGAGAGCTATCCCGAAATGCTGGGCGATCGCGCGGACATAGGCGGGCGTGCACGGCCAATCCATAAAGGTCGGGCGGTGGCCATCGACATCATGGTGATGCAGCTCGATCGCGTGTGCCGGTACGCCGAGGCTGAGGAGGTGGAGCAGGGTGGCAAGGCTGTCCTTGCCCCCACTGAACGCTACGACGAAGCGCCGGTAGGCGCCGAGGTCGGGGAGGGCGGCGGGAGCGGTCATGATCGCGCGACTGTCCTTGCGCAGCACCTTCAACCACGAGCCGATGTACGCGGCATGGTCGTCCATGTGCGAGGTGGGAAGACCGAGATCAGCACCGAGCAGCGCTGAGGTCATCTCGGCGCAAAGCTCCTCGAACGCGTAGGCGTCGTCGCTGAAGCGCTTGCCGAACGTGCGATCGAGTCGGTCGGGATGGCCGGTCCAGTGGCCAGCCTCATGGGCGAGCGTTGCCGCGAAGTAGGCGGGGGTCGAGAATAGCGCGACAGGCGGCATGGTGATGCTGTCGGCGGTGCGGTCGTAGAACGCGCGATCGCCGCGCGTGTGGACCGTTGCCGGCAGCGCATCGAGGAAGCGCTGCGCGCGCTCGGGGACCCACAGCAGCGTGTCGCGTTGCAGCGATTCTTGTCCAGCGATGGTGTCGGCGACCGCCTTGGCGGCCGTGATCGACGGTTCGGTGAAATCGAGTTCGAGAGCTGCGGCTGAAGTGTGCATCGAGGGCCTGCGGTTTTATCGCCCGGTGCTCATCACCGGATCAACAAGCCGAAGGCTCCCTCTCCTCTGCCTGCGCTTATGCGCAGGTTCGCCCTGTCATGAACGATAAACTCCGTACTTTACCGGGCCAGAGGGCGCGGCGACCACACCCTCAAATTTGTCCGGCCGTCACCATTTTTTCCAACAAGGCATTCACACGGGTCTGCCACCCGGGGCCGCTACCCCGCAAATACTCGACCGTCTTGGCATCGAGACGGATTTTTATTTCCACCTTGGGGGTTTCCAGTTTCGGTCGCCCGCGCGAGGACGGCTTCATTCCGGCCATGAACGCTGTGTCCATCGGCAGATTGCCGTCGTGAATCTCCGGGTCAAACTTGGCCATGATAGAACCTCACTTCATGTTTTTCTGCCGGGCGCAGGCTAATGGCGCGAACCGCGTCGTCATGGGAGCCTTCGGTAAAAGCTAGGACATGCAGGCGACCACCGATCATCCCCAAGGCGACAAAGCGGGACCTCTCCGTAATCGATCGTCCTCGCGCTCGAATGCCGTGTCCCAATCAAATCCTTCCGTAGCTTGCAAGGACACGCCGTGCTTGGCGATATTCCCAGCCTCCTTGGCGGGATTGAACTCGATTTCCATCGTGATTTCGTGCACCATAAAATAGGCGACAGAAACTTATTGTGCACCCATTAATAGCGCTTGAAGCAGGGTCGTGTCGGTTATGACCGTGGGTCCACTTTGGCCGATGCCTGATACGCCTTCCAGGCGTCGTTCCAATCGTCGTGATGCGCAGGCACGCGGCTGACCAGCTCGCGGCCGTTCGCGGTGAGATAGTTGCGAGCCTTGGCGAGCAGTCGATCGGCCGCCCGTCCGCGATCGCCATAGACGATGATGCGGCGCACGCTCGCAGGTATGGCGACGAAGGCGAGGCGCTCGACGCCGCCCAGGGCCCAGGTCGGGGTGCCGAACCATTCCATCGCCGAGAGGGCGTCCTCGATGCCTTCGGCGAAGCCCAGTTCGTCCGTCGCCGGCGCCAGCCGGATCGCCGCGGTGCCGAGCAGGCCCAGCGAGACCTTGGGCTTGGACATCGGCTTGTGCAGCACGTTGTCGGGATCGAGGAACGTGCGTTGCACCGCGACGACGCCCATATCGTTTTCGACGGCCGCGATCATGGCGGGCATCGTCCGCTTGGACGGCCCGGAGCCGTGGATCGTCGCGGAATTGAACCGCAGCGACTTGTTGAAGGGGCCGGAGAGGCCGCGTGCGAGGAGATACTCCTCGGCGAGCGTGCCGGCGATCGGCTGACTGGCTTTCCAGAGCCGGAGCGCGAGCGCGCTCATGTCGCGCTTGGGGCTCGCTTCGGGCATCGACACGGCTGCGCGATCGTGGAGCTTGCGGCGCTGCAGGGCTTTCAGGACTTCGATCGTCGTGCAACCCGCGAAGCAGTGGAACAGGATTGCCGTGTCCCCCAGGCGGACAGACAGGCTCGGAGAGCCGTCGTCATGCGCTGGACAACGGCATTCGCCGCGCGTGCCGCGCCAGATTCCGCCGAGCTTCTCGACGATATCCTTGGCGCGGACCTCAGCGTCTAGCGGGAGACGTGCCATGGCGATCGTCCTGTGGGTTTGATAGATTTCGGTCATGGGTGCCTCCGGAGACATTGAACCGAAGATCAACCGGCATCCTCTCCTCTGAGGCGACGATCGCCGCCATCGTCCGCGTGGTCGCGGAGGGGTTTAGCTGTAACGACCCGAGAAGAGGTCGCCGATTGCACGCCGGCGAAAGGCGTTCCACCAGCGGCGCCGACGATGTTCGGCTGCGTCGTGGATCATGTGGCAGCGCTGACAAAGGGCGGCGAGGTTGCGCCAGCGCAGGCCGTTGAAGGTCGGGTCGTGGTTGAGATGGGCGGTCGCGAGATAGACCGGCGTACGTGTCATCCCGATCGCCTCGAGCGGCACGAAGCCGGGCTGGCGGCGAAGCTGGCGGCCGCGGCCATCGCGCCAGGCGTGGATCTCGGTATCCCACCAGATGCCATCGGTGCCCAGCAGCGTGGCGCGGCGTCCATGGGGGCGCTGGCAATGCTCGCAGCGCCCGCCTGCGCGCGTGAAGCGCACGATCCGACTGATCTCCGGCCAGTCGATCGGGTAGAGCCAGCGATGTTCCGGACGGATCGGCATGGCACCGATTCTGAATCACGCGCCACGAGAACGAAAGGAGAAAATCGCTGTCCAGCGGCGAATTTGTCCTGTTCCTTTGATCGGTCATGCGCCGCTCCGCGTCGCACTGACGGACGTACCGGCGTTGTTTGATTGGAGGGGCTGAAGCTGCGTTGCGATATCGGTCATGGAGAGTCTTCCCGCAGGAAGGCGGATGGTGCGGTAGCCGGCCGAAGCGGTCATCGCGTCACGCTTCCGATCGCGCAAGGGATCATGGCTGCGATCGTCCAGCTCGACCAGCGCGAGGATCGCGAGGATCGCGAGGATCGCGAGGATCGCACCGGATGCGCGATCTTCGATCACGAAGTCGACGATCTTCTGGAAAAACCTAATGCGGGTGCGCATCGCCTCTTCGCGACCCAAGCCGGCCTTAGGCTGTAGGAGCGCGCCCATCGAGACCTGCACATGCACGCGGGCATCGGGGAGGATGCGCTCGATGATGCCTCGGGCGGGGCGCTCGCGTTCGGTGAGCAGCGCCTTGGCGCGTACTTGCGGCGTGCGCGGGATTGCCTCGGTGATCGCGGCCAGAGCGATGACGACGACCAGTGCCGCGACGAGCAATTCAGGTCGCGCGTAGTGCGTCATCGTGCGGTTGAATTTGGTGCGAGGGCCGGGAGGGCGCGCAAAGCGCGCGTCCTCCCGGCCAGACGAGGATCGTTACCCGACAGGGCCGACACCGTGTGCGCGGTCGGTCGGGGCGCAGCGCCGATAGAGCCGTGCCGAACGCCGCCCCCGCGTCCCATCAGCTATCCGAGTCCTCGGTATCAGTCTTAGTCAGTACCGAAAATGTATCTGCGATCAACTCGGTCCGGTAGGTCGTGTCGTTCGCTTCGCCATGCTGGCTCTCGCGCACGCGCCCGGTAATATGGACCAGATCGCCCTTACCAGCATTGTCGACCTGGGAAGCGACGTTTGAGAAGCACACCACGCTGTTCCAATGCGTATCCGTCTTCCACTCCTCGCCGTCGCGCCGGTTATAATTGGCCGCAACGCTGACGTACTTCACTTTCTCACGCGACGTAATCTTGCCAATCCGACCGATGATCCGAAACTCTGCAATATTCTGAGGCATCAAACTCTCCTTGGCTGAAGTGGAATGCTGAAACCGCCCGGTTGATGAACGCTATTCGCGCTCCTGCTCGAGATGTCGGAAATGGTATTTCGCGATGTTCTCGGGCGTTGCGTAAACTTGGTACGCTCGCGTCCAGTCGTGACTGATGTCGCGCTGTGCGGTTTGCAGTGGCACCTGATGGGTGCAAACGAGCCGCCACAGGACATAGGCCAGGACGTTCTTGTCGCCGGCATTAGCCTGGCCCTGGCGCGGTTGAAGCCAGAGGTCGTGCATATCGAGCGGCGCGCCCCCAATCGACATCGGGATCAGATGGTCCAGCTCGTAATCGACCATGCGCTCGCCGGGATGCTGCGCATCCATCATGCGGCGTTTCAGCAGCCCGGTGATCGAATAGGCGGGTCGTGCCGACCGGGCGTAGCCCGGGCGGCAGATCGTCTCGTCGATGGCCTGGGTGATAGCGGGGTCGACCGCCCCCGGTGTTTCAGGCGGTGGAAGAAGCGCGGCTAGGTTCGCAGGGATCAAGAGCGAGTGGATCACCTTTGAGATACCGACGACGGCATCGCACACCGAACCGTCGTTCGTCGACGCGCAGCCGAACGGATTTGAGCCAGCATTGTCGTAGTGAAGCGATGGGCGTTGCCACAGGACGATCCCTCCGAGGACCACAGCACCGCCCAGGATCGCGCGCGCTCTCATCGGAGCGGTGCCGTTCTGCGTGGCGCAAAGCACCGGCGCCTTTTAAGCGCTACGAGATCGTCCAGATTTTGAAATCGGGCCAGCATTTCGTCATTATTACGATATCGGTCAAAAATGACAGCTCTATTTTATCGACCTTGTCGCCGCCTGATTTGAAGCCACCTTTTGGGAGAAGAGCAGCCCAAAAGCAGATCAGCACGCGCGACGATGGGTAGACATTGCAGCCAAATACACTGATCCCCATCAGCAGTGTTGCATTGTCGCGATGTAGACATGTAGGGGGACAGACATGCCTACTATCGCAATAATCAGCCAGAAGGGAGGCGCGGGCAAGACGACGCTGGCGCTTCACCTTGCCGCTGCCGCCCATGACGCGGGCCGCGTTGCGCTCGTCATAGATACCGACCCCCAAGCGACTGCCAGCCAGTGGGCAGCCTGGCGCCAAGACGCACCGCCTGAAGTGATCGACAGCCCACCGCCACGACTCTCTGCCAAGATCGCGCAGGCGAGAGGGCAGGGGGCAGATTTTATCGTCATCGATACTCCGCCTCATGCCGACAGCGCCGCGCGTGCCGCAGTCGAGGTTGCCGATCTAGTCCTGATCCCATGCCGTCCCAGCGCCTTCGACCTGGCGGCGATCCAGACGACGGTTAAACTCGTGCAGTTGCTTCGTAAGCCAGCCTTTGTGGTGTTCACCGCAGGTTCCCCTAACGCGCCGCGCATGTACCAAGAGGCCGGCGGACTCGTCGAAGGGTTTGGTACGCCAGCCTGTCCGATCCAGATCGCCGACCGCGCCGCCTTTCGCCACGCAAGCGCGGAAGGCCGCACCGTCATGGAATTCGAGCCCAACGGCAAGGCGGCAGAGGACATTCGACACATCTACAGGTGGACATGTCTACAGCTTGGAATACCGCTCAAGGCGCCAAAGAAGCCATCATCCAAACTCTTAAAAGAAAACGGAAAAACTGTAGCATGAGCCGCAAGCCGTCCTTCGCAAACCTGCGTGATCGCACCTTGCCGGAATCAGTCGTCGCAACACCAGTGGCTTCACAGCCTGTTGCACAGACGCAAAACCAGGCGGGCGGACCGGGGGCTACATCGGGTCCTGCGAGCCGGCAGGGTCGCAAACAGATCGCAGGTTTCTTCACACCCGAGATGTCGTTCGCCATGCACACGCTGGCACGTCGCCAAGGCAGAAGCCTCCAGGCGCTGATGGCCGAGGCATTTAACGACGTGCTGCGCAAGCACGGCGAAAGCCCGATTGGGGACTAATCGCGACATCAAGTTCCGATTGGCCCTGCCAGCCTGCGCCCAGGCATAGTGCGGACGGGTCACAGCCGAGCAGGTAGAGTCGATAAGCAACTCAGCTATGACGGCCAACCCTGCCCTTGAATTGCAATGAGATCCCCGGCGTACGCCTTCGGCCTCGCTCGTCTTCCCATCCAGCATGGTCGCTCTGGGGGGCACCGATACGGTAATGTAACGGGTCATTGCGCAGGCTGGGGCAAACTGTTCGGTGCCATCGCTCTAGGGAGCAGGACCGTCTGCCACGGGAGGGCAGTCAGTTGTGTACGGCGCGCAATCCGGTAAATGATTGAGGTATGACGAAATACCTCATGCTTATGCTAGTTGGCCTTTCGACTACTGCTACCGCGCAGGTGGTGCAGCCAGGAGATTGGGACGTCACGTCAAAGGTCGTAGACCTGACCGTACCGGGTGTTCCCGGATTCCTTTTGCGAATGATGAAAGGCAAATCGAAGGCCGAACGCAAGCATCTGTCGAGCGGGCAGGGGATCGAGACGCTCCTGATGCCCGACCCGAAAGCACGATGCCGGATCGACAGCCAGCGCGTCGCCGACGGCAGATATGCGCAGAGCCTAAGCTGCCCGCAGAAGAAAGGCGACTGGATACATATCAGTCGCACGGGGACCTACGATGCGACGGGCTATACTGGTCGGGCAACCGTGGCTGGCATGACCCCCAAAGGGGCTCTCAACGTCGTTCTGGATCAGCGCGCAACGCATATCGGGCGGTGACGCTGCATTCTGGTCCAGCCGCTCGTCGCCCATTGCCATTGTGTGCTTAGCGCGAGGCTATCGTCCGAGGCGGAGAAATCCACCGTCAAGATGAGCTATCTTGGTCAGCCGGGAATGTCCCAGTTGGCCTCCTCGTTGGCTGCCTTCGCCGTACGGACAAGGTGCTCGACATAGTTCTGGAAGATGGGAACCATAAATGTGACCAATAGGGGCTCACCCCCCGGTTCCTTAAACGTCAGCGTGACGAAGCGCTGGCCCTCTTCGTCGTGCACAAGGCCTGCTTCCATCGCACCTGGGCCGCTTGGAGTGATGACGGTCGGTGTCACGCAATACCCTCAATGATATGGGCGACGCCGCGGTATTGCAGCCTTCCGGCTTCCCCACAGTCTTTGTGGATTCGGCCAGATACCGCAAATCGCGCGAACCGACCGATAAATCGTAAGTCCTCCGCAACTGGTTATCCTGGGGCGAAGTCCGTCGCTTTCACGTTCAATCGCTGGCGTGAAACGGTATAGAATGATGAAGGCCCGCCCCAGCATGGAGGGGCGAGAATAAACCTTACGGTCTATGGTCGGGGAGACAGGATTCGAACCTGCGACCCCCTGGTCCCAAACCAGGTGCGCTACCAGCCTGCGCCACTCCCCGACGGCGCTGCGGTTAGGCATACTAGCGCCAATACGCAAGCGTCATGACGCGATAGGGTCAAAATGCTGGGTTGCCGGTCCTGCATCGCAGGAACCTTGATTTCCGTTCGCTTTCTCGAATGCGGACGCTTTCTACCGCGCGCTCTGATCCAACATCCTGATAAGAAGCATGATTTTCATAACGCATGGCACGACGGGGCTACTTCGAATGTTGTCTGATAATCAGAGCTTCAGAAACCGCATGATCCCATTAGGGAGCATTCGCGGCGACATCGTCGCCGCGTCCAGGGTTTTCCGCGTATTATCCCGTTTGTTTGGTTCGGGAGTTTTCGGCTTCTGTCAGTCATTCGCCGCGTTGGCCGTCTAGGCCAATACTGCATTCTCTATACTAATAGAATCAGTTAGCGGTTGTGGATCGGTTTGAGCTTCGCGCTCCATGCGATCGATCGTCTCGCCAAGCTTAGCGAGAATCTTGCCGAGCGGACCATCAAGGGTAATCTGTGCAAGTTCCCGGCAGGACAGCGTCTTCAGCATTGCATTGGTTTCCAGCGTATGGTCGGCGTGATGCTGAGCAACGTCGTCGGGCAACGGCGCAGGACGCATCCAGCGCGGAAGATAGGACTGCACGCTGCCAGGCAGCAGAGGTCGGTAAGCGTTGGATGTCTGTACGTACCGCGGCCCGGGGCCATCACTCTTCA
>Ga0308164_10002965_pt1 | contig 16016 bp, 11 predicted proteins | sample PhyTR2_FD_201031 | JGI IMG/M metagenome (GOLD analysis project Ga0308164, IMG submission 201031) | Phyllosphere microbial communities from UC Gill Tract Community Farm, Albany, California, United States - DLSLT.R2 | ecosystem: Host-associated > Plants > Phyllosphere > Unclassified | place: USA... | reverse complement strand
GCATCTTCAGCATGTGCGTGATGACCGAAATGACTGACCGGTTTGTCATCGTGCTCGCAATAGACCGCTGCCGCTGCCCACGAGAAGTGGAGTGGCATGATCAGCAACAGCGCGAGTACGAATAGTCTTTTCACGGCAGGCATCATAACGTGGAATTCGGTTGGATGGTCAAATGTTCCAGCAGCAGCCCCTACACCGCACGTAGCAGGCGAAGCCCGTTAGCGACCACGATCAGGCTCGCCCCCATGTCGGCAAAGACCGCCATCCACAAGGTTGCCTGACCGCCTAATGCCAACGCCAGAAACACCGCCTTGATGCCCAGCGCGATCGTGATGTTCTGGATCAACACCCGATGCGTGGTTTTGCTGAGACTGATGAAGTCCGCCAGTTTGCCGAGGCGATCATCCATCAGCGCAACATCCGCAGTTTCCAGCGCGGTGTCGGTTCCCGCTGCACCCATGGCAAAGCCGATGTCCGCCTTGGCCAGCGCTGGCGCGTCATTGATACCGTCACCGACCATGCCGACCGGCCCATACCGCACCGCCAACTCGGTGACGGCCGCCAGTTTATCTTCGGGCAGCAGATTACCGCGCGCATCAACAATACCGACTTTGGCCGCGATGGCCTGTGCGGTATGCGTGTTGTCGCCCGTCAGCATCGTTACGTGCACACCCATGTCTTGCAGGCGAGCCACGGCAACATCACCGCCTTCACGCACGCCATCTGCGACGGTAACGATCAGCATCGGGCCGATTGCGTTCGCCAGCACGACGGCAGTCTTGCCTTGGCGTTCATAACCATCCAGCGTTGCTTCCAGTGCATCACTGCACATGCCAAGCTCGTGAATCAGTCGGTGATTGCCCAGTACCCAATTTTGACCATCGATCTCGCCCTGCACACCTCTACCGGGCAAGGCCGCAAAAGCGGTGACACCAATCGGTGATTCCGAAGATTGCAGGCGCCACGCGGTAAACACTGCTGTAGAAACCGGATGATCCGACAGATGCGCAAGGCTCGCCGCAATCCTGAGTAATGCCTGATCCTCGCCATGCAACGCCAACACGTCGACCACAGCAGGCTTGCCGACTGTGATGGTGCCAGTCTTGTCCAGTGCGATTGCCTTGAGCTTGCGGCCCATCTCAAGATAGGCGCCACCTTTGATCAGGATGCCGTGACGCGCAGCCGCGGCGAGTCCGCTCACTACCGTGACCGGGGTGGAAATCACCAGCGCGCACGGACAAGCGATCACCAGCAGCACCAGTGCCTTGTACAACCATGGCTGAAATGCCGCACCGGCGATCAGCGGCGGCACCAAGGCGACCAGCACCGCCAGTACCACCACCACAGGAATGTAGTAACGCGCAAACTGGTCGACAAACCGCTGCGTCGGCGCGCGCTCGCCCTGCACTTCCTGCACGCTGCGAATGATGCGCGACAGCGTCGATTCCGATTGCACGGCAGTCACGCGATAGCTGAATGCGCCATGTTCGTTGATCGTGCCTGCAAATACCGGATCGCCGACTTCGCGCTCCACCGGCATGCTCTCGCCCGTGATCGGTGCCTGATTGATGCTGCTCTGTCCTTCGACGATGACGCCGTCCAGCGGCAGACGCTCACCAGGCCGAATACGAACCACGGTATCGAGCGTGACAGCGGTCGCGGCGACCGCCTCCCATTCTCCAGTTGCGTTACGGATGGTCGCCATGTCCGGCGTCATCGCCATCAGTCCCTTGATCGCGTTGCGTGCACGATCCAGCGACAGCGCTTCAATCATTTCTGCCGCAGCGAACAGGAAGATCACCACCGCCGCTTCCGGCCACTGCCCGATCGCAATGGCGCCGATCACGGCTAGCGACATGAGGAAGTTCATGTTCAGCGAAAAATGGCGCAGCGCGATCCAGCCTTTTTTCAGCGTATCAAGCCCGCCCGTCATGATTGCGGTCAAGGCCAGCAACACCACCGGCAGCGAGCTGTCGGTGCCGGTGCTCCATGCCACGACTTCGGATCCGATAGCCGTAATACCCGAGATGCTCATCAAAATCCACTTGAGCCGCGAAATACGGAAATCACCCGACAAAGCCACGGCATCCGCACCGCTATCCGCATTGAGCGAATCCGATTTGATGATCGGTTCCAGATCAAGTTTTTTCAGCGTGCGGACGATCTCTTCGGTCGAGGGCAGCGTATGCTGAACCGTCAACTCACGCGCCATCAGGTTGAACTGCATCCCAACGATGCCTTCCATCTTCTGGAACCGATCGCGAATCAGTTTTTCCTCCGTTGGGCAATCCATTTTCTGGATTAGCAACACGGCTTGCGCGGCACCCGCGACCGCAACCATCGGTTGAGCGGGCGCTGCCGCCACCTTATTCGTTGAACAGGAATGATCGTGATCACAACAACCCATATAGCTCTCCAGACAGACAACTTGACTTAACCCTTGCAATTAAAGACTCTGTAGCCACTATAGGGTCAAGCATCTTTCGATAATTTGTCTGAAAGGCACGAAAATGACATCGCAGGCATTGAAAATCGGCGAACTCGCCAGCCAGACCGGTTCCTCGGTGGAAACCATTCGCTACTACGAGCAGCAGCAGTTATTGCCGCCACCCTCCCGCTCGGCATCCAACTATCGCCTGTACAACGATACGCACGTGCGCCGCTTGCAATTTATCCGCCACTGCCGCTCTCTCGACATGACGCTCGATGAAATTCGTACCCTGCTGGCCTTTCGCGATCGCCCCGATGAAGACTGCGCCGGCGTCAACGCTGTGCTTGATCACCATATCGACCACGTAGCGCATCGGATTGAAGAATTGAAAGGCTTGCAGCAACAGTTGCTGGAGTTGCGCAGTCGTTGTCGCAGCGTACAGTCGACCGATGCATGCGGGATCTTGCAGGAGCTGGAGAATGCCGAAGCCGCAGAACCACGTAATCTTGGTTCGCATTCGGGGGGATGTCATTAAATCCCATTATGTTAATCATTCACACATGGCATCCCATCTAACTACACACACCAGCGCACTGTTTGTACATAAAGCACTCTTGCAAACATTTAGACTGTTCCCTACCTGCCATAAAAAATGGCCCAGTTTTTCAACGGGCCATCGAACTATTTGAATTCCTTGACGATTTGCCGGCACATCAGGAGCTTAGAAAGCTCTTGATGTACTACGCGAACTGCAAAATTTTTAGACTTACTTAACCAGTGGTGGTGGTGGCACTTGCAATAATGGAGGAGGAAGTGGCGGCGGCGGTAGCACGACTTGCTCCTGATCCGAGAGCGGCTGAGCATTGATTTTCTCTACGAAGCCTTCTATAGCGCGACCATCTGCGGTATTGCAAACTATTTGGTAAAAAAATCTTCTTGGGTCAAATCCATTCAACATGTGCTTTACAACATATGTATCTCCCTGTTGAAGCACGTGTTGCACAGTGCAATCGAGTCTTGGCATTTGATACATCGGTTGTCCAATATATGCCGTGGGCGTTATGTACGGATTTTCCTCTCTCTGTGTACGAACTGACTTGTAATGCTCACCTTTGCGTCTTATCGCTTCGATAGTTAAATCAATACAAAGGGCTGCATTTTCTTTATTGGAACTGTTAGCTTCGTACGCAACAGGTAAACGAATTTGCCATTCCATTTCATTCTCGAGCCTCACAGCTTCCGGTGTTAGCCGCTGAATGTTATTTAGCATTTGTGTGTTGATGCCCCATTCCATAGCATCAATACGCCAAGTTTCATGGCTGATCTGTACATAATCAAATGGCGTCTTAACATTTTGATTTATCCAATCAGCATTTTTCTTCCAGTAATCTGCCTTCCACCCTCCAGCGAAAATGCTACGAAAACCCTGTGTTAAATCAGTTCCGGTAGCTGATGTTCGATGGCCGTAGATACAATAAGGTTTTTCAAACTCTATAAAAAATGCTTTGCGCGTGGCAATCAAAGCTGACGTGTAATCTTTGTTATTGAACGCAATAATCGCTTCGTCCAGAAATGGCCTTGCTAGCTTCGTTCCGATCAGTTCCGTAAGAAATATCTGTCGTAAAGGCCTGCCCAAAGCCGCATTCAACACCGCATCAATTACATCTTTTGCGGCATTTAGATGCGCTTGAACAGTAAGCGGCTCCATCAACTGACCATAATGTTTAGCTGTTACTCTCAACTTATTCATGGCTTTGAGCGTGCCAGATTTCGGCACGGTGATTCCCACTTTGATTATTTCCGAAATCATCTCGTCAAAAGTTAATTTCTCGATCGCTTTCTGTTCATCTACTTCTTTTTCGATTAAGACTGCTAAAAATACTAATTCAACGGCATCTTGAAGAACTATTAAACCTGCTGTGGCTAAATGACGATCTCCTAGCCCGCTATGGCGCTCTGCTTGTTCCAATAAGGCTCTAGCAGTAATTAAAATCTGAAGTGTTGCTTCCTTCATTCTTGTCCTCTATGAATTTTCTTTCCGACTGATTTCCGATTTAAAGTTTGATTTGGCTAACAATACGTAGCTTCAAGGAGAGTGACTAAACTAAACAACAACCAATCCGCATTTTTCTTTTTCTACCATTTGATTGATTGCAGTTTATTGGTGCTGCTCGCCCTTTACCGGTAGCCTCGCCGTGCCATTCGCGATATAGCTTAAGTGGAGAGCGGTTGAATTTCAAAGGTTGTTTCCATCAAGATACATGCTACATTTGTAGCTATCCAGGACTTTAAAACCTCTAACTTATGGCTCTATTTAATCTCTTCTCGAAACGACAGCGAGCTCTGCGTGGAGATATTCCAGATGTCTATACATACGATGATTTACCAGAACCGCTTCGCGTTCAAATTGTTCATATCATTCGGGATGCCTTTGGAAGAGATTATTTCGGAGAAGACGTTGCCGCAGTCTACGAGTCGATGCAAGACACGCTGTGCAGAGAATACGGGGTGTTTGAGCTAACAAAATATGCGAAATCCAAAGAGGAATCTGTCCTCAGCTTCTTTCTTCAAGAAGAATCTACTGAAAAAGCTCTGGACGTCGTCGAGCTGTCATTCCGTATCATAAACAGATTCATTCGCGACAATGCGGAATATGCCTACAGGACGCGCGAACGCAAACTTAGTTCAGATGAGGCAATAAATGAACTAAATTTCCGTTTCAAAGAACATGGTATTGGGTATCAATTTGAGTCAAATGATTTGATCCGAATTGATTCGGATTTTTTACATGCAGAGGCCGTTAAACCTGTGCTGACAGTTCTACGTGGAAAAGCCTATCAAGGAGCAAATGAAGAATTTTTATTCGCTCACGAACATTATCGCCACAAGCGATATAAAGAATCAGTCGTAAATGCTTTGAAAGCTTTCGAAAGCACTATGAAAACCATATGCGCTCTTCGTAATTGGCCAACGCAGCCAAACGATACTGCAAAAAATCTTATAGCTACCTGTGTGTCGAATGGCTTGTTTCCTTCCTATTTAGAGTCTCAGTTTGGCTCTCTCAGATCATTACTGGAAAGTGGCATTCCTACTGTTAGGAATAAAAATGGAGGTCATGGACAAGGTTTGGAGTTAGTCGAAGTACCTGATTACTTAGCTAGATATGTTTTGAACATGACCGCGACAAGCGTTTTGTTCTTGGTTGAAGCGAATAATTCCGCGTCTTAATCAATCAGCCTTGGAAGATCATTTTTCTAATCTGAATCGTTTCCAAATCCTTCCGCTGCATAGCCCTCGCCCGTTCTCGTTAAATACGACAACGAGCCCATAGGGTCTTCTCCTTCGTTTCGACTGGAATTGCATACGGTGTAATGTGGCAGTCATGCGGTAACTGAACGTTTGGATTGTTGATCCTTTCCATCACCTGCACCTTCTGCATTGACCGCATCTCTGGACAGATCGTCGCTACCTGTCGGATACTGTCTGAAGCGTGATCTGCACGGTCTCCTTCTGCGATTGGCTTGCTTCTGGTTTATCTGAAGATTGCGATTTGGAACAGCCAGCAATCATGATTACGCCGATTGCCAGCAAGCCCATTTTTAGTTATTCATGGCTGCCTCTTCACGAGCAACTTCAGTTTGCCCGCGCTGGTCATGCATGGCACATTCCATCCCATTCTTCTTCGCCCGATACATCGTCAGATTGGCATCAGTGATGAGAATCAGTCCACGACGCATTCGGACGAAAAGTTATTTTTCAGAACGGCTTATGTCATTTCTGCTTAGTTGCAATTAAGCAAAAGGAACCCTGCATCACTGCCGCACTCTACTCCTCATCATTCACAATGAGGAGAACCACATGGAACGTTCAGCATCGGCAGTCTGGAGTGGCGGGATCAAGGATGGCAAAGGTGCCATTTCCACGCAAAGCGGCGTACTCAAAGATACGCAGTATGGTTTTAACACCCGTTTTGAAAATGGCCCCGGTACTAATCCGGAAGAACTGATTGGCGCGGCGCATGCAGGCTGTTTCACGATGGCACTGTCGGGCGAACTGGGCAAGGCGGGCCTGACCGCAGACAAACTGGAAACCACAGCAACGGTGACACTCGACAAGGTACCGGGTGGATTTTCGATCAGTGCGGTCCATTTGAAGCTGACGGCCAAAATTCCTGGCGCTGACGATGCAAAATTTCAGGAAATCGCACATACCGCGAAAACCAATTGTCCGGTTTCCAAATTACTAACCGCCGACATTACGCTCGACGCGACCTTGGTGAGCTAGTTCTTTTACTGCCAAACGAATGCCTGTCGTTTTAAAAGTGACAGGCATTTTTCATTGGGCGGCAGGAAGCGGTATCCTTATCGGCTGTTCATACCAATTCACACCATGGCACGCCGCAAGATTCTTCGTTATCCCGATCCACGACTACACACCATCGCCAAACCGGTCGAGGTGATCGACGATGCTTTGCGCTCGCTGATCGCTGACATGGCGCAGACCATGTATGCCAGTCAGGGCATCGGTCTGGCGGCAACGCAAATCAACGTGCATCAACGCGTGATCGTGATCGACGTGTCGGAGCAAGGCAACGATCTGGTGGTGTTGATCAATCCCGAGATCGTGCGTTCAGGCGGTAGCGCAAGTCATGAGGAAGGCTGTCTGTCGGTGCCCGGCGTGACCGTGCGCGTGCGGCGCGCCGAGTGGATTCAGGTGCAAGCCATCGATCAAGACGGCGAACCGCTGGAACTACGAGCCGACGGTCTGGAAGCAATGTGCATCCAGCATGAAATGGATCACTTGCAAGGCATTGTCTTTACCGAACATCTTCCTGCCGCACAGCAAACACGCCTGCGTAAAGAACGCGCAACGACCACTGGCCGTCAGCGTTAACACTCAAACCAGCGTAGCCGATACCGGATGCATAGCGCCCGTACCTGGATGGCGCAGCTTGGAAACACGCGCTGCAAGCAGCGGATCGACCAGTTCTCGTGTCAGTGCATTTTTCACAAAAAACGCATCGTCGATATCGAGTTCTGCACGCACAACGCCCTGCTCCTCGAGAATCTGGATATCACTCACCTTGCCAAACAGATCGATCTGCAAGCCGGTCACGGGGCTGCGCATATCAATGAGCCGCTGTTCCACGGCATTGGCAAACTGACGTGCATCCAGTGAGCGGAGCACGGGAAAGCAATCTTTAATCTCGATCCAGGTTTTCATTTTTTGCTGATTCGCTATACAAATTCGTGACATTCAACGAATGCCATTAATAACCTAATCCAGGGCTGAACAACATGCCCCAGTAAAGTGGACTATTAAATACGTTAAAAGAATTTTCGCCATATTTAACAATAGTCCACACTTCATTACCTTTTCACAACAATTCAACACAATCACTTCGACTAGAATCGCTTCAGGTCATTCCGTCCATCACGTCATCACGTCATCACGTCCTTCTCGACATGAAAACAAAGCGTGCGCCCACCATTCGCTCGAAGCTGATCATGCTCGTCTTGGCATGTGTGGTACCTGCGTCTTTGATGGCCGTACTCTTCATCGCGCATGATTATCAACGCGCACGCGAACATCTGCTCTTCAATTTGTTGACCACCGCACGCACCATGATGTCGGTAGTCGATCGCGATATTGCCAGCATCGAATCATCTCTCGCCGCACTGGCAACCTCGCCCAATCTGGACGATCGTAATTTTCGCGCGTTCTATACGCAAGCGCAGCGCATTCAGAATGACAGCGAGAATATCAGCATTGCACTACTCGATGCCAGCGGTAGCCAGGTCCTCAATACACGCTACCCGTTTGACGAAATGCTGGCGGATTACAGCCTGGCCGATGGCTTTCAGACCATACAGGATACGGGAAAGCCGCTGATCTCAAACATCTTCACCAGTCAGGTCAACCCGCGTCCTTTGATCGCAATTGGCGTGCCGATACAAACGACGGGCCAAGCGACCAGGAGCGGTGCGCGCTATACCTTGCATGCGGCCATCAATCCAGAACGTTTTGAAAAACTGCTGCAACAGCAAGGCTTGCCGGCAGAATGGATTTCCGCCGTATTCGATGGTGCGGGCACAATCATCGCCCGTAATCGCGAAACGGCGCGCTTTGCCGGCAGGAAGGGGTCGCCTGATTTGCTTGAACACATGGCAGCAGGCGATGCCATCTTTGTTTCGACCACCCATGACGGCGTGACTGTGCATACGGTCATCAGTCATTCCAAAGTCTCCAACTGGTCGCTCGGTATCGGCATTCCCACCAAGATCATCGACGACCAATTGCGCTTCACCCTGCTTTGGCTGGTCCTTGCGACCATTGCCTTGCTCGCCAGCAGTCTGGGTGCAGCATGGCTGATCGGTGGACGTATTGCTGAATCGATTCGCGGCCTGACCGGGCCGGCACTGGCACTGGGTTCGGGCGAAGTCGTCACGATTCCACCGCTGCATTTGCGTGAAGCCGATGAGGTCGGCAGTTCGCTGATCAAAGTATCGGAAATGCTGCATCGCGCGCAGCATCTGGCCAATCACGACGTGCTGACTGGCTTGGCCAATCGCGCTCTATTCAACGAAATGGTTGTGCAACATCTGTCCCTTTGCGAGCGCAACGACTCGATCCTCTCCATCCTTTATCTCGATCTCGATGGTTTCAAGCCGATCAACGATCAACATGGACATGAGGTCGGCGACAGGCTGTTGTGCATGGTGGCAGCGCGACTCAAGGCGGGTAGTCGCCATTCCGACGTGGTCGCGCGCCTGGGCGGTGACGAGTTTGCGATTGTGATGGTCGGCTCGACCATGAAGGACAGTGCAATCGTCGCTAGAAAATTGGTGAGAAAGCTGTCAGACCCGTACGAGATTGACGATCTGACTCTCAATATCTCAGCCAGCATCGGCGTGGCCAGTTATCCGGAGTCGGGCGTAACAGTCGAAGCCTTACTGCAACGTGCCGACGTTGCCATGTATCGTGCCAAGGAAAAAGGCCGTAGTCGCGTGGAAATCGCTATCTGATCCAGATACTTTATCCAAAGTACAGGCGTAAAAAAAAGGCGGGATATCCCGCCTTTTTATTTGTCGACTCACACGATCGGCTTGCACACCTTAACCGCGATACAAGTCATCCATGCGTTTTCTCTGTTGCTCTTCCGGACTGCCGGGTGCCGGCGCATTGGTGTCCGGCCGTTGCTCAGGCGTCGGTGTGAAGAAGCGTTCCCAGAAACTCTTTTCTTCATCGACATCCAGCGAACGTACAGCATCGCCATCTACATATTCGGTGTACATCCAGTCATCCTCCACCCGGACCAAACCAGTCGGCACGACCGGCGGCAACTCTGACTTGCCACGCAATGCGGTACGCATGTAATCCACCCAGATCGGCAAGGCAAGTGTGCTACCAAACTCCCGACCACCCAGCGACCGCGGCTTGTCATAGCCCATCCATGCCACGCCAACAACGTCACGTCCATAGCCGGCAAACCAGCCGTCCATCGACTCGTTGGTCGTACCAGTTTTACCAGCCAGATCGCTGCGACCAAGACGCTGACCAGCGAGATAGCCGGTGCCCGAGCGCACCACGTCACGCATCATCGAGTCAGTCACAAAGGCATTACGTGGCGAGATCGCACGAATCGCTTCATCGCCCGCTTTGGGATGATCGGCTTCGAGCAATACCTTGCCCTGGTTATCCACGACTTTTTCAATCAGATACGGCGTCACTCTAAAACCGCCATTGGCGAAGACCGCGTAACCGCCAGCCATTTGCAAAGGCGTGACCGAGCCGGTACCGAGCGTCAGGGTCAGATTCATCGGCTGCTTGGCCGGATCAAAACCGAACTGCGCCAGATGCTGGCCTGCAAACTGCGGCGTGATCTTGCGCAGGATGCGAATCGACACCAGATTCTTCGATCGTTTCAAGCCATTGCGCATGGTGATCGGGCCGTCGTACTGACCGTTGTCGTTACCCGGATTCCAGATCTTGCCATCCTGCTGCACGCCACCGTCATCCGAAAGCTGGGCATCGTTGACCAGCGTACTTGGCGAGAATCCTTTTTCCAGCGCGGCCGAATAGACGAACGGCTTGATGGTCGAGCCGGGCTGGCGCCAGGCCTGCGTGACGTGATCGTACTGATTCAGCGCAAAATCAAAACCGCCCACCAGCGCGCGAATCGAACCATCTTGGCCATTGACGGCAACAAAACCGGCAGCGACTTCCGGCAACTGCACGATCGACCACTTGTTCTTGACCGAGACAACGCGAATGACCGAGCCCGGTTTGAGTTTTTTGGTCTCTGCGGCCTTGGCTGCGAGGCTGGATGCAGCGAACTTCAACCCGTCGCCCGTGATTTCGATCACATCACCTGACAGCAAGACTGCCTGCACGCGCTTGGCCGATGCATCCAGAATGACGGCCGCCTTCAGATCATCGCTTTCCGGGAATCGCACCAAGGCATCTTCGATAGCCTGATCACGATCTTCCTGATCACTTGGCAATTCGACATGCGCTTCCGGCCCGCGATAACCATGACGGCGATCGTAGTCGAGCACGCCGCGGCGCAACGCTGCATAGGCCGCATCCTGATCGGCCTTGAGCAAGGTGGTATAGACAGCAAAACCGCTTGTATAGATCGCGTCGCCGTATTTCTCATGCATGAAGCGACGCACAGACTCCGCCGCGTACTCGGCGTGCGTGCGATATTGCCCGCCATCCTTGCGTACGCCCGGTTCTTCTTTCTTTGCCTGCTCAAACTGCGTTTCCGTGATGAAGTTCAAATCACGCATGCGCTTGAGAATGTATTGCTGACGCTCGGTCGCCCGCTTTGGATTCACGATTGGATTGGCGCTGGCCGGCGCCTTTGGCAGGCCTGCGAGCATGGCAGCTTCAGCCAACGTCAGTTGCGCAACCGGCTTGCCGAAATAGATGCGCGACGCGCTACCGAAACCATACGCACGCTGTCCCAGATAGATCTGGTTCATGTACAGCTCGAGAATCTGATCCTTGGTCAGGTTGCGCTCGATCTGATACGACAGCATGACTTCCTGCAATTTGCGGCTATAGGTTTTTTGACGTGTCAGCAAAAAGGTACGTGCCACCTGCATGGTGATGGTCGATGCGCCCTGCGATCGGCTACGCACCAGATTCGCAAGTCCTGCGCGCACGATGCCAAGAAAGTCCACGCCACCGTGCTCGTAGAAATTATTGTCCTCGATGGCGATGATGGCTTTCTTGAGGTTTTCCGGCATCTGCGAAATCGGCACGAAGTCGCGACGCTCTTCGCCATACTCGCCAATCAGCGCGTTATCGGCGGTATAGACGCGCAGCGGCATTTTCGGCTTGTAATCCGTCAAGGCATCAATCGACGGAAGGTTCGGCATGATGAAGGCGAATACCCAGATTGCCATCAAGAGGAAGAAGCCCGCGCACGCCACAGCTGCAGCGATGGCCGCCTGACGGAGCTTGATATCGGTCGGGCGTTCCGACCATGCGACGATGTGAGACGAAATAAACTTAATGAAACGCAATGCGAACCCCTGTTAATTCTGTTCCGTCGCAACTCTAGCAGGCATTACCGGATCGAGTTGAAACGATTTGTTTCTTGTTAAGTAGGGATATCGGGTTAAAAACTGCCCCTTTTAGCCAAAAAATTACGCTTTCGCCTCATTTGCCGATAAATAGAACTATATTCACCGTGAAATAAGCGCGATGAGGTGAGCAAAGCGTCAATTTTCCTGTTTCACGCCGTCAGAACGAATCGTGCGGTTTTAACGGCAATTTAATGACGCGATCTAATGAAGCAACTTTGTGAAGTTCAATTCGCCAGACCATTTACAATGACAGGCGTATCCGTAACGACACTTCGCAACTATGCTTGAAAAATCCCCCGCTTCGTCCGATCTGAATGTTCATGCCCTGCGTGCGAGTTGCTCTACCTGCAGCATGCATCAGTTATGCCTGCCAATGGGCTTGGGCGAGAACGACATGGACCGCCTGGATCAGATTATCGGACGCCGTCGCAAAGTCCCGAAAGATGGGCATCTGTATCGGATGAACGATCCTTTCATCAATCTGTATGCGATTCGCCTTGGCCATTTCAAAACCTGTCAGGTCAATGCTGGCGGCGAACAGCAAATCACCGGGTTCCAGATGACGGGCGAATTGCTGGGCATGGATGCCATCAGCACCGACCGTCATCACTGCGATGCGATTGCATTGGAAGATAGCGAAGTCTGTGAGATTCCCTTTCAGCGACTGGAAGAATTGTTTGGCACCATGCCAACGCTACTGCGCCACTTCCATCGCATGATGAGCCAGGAAATCACGCGCGAGCAGAGCGTCATGCTTTTGCTCGGCAATATGCGTGCGGAGCAGCGTTTCGCTGCGTTTCTGGTCAATCTGGCCTCGCGCTACACGACACGCGGCTACTCCTCGACCAGTTTTCAGTTACGCATGTCACGCGAAGACATCGGCAATTATCTGGGGCTGACCATCGAAAGCATCAGTCGTCTGCTTTCGAAGTTCAAGAAACAGGAACTGCTCAAGGTCAACAATCGCCATATCGAATTACTGGATCTGCCGACCCTCAAGGAGATGGCAGCCGGAAACGAGGTTTGCAGCTAAAGCAGCGCCATGACTTGCCCATCACGGCGGCTAATCAATCCATCTTTGCCTGTCGGCAGGCGCGCTCTACTGGATACGTTTCACGTTTTGCGTTAAGGTAAGTTCTGGTTCGCTTCACGTTCACAGTTTCTCTATGGATGTTGCATGCTCCTGAATTACCTGCGCCGCTTGTCCGGCAATCAACGTACCCGCAGCACGAACCGTCAACTCGGCGCGATCCTGGCCTTGGTTGCAGGCGCGGTCAATGCTGGCGGCTTCCTCGCCGTCAATCAATACACCTCCCACATGACCGGCTTTGCCTCGGCGATTGCAGACAATCTGGCACTCGGCAATGCATTGCTGGTACTCGGTGGCGTCGGCTCTATCCTTGCCTTCCTCTGCGGCGCCTCGGCAACTGCCGTCATCATCAACTGGAGCCGGCATCGTGGCCTTGGTAGCGAATACGCGCTGCCACTCGTCACCGAAGCCATGTTGCTGCTTTTGTTCGGACTGCTCGGGGCAAATCTGCATGCCTTTGTCGCCATTACCCTGCCGGCGACCGTATTACTGCTGTGCTTCATCATGGGCTTGCAGAATGCATTGGTCACGCAGTTATCAAACGCAGAAATTCGCACCACCCACATCACCGGCGTAATCACCGATCTCGGCATCGAATTGGGCAAGATGCTTTACTGGAATCGCAGCAATCAGCCGCATGCTGAGGGCCATGTTCACGCAGACCGCGACAAGCTGGTGACGCTGGTTGCGATTCTGACCATGTTCTTTATCGGCTGCCTGATCGGCGCGATCGGCTTCAAGACGTTCGGATTTGCGACAGTCCTGCCGTTTGCAGTACTGCTGGTCTGCATGGCGCTGGTGCCTTTGCTCGATGACGTGATCGCGCTGTCGCGCAACAAGCTGCAGAACTGATGCGACTGAACTGACGCACTGCCCCGACTTGCCGAATCGGCAAGCCCAAAATCAATCATAAAAATGAATAAAAAACCGTCTTCTTCCCTCTGACAGAACGTTAAAATACCGTACGCTCGGCGACCCATGCCGGAGACGGTTATCTCAACCTGAAAACAGGCCGACCATACGTGGAACGATTCATCTCACTGGAAGCAGGCAGCGACGACAAGGATCATTCGCATTCTGTCTGGTTTCTGGCCGTGCTGTGGTTGGCGACAAGGCTCAATGTTGCCAAGCCGGGTGAGTTACGTGCATGGCTGATTGGTTTGGCATTTCGCCCTGCACGTGCGGAGGCAGATGCAGCGACGCAAATCGACACGACCCAGATCAGCAATATCCCGGTTCGCGTCGGCGCTCATTTCGGCGTTGAGGATTATGGCTCGCCCCAAGAGTGGATATTCTGCTTGCTGTTCGTCCCTGCCTCGCAACGCACGGCACGCATCAGCCAGTTCAATCCGGCCAACTTTGCAGTCAAGACAACCTTTACCTCACTCGACTTTGGCACGCGCGGCGCACTTGCCGCATTTGGCTACTTCGTTCTCTTCATTCAAAAAATCGGCAATTTCGTTTCTGCACGTCTGCCCGATGGCGATTTTCTGAATCTTGAACAACGTCTGGACCGCGCTGCATTGTCTTCACCACTCGCGCATCCGGTTGTGCGCTGGACTCTCCTGCTTTTGTCGCTGGCGGTGTTTGCAATTGTCTGCACCACGCCGTTTTCGCTGCAGGGACAAATGCTGTTTCTGCTCGCGCTATGGACGGCGGCGATGTTCATCCGGCGTATTCCCGGCAACATGTCCAAGTTGATTCTGATCGGATTGTCGCTGCTGGCATCCGCACGCTATGCATGGTGGCGCATGACCTCCACACTGGATCTGGAAACAGGATGGGAAATTCTGTTTGCGAGCCTGCTGCTGATCGCAGAAATCTATACGTGGGTCATTCTCGTGCTTGGCTATCTGCAAACTGCATGGCCGCTCAAGCGTCCTGTTGCAGCAATGCCAGCCGACGTGTCCTCGTTCCCTACGGTTGATATCTATATCCCGACTTACAACGAGCCGCTGAGCGTAGTCAAACCAACCGTGCTTGCAGCAAAAGGCATGGATTGGCCAAAGGACAAGCTGCGCATCTATATCCTGGATGATGGCCGACGCCCGGCTTTCCGTGCCTTCGCAGAAGAAGCCGGCGTGGAATATATGATCCGCGACAATAACCGTCATGCAAAAGCCGGCAATCTGAACAGCGCACTCAAGCAGACGAATGGTCAGTACATCGCCATCTTTGATTGCGATCACTTGCCGACTCGCAGCTTTCTACGGGAGTCGATGGGCTGGTTTGAACGTGATGAAAAATGCGCGATGCTGCAAACGCCACATCACTTCTTCTCGCCCGATCCGTTTGAGCGCAATCTTTCGACTTTCCGCCGCGTACCAAATGAAGGTGCATTGTTTTACGGCCTGATTCAGGATGCGAACGATCTGTGGAATGCGACCTTTTTCTGCGGCTCCTGTGCTGTCATCAAGCGTGCGCCGCTGGAAGAGATTGGCGGCATCGCCGTCGAGACCGTGACCGAGGATGCGCATACCGCGCTCAAGCTGCATCGACTCGGTTACACCACCGCGTATATCAACATCCCGCTCGCAGCGGGTCTGGCGACAGAAAGCCTGTCTGGTCACGTCGGTCAGCGTATCCGCTGGGCGCGCGGCATGGCGCAGATCTTCCGCATCGACAATCCGTTTCTTGGCAAAGGTCTGAGCTTCTTCCAGCGAATTTGCTACGGTAACGCGATGCTGCATTTCTTCTACGGCATTCCGCGGTTAATCTTCCTGACGGCGCCGCTCGCTTACCTGTTCTTTGAACTGCATCTGATCAACGCCGCAGCCGGCATGATCGCGCTGTACGTACTGCCGCATATCATTCAGTCCAATCTCGCCAATGCGCACATTCAAGGCGCACATCGTCATTCGTTCTGGGCCGAGGTATATGAAACGGTGCTGGCCTGGTA
>Ga0308164_10002964_pt1 | contig 16019 bp, 9 predicted proteins | sample PhyTR2_FD_201031 | JGI IMG/M metagenome (GOLD analysis project Ga0308164, IMG submission 201031) | Phyllosphere microbial communities from UC Gill Tract Community Farm, Albany, California, United States - DLSLT.R2 | ecosystem: Host-associated > Plants > Phyllosphere > Unclassified | place: USA... | reverse complement strand
AACAGAGAAGTTAAGCCCACCAGAGCCGATGGTACTGCGGTAACACGTGGGAGAGTAGGTCGGTGCCAAATCTTAAAGAAAGCCTTTCAGGAAACTGAGAGGCTTTTCTTGTATATGCAGGTTTTTTTGTTTCATAGATATCAAGCTGGGGTCGATTCATAAAATTGCATAGCCTAATTTGCATCTTTATGTGTACGTGCTAAAACAATTTGATATGTTTTATAGTTGTCAAGACGGACAAGAGAATCAGGTAATTATTTTTCGTCACGTTTGGGGTAATCGCCCTCAGTTGCCTATTTAAATGCATTCAAGTGACAATATGAAATAATTTTGATTATCTTTGTCTTTAAACTAAACACACATATAATGAGTTTTTTTGCTGAAAAAAGAAGGGAAGTAATGCTTCATATTGAGCACTATATGCTGGAAATGATGGATACCTACCTGAAACCAATTGATACGAATTGGCAGCCAACTGATTTTCTGCCTGTTTCTACCAGCGAAACTTTCATGCAGGATATTAAATCTCTTCGTGAAAATGCAAACGACCTTTCGTATGATTTGGTTGCTGTATTGATCGGGGATACTATTACTGAAGAAGCATTACCAACATACGAATCATGGTTAGCCATGGTTGAGGGCGTAAGCCGTAGTGAAGAAGGTGGATGGATGAAGTGGAACCGTCACTGGACGGCCGAGGAGAACAGACATGGTGATCTGCTGAATAAATATCTTTATTTGTCGGGGCGCGTTGACATGAGACAAATGGAAATTTCTACGCAGTATTTGATAGCCGATGGTTTTGACATTGGTACAGGACATGATCCATACCGTAACTTTATTTACACCAGTTTCCAGGAGCTGGCAACTAATATTTCCCATCGCCGCGTTGCCTCATTGGCAAAACGTGATGGTGATACTTTACTGTCGAGGATTTGTGGTGTAATTGCATCGGATGAGGCCAGACATGCGAAAGCCTACAAAGACTTTATGTCTAAAATATTTGAGGTGGATCCAAATGAGGCCTTAATTGCTTTTGAGGATATGATGCGTAAGAAAATTGTAATGCCTGCACATTTCTTGAGGGAAATGGGTATGAAGATGGGTCAAACTTTTGGGCATTTCACTGATGCAGCACAACGTTTAGGCGTCTATACTGCAATTGATTATGTTGAAATCATGCAGCAACTTACCGAGGAATGGAATCTGGCAGGCATGGTTGATCTGAACGAGGCTGGTGAAAAAGCCCGTGATTACATTATGGCATTGCCAAACAGGTTATTGCGTGTTGCCGAAAGAATGAAAAATCCAACTATGGAATATAAATTTAGCTGGATACACGCTTAACTCTCAATACAACATCGTAATATATACAGAAAGGAATAATCTAATGATTGTTCCTTTCTGCTTTTGAGGCTTATCTGTTGAATGGTTATTTAATTACATATTTCTTCGGTATTGCCCGCCAACTTCATATAGCGCCTTTGAAATTTGCCCTAAAGAACACACTTTACAGGCTTCCATCAATTGTTCGAATATATTTTCGCCTTTAATGGCGCTAAACTGTAGATTTCTTAGGACCGTTTCTGTAACGCCTGCATTGCGATGCTGAAATTCATGAAGTGCATCTATTTGATATTGCTTCTCCTGTTCAGTAGCCCTGATTACTTCGGCGGGTACGATGGTTGGAGAGCCATTTTTATTGAGGAAGGTATTTACGCCCACTATTGGATATTCCCCGGAATGTTTGAGTGTTTCGTAATACAGGCTTTCCTCCTGAATTTTACCACGTTGATACATGGTCTCCATCGCGCCTAATACCCCTCCGCGGTCGTTGATACGTTTAAATTCCGTAAGGACCGCTTCTTCTACAAGGTCGGTAAGGTCTTCAATGATAAAAGCGCCTTGTAAGGGGTTTTCATTTTTTGCGAGACCGAGCTCTCTGTTGATGATCAGCTGTATGGCCATTGCCCTTCTGACCGACTCTTCTGTTGGTGTCGTAATCGCTTCGTCGTAAGCATTGGTATGTAACGAATTGCAGTTATCGTAGATAGCATAAAGTGCTTGTAAAGTGGTACGGATATCATTAAAATCAATTTCCTGGGCATGTAAAGATCGTCCTGAAGTTTGGATATGGTATTTTAATTTTTGTGAGCGCTCATTGCCTTTGTACTTGTTTTTTATGGCTTTTGCCCAAATGCGACGGGCTACGCGGCCAATGACGGCATATTCGGGATCTATACCGTTGGAGAAGAAAAAAGAGAGGTTAGGTGCGAAATCGTCTATGTGCATACCTCTGCTCAGATAGTATTCCACAAAGGTAAAGCCGTTACTCAAGGTGAACGCGAGCTGGGAAATTGGATTGGCGCCAGCCTCGGCAATATGGTAACCCGAGATGGAAACAGAATAGAAATTCTTTACATGATGATCGATGAAATATTTTTGGATATCTCCCATCATCCGCAAGGCGAATTCGGTAGAGAATATACAGGTATTCTGTGCCTGGTCTTCTTTTAAGATATCTGCCTGGACGGTTCCTCTAACGGAACTGATGGCAGCTGCGCGAATGGTATTGTAAACATCCGCAGGTAACACCTCATCGCCCGTAACGCCAAGTAACATAAGGCCCAAACCGTTGTTGCCATTTGGCAGGTCTCCCTGATAAGCCGGACGTTTTGATCCTTTTTCCTTATAAATCTGATCTATTTTGGCTTGGGTTTCTTGTTCTAAATGATGGGCAATGATATATTTTTCGCATTGCTGGTCGATAGCAACATTCATAAAAAAGCCAAGCAGCATTGGTGCGGGCCCATTGATGGTCATGGAAACGGAAGTTGAAGGGGAGCAGAGGTCAAATCCTGAATATAATTTTTTTGCATCATCAAGCGTTGCAATGCTTACGCCAGAATTGCCAATTTTTCCATAAATATCTGGCCGGGTATGGGGATCTTCACCATATAATGTAACTGAATCAAAAGCCGTGGATAGCCTGTGCGCGGGCTGGTTCAATGATACGTAGTGGAAACGTTTGTTGGTCCGTTCGGGCCCACCTTCTCCTGCAAACATCCGGGTTGGATCTTCGCCTTCCCTTTTGAGGGGAAACACTCCTGCGGCATAAGGAAATTCTCCTGGTACGTTTTCAGTGAGCAGCCACGTTAAAATATCGCCCCAATCCTGATACCTTGGTAAGGAAACTTTAGGTATTTTAAGCTGGGAAAGGGATTCGTAAAAAAGTGCTTGTTTGATTTCCTTATCGCGCACTTTGTAGATGAAATAATCTTCTTTATACTTTTTGAGGGTGTTGGGCCATTCCCTGATCAGCCTTCTGCAGTTCGCATGCAGCTGCTCATCGAGGTGTGTGTAAACATCTTTAAGGGAGGTGATGATCTGGTTGTTTTGTTGCCCGGCTGGTAGGGATTGTGCCTCGGTATACAAATCAATTATGCTTTTTAACTGGCAGAGTTTAGTGGCAATGCCTGTCTGTTGGGCTACCCAGTGATTGTACTGTTCGCTTGATTCGGCAATTTCCGCCAGGTACCTGATTCGATCCGGGGGAATGATGTAGATTTTTTCGGACTGGCTGGCAGTCATTTCCATCTTCACGTTAAAACTGACGCCTGTTTTTTCGCCTATTTTTTTTATCAAGGCAACGAAGAGATTGTTCATACCAGGATCGTTGAACTGGGACGCCATTGTGCCGTACACGGGAATATCATCATCTTTAGCGTCAAAGAGGTTATGATTTCTTTTGTATTGCTTACGCACATCACGCAAGGCATCTAAGGCGCCTCTTTTGTCAAACTTGTTGATAGCTACCAGATCGGCAAAGTCAAGCATATCAATTTTTTCAAGCTGGGTAGCGGCTCCAAACTCGGGGGTCATCACGTACAGGGAAACATCGCAATGTTCTGTGATTTCAGTATCAGATTGCCCGATGCCTGAGGTTTCTACAATAACCATATCATACCCGGCAGCTTTACAAATGTCTATGCTTTCCTGTACGTTTACAGATAGGGCAAGATTGGCTTGTCTGGTGGCAAGGGAACGCATGTATACCCGGGGGTTATCAATTGCGTTCATCCTGATACGGTCGCCCAGCAGTGCACCTCCTGTTTTCCTTTTTGAGGGATCTACAGATATAATGGCGAGCGTTAAATCGGTTACTTCAAGGAGGAATCTTCTGACCAGTTCATCAACCAGTGAAGATTTACCTGATCCACCGGTGCCGGTAATACCGAGTACGGGTGCCTGACTATTGATAGTAAGGTTCTTTAATTCGTTTACGAAATCCTGGGCGGCAGCAGGGTCATTTTCTGCTATGGTAATGGCGGAAGCGATGCTTTTGATGTTCTTTTGTGGGATCATTTGCAGTTCGTTGGTAAATTTATCAACGGTGCTGAAGTCTGTGTGTAGAAGCATGTGGTTGATCATTCCCTGCAAGCCCATTTTACGGCCGTCATCGGGAGAGTAAATACGCGTGATACCGTACTGCTGTAGTTCTGCAATTTCTTCTGGTAGGAATACCCCTCCGCCTCCTGCGAATATTTTGATATGGGATGCACCACGTTCCTGAAGAAGATCATGCATATATTTAAAATATTCAAGGTGGCCACCCTGATAAGAGGTCATGGCTATGCCCTGTACATCTTCCTGTATAGCGCAGTTGACCACTTCTTCTACCGATCTGTTATGACCCAGATGGATAACTTCTGCGCCAGACGACTGCAGGATTCGCCGCATGATGTTGATTGTGGCATCGTGCCCGTCAAACAGCGCCGCCGCTGTAACAAAGCGTATCTTGTGTTTGGGCTGGTAGGTTTTAATCTGTTCCATTGCAGAAATATATTTGGTATGTAAATGTAATAAAACTGCAGTGGCGTAACGATGGGTTATTGCGAAAGAAATCTATATCATGAAAAGGCCCCCAACAAGTGTTTAACTTTTTGGGGGCCTTACAATTTAATTTTGTTGCAATCAACCTGACAATATTGTGAGTGCTCTTGTATTTTATTTTGCTGTTATTGGTGCGTCAACTCTGTTATTGGTTCGCCAACACAACCACTAGGCATTTGGATATGGAGCATGGCAGCCAGGGTAGCGGCGATGTCTGTCATATGGTGTGTTTTATTGGTTTTGCCTGGTTTAACGTGCCATCCCATGAATACTGCAGGGATGTGTGAGTCGTAAGGGTTCCAGGCACCATGTGTTGTACCTGTATTACCACCATCAAAGTAATTTGGCTGCATAATGTAATAAACATCTCCACTGAGACGGGCATTGTAACCATTAGTGATCATTTCCTTCTGTATAGCAGGTAAAGTGCTTTCTGCAATTTTGCTCAGGTCTACAGCATTGGAAATACCGTCCACTTTTCTCAGGTAATCTATTGTTGCAGATTTAACTAAGTCAAAGTCTGCTTTTTCGAGATCCTGGTTAGTGTGGTCAAAAATGATGGAATTGTTCATTGCCATTAACACAGGTTTTTTCAATTTGAACCTGCTCTCGAGAAAGGTGTTCAGGCCGGCAACTACACTTTTGTTATCTACCAGACCGGCATGCATTTTATTTTCTTTCATAAAACCCGGAACATGTGCCGCCCCGTGATCTGCCGAAAGGAAGACAAGGTAATTGCCTTTACCAACAGTTTTATCAAGATAGTTGAAAAACTCTTCGATGTCTTTGTCCAATCTCAGGTAGGTATCTTCTGCTTCAATCGAATTTGGTCCGTATTGGTGGCCAACATAATCTGTTGACGAACAGCTTACTGCAAGGAAATCGGTGATATTATCTTTGCCTAGTCCTTCAGCTTTGATAGCTTCTTCGGCAATTTTCAATGTGATGGTATTTCCGTAAGGAGTGCTCCTGATCATATCATAGTTTGTTCCTGTGTATGATTTAAGCGGATGCGGAAATACTGGTGCCGCTTCTCCTTTGGTTATTCCCTCATAAACCTTACTGTCAGAAGTACTTTGAGTGTAAGTATTTATCGGATACATGGTATCCCAGTTTTGATCGTAATACTTATTGGCCAGTTTTAATTTGTTAAAGTTTTGTACCCAGGCAGGAAGCTGGTTCATGTAATAGGTACTTGTGATCCAGTCGCCTGTTTCCCCATCATACCAGTATGAACCTGTTGGCGTGTGACCCGCAGGTAAGATAGAACCACGGTCTTTTAGTGAAAGGCCGATCACTTTGCCCTGGAAATTAGTTGCCAGACGAAGCTCATCGGTAATGGTAGTGCTTAGCAGGTTTCTTGGGGACATTTTTCCAGCAGCATTGTTGGAGCCTACACCAGTTACAGTACTGTCATCTGTACAATATACAGCTTTCCTTAATTGTGGATCGTACCAGTTATTACCAATAATTCCTGTAATGGCAGGTACAGATCCTGTGTAAATGCTGGTATGTCCTACAGCCGTATAAGTTGGTGTATATGGAATAAACGTGTTTTCCGCTGAAAACCCATCGTTGATCATGCGTTTAAAGCCGCCATTGGAGTATCTGTCGTAATAACGGTAAAGGTAGTCCCATCGCATTTGATCCACTACCAGTCCTACCACAAGCTTGGGGCGGTCAATAGTTGCAGGGAAAACTCCAGAAGTTTGGTTAGTTTTAGTTTTTTTCTGTGCGAAGGAAAGGCTGGATAGACAGCAAAGACCTGCAAATAACAAGGTTTTGTTCATCAGTATTTATTTAATCATATCTGTTAATGCGGTAAATATAATATTATACTGATAAAATTAATGTTAAGAAACAGGTCAAAGCACTTCTGCAACAACAAAGGTACTCCCGCCAACAAAAATGAGGTCGCTTTTGTCTGCATCAGATTTAGCTGCGTCAAGTGCTGAGTGTACGGTTTCATAAACCTGGCCTGTTAAACCAAATTTTTCTGCCTGCATTGCCAGATCCTGTGCAGGAAGTGCACGCTCCAGCAAAGGCTGACAAAAGTAGTACTTTGCAGTTTTTGGAAGTAATTGCAGTACACTGCTTACATCCTTGTCTTTCAGCATACCAATCACGATATGCAACTGGTCGTGGGAGGTAGCATTGATATTTTCAAGTACTTCGTTTATTCCTGCAATATTATGGCCGGTGTCGCAAATAACCAGGGGATTGGTGCCTATGGTTTGCCATCTGCCTTGCAATCCTGTAATCTCTACGGTATGTGCCAGTGCAGCGTAAACTGCTTCATCAGTAATATTGAACCCGATTTTATTTAAGGTAAGTACGGACTGAATGACAGTAAGTACATTTTTTAACTGATAGGTACCGGTAAGATCTAAACGCAGGTCTTTATATAAAAGGTTGCTGCCCTGGTAAACTGACGTAACCAGTTCTGTTTTTTCCCTGCGTGTATCGCTGTTGTGAAGTTCAGTACTGGCAAATATGAGTTCGCTGTGTGTTGTAGCGGCCTTCTGTGTAAATACCGGATAGGATTTCTCTTGTTTTTCCCCGATCACCACCGGTATCCCCGGTTTAATGATCCCTGCTTTTTCGTAGGCAATTTCCTGGAGGGTGTTCCCCAACAGATTGGTATGGTCAAAACTGATATTGGTAATGACCGACAATTCTGGGAGTATAATATTTGTAGAATCAAGTCTGCCGCCAAGCCCAACTTCAATCACAGCGATATCAACCTGTTGTTCGTCAAAGTAAGCAAAAGCCATCGCTACGGTAACTTCGAAAAACGAAGGGTTGATTTCCTCTATCAGGTTTTTTTCCTTTTCGGTAAAATCAACCACATAAGATTCAGAAATCATATCGCCATTTACCCTGATGCGTTCGCGGAAATCTTTTAAATGTGGAGAAGTATATAATCCGGTTTTATAACCTGCCTTTTGTAAAACGGCGGCCAGCATATGGGAAGTAGAGCCTTTGCCGTTTGTTCCGGCCACATGGATAGTTTTGAATTTATCCTGTGGGTTGCCCAGGTGATTGCACAGCGCTATTGTGTTGTGCAAGTCTTTTTTCATTGCTGCTGTGCCAATACGCGTAAACATTGGTAGCCTGGTATAAAGATAATCCAGTGTTTGTGGATAAGTCATAAAAATGATCTATTAATACTTACGTATCAACTAAGGTTATTTCACTTTAAAGTTGAAAACAACTACGCCAACCTGTACGTCGGGCGCTGAATCAGACTGGTTGAGGCGGGCGCCCATTACGGCCGTCTTACATTTTGCCCAAAGATCCAGGTCCTGAAGGGTGGTCCCTTTTACGCCCGGGGTGGCATCAATCACAATTCCCTGTTTGTTTACTGTGATCCTTACTGCTATTTTTCCAGTCTTCTGTCCGTCATCCTGCGGTGTAACCAGGTTAGTGAAACGTCTTAAAGCAATTGGCGTGTTGCCAAAGCCAGACCCACCCTCACCATAGTTATTCGCCAGCGGATCCCCGTTAACAGAACCCTGGTTGCCGGGAGTAGTTCCGGTACCATCACCTTTTCCCGTACCTTTGTTTGCTTTTCCTTTATACAACGCATTTTGGTTGACAGTAGGGGCAGCCGGTTTTTCAGTAGTGGTGGTAGCAGCAGGGGCAGATGGCTTTACATTTTTCTTGGTGCTAACACTAACCGCTTCTTCTGTATTTTGTGTAGTGATTTCTTTGTCGGAGCTTTCTACCGATTTAACAGGAGTAACTTTTTGGTCGGGCACTACCTTATCGGGAAGCTGATTATTTGCATTAGGATCAGAAGATGGTTCTTCGATACTGGTGTAGTCTGTTCCCATACCTTCAACGGAAGTTCCATAATTAACTACCATACCGCCCATTCCCGCATCTACCTGCGGCTGGAAGGTGCCAATAGCAATAAAAAAGCTCAATGCCAGCAGACCGGCTAATATAGCTGTTGAAATTACTATTGCTTTGGGGTAATTATTTTCTTCTTTGTACTGGGTCATTATTTTTTTGGTTCTACTGCTAATACAACTTTCAATTTCAATTGATTGGCTACATCAAAAACAGACATGGTGTTTTCAATAGAAACGCCCCTGGCCACATATAAAACTATTGTCAGGTCTGGTGAAGCGCGCTGATAATTCTCAATGCTAGCTTTCATGGTCTCAAGGGTAACCGGCTGTTTTTCTACAAAATAGTTCAGCTTGTCATCAATAGAAACGGTAACTGTTTTTTGTGCTGAAGATTGCTGACCTGATTCTGAACGGGGCAGGAGCAGTTTTACTACCTGCGGATTTACTACTGCCGAAGCAAGCAGAAAGAACAGCATCAGGAAGAACATGATGTCATTCAGTGCAGAAGTATGTACTTCAACAGTTGCTTTATTTCTTTTGCGTAAATTCATTATTTGCCTGGTTCTTCTAATAGATCAATAAACTCCAATGCATCTGTTTCCATTCTCAGGATAATCCTTTCTACCATTGCATTAAGGATATGGTACAATACATAGGCAATGATACCTACAATAAGCCCGCTGGCTGAGGTGATCATTTTAGTATATAAACCACCTGAGATAGTCCCGATCTCAATAGCGCCTTTAATTGACACATCATGGAAGATAGTAATTACCCCAACAATTGTACCTACGAAACCTAGCATCGGCGCAATACCTGCAATGATACCCAAAATACTGATGTTTTTTTCCAGTTTGGATACTTCCAGTTTACCCACATTTTCAATGGCTGCTTCAATATCTTTTATTGGACGGCCAATACGTCTCATCCCTTTTTCCAGCATTCTTCCGAGTGGGGAGTTTGTGTTTCTGGCCAGGGCGATGGCATTTTCAAGACGTCCGTCATGGATATATTGTTTAATCTGGATCATCAGGTTGACTTCGGATTTAGAAGACTTTCTGATGGTGATGTAACGTTCTACAAAGATGACTAACCCTGCAAATGCAAGTATGGCCAGGGGAACCATAACCCATCCCCCTTTGATTAATAGGTCGAAAAAATGTAATTCCTGAGGTGCAGCAGTTAAAGCCTGGTTTGCGGCCATGGCCGTATCCGTCACTTTTTGTAATGTATCTGTAGCAACCTGTAGCAATGTGGTCATATTAATTTTGTTTGTTTCTGTAAATGTATATTCCTGGTATTTTTAATTTTTTTGATAGTCTTTCCAGCTCTAGCTTAGCTGATTTCTCATCCTTTAACGTAGCGATACTCATTTTTAGTCTCTTTCCAGACATATTGGTCACCACCTTTGCCTGAACGCCGCTCCTTTTCATGAGCTCAATAAATTTATCCGCTTCTTTCTGATCGTGCATGGATGCACCGATGATTTCATAAACGGTTGCGGTGTCTGCTGGTTTGACTGGCAGAGAGGTAAGGATAGAATCTTTTGAGAACGGAACGGTATCTGCTTTTTGCAGCGAGTCGCTGGTTATCGATGAGTCTGCTACAGCGGGTACTGGTGCAGGTTTTACCTGTGGTGCCGTACTGTTCTGCACAGTTGGCGCAGGATCGCCTGTTATTGCACTAAACCATTCAGGTTTTGAGAAATAAGCTGCAACCAATATGGCGGCCAAAATCATTAGTCCTAAAAGAACCTTAAGATACGCAGGCATGGCCTTTGGTTCTTCTGGCTGGGCAGGATAAACGGGGTATGCATCATTCACTGCTTTATCAGCAAATGAATCGTTGATGGTAGGATGTTTAAGTTTGAGAATTACATCCTCATCTTCCGGGCCGGTTGATTTTAAATAGGGCGACTTAGACCTGTAAAAATTCAGGGCTTCAATTTCTTCACGCAGCTGTTTTTCGTCTTTGCTGAGCGAAGAGGCCTCTTCAGTTTTTTCTTCTGTGACAGATTCAGCGGGTTCAGCAGGTTCTGTCACAGTATCCTGATGAGTAAAAGCTTCTACGGGATCTGATGCACCTTCATCTCCTGGATTTTCTTCCTGACTCAGGTTATCGGCTATAACAGATTCAACAGTGGGTTCTTCAATTTGAGCGGGTTCTTCAATTTGAGCGGGTTCTTCAACTTGTATAGGTTCATCAGCTTGTATCGGTTCATCAGGTTGCAGCTCTTCCTTAGCGGCCGGTGTTTTCACTTCCTCAGCTACAGCTTCATCAGACGATAAATCAGCAGATATCGATTCTTCAGTTTTTGGTTCTACGGCTCTTGTTTCTGAAATTATTGGTTCTACAGGCGTTTGTTCCTGGATGACCGGTAAAGCTTCTGCCTCAACAGCTACTCGCTGTTCAGCTTCTTTTGTTTTAGCAGATGCTGGTTCCACAGATGCCGTTACTTCAGGCGTTGGTTCCGCAGTTATTTCTTCAACTTCATCAACCGATTCAATTTCGTTGATATCTTCTGCCGCGGCTTCCTGCTCTTCTTTAACTGCGGGTAAGCCATAAAAGTCAAATCCAAAGTTGACAGTTGCTGCAGGTTCAAAATGCAGCTGCTCATCTTTTTTTACCAGTTTACCAAGACTACCCAGATTGGCTATTTTATAAGTATCCAGCTCCATCAATGTTTCTGAACTGAATTCATTAATGAAATAGCTGGCGGTTTCTACAGAGATATTCCTTTTTTTGGCAATATAATCGGACAAAATTGTCTCTTCCCTGATTTCTGTTGTAAAATCAAGCGTATAACTTGGAGGGACGAATGAATGCGTTGCCGCATCAAACCTGCCCGGTAATTTCTTTTTAAATACAGTTCCCAAACCAGAGATCCCAACAGCTTTACGCGTTTGTACAAGTTCTGAGAGGTAAGACAAGACATCCATTCTGGTAAAAATAAATTTTAATTCTGTATCAACCAATTATAAATTTTATTTGCTTAGAATGAGTAGCTGATTCCACCGAAAACATTAACGCCGATCACCTGGTAATATAAGTACCTGCTGTATTTTGTATTGAGTAAGTTGTTTGCTTTCAGGAATGCAGAAAACCTGTCGTTAATCTTATAAGTTGCGCCAATGCCCAGATCAACGTAACCTTTTACGTTCACAGAAGTTTCAATTGCCGGATCTGGTATCAGGTAAGGGTTTGCCGGGGCAGCGGTGTAAATTTTTGCATCACTGGCATCCTGGATAGCTACAGCTGCATTGAAGCCTATTTTATCGGTAACCTTGTATTCGAGGTTTGAGCTGATACGTAATTGTGGTTTGAACCAGCTATAGGTTTCTGAAGCCGGTTTGTAGTCTTCAAGGTTCAGTTTACCTGTCCATTTCAATTGATCGCTCACTTGTACCGACAGTTCGCCTTCCAAACCTAGCACTTTGGTATTTCCAAAATCGTAAATAACATCAAATCTTGTTGGATCAGCAAAGTTGTTTACAAATAGTGGCATGTCTGTAATTTCCTTGCGGTACACTCTTGCCTTGTATCCAAAACCTGGTCCGCCTGTACCTTTAATACCTGCGCTGAAACTTAGTTTTTCAATAGAGTTTTTGATGAAAATATTGCTGTTTAGGAAGGGGTTTTCGTCAGTAAGGTCCTTCATAGAGTTCCTGTTTACATCTCCTTTTACTTCAGCAAAGATTTGGAGGTACTCAGGGATTAAGACAAAGTCTGCGGTTACTGCAGGGAAAAGATGTCCTGAGGACACGGTCCCAAATTCCTGTACAAAGTTAATTCCCGCATTGATTTTGATCCCGTTAGCTTCCAGTCTGATATATGGGTTTAAACGTAGAATGTTATTGGATACGCTTGTGAATTCGTCTTTTGTATTTCCAAATTCAGTAGATGCGGCTAAACCAAGGTTAAAACTGCTGATCCTTTTGTTGAGGTACCCATTAATAACTACTGAGTTCTCTTTAGCAGAAAGCTGGTCGCCCCAGATATATCCGTTAACCTTGGCGGCATAACTCAATGCATCAGGGTCTTCTGTGTACTTGTTTACTACTTCAGCTTCGGCCTCTATGAAGTTGAAAGATTGTTTGGCGGGATCGAGGTTACGCAATGGATTGTTCTCATCATATCCATAAAAGTTAAAGCCTTTTCTTTCATAATTAATACGTCCGCTTAACACCGCCTTTTCACCAATGCTGCGTCCGAACACACTTGCCTGTTGCTGGTTTAAACTTTGGCCATCAAGTTTTCCGCTCTGGCTGAAATGCCTGAAAAAACCGCCTGCCTGTAAAGCTTCATCGCGTCCCAGGTTGATATAAGCTTCACCCAGGATAGTATTGGCAGAGCCTAAACCTCCCTTTACGTAGTTGTTGATAATCTCCTGTTGTTTTTCAGCAGCAACATCCTGTGCATATAGCTTGTCGATATCCGAATTGAGTTGTAATTTTCTGTCGGTAAGACTGTAGTTGAACCTTGCCTTGTATGTCTTAACGTCATTCAGGTCAGGACTCCTTCTTAGTTTTACAGCTTCGGCTAAAATTGGTTTATACGGTCTTACTACTTCAATTTCTTCGGTTACAGGTTTGTCTTCTGTTTTTTCTTCCGGTTTTTTCTCAGTCTTTTTTTCCGTTTTCTTGTCTGTGGTTTTTTTGTCCTGCGCCTTTACGGTGAGTGTGCCTGCAGTTAGGAAGAATATGGATATATATATTAATTTGCTCAATCTCATGATGCTTGGTCTTATTTAATTTTTTCTAATTTTTCTTTGGCGGTAGCTACAATTTCGTCTTTACCATCATAGTTGTCAATAATGCTCAGCAGTGTGCTTTTTGCCTGCAGGTTGTCTTTCAGCGCCACATAATTGTCTGACAGTAGGATGAATGATTTAGCTACCCAGTAATCATAAGAGGGCATGTTGTTGATTAAATCGAAACAAGTTTTTTGTGATGTTTTATATTCACGTTTTCTGTACTGGATTTCTGCCAAGGTGTATTTGGCTTCGGCAGCTGCCAGGGTTTTTGTTTTTCCGATCACGTTAGTGAAAGCTTTTACAGCAGCAACAGTATCGGCCTTTGCCAGGTAAGCCTTACCTGCAAACAGATCTGAACTATTGATCTCCTCTTCAGACGCTTTGTCTGACTCCTTGGTGAGCTGCACATATTTCAGTACGTCATCAGGCATGTTTAATGCGCTGTATGCTTTCAGCAGGTTATTGATTGCAAAAGAGTAGTGCGACTTGTAGTCGGCTGTAGTTTCCAGTCTTTTCAGGTAAACGATAGCTTCGTTATATTTCTTCTGCTCAAGGAACAGTTTAGAAATACTGATCAGTGAACGTTCGGTATAATCACTCGTCCAGTCGTTCAGGATAAATTCATAATCAGGAACTGCTTCGTCCGGGCGGTTAAGTTTCACCAGTGATTCGGCCCTGATAAATTTAGCTTCTTTTGCATGTATGGCTTTAGGGAATTTATCAAAGTAAGCATTGATGCTTTCTACTGTTCCCTGGGCATCACCTTTCAGGTACCTGTTGTTGGCGGCCTGGAATACAATATTGTCCTGATCGGCCACTGTATAATTACCAATAGGGGTTGTATTTGCATAAGCGATAAAGCCATTGGCATCACTGCGGTCTACATAGATATTTTTAATCGACTCCAGGGCTTGTTTAGCTTCTTCCGTACTGGCGTAATCAGTAATTACCTTTTTGAAAGATTCCAGTGCGGCATCATCCTGATCCTGGTTGTATTGTACCAAACCGATGGTAACCAGGGCACGTGGAACATAACTGCTGTTTGGATATTTGCTTAACAATGCAGTGAGGTCAGTTTTGGACTTGTCAAGTTCCCCTTTGTTGAAGTAGGTATAAGCTATTTCGAAACCAGCATCATCTGCATAGTTTGATGAAGGGAATTGCTGAAGCAGGCTCTGCATGGTACCGATTTTTGTATCATCCTGTCCCTGTAGTCCCTGAATCATTCCCCTTTGGAATAGTGCATAATCTTCACCGGCAGATTTATCTGCGATGATCCTGTTGTAATAAGTTAATGCGTTGCCGTAACTTTTACTCACGAAGTATGAGTCTGCCAAACGTACAGTGGCATCAACTACCGTGTTTTTGTCTTTATCGTCACCATTAAGGAAACGCTCAAAGTAATTTGCTGCTTTTGAATATTTTTCATCTTCAAAGGCTGCATAGGCCAGGGCGTAATTTGCAAAGTTATATACCTTGGTTTTATTGGCATCTGGCATGGTAAGGAATTTCTCGAAGGTTTTCACTGCTTCTCCGAATTTCCTTAGTTCGTACATTGATTCTGCCATCCAGTAAGTGCTCAGGGCGTGGATCTCAGGATCATTAGGGAAGGTATTAGAGCGGATAAACATTGACAATGCATTTGGAAATGCACGTTCGTTGTAGAACTCAAGTCCCCTGAAATAAGTAACTTTCTGGTATGCCTCTTCAGCCTCAGGTGATTTTTTAGAAATCGGTTCAAGGATGTCAATTGCGGCCTGGTAGTTTTTACTGGTTAGCAGGATCTCGCCAAGCAAAGTTTTCGCTTCGTTAATTTTGGCAGAGCGAGGGAATTGTTTCAGGAAGCTTTGTATTGATTCCAGCGCCTGCTGATTGAAATCAAGTTCATAACTTAACCTTGCGTAGTTGATCCATGACTCTTCCTGTATTCCCTTATCAAATTCAAGACGGGATGCACGGAAAAATGCGCTTCTTGCTTTCTCTTTGTCGTTCAATTTAATGAAAGACCTTCCTAAAGTATACATACCACTTTGAAGGTAAACATCGTCATTGTTCAACTGTGACAGTATGGTAACTGATTCTTTGTACTTGTTCAGTTGAAACAGGGAATAGCCGTACTGATATATAAAGAGGTTGTTCTTTTTTTCTGATTTGTTTTTTGAATAGAAATCCCTAAAATAGATTTCGGCATTTTTAAAATCTGATTTGGCAAAGTACGACGCAGCGATCAGACTGAGCATTTCTGCTTCAAACTGTTGTTGTGAATTTTTCAGTACCGGGATAGCATAGCTGATTACATCATCATATCTTTCATCCAGGTAATACATAGAGGTGATATAATAAGGATAACTGGCTTCGTAGGTTTTGGAACCTTTCAGCTTTTCAAAATTGGCGAGTGCTGTTTTGTATTCCTTGTTAAGGTAGTTGATGTAGGCAAAGTAGTAGGTTGCGCTTTCCTGAAAGGGGCCTTCTTCTTTTTTTACTTCTTCAAACAATGGTTCAGCCTTTTCGATATC
>Ga0308164_10002963_pt1 | contig 16023 bp, 15 predicted proteins | sample PhyTR2_FD_201031 | JGI IMG/M metagenome (GOLD analysis project Ga0308164, IMG submission 201031) | Phyllosphere microbial communities from UC Gill Tract Community Farm, Albany, California, United States - DLSLT.R2 | ecosystem: Host-associated > Plants > Phyllosphere > Unclassified | place: USA... | reverse complement strand
TTCGATGGAGGCTACGGCTACGAGGTGCCGCGCACCAAAGCAGGCCTGTCGATGCCCGCCGCTTGCTACTCTGAACCCAGCCCAGGCGTGTTCTGGCATAACCCGTGCTGACGACGGCAACCGCCCAAAGTCGGACGCTCAGGTTGAAGATCCGCGAGGCCAAAAGCAGCCATTTCGTTAGACCGCGAGCCCCATTGGTGCCCAGCAGCAGGTGCTCCGCTTGCGGCAGGCAAGCTTGGTGATTATTATCAAATAGTATACATAACAAGGTGCTTATTATAGCATCTTTAGAAGTATATAGTCTTTATAGAATCATTGTTATACGGAATAATAACCACCACTTAATACTGTTGATCAAACTATTGAATCTTAATAATCCGACAATAAATGCATTGAACGCGACATAACATATGTTATTGACAATGTATCCGGATTAGTCGAATTTATCGCGTTAGAGGGGAGGGTGATATGTTCGACGATCAAGACCGCGTTTACTTTGCCCAACGAGCTGCAGCCGCACGAGCGTTGGCGTCAGATACGTCAGACCCAGCAATTCGCAAAAGCCATGCAGACATGGCAGAGAAATACCATCGCCTGTCTAAGGCAGCGCAGTCTTGGCACTTGATCCGTATCAAGGCAGACAAACTATCTTGTAGGGACCTAAATACCTATGAGTATCTATCATTTTGAGCTGGCCGGATGGTTGATATGTTTCATGACACTGATAAACTAACACAATTAATTGAGCAGGATCTTGTATTAGCAGATGATAATGAACTTGCTTTGGTAAGTATCAAGCTGGATGAAGCGCTTAATGAATTAATAACCTATCGGATAGAGTCTGGCAGTTTGTCGAGTATGGATTCCTTAATAAGCGACTTTCCAACAGCTGTTGCATTGCAAACTCGTACTGGCGATAATGTCGTATCGCTTCGCTCACCTGCTAGTTTAGAGCGACTGATGAGCGATCATATAGATCTCGACATCCGCCGTAAGTCGCTAATTCAGCTGGTGCGCGGGCCACAGAATGTCATTGAGGCTCAGCGACAGCTTACCGAATTTGGAAAGCTTATCGATGCGCACCGGGCTTTGGAACGATGCTGCATCTACGGCCCTCTAATGACCAGAGGAATCGACGCCGGTTTCTCTTTAGAAGAGAGGCTCCGAACGCTGCTTGGTGAAATAGAGACTGATTGGGACAGTTATCTTTACACCTGGGATTGCGATAGGTTAGAAACGCAATGGGCAGAATTCACTGTCGCGACACACACTATCTTGGCTCGTGCAGGCGAACGCATGCGTCTCGAAGAAAAAGTCATTTACCCCCTCTGCTTCATGAGTGGGCTAATTAACATGAAAGATGCTGTTAGTTAAACGCACCTGACTTTGCAAGCTGCGCGAAAGTCAGTGTTTCACTCAATATAAGCATGCCGACCTTCTATTCCTGTTTAAGCTGCCCTTATTGATGTTTGTGGTGGCGTCCGAGCGCAAGGACGCTTGGCCTGATGATCAAAAAAAAGCGACAATCTGCTTTCTTCCCATCAATACCCCATTCGGGGCAGGCGAGAGCCGCACTACGGAAGAACACGATCCCGATAGAGCTGCTACCGCCATCGTGGACGATCGGATCGTAGCCCCCGTTCATGGCCGCGACGAACACATCGGGTCACTCCAACCGATCCGCGTGAATGGCAAGAACCCGGTTTAAATCGTCAGCCATTCGCGGGCAACATGGAGTTGGCGTCATACCGCTATTTGGCGCCTGCGGGACTGTGAAAGCGATGCCCGCTATATCACTAGCCGTGCCTGAAACCGGACGGTCCGCTTTCCACCAGTTTAAGTCGCACAGGCGGCTGATCTAGACGCTCAAAAACTGCCGTTCATCCGGATGAACGAATGTCCGAAAGTAGGAGGCGGGAAAGGGCACTTGAATGTCCACAAGTGGGTCAGCAAGACGTGAAAAACAGCGTCCGAGGCAAGTGTGGCCGAAACTACGAATTTAACATTGTCAGGATCACATTCCGCTCGTCCTGAAACCGCGAAGTTGTAGCCGGTGACGTTGTCAATCCGAAGCTGCCGCGGTCTGACCCAAAAGTGGCAGAAAAGAGCTTAGTCCGCTTGAGGTACCTGCAAAAAAAACAGCGTTACGGATCGATCAATGTTACATTCTGCAGCGGAGGGGAGGAGGTGGCTTTCGAACTCCCACACCATCTTAAGCCGCAGGCCGCTCTGTCAACTATCTAATCAGCGTCCCTTACAGACCAGTAGGTTCGTCTGAGGCGTTATCGTCTTAGGGGCCGGTGTGGATGGCGCGCGTAAAGGTCCCCAACCAACCGTTCAACGCTGCAATGAACAAAGCTCAATAGTCCATTGGCGTGACCGTACGTTGTATCGGTGCATCATATCGCCATCGAGAGATAGACATGAAAATCACGCGCAACGCATCGAAGCCGTCAATGCCTGGAGAAGTTCCTGCGAACTTTTCGGGTACCGTCCGCATTGATAACATGGCGCAGCCCAATCCGCCAGGACGCGCATCCACCGCGGTAGTGACGTTCTCCCCTGGCGCGCGGACGGTATGGCACACGCACCCAGCCGGTCAAACCATCATCATTACTGCCGGTAAGGGCTGGGTTCAACGCGAGGGCGAACCGCGCGAGGATGTCGGTCCAGGTGATACGGTGTATTTCGACGCTGGCGAACGGCATTGGCACGGTGCCACGTCTACGAGCGGGATGAGCCATATCGCGATCACGGAAACCGTCGACGGCAAGAATGTCGACTGGCTCGAGCCAGTGACGGACGACCAATATGCAAACTGATTGGCGAAATGTACTTTGGTCGCTGCCGGTCGCGACGACGCTGCTGGCCTGGGCATCGGTCGGACAGGCCCAGACCGTCGTGCGGCAGGATTCCGTCGCGGTTAAGCAAGGCCCGGCCAAGACCTTTACGGGTCGTGTCCGCGTGCGAATGCTGACTAACCCCACGCCACCCGGACAGGCCGGAACCGCGCTGGTTAGCTTCTCCCCGGGAGCGCGAAGCAACTGGCACGAGCATCCGGCAGGGCAGACGCTTTACGTCACGCAAGGGTGTGGTTGGACCCAGGAAGATGGTGGGCCTGTCGCCCGTATCTGCCAGGGCGATACCGTTTACGTCAAACCGGGCGTCCGTCATTGGCACGGTGCGACAGCAACGACCGGCATGAGCCATCTTGCGATTAGCGAAACACTTGCTGGTAAGAACGTGGTCTGGCTTGAGCCTGTCACCAGCGCGCAATTCAAGGGGCCGCAACGCTGAACCCGTCTGACGAACGGCAGATAGGTAAAGTGATGCTGCCCAATAGAGCGGATCTTGCCGATTTTGCCTATGTCCTTGCAATCGCCCGGCACCGTAATTTTCGTCTTGCGGGCCTTGAGATGGGGGTGAGCGCGTCCGCGCTCAGCCACTCGCTAAAGGCGCTCGAAGGGCGTCTCGGCGTACGCTTGTTCAACCGTACAAACCGATCGGTTACGTTGACCGCCGCCGGGGAGGAACTGCTCGCAGATATCGACGCGCCGTTCGCGGCGATTGGGAAGGCCGTCGAGAATCTTGCCCGGTTTCGGGACAAGCCAGTCGGGCACATCCGTCTCAACGTCGTGGCGGATGCGGCCAAGCTGCTTCTCGGGCCTGTGATGCCGGTGTTTCTCGATCGCTATCCCGATATCGTGGTCGACATTGTTGCCAGCAACCGTCTGGTCGACGTGGTCGGCGAAGGATTCGATGCCGGCATCCGCTACGGCGGCACGGTACCCGAGGACATGATCGCGCAGCGACTGTCGCCGGACCTTCGCTGGGTCGTCGCTGCGTCTCCCGGCTATCTTGACCGGTTCGGCATACCGCTGCGCCCGGAAGACCTGGTCGATCATCGCTGCCTCGGCATCCGTCTGGGAGACGACCGCATCTATCAGTGGGAGTTCGAAGGCCCCGAAGGAGAGTTTGCGATCGCGCTGCCTAGCCACGTTACGGTGAACGAGACGCCAACGATGCAGGCGATGGCAATCAACGGCGCCGGCATGATGTACGGGATCGAGCCCGCCTTCGCCCCCCACATCGCACAGGGCAGCCTGCGACTCGTGCTGGAGGATTGGTCGACAACCGGCCCCGGATTCCATCTCTATTATTCTAGCCGGCGGCAAGTGCCGGTTCCGCTCCGGCTGCTGCTCGACCTGATCCGGGAACTACGGCCGCTCGGCTGACGACCCGTCGTTCAATGAGCCAGCTTCATCGGGGCATGTACGCAGGGGCCGGTAATCGGCGGCATGCGGGGGCATTATCTGAATATCGACGGCGCGCCGTGTTTCGAGCGCTCGCTGACTTCTACGACTGTGAACAGGAGAAGGACACATGGCAAACGAACCGACCAACGCACGTGACGCGTTCGGCGATATCGCACCCAAGCTCGCAGAAATTACCGACAAGGTTCTGTTCGGCGACGTCTGGGCGGACGACACGCTATCGCCGCGCGATCGCAGCCTTGTCACGATCGTCAATCTGGCGGCGCTGTACCGTCACAACGAGCTCGGCTTCCATCTCAAGAAAGGGATCGAGAACGGCTTGACGCAGGACGAGATCATTGCCGCGATCACGCACACCGCCTTCTATGCGGGCTGGCCGACCGCGATGACCGCGATCCAGGCAGCGCGCGACGTCTTCAAGGACAACTGAGGCATGCCGCATGTCCTGGAAAGCGTGGCCGCGGGGCATTCCCTCGCCGTCCGGCAGGCACTCGCGGCGCGCATCGTCGCTGCCGTGACTGGAACGCTTGGCAGCGAGATGGACAAGGTATCGATGGCGATTCGGGAAGTTCGGGCGAACGCCTGGATGCCCACGGTCTATGAACCGGAGATCGCGGCCCACGAAGCTCTGCTGTTCAAGCGGCCGGACTACGGCCCGCTCGCACCACAATCGTAAAAAGGAGAAACGCATGCGGATCGCCATGCTCGCGTTGGTTGCCACGATGGTCCAGACGCCCGCAACTGCGCAGACAGCGCGTGCGGCACAGCCGAAGGAGCCGGAAGCGATGCGGCGGGTCGCGCCGGCGCTGGTCGAGTATACTGACCAGCTGTTGTTCGGCGACGTCTGGAAACGGCCCGCACTATCGCCGCGCGATCGGAGTCTTGTGACGATCAGCGCGCTCATAGCGACCGGCAAGACCGAACAGTTGACGAGCCACATGGGCTTGGGACTCGACAACGGACTGACGCCGGCCGAGATCGGCGGGCTGATTACTCATCTGGCATTCTACACGGGCTGGCCGAACGCGATGTCGGCGTGCGAGGTCGCTGATTTGGTGTTCGCCAAACGCGGCATCGCGGCAACCGCGCTTCAGCCGGCGCGCACGGTATTGCTGCCAGTCCCGGAGAGCGACGCGGCGCGGGCGAAAACGGTGACCGATACCGTGACGCCGATATCGCCGTCACTGGCGCAACTGACCAACGGGCCGCTGTTTCAGGACCTCTGGCGGCGAACCGACCTGCGCCCGCGCGACCGGAGCTTCGTGACGATCGTGGCGTTGACAGCGAACGGCGACGCCGGCCAGCTGGGTTTCCATCTCACCCACGGCATCAAGAATGGGCTGACCCGCGCCCAGCTTGGGGAAGCAATGGCACATCTGGCATTCTACGCCGGGTGGCCGAAGGCGTTCTCGGGCGTCGCCGCGTTACGCAAGCTGGACGCACCCGACATCTAGAGCCCCAGCGGACGCATCTCCCGGATGAGTTCGATCAATAGTCTGAGGCCGGTCGGCACCTGGCGTCGGCTCGAATAATAGACGTGGTAGCCCGGGCCCATCGTGGCCCAGTCTTCGAGCACCAGTCGCAGCTCTCCTCGCGCGAGATGGGGGGTGAACGATGCTTCCATCCCGTACATGAGGCCGGTCCCTGCAAGCGCCATGGCGAGCATGGCTCGACCACCGTTGACGAGGATCTTGCTCGGGACGGGCACGGAAAACTCGCCCTCGGGACCTTCAAATTCCCACCGATAAATATGAGCATTGCCCAAGCGCACCCCAAGACAATGATGGTGTTCCAAATCCGAAGGATGCTGCGGGATACCGAACTTCTCGAGATAGGCGGGAGATGCGACTACCACCCAGCGCAACTCGCCCGACAGGCGCTGTGCCACCATGTCCTCGGGTACCGTTCCGCCGTACCGGATCCCGGCATCAAAGCCGTCATCGATCACGTCAGTCATCTGGTCCAGCGCTGCGATGTCGATCTCGATGTCGGGATATCGCTCGATGAAGACCGGCATTATCGGCGCCAGTAGCAGCGGTGCGGCTTCGGCAGCCACATTAAGACGAACCCGCCCGGTCGGCGCGTCACGATAGCGGTTGAGGCCTTCGACTGCCTGATCGATCGTGCCGAATGGCCCTGCCACTTTGTCACGCAGTTCCTCGCCCGCCGCAGTCAGCGTGACGCTGCGGTTCGTGCGGTGCAGAAGGCGAACACCAAGCCGAGCTTCGAGCCCTTTTAACGCATGGCTGAGCGCCGATGCACTGACACCCAGTTCGAGCCCGGCGAGCCTGAAACTTCGATGCCGGGAGATTGCGAGGAAATAGGTGAGGTCGGCAAGATCGGATCGACTGGTCGGCATAGAGTATCCTGCGCTCTGTGGCGTCGCCTCGCAAGCGAACTGGGGAGGTCAGCGGGGCGGAAGCGCAAAGGCAACAATCTTGTTCGCCAGCTTCGTCTTGAGCGACTTGTTGCCGCCTGCTGCAATTACCACGAACTGACGACCGCTGCGGGGGCTTGTGTACGTCATGGGAGACGCGTTAGCGCCGCCCGGCAGGCGCGCCTGCCACAGCTCGCGACCGGTTCGAACGTCAAGTGCGCGAAGCGTGTTTTCAGCGGCCGCACCAACGAATACCAGCCCCCCACGGGTCGTGACCGATCCGCCGGTAAGCGGCGTTCCGATCGTGACCGGCAGCATCGAGGGAATGCCGAGCGGTCCGGTATCACGCGCCGAGCCGAGCGGCTTGGACCAGATCAGCTTACCGGTCGTCAGGTCCACCGCACCGATGAACCCCCAGGGCGGTGTGGTGCACGGTACGCCCAGTGGCGACAGGAATGGCGTGCCATAGGCACCAAAGGGCGTATTCAACATCGGCCTCTGCGCATCACCTCCAGGCGTCTTCCCGTCGTTGAGCTTGAATTTGCGACGTTCGGCCTCGGCGCGGGTAACGACCTCGACCCGATCTGCGGTCCGCATCCAGGTAACCACCATGATACCGTGATCGACGTCTATCGACACGCCCCCCCAGTTAATGCCGCCCGATGATCCTGGGTCGAACAGCGTCGGCTTGTCTAGTGCAGATGGCGTCATGTGGCCGGCATAGCGCGAGCGGCGGAACTGGATCCGACACAGCATCTGGTCGATCGGCGTCGTGCCCCACATGTCCTTTTCGCGAAACGCACCCCCTCGGAAGGCGGGAAGGCCGGGTGAGAAGGGCTGCGTCGCGGACAGGCGGTCGCCCGGCGTGACGCTATTCTGTGGCACTGGGCGTTCCACCACGGGTAGGATCGGTCGGCCCGTACGACGGTCGAGCACGAACACCTCGCCGCGCTTGGTCGCCTGTATCAGTGCAGGGCGGGTGCCGCCTGCCACCGGCAGGTTTACCAGCGTCGGCTGGGCGGGGACGTCATAGTCCCAGATATCGTGATGCGTCGTCTGGAAGCGCCAACGCAGCCGCCCGGTTTCCGCATCGAGTGCCACGACGGCATCGCCCAGCGTATCGTCGAACGGCCGACGCTGGCCACCATAATTGTCGGGCGTCGATCCGCCCATCGGCAGGTAAACCAGGCCGAGCGTCTCGTCCGCGCTGATGGGTGCCCAGCTATTGGGGGACGACGGCGTGTAGGTCTGGCCGACGGGCGGCGCGCCAATCCGGTTCGGGTGACCGGGATCGAACGCCCAAGCAAGTTGCCCGGTGACGGCGTCGTACGCGCGAATCACCCCCGATGGTCCGTGCCAGAACTGGTTGTCCGGAATGCCGCCCCCGACGACGACCTTGCCACGGATGATCTGCGGCGCGGAACTGACGTAATATTGCCCCTTGGGATAGCGGCTGATGTTTGCGTTGAGGTCGATCGCTCCGGCCGTGCCGAACCCGGGGCAGGCGCGCCCCGTGCGCGCATCGACCGCAACGAGGGTCGGTACTTGGCTCGCGCCATAGATCCGCTCCGCGCACAGCCCGGTTGCGCCGGGAACGCGGTAATAGGATACGCCGCGGCATGGTTTGCCGGCGGACGGGATGCCGGGCGCCATATCGTGGACCCAGCGCGTGCGGCCGTCCTCCGCATCATAGGCAAGGATCCGGTTGTTGCCGCTGCATGCGTACAGCGTGTCGCCGATCATGATAGGCACGGTTTCCAGGCCGTTCTTAGGCCCCGGACCGACCGGTCCGGCATCGACACTCCAAGCGACTTTCAGATCATGCACATTGGCTGCTTTGATCTGCGTCAGCGGGCTGAAACGGGTACCACCTTGATCATTGCCGAACGCAGTCCAGTCAGCCCGACCAATGCTTGCCATGGGGCTGCCGAGCAGTCCGGGTGCCGACAGCTGAACACCGCGGCGCAGCCATTCCGGCTGGGGATCGTCTGGTCCCAACGCATGGAGGGCGAGACCGGCGATGATAGCAAGCGCAAACCCTGCCCCGGCAATCGATAGAGTGCGGAGAGCGCTGCGGTGACCTGTCCACAATCCGCGCACGGGCGGCAGGAACAGGAGCAGTCCAAGAACCAGAGGCGCAAGCAATCGGGGCACGAGCTGCCAGCCATCGATGCCGACTTCCCAGAGGCTCCAAGCTAACGTCCCAGTGATGAGCACGCCGTAGACGAGGCGCGCGCGACGATCGCGTCGGAATGCCAGCCAACCAGTTGCCAGCAGCGCCAGCCCGGCGATCGGGTAATAGAGCGAGCCGTGATCGGCGACGAGGATGATGCCGCCGACGAGAAGGGCCAATCCAGCGAGGGCGAAGGCTGCCGTTACCCCGTATCGTATCGATCGGGTGATCAGGCCCTGCTTGCGCTCCGTCGTCGCCATCGTGCTGAAACTCCCCTCGTCCATCGCGGACGTAAGGATTCAACGCTTCGATTAAGCGCGATATGCATTACCCGTGTGCAACGAGGGAGTGAGGAACGTTCATCGCTCGGACGGGCGGCGTGTCGTTGGGACGGCGTTGCTAGGCCGGATGGTTACCTTCATGGCACCAGGCCTGGCGAGGTCAGCATAAGGCTCGTTGATACGCCCAAGGATCACGAGTCCCGGCGAGTGAGGGCCGTCCTTGTGATACAGAACGATGTTACTCCAAGGCGCATAATAGCCGACCTCCCCGGCGTGCGGCGTCACCGCGGCGGGCGCACCGTCACGGGTTAGCGGGTGGGGGAGGGTGGCGACCTTCTCCGTTGCCGCATAGTCGGTCAGCGTTAGGTCGAGCGGGAGCTGCGCGAGGAAATCGCGGGCCGAGGGGCTGTCCGCGATCTGCGCGGTCCACTTGCGCGTCCCGGCATCGATCTCGATCGTCGTCATTGTTCGTACCTTGTTCGCACTGGCTTTGCCGGAGTCCACCGTGTTGGTCGCCGTCGCTGTCGCGGCGGGTTGGCCGCACGCCGCCAGCAGTGCCAACAGACAAAGAAAAGGCCGTCCGGCCACGAGAGTGCGCATCGTCATCCTCCCGTTACACTCATGTGGCGCGTTGTTGCCGGAGCATCGCCTGCGCCGATCCGGAAGTCGTGGCGGCGCGGCTTGGTGGCCAGCGCATCGGCGATAGCCGCATCCAGGGCGGGGATCCCCCCGTCACGCAGCGCCGCCTTGAGATCGTACGCATCGTCGTGGCCTAGACAGGTGTACAGCTTGCCCTCGGTCGTCAGCCGCACGCGGTTGCAGCCGTCGCAAAAGTTTGCGGTCAAAGGCGAGATGAAGCCGATCCGCGTCTTGCTGCCGTGGACCCGCCAGTAGCGCGCGGGTCCACCGGTTCCGACAAGATCGCGTTCGAGCCGGAAGCGCGCGCCCAACTTGGCCTGCACGCCCGTCAGCGGCAGGAACCGATCGGTGCGATCCTCGCCGACGTCGCCCAGCGGCATGGTTTCGATCAGCGTCAGGTTATGGCCCTCCGCGATGCACCAGGCGAGCATCGGCGCGATCTCGTCCTCGTTGAAGTCTTTGAGCGCGACCATGTTGATCTTTACCCCCAGACCAGCGCTGCGGGCCGCAGCGATGCCGGCCATCACGCGCCGCAGATCGCCGGTGCGCGTGATGAAGCGGAAGCGATCGGGATCGCGAGTGTCGAGGCTGATGTTAATGCGACGGATGCCGGCTGCGGCCAAGTCGGCGGCATGCGCCTCAAGCCTGGTCCCGTTGGTGGTCATCGTCAGTTCGTCGAGCGCACCGCCGACATGCCGACCCAGACGGTGAACAAGATCGATCACGTCGCGCCGCACAAGGGGCTCGCCGCCCGACAGCCGGACTTTCCGCACGCCGCGTGCAATGAAGCGCTCCGTGATGATGGCGAGTTCGTCCAGCGTCGCGAGCTTCGACCGCGGCAGGAACGTCATTTGTTCCGCCATGCAATAGCGACAGCGCAGGTCGCAGCGGTCGGTTACCGAGACGCGGAGATAACGGATCGTTCGGCCATGACCGTCGAGTAGCGGCAGGTCGGCCGGCGTGTTCGTGGCGGCCATAATCAGCCGGTCGCCGGTTGTGTCGCATGATGCGTCATGATGGTGTCCTCGCCCGGCATCTGTGCCGATCGTCGAAATAATCACCAATCCGAACGTGGACAACGCGGCTGCGCGTTGATGATGTGATGAGCGGCGTTCAGCTTGTGCTCCGCTCATTCGGGCGTTGAGCAACCGCCATGCCGCGATCGGCCGGCTGGCTCGTATATGGTCCGATCCCGTAATTTGGCACGTCGATCGCCCGGCGGTCGCAACGAAGGTATGACCTTGCATAGCGAACCACCTGCGCAAGCCGAGCGCGATATCCTACCCGTCGGCGCACTCATCCTGCTGGCCCTGACCGGGTTCACCGCGATCGTGACCGAGACGCTGCCAGCTGGTCTCCTGCCGCAGGTTGCTAACGATCTGGCCATTTCACAAGCGCTCGCGGGACAGATGGTGACGGTATACGCCGTGGGATCGGTCGTCGCGGCTATCCCGCTTGTCAGTTTCACCCAGAGCTTTGCGCGTAAACCGCTGTTGCTCGCGGCGATCGTCGGCCTGCTGGTGTTCGATGTCGTGACAGCCTTGTCGCACAGCTATGCGGTGACTCTCGTCGCGCGGTTCGCGGCGGGCGTTGCGGCCGGGCTCGGCTGGGGCATCCTTGGGGGCTATGCCCGCCGGCTCGTGGTCGATCGGTTGAAGGGCCGGGCGCTCGCGCTGGCGATGATCGGCACGCCGCTCGCGCTGTCTGTCGGCGTGCCGCTGGGCACGTTCGCGGGCGGTGCGATCGGCTGGCGGACCGCGTTCCTCGTGCTGGCCGCACTGGCATTGTGCCTCGCCGGCGCGGTTGCGTGGAAGATGCCGGACAGCGCCGGACAGCCGCCCGAGCGCAAGCTGTCGAACCTTGCCGTGCTGCGGATGCCCGGCGTCGCGATGATCCTCGCCACCGCGTTCGCATGGGTGACGGCGCATTACATCCTCTACACCTATGTCGCTCCCTACGCGGAATGGGCGGGCGACGGTGAGCGGGTCAGCCTGCTGCTGCTGGTGTTCGGCTGTGCGGCACTGGCAGGAATCTGGATCGCGGGTGCCGCCGTGGACCGGCACCTGCGCCTTCACGTCCTCGCCAGCCTGACGGCGTTCGCCGGCGCAACAGCGGTGCTTGGCTTCCTGCCACACAACGATGGCGTGATTCTGGTCGGTGTCGTGCTTTGGGGCCTGACCTTCGGGGGTGCTGCAACCTCGATCCAGACGGCAGCGTCCGACGCGGCGGGCGACGGGGTCGATATCGTCGGCGCGATGCTGACCACGATCTGGAACGTGAGCATCGCCTGCGGCGGTGCGATCGGTGCGCTAATCTATCGCAGCGCCGGCATCCCGGCGTTCTTCCCGGCGATGCTGGTCTTGCTGAGCGTCGCCTTCTCGTTCGCCTACGTCTCGTCGGCCAGCGGCTTCAGATCGGGTGCTCGCACCGAACGGTAAAAAGGCATCAGCGTCCGAGTGTGTTGGCGTGGAAAACGGTCGCATTGCCGCCTTGTCTGCCGTCGCTCGTCACGACCGCCATCTCGCGCGTGCTAGGCCGGATCGCCATGCTCGTAAGGTTCAGGTTCCGCCCAGCATCACGGCCGGGTAGCAGGATTTGCCCGACCGGAAGCCCTGATGGTGAGAAAACGAGAATGCGACCCTGACCGTACATCGCCACGTAAAGCTGACCGGATTCGTCGACGCGCATCGAATCCGGTGCCGGTCCGGTGAAATGATAGGCTGTCGTCGCGCCGAAGGGGGCCGGCGTCGTCGCATCCTCCAGCGTGATCCGGTACAGGCGCCCCAGCGCGAATTCGCCGATCCACAGATGCTTCCCGTCGGGGCTGAGAGCGATGCCGTTGGCGACGGCCAGGTTGCGGACAACTGGTTTCGGCGGTGTGCCATCCGGACCGACATACCAGACGCCACCGGTGGCCTCGCCGATCGAGCCGCGCGCGTCGCTGAAATAGAAGCCGCCCTTCGCATCGAAGGTGACGTCATTTGGTGCGAACCCGGCGCTTTCAGGCACGATCGTGCGCCGTTGCGTACCATCCAGCTGGACCGAGATCACGGCACCACCGCCCGTCGCATTCGCGGCGGCGATGTACAGCCGGCCATCAGGGCCAAGTCCCATCCCGCCGGGGTTGAGCCCCTCCAGCCGGAACGCCTCCGCAACACGACCGCGAGCGTCCAGCCGCATGACGCGGCTTCCCTGCACGTCGGAGAACAGGAGATCGCCGCCCGGCAAGAAGACCGGCCCCTCCAGGTCTTTCGTCGCGCCGGGAACTAGAACCGGGCGATCCGCAACGATTGCCGGAAGGTCGCGCTCGCCGGGCGGGATGGGCACCACGCTGGCGGGCGCGCTGGCCACCGCAGCCACCAAAGCCACGACGCCCTGCTGAACGGCAGGCGTCATGCGATCTGGGGCAGTCCGGCGAGGTGCTTCTCGAGCGTCACGGGATACTCGCGCACCCGCACGCCGGTCGCGTTGTACACAGCGTTGGCGATCGCTGGTGCCACGCCCGTGAGGCCCAGTTCGCCGACGCCCTTTGCCTTTAACGGCGACATGGTCGCGTCGACCTCGTTGACGAAATGCGCCTCGAGATGCGGCACATCGGCGTGAACGGGCACCTCGTATCCGGCGAGATCGTGGTTAACGAAGAAGCCGAAGCGGGTGTCCACCGCCATCTCCTCCATCAGCGCGGCACCGATACCCATCGTCATGCCGCCGATCACCTGGCTGCGCGCGGTGGTCGGGTTGAGGATCCGCCCGGCGGCGCAAACCGCGAGCATGCGGCGGACGCGCACCGCACCAGTATACGCGTCCACGGCAACCTCGGCGAAATGAGCGCCGACGGTCTGTTGCGCATATTGCTTGCTCAGGTCGCCATATTCCATCGAGTCTTCGGCGACGATCTCGCCGTCCTTCGTTGCATCGGCAAGCGCGACCGAACGGCCCGCCGAACTGACGCGGCCGTCCGCGAACGTCACGTCGGTCGTGTTGAAGCCCATCCGCTGCGCTACCAGGTCGCGCAGCTTGGCGCAGGCAGCGTAGACGCCGGCCGTGGTCGACGCCGCGCCTGCCTGACCGCCCGAGCCGGGTGTCTCGGGGAAGGTTGAGTCCCCGAGCTTCGCGGTCACGTGGTCGAGCGGAACGCCCATCATCTCAGCGGCGGTCTGCGCGACGATCGTGTAGCTGCCCTGGCCGATGTCGGTCATGTCGGTCTCGACCGTGACGCGACCGTCCTTGCCGAGCCGCACGCGCGCGCCGGCCTTCATGATCGGCGCACCGCGGATCGCGCTGGCCATGCCCATGCCGATCAGCCATTTCCCTTCGCGCCGGCTACCGGGTTTCGCGACCCGCGCATTCCAGCCGAACCGCTCTGCGCCCTCCTGCAAGCACTGCACGAACGGTCGGGTCGAAAAACGCCGCTCGGGCTTTTCGGGATCGACCTGCGTGTCGTTTGCGATACGCAGCGCGACGGGATCCATGCCGAGCTTCTCGGCCAGTTCGTCCATCGCGACTTCGAGCGCCATCATTCCGGGAGCCTCGCCAGGCGCACGCATGGCGTTGCCCTCGGCCAGATCGAGGGAGGCGAGATAGCGACGCAGCAGTCGGTTCTCGCCGGCGTACATCAGGCGCGTGGGCAGGGTGGTGGGCTCGGTACGGCCACCCGCCAGATTGCCCGACCAGCTGTCGTGACCGATGGCGAGGAGCTTGCCGCTCTTCGCCGCGCCCAGCCGGACCCGCTGGATCGTCTTGGGCCGATGTATGGTGTTGTTGAACATCAGCGGGCGTTGCAGCACCACCTTGACCGGCCGCCCTGATACGCGGGCAGCGAGCGCCGCCAGCGCGAGATCGCTCTGCGTCGTGCCCTTGCCACCAAAGCCGCCACCAATGAAGGCGGAGTGCAGGCGGATATCTTCCTTCGGCGTGCCGATGATCAGGCCCAAATCACGGCAGCCCCAGTTCATCGCCTGGATCGAGGTCCAGCAGGTCAGCTTGTCGCCATCCCACCGCGCGATGGATGCGTGGGGCTCCATCATCGCATGCGCCTGATCGGGTACAGTGTAGGTCTCGTCGACTTTGACCGGGGCACCGGCGAACGCGGTCGCGAAGGCGCCTACCGACACCTCGCTCGGGCCGCCGAACGCTTCCTTCGGTGCGATCGGGGACGATGGCTTCTGCGCGGCCAAGTCGAAGCGACCGTTGCCGCGAGCATAGGACACGCGGATCAGCCCTGCCGCAGCGCGCGCCTGTTCGAACGTGTCGGCGACGACTACCGCGACTGCTTGATGATAATGATCGACCATCGGTCCGGCCAGGATGCGCTGCGTGTAGAACTCGCCCTTGCCGATCGGACCAGAGTTTTCATGCGTGACGACCGCGCTAACGCCAGGCGCAGCGCGCGCGGCGGTCGTGTCGATCCGATCGATCCGGCCTTTGCCGATCGCCGCGCCGAGGATGTAGCCATAGGCGACACCCGGGGCGACGTCGTGATGCTCAGCCGCATAGCGCGCGGTGCCGGTGGTTTTCAGCGGACCTTCAACGCGAGGATGGGCGCGCCCGACGACATTCAACTGGTCGATCGGCGTCGTGCCTGCGGGCGTGTCGAATTTCATGCAGGTGTCTCCAGATCGGCGAGGAACCGGTCGTGCGTCATCGGAATCGAAAACATCGGGAAGGTCTTCGAGACCGCCGCCTCTTGTTCCTCGGGGCTCAGCGTTGCTGTGCAATCGGTCAGCGTGACCACGCGGAAGCCGCGCTCATAGGCCGAGCGCATGGTCGATTCGACGCAGCAATTGGTCAGGAAGCCGGCGATCGCCAGATCGGTGATGCCGCGCTGGCGCAGGATGAAGTCGATGTTGGTGCTGGCGAAACAGTCGAGGCCGCGTTTGCCCTCGATCACGATGTCGCCATCGACTGGCGTCATCGCATCGGCGATCGCCACGCCCCAGCTGTCCTTTCGGAAGGCCTGCGCCTGCTTGATGCCGGCCAAAATACCGTACGGGTCGGAGGGCATCTCAGGATAGCCGTTCGCAAAGCTGATCGGCGCGTGCATCACGGTCACGCCGCGCGCACGCGCCTGCTCCACAACAGCCCGGCTGTGCGCGAGCATGTCGGTGTCGGCCATTACCGCCTTCACCGCATCATGCTGCGCGCCGCCTTCGCTCACGAAGTCGTTCTGGTACTCGATCAGCAACAGGGCGGTCTTTTCGGGTATCATCATCTGGTCTCCCATTCGCGCCGTACATGGCAGCCGCCCTGCACGACGTATCTTACGCCACCGTCGGCAGT
>Ga0308164_10002962_pt1 | contig 16024 bp, 13 predicted proteins | sample PhyTR2_FD_201031 | JGI IMG/M metagenome (GOLD analysis project Ga0308164, IMG submission 201031) | Phyllosphere microbial communities from UC Gill Tract Community Farm, Albany, California, United States - DLSLT.R2 | ecosystem: Host-associated > Plants > Phyllosphere > Unclassified | place: USA... | reverse complement strand
CTCGGCAGCAAGCTTTTCCTTGCGCAGGGCGATCAGGGAGTTTTCTTCCTGTTGCAGGGCTTGCGGGTCGAGTTGTTGGTCGCTCATGTCTTTAGATATTCCGTCACGGGGTTGTTGCCCCTGCCTTTCGACAGGGATCGCGGGCCTGGCCGGCGCCCACCCGGGGGGGTGGGCGGCGGTGTTACAGGCCTTGCTTGAGGCTCGCCACCAGGTATTCGTCGATGTCGCCATCGAGCACCTTGTCGCAGTCGCTGCGTTCCACGCTGGTGCGCAAATCCTTGATGCGCGACGCGTCGAGCACGTACGAGCGGATCTGGTGGCCCCAGCCAATGTCCGACTTGGTGTCTTCCAAGGCTTGGGAGGCGGCATTGCGCTTCTGCACTTCCTGCTCGTAAAGGCGCGCCCGCAGCATTTTCATGGCGGTGTCCTTGTTGGCATGCTGGGAGCGTTCGTTCTGGCAGCTGACCACGGTGTTGGTCGGTACGTGGGTGATACGCACGGCCGAGTCGGTGGTGTTCACGTGCTGGCCACCGGCACCCGAGGAACGGTAGGTGTCGATGCGCAGGTCGGACGGGTTGATGTCGATTTCGATGTTGTCATCGATTTCCGGCGACACGAACACGGCCGAGAACGAGGTGTGGCGGCGGTTGCCGGAGTCGAACGGGCTCTTGCGCACCAGGCGATGCACGCCGATCTCGGTACGCAGCCAACCGAAGGCGTATTCGCCCTTGATGTGCAGGGTCGCGCCCTTGATACCGGCCACTTCCCCCGCCGACAGCTCCATGATGGTGGTGTCGAAGCCGCGCTTGTCGGCCCAGCGCAGGTACATGCGCAGGAGAATGTTGGCCCAGTCCTGGGCTTCGGTACCGCCGGAGCCGGCCTGGATGTCCAGGTAGGCGTTGTTGGCGTCCATCTCGCCGCTGAACATGCGGCGGAATTCGAGCTTCTCGAGGGATTCGCGCAGGCGCTCGACTTCTTCGGCGACGTCGGCGACAGCGCCTTCGTCTTCCTCTTCGGCAGCCATCTGCAGCAGGTCCTTGGCGTCGGCCAGGCCCGCGTTCATCTCATCAAGGGTGTCAACGATCTGTGCCAGGGTCGCGCGTTCGCGGCCCAGGCTTTGAGCGTATTCAGGGTTGTTCCAGACAGCCGGATCTTCAAGCTCGCGATTGACCTCGGTCAGGCGCTCATGCTTTTGATCGTAGTCAAAGATACCCCCGAATGGTTTCGGAGCGCTCGGACAGGTCCTTGATGCTGTTAAGGATCGGGTTGATTTCCATGGCGGGCAGCACTCGTGCGTAGCGTGTCAAAAGCCGGAGAGTATAACGCACTCGCGGCTACAGGACAGCCCGCCGGGCAGGTTTGAAGCTTTGAAACTCCCACCACATCAAAAGCTATTCGATACCGACCTGGTTGCGGCCGTTGTGCTTGGCCAGGTACAGGCCCTTGTCGGCGGCGCTGATCAGCAGGCGGCAGCTGCTGCTTTGCGCTGGGGTCATGGTCGACAGGCCGATGCTGACCGTCAGGTAGGAGCCTTCGGCTGGCGCGTTGTGGGGGATTTTCAGCGCGGCGATGGTCTGGCGCAGCTTCTCCGCGACCAGCCGGGCGCCGCCGGGCGAGGTGTTGGGCAGCACCAGGGCGAATTCCTCGCCGCCGTAGCGGGCGGGCAAGTCGCTGGAACGGCTGGAGGCCTCGCGAATGGCGTCGGCCACTTTGCGCAGCGCTTCGTCGCCTTCCAGGTGCCCGAAATTGTCGTTATACGACTTGAAGAAGTCGACGTCGATCATCAGCAGCGACAGTTGCGTCTGGTCGCGCATGGCCCGGCGCCATTCCAGCTCGAGGTATTCGTCGAAGTGGCGGCGGTTGGACAGGCCGGTCAGGCCGTCGGAGTTCATCAGGCGCTGCAGCACCAGGTTGGTGTCGAGCAGCTGCTGCTGGCTAACGCGCAAGGCCCGGTAGGCCTCGTCGCGCTGCAGCAGGGTCAGGTAGGAGCGCGAGTGGTAGCGGATACGCGCCACCAGCTCGATGGTGTCGGGAAGCTTGACCAGGTAGTCGTTGGCGCCCGCGGCGAACGCGGCGCTCTTGATCAGGGCATCTTCCTTGGTCGAAAGCACGATGATCGGAATGTCCTGGGTCGACGGATGGTTGCGGTAGTCGCGCACCAGGGTCAGGCCGTCGAGGCCGGGCATGATCAGGTCCTGGAGGATGACCGTGGGCTTGATGCGCACCGCCTGGGAGATGGCTTCGCGCGGGTCGGCGCAGAAGTGGAAGTCGATGTTGGCCTCATTGGCAAGGCTGCGCCGGATGGCTTCGCCGATCATGGCCTGGTCGTCGACCAGCAGCACCATCGCCTTGTTTTCATCGGCGGATTTGAACTCTTCGATCTGCAGGTCAATCATGCGCTTTCACCTGGTAACTGCCTTCATGCCGGCGAGGCGGGAGACGTTTAATCATGGAAAAAAATATCCGTAAGCCTGGGTGCGATTCTCTCCAGAGGATGAATCTCGACGGCCGCATCAATGGCCGCTGCCGCCTTCGGCATGCCGTAGACCGCACAACTTTGCTGGTCCTGAGCGATGGTCAGCCAGCCCTGCTGGCGCATCATCTTCAACCCCTGGGCGCCGTCGCGCCCCATGCCCGTAAGCAGTACGCCCACGGTATCGCCATTCCAGAAACGTGCCACGCTTTCGAAGAAAACATCGATCGACGGGCGGTAGATCTCGTTCACCGGCTCGGCAGTGTAGGCCAAAGTACCATTTTTCTGTAAGCGAATATGGTGATTGGTGCCGGCCAACAGCACCGTGCCAGGCTGCGGCGGCTCGCCTTCGCGGGCCAGGCGCACCGGCAGGCGCGACTCGCTGCCCAGCCATTCGGCCATCCCGGCGGCAAATACCTGGTCCACATGTTGCACCAGAACAATGGCTGCGGGGAAGTCTTCCGGCAAGGCCTTCAGCAGAGTTTCCAGCGCTGCGGGGCCACCCGCCGACGAACCGATAGCCACCAGGCCCTTGCGCTGGACCACTTTGTGCAGCGGCGCCTCCAATTTGGCCACCGGTTTGCCGCGCTGGCCAATCAGCCAGCCGATGTTGAGGATCTTGCGCAGCAGCGGCGCGGCGGCTTCCTGGGGATTGCCGGCGCCAATCGCCGGGGTGTCGACCACGTCCAGGGCGCCATGGCCCATCGCTTCGAACACGCGGCGCACGTTCTGCTCGCGGTCGACGGTGACGATGACGATGGCGCACGGGGTGCTGGCCATGATCTGCCGCGTGGCCTCGACGCCATCCATCACCGGCATGATCAGGTCCATGAGAATCAGGTCGGGGGTGAATTCGGCGCAGCGCTCTACCGCCTCCTTGCCGTTGGCCGCCACCCACACCACCTGGTGCGCCGGTTCAAAGGCCAGCGCGCGGCGCAGCGCCTCGACGGCCATGGGCATATCGTTGACGATGGCGATCTTCATCCCTGAGCACTCCCAATCAGCTCCACCACCGCGTCAAGCAACGCGTCATCGTGGAAGCTTGCCTTGGCCAGATAATAGTCGGCCCCGGCATCCAGGCCACGACGGCGATCTTCTTCGCGATCCTTGTACGACACCACCATCACGGGCAGGGATTGCAGGCGGCTGTCGCGGCGCAGCAGGGTCACCAGTTCGATGCCGTCCATGCGCGGCATGTCGATATCGGTGATCAGCAGGTCGAAATCCTCGCTGCGCAGGGCGTTCCAGCCGTCCATGCCATCCACTGCCACGGCCACTTCGTAGCCACGGTTGCTGAGCAGCTTGCGTTGCAGTTCGCGCACAGTGAGGGAGTCGTCGACCACCAGCACGCGTTTGCGGGCCTGTTCCTGGACCTGATGGTTACGACGGTCGATACGCTCCAGCCGACCAGTGGTCAGCAGCTTCTCCACTGAACGCACCATGTCTTCGACATCGACGATCAACACCACGGTGCCGTCGTCGAGCAAGGCGCCGGCGGAAATGTCCTGCACCTTGCCCAAGCGCAGGTCGAGGGGCATCACCACCAAGGTGCGCTCGCCGATAAAGCGCTCCACGGCCAGGCCGTAGACGGCATCGCGCTCGCGGATCACCACGACCTTGAGCGTGTCCTGGCCCGCCTGGCCAATGGGGCGCTGCAGCAGCTGCGAGGCGGCGACCAGGCCGACATGCCGGCCTTCGTACCAGAAATGTTGGCGCCCTTCGAGCTGCACGATCTGCTCGGCGGGCAGGTCGAGGGTGTGTTCGATATGGGCCAGCGGAAAGGCATAGGCTTCGCCGCCCACCTCCACCACCAGGCTGCGCACCACCGACAGCGTCAGCGGCACTTCCAGATGGAAGCGGCTGCCCTGCCCGGCGACCTGGTGCAGTTCGATGGCGCCGCGCAACTGGCGAATGCCGTGCTGCACGGCATCCAGGCCGACGCCACGGCCGGACACTTCGGTAACCGTGTCGCGCATGCTGAAGCCGGGCAGGAACAGGAACGACAGCAGCTCTTGCTCGCTCATCTGCTCGGCGGCGTGGGCCGGCGACAGCTGGCGGGCAATGATGCTGGTGCGCAGGCGGTCGAGGTCGACGCCATTGCCGTCGTCACTGAGTTCCAGCACCAGCAGGCCGGCCTGGTGCGAAGCGCGCAGGCGCACCACACCTTCGGCGGGCTTGCCGGCAAGGAGGCGCTGCTCGGGGGTTTCGATGCCGTGGTCGACGGCGTTGCGCAACAGGTGGGTCAGGGGCGCTTCGAGCTTTTCCAGCACGTCGCGGTCGACCTGGGTTTTCTCGCCCTCGATTTCCAGGCGCACCTGCTTACCCAGCGAGCGCCCGAGGTCGCGGACCATGCGCGCCTGGCCGGTGAGCACGTCGGCGAAGGGCCGCATGCGGCAGGCCAGGGCGGTGTCATAAAGCAACTGCGCGCGCTGCGCGGCATGCCAGCCAAACTCGTCGAGCTCGGCGGTCTGCTGCAGCAGCATTTGCTGGGTTTCGCCCAGCAGGCCCTGGACGTGGGCCAGGGCTTCGCGAATTTCCATGCTTTGCGGGGTCGCCTCCAACTGCTCCTTGAAGGCGTCCAAGGCCCGGGAACTCTGGCTTTGCAGGCGCTTGAGACGCTGCATGGTGGCCAGGTAGGGCTTGAGCCGCTGGGTTTCCACCAGCGCTTTGCTGGAGAGGTCGAGCAGGCTGTTCAGGCGCTCGGCGGTGACCCGCAGCACCCGTTCGCCGCCCTCGGCGGTGCGCCGGCCTTTGCTCGCCGGCGCGCTGGCCTGGGCGGGCAACGGGTCCAGCAGCTCGTCGCTGGCCAGTTCGTCCAGCGCCAGTGGCGCTGCGGGTATGGCTGGCTCTTGGGGCAACGGCGCCGAGGATGCCGGAATCGGGGCGTTGTCAGGGTCCAGCACGTGGGCCAGGCGCGCCAGGTAGGCCTCCACTTGCGCGGCCCCGACGGCACCGGGCGTGGCGATGCGCATCAGCAGGTCGGTGCCCTGCAGCAAGGCATCGATGTGCTCGGGCTGCAGGCGCAGGCGGCCCTCTTGGGCGCTGACCAGGCAATCTTCCATGACGTGGGCGACGCTGACGCCGGCATCCACGCCAACGATGCGCGCCGCGCCCTTGAGCGAGTGGGCGGCGCGCATGCAGGCTTCGAGCTGGTCGGCCTGGGTCGGGTTGCGTTCAAGCTCGAGCAGGCCAGCGCTGAGCACCTGGGTCTGGGCCTCGGCTTCGAGGCTGAAGAGTTCCAGCAGCGAGGCATCGCGCATCTGGTCGGGGGTCATGTCAGGCTCCGGGTCACGGCGGCCATCAATAGCTCATCGTCGAGCACGCGCAAGCTGCGCCCCTTGAATTGCAGCACCGCCTGGGTGAAGCGCGCTGCGGCACCGGTGCTGGACGCCTCGGCGGGCGCCAGGCTGTCCAACTCGATGCGGTGAATAGCGTCGACTTCGTCCACCGGCACCACCACCGAACCGTTCTCAGCGGCCAGGATCAGCATGCGCGGGGTTACCCGCGCAGTGCTGCCCACCAGCGCGGTCGGGTCCACGCCCAACAGCTCGCCCAGCGACAGGCACGGTACTAGGGCGCCGCGTACATTGGCCACGCCCAGCAGGGCCCGCGAGCGCTGGTGCGGCAGGGAATGCACCGGTTGCTGCGGCGCCACTTCGACCAAACTGCGGGTGGCCAGCGCCAGCCACTCATCGGCCAGGCGAAACACCAGCAGCGAGCGGCCGGCGGCCTTGCCGCGCAGTTCGCTGTATTGCAGCGTCGAGGCCTCCTGCTGGCCCAGCGCGTAGCGGTCCAGCAGGCGCACGGCCGCGGCGGCATAGACCGAGCAGTTGCGGCAGTGAATATGCTCCACCAGCAGTGGGCAGGATTTGTCGCCGCGAATGCCGATGCGGTTCCAGCAGTCGTCGATCTGCTCGTGGTTGTCGACGATGACGTTCATTGCCTGGCTCATGATTTGCGCTCGCCACGGGCCGCTTGTTCACTGCGCGCGGCTCGATCCTGCAGGCGCCGGGCGCCGACCGTATCGCCCTGGGCCGCCAACAGCATGGCCAGGTGAGCCAGCGCCTCGGGGTGCTGGGGTTCGAGGTACAGCGCCTTGCGATAGAAGCCCTGGGCTTCCATGGCGTTGCCCGCTACATCGCTCAGCAGGCCCAGCCAATAGAACACCTGGGCCTGGGGCGGGTGCTCGCGCAGGTATTGCTGGCAGGCTTCACGGGCTTGCTGGGTGTTGCCTTCGTTGGCGAGATTGGCGATACGCGCCAGCAAAGCCGCCGCGTCGTCATCGGCCGGCCGGGCCTTGGCGGCGGTCGCCAGCCTGCTCGCGGGCGCCAGGCTGGCGGCAGCCGGCGCACGGGCAGCCCGAGCCGGGCGCGCGCTCGGATCCGGCAACAGGCGCACGGGGGCGGGCGCCGGCAAGCGAGTGGCGGCGGTAGGCAACTGCACGGGTGGGGGCACCACCGGCGCTTCCTCGGCGCGAACGAAGGCAAACGACTGCGGGATACCGATCGGGCGCATGCCCATGCGCGCCAGCAGGCTGCCCTCGGCTGGGCCGATGAACAGTGCGCCGTCGTCGCGGGTGAATTTCTTCAGCACTTCGAACACCCGCTGCTGGGTGGGGATATCGAAGTAGATCAAGAGGTTGCGGCAAAAAACGAAATCATAGGGCGCTTCCCCTCCCAGCAGTTGCGGGTCGAGCACGTTGCCGGCCTGCAGGCGCACCCGGTCGAGTACCCGCTGGTTCAACTGGTAGCCCTCGCCCACCGGGCTGAAATGCACATCGCGAAAGCCCAGTTCGGCGCCGCGAAAGGAATTGCGCCCGTACTGCGCGCGCTGGGCGCGGGCCACCGACAGCGGGCTGATGTCGATGCCATCGACCTTGAACTGCTGTGCCGTCAGGCCCGCGTCGAACAGGCTCATGGCGATCGAGTAAGGTTCTTCACCGGTGGAGCACGGCAGGCTGAGGAAACGCAGGGGCCGCGGCGCCTTCAATTGACGCAGGCGCTCTTTGGCCAGGCGGCCGAGGGCCGCGAAGGACTCGTGGTAGCGAAAGAACCAGGTCTCGGGAACGATCACCGCCTCGATCAGGGCTTGCTGTTCGGCAGCCGACTGTTGCAGCTGGCACCAGTAGTCGTCGAGGTCGCGGCTGCCCGAGGCGCTGCAACGCTGCTGCACGGCGCGCTCGATCATCGGCGCGCCCACCGAGGCGACATCCAGGCCGATGCGGTCGCGCAGGTATTTGAAGAAGCGCTGGTCGCTGCTCATCGGCTACCCTCCTCGGCCACGCTGGCGGCCAGCGCCGGGGCGTAGAGCAAGGCGCGGGCGCGGTCGTCGAGCAGGTCCTGCACGCCGACCCACTGCAACAGCCCTTCGGCGTCTTCGCGCACCGGCCCCAGATACCGGGCGTCGGGGTTGTCCAGCCCGTAGGCTTTGAATTCAGCGGGGTTGCAACGCAGGGTGTTGGTGGCCTGCTCGAGGATCAGCCCCAGCAGCGCATCGGGCTGGTCGGGTTGCCCGCGATAGTGCACCAGTACCAGGCGCGTGCTGGTGCGCGGCGTGGCCGGCTGGTCGAAGGCCAGCGCGCCGATGTCGATCACCGGCACCACTTGGCCGCGGTGGGCGAACACCCCGGCGACCCAGGTCGGGGCCCGGGCGATCGGCTTGAGCGGCAGCACCGGCAACACTTCCGAGACTTCCACCGCCGCCAGGGCAAAACGCTGCCCACCGGCCTGGAACACCAGAAACAGCTTGCTCGTGGCCGGCGCCTGGGCGCGTGCCGGGGTAGGCGCCTGGGTCATCAGACTTTGAATCGCGACACGCCGCCGCGCAGCCCGGTGGCGACCTGGCTCAATTCGTCGATGGCGAAACTGGCCTGGCGCAGGGATTCCACGGTCTGGCTGCTGGCGTCGCTGAGTTGCGCCAGGGCGTGGTTGATCTGTTCGGCGCCCGTGGCCTGGGCCTGCATGCCCTCGTTGACCATCAGCACCCGCGGCGCCAGCGCCTGGACCTGATGGATGATCTGGTTCAACTGGTCGCCCACCTGGGTGACCTCGAACATGCCACGGCGCACTTCTTCGGAAAATTTGTCCATGCCCATCACCCCTGCCGACACCGCCGACTGGATTTCGCGGACCATCTGTTCGATATCGTAGGTGGCCACGGCGGTCTGGTCGGCCAGGCGGCGCACTTCGGTGGCCACGACGGCGAAGCCACGGCCATATTCTCCGGCCTTTTCCGCTTCAATGGCAGCGTTGAGCGACAGCAGGTTGGTCTGGTCGGCGACCTTGACGATGGTCACCACCACCTGGTTGATGTTGCCGGCCTTCTCGTTGAGCACGGCCAGCTTGTTGTTCACCAGCTCGGCGGCGCCCATCACCTGGTGCATGGTCTCTTCCATGCGCGCCAGGCCTTGCTGGCCGGAGCCAGCGAGTAGCGAGGCCTGGTCGGCGGCCGAAGTCACTTCGGTCATGGTGCGCACCAGGTCACGGGAGGTCGCGGCGATTTCCCGCGAGGTGGCGCCGATTTCCGTGGTGGTGGCGGCCGTCTCGGTGGCGGTGGCTTGCTGCTGCTTGGAGGTGGCGGCGATCTCGGTCACCGAGGTGGTCACCTGCACCGACGAGCGCTGGGCCTGGGATACCAAAGCGGTGAGGTTGGTCATCATGTCGTTGAAGCCGACTTCCAGGTCGCCGAACTCGTCCTTGCGGTTGAGATCCAGGCGGGTGCTGAGGTCGCCGGTACGCATGGTTTCGAGGATGCGCAGGAGCTTTTCCATCGGCGCCATGATGGTGCGCATCAACAGCAGGCCGCAAATGCCGGCGGCGATCACCGCCACCAGCAGGGCGATGCCCATGGTGAACTTGGCCGAGGTGACGGCATAGGAGATGCGCGCGGTAGCTTCGGTGGCCGCGCGGCTGTTGAGTTCGATGACACCGTTGAGGGATTTGCGCGCGGCGGACCAGGCTGGGGTCAGCTCGGTCTGGGCGAGGTCCTGGGCTTCCATGAATTTCTTGTGCCGGTAGGCGTCGAGCGTGCGCTGCAGGGTAGCGTCATAGAGACCGGCCAGGCGCTTGAATTCGTTGAACGCGGCACGGTCGTTGTCGTCGCGGATGGTGGTCTCGTACTTGGCGACTTGCTCGCTGAGGCGGGCGGCGAAGCCTTTGTACTGCTCTTCGTCGGCGGTGATCAACTCGCGCTGGTAGCTGAGGCCGATCAACTGCTGGGTATAGACGTAGCTGTCGACGAAGGCGCTGCGGATCATCGAGCTGACATAGACCCCGGGCATGCTGTCGGTGGCGACGTTGTCGGAGCTCTCTTCGATCTTTTGCAGACGCGTGTAGGAGGCAACGATCATCAGCAGCATGATGGCGATGATCACGGCGAAGCTCGCCAAAATACGATGGCGCAAGGTCCAGTTCTTCACGTTTACCCCTCGAATACATTCGCCTGCCAGCGAAAACGGCAGAGTATAGCCCTGCAAATTGCAACCAGATGCGTACTTTCCGTTATCTGGGGGGGTATTACCAGAGGGATTTTGTCGAGAAGCGCTGGCGCGCCGGGCCTGGAGTCAGGCCACGGCGCGGGCCTGGGTTTCCAGCTCCTGGCGCAGCGCCGGGTCGAGCTTCAGCTGGCGCGACAGTTCGTCGAGATAGGCCTTCTCCATGAAGTGCTGCTCGTCCACCATCATCACACTGGCCAGGTACATTTCGGCGGCGATTTCCGGGGTGGCGGCGGCGCGTGCCACTTCGGCAGGGTCCAGGGGTTTGTTCAGTTCCAGGTGCAGCCATTGCTGGAACTCGCTGTCGCCGTCGAGCTTGACGAACTCGCCTTCGATCAACTCACGCTCGCGGTCATCAACGTGGCCATCAGCCTTGGCGGCGGCCACCAATGCCCGCAGGATCGCCTCGCTGTGCCGTTCGGCCTCGGCGCCGGAGACCCGGTCGATGGTCTGCGGTTCGCCGGCGGGCTGGCCGGGACGGTTTGCCTGCCAGTTGCCATAGGCCTTGTAGGCCACAACGCCCAGCGCCGCGAGGCCGCCATAGGTGAGCACCTTGCCGCCAACATTGCGGGCTTTCTTGCTGCCCATCAACAAGCCAATGGCCCCAGCCGCCAGCGCACCCCCGCCGGCGCCGGACAACAGCCCACCCAGATCGCCCAGGCCGCCACCCTTGCCCTTGGCACCGCCGGTTTTATCCTGAAGCATCTGCTGGCCGGATTTGAGCAGTTGATCGAGCAATCCACGGGTATTCATGGCGAGTCTCCTAAGGCGAGAAGAATGTAGTCTTTAAGAGAGTACGGGGAGCATGCTTCGCTTGCGCAGGGGAAATGCTTCCGGATGTTGCGTGGCGAACCAGATTACATATCTGGTTTCAGATTCCTCGGGGTAATCCTCGATCGCGAGTCGCTTCCGAGGAAAGAAGTATATACTCTGCGTACATACATTTTTGAGGCCTCCCTCATGACCTTCGCTCGCGTCTTTCAATCAGGCAACAGTCAGGCTGTGCGTCTGCCACGAGAATTCCGCTTCGATGTGGATCTAGTCGAGATCTTTCGCCGGGGTGATGAAATAGTGCTTCGCCAACCGGTGCAAAACGCGACGGCCATCTTCGATGCCTTGACCGCATTCCCTGAGGACTTCATGGCTGAGGGCCGTGAGGACCTGCCACCGCAAGAGCGCGAGGACTTCTGATGGCTGTGCGTTACCTGCTTGATACCAATATCTGCATCTACATCGCCAAGCATAACCCGCAATGCGTCAGGGCCCGCTTCGAACGCCACCAGGCCTCGGAGCTGGCCATGTCTTCCATTACCCTGGGCGAATTGCGCTTTGGCGCTGAGCAAAGCAAGGTTCGCGAGCGTTCGCTGATCGCGCTCCATCATCTCGAATCGCTGATTCAAGCCATGCCCCTCGATCAACAGGCTGCCAACCATTACGGGCAGATCCGCGCCGAGCTCAAACGCCAAGGGCAAATCATCGGCGGCAACGACCTGTGGATTGCCGCCCATGCTCGCAGCCAAGGCTGGACGCTAGTCACCAACAACATTCGAGAGTTCGAGCGCGTTAGCGGGCTGAAGGTGGAAAACTGGGTAGAACAACCTGTTGCCCAATGACACATCCCGACACCGATTGTTAAAAAATATTGCCCCATCTGGCGAACCACACCCCATATCAGGTATCTCTACAAGGTCTTATTCGTTTGGCCGAAGGGATGTCCGAACGCCTTTTTTGCATCCCTCGCACGCCGCATGAAGCGGCTGGGGTTTGATTTTGCACAGGGTTATCTATGCACCGTCGCCACCTTCTGAAAGCCTCGATGGCCATCGCGGCTTACACGGGCTTGTCCTCCGCCGGGCTGTTTGCCGCCCAGGCCATGGCCGCCACCGCTGACGGCGAACTGGAAACATTCACCTTCGAGGGCCTCAAGGCCCACGCCAAGGACCTGGCCGGCAAAGCTTTCGTCGACCGCAAGCAGGTGCTGCCGCCGACGCTGGCGAACATGAACCCGTTGCAGTTCAACGCCATCAAGTACGACGCCAAGCACTCGCTGTGGCACGAGCTCAATGGCCAGCTGGACGTGCAGTTCTTCCATGTCGGCATGGGCTTCAAGACCCCGGTGCGCATGTACAGCGTCGACACCGCCAGCCAGCAGGCGCGGGAAGTGCACTTTCGCCCCGAGCTGTTCAACTACGCCGATTCCAAGATCGACACCAAACAACTCACGGGTGACCTGGGCTTCGCCGGTTTCCGCCTGTTCAAGGCGCCGGAAATCGACCGCCACGACATCCTTTCCTTCCTCGGCGCCAGCTACTTCCGTGCCGTCGACGCCACCGGCCAGTACGGCCTGAGCGCCCGCGGCCTGGCCATCGACACCTATGCCGGCGGCCCGGAGGAGTTCCCCGACTTCACCAAGTTCTGGTTCGAGGCCCCGAGCAAGGACGGCACTCGCTTCGTGGTCTACGCCCTGCTCGAGTCGCCCAGCGCCACCGGCGCCTACCGCTTCGACATCGACTGCCAGGCCAAGCAGGTAGTGATGGGCGTGGACGCCCACGTCAACGCCCGCAAGGACATCAAGCAACTGGGCATCGCGCCCATGACCACCATGTTCAGCTGCGGCACCCACGAGCGCCGCATGTGCGACACCATCCACCCGCAGATCCACGATTCCGACCGCCTGGCCATGTGGCGCGGCAACGGCGAGTGGATCTGCAGGCCGCTGAACAACCCCGAGCACATTCAATTCAACACCTTCGTCGACAAAGACCCGAAAGGCTTTGGCCTGGTGCAGACCGACCACAACTTCGCCAGCTACCAGGACACCGTCGACTGGTACCACGACCGCCCCAGCCTGTGGGTCGAGCCGACCACGCCCTGGGGTGAGGGCTCGATCGACCTGATGGAACTGCCGACTACCGGCGAAACGCTAGACAACATCGTCGCCTTCTGGACCCCGAAAAACCCGGTCAAGGCCGGCGAATCGCTCAACTATGGCTACAAGCTGTACTGGAGTGCGCTGCCGCCGGTGAGCACGCCGCTGGCGCAGGTGGCAGCCACGCGCTCCGGCATGGGCGGGTTTACCGAGGGCTGGGCGCCGGGAGAGCATTACCCGGACGTGTGGGCGCGGCGCTTTGCCGTGGACTTTGCCGGCGGCGGGCTGGAGAAGCTGCCGGATGGCACGCACATCGAACCGGTGGTGACCGTGTCGAACGGCAAGGTGCAGGATTTCAGCATCCTCTGGCTACCAGACATCAAGGGCTACCGCGTGCTGTTCGACTGGTACCCGACCGACGACAAGGTCGACCCGGTGAACATGCGCATGTTCATCAAGACGTCTGATCGGACCTTGAGCGAAACCTGGTTGTATCAATACTTCCCGCCAGCGAAGGACAAGCGCAAGTACACCTGAAGAGGCTAGGTGCAGCCTGTTGAAATTTTCGCAGGCTGTACCGGCCTCATCGCGAGCTCCGCTCGCTCCAACAGGGATCGCAGCAATCTCGTTGGAGCGAGCAAAGCTCGCGATGAGGCCCTCGAGGGTGATTCAATCGCGCAGATCGGACTCGTGAATCGGCTGATCCCGGTGCGTGGCCCGCTGATACTGCGCCGGCCAGGTCGCTACTCTGCCGCCCAGGTCATCATCGGCATGCAGCGGCCAGTACGGATCGCGCAGCAACTCGCGGGCGAGGAAGATCAGGTCCGCCTGGCAAGTACGCAGGATGTGCTCGGCCTGGGCCGGGTCGGTGATCATGCCGACCGTGCCGGTGGCGATCTCCGATTCCTTGCGAATGCGCTCGGCGAAGCGCGTCTGGTAGCCAGGCCCCGTCGGGATCTCGGCGTTCGCGGCAGTCCCGCCCGACGACACGTCGATCAAATCCACCCCCAGCGCCTTCAGGCGCCGCGCCAGCTCGACGGTTTCGTCGGGATTCCAGCCATCCTCTACCCAGTCGGTCGCCGACACCCGCACGAACAGCGGCAGTTCCTCGGGCCACACTTCGCGCACGGCGATGGTGACTTCCAGCACCAGCCGAATACGGTTGTCGAATGAACCGCCGTAGCGGTCTTGGCGCTGGTTGCTCAGCGGCGACAGGAACTGGTGCAACAGGTAGCCATGGGCCGCGTGCAATTCGGCGATCTTGAACCCCGCCGTCAGCGAGCGCTTGGCCGCGGCGACAAAGGCCTGGGTCACACCCTGGATCTGTGCGTCGGTCAGTTCGGTAGGCGGCGTGTGCTTGGGGTCGAAGGCGATTTTCGACGGGCCGAAAGGAATCCAGCCACCATCGTTGATCGGGATGCTGCCGCTCTTGCCCAGCCATGGCCGCCAAGTGCTAGCCTTGCGCCCGGCATGGGCGAGCTGAATGGCCGGCACCGCGCCCTGAGAGGTGATGAAACGGGTGATGCGCTGCAACGGTTCGATCTGCGCGTCATGCCACAGGCCGAGGTCTTGCGGGGTGATGCGACCGTCTTCGGTCACGGCGACGGCTTCGGTGAACACCAGGCCCGCACCGCCCACCGCGCGGCTGCCGAGGTGTACCAGGTGCCAGTCGTTGGCCAGGCCATCGGCCGCCGAGTACTGGCACATCGGCGACACCACGATGCGGTTGCGCAGCGCCAGCTGGCGCAGGGTAAAGGGTTGAAGCAGCAAACTCATGGCTCACCTCTCTGATGATGAAGCGGCGTGCGGACTGCCGGGCAGCCCTCGGGAACGCCTTGAGTCTAGTCGACAACCCTGCCCTAGCTCGGTTCGATATGGGCAATCATCAATTGCACGGTTTCATTTCCGCGGTACTCGTTGACGTCCAGCTTGTAGGCCAGTTCCACCCAGCGCACGGTGGGGTTGGGCCACACTTCGCGGTCGATGCCGAAGGCGATGCCGTCGAGCTTGAGGGTGCCGCATTCGCTCTTGAGCACCACCTTGAGATGGCGCTCGCCCACCACCCGCTGCTCCACCAATTGGAACACGCCGTGGAACAGCGGCTCGGGAAAGTGCTGGCCCCAAGGCCCGGCGTGGCGCAGGGCGCGAGCCAGTTCGAGGTGAAACTCTTCCACCGCCAAGGCGCCGTCGGACAGCAGCCGGCCGGTGAGGTCGTCGTCGTTGAGCTGGCGCCGCACCTCGGCGTCGAAGGCTGCGGAGAAAGTCGGGAAATTGGCCTCGGGCAAGGTCAGCCCCGCCGCCATGGCGTGGCCGCCGAACTTACTCATCAAGCCGGGATGCTGGGCGTTGACCGCTTCCAGGGCATCACGAATATGGAAGCCCTGCACCGAGCGCGCCGAGCCCTTGAGCAGGCCGTCGCCGGCGTCGGCGAAGGCGATGGTCGGGCGGTGATAACGCTCTTTCAGCCGCGACGCGAGAATGCCGATCACCCCCTGGTGCCAGTCGGCGTCGAACAGGCACAGGCCGAAAGGCATCGATTCCAGCGGCAGCTCCTTGAGCTGCGCCAGGGCCTCGCGCTGCATGCCTTGTTCGATGCTCTTGCGGTCCTGGTTGAGGCCGTCCAGTTCGGCGGCCATCTCCCGGGCGCTGGCGGCGTCCTGGCTGAGCAGGCATTCGATGCCCAGGCTCATGTCGTCCAGGCGCCCGGCGGCATTCAGCCGGGGGCCGATGATGAAACCGAGATCGGTAGAAGTGATCCGCGCCGCCTCGCGCTTGGCCACTTCCAGAATGGCCTTGATGCCCGGCCGCGCACGGCCAGCGCGAATACGCTCAAGGCCCTGGTGCACCAGAATGCGGTTGTTGGCGTCCAGCGGCACCACATCGGCGACACTGCCGAGGGCCACCAGGTCGAGCAGCTCGCCGATGTTCGGCTGCGGCGTGCTGGCGTACCAACCCAGCGCACGCAAACGCGCGCGCAAGGCCATCAACACGTAAAACATCACCCCGACCCCGGCCAGCGCCTTGCTCGGGAATTCGCAGCCTGGCTGGTTGGGGTTGACGATGGCGTCGGCGGCCGGCAGTTCGGCGCCGGGCAAGTGGTGGTCGGTGACCAGCACCTGCAGGCCCGCCGCCTTCGCCGCGGCCACGCCTTCGACGCTGGAAATGCCGTTGTCCACGGTCACCAGCAGCT
>Ga0308164_10002959_pt1 | contig 16033 bp, 17 predicted proteins | sample PhyTR2_FD_201031 | JGI IMG/M metagenome (GOLD analysis project Ga0308164, IMG submission 201031) | Phyllosphere microbial communities from UC Gill Tract Community Farm, Albany, California, United States - DLSLT.R2 | ecosystem: Host-associated > Plants > Phyllosphere > Unclassified | place: USA... | reverse complement strand
TGAGCACGGCAAGCGAACACGACACCCTGCATTTCGAGGACGTGCTCGATCCCGCCAACACGAACCGGGACATCCTGGCCGACAAGGGCTATGTCGATAGCGAGCGTGAAGCGCGACTTAGCAAACAAGGCTGGCGCATGCACATCCAACGTAAAGGCAGCAAGGGCAAGCCGATCTCCGAGGCCCAGCAGCGGCGCAACAATCGCATCGCCAAGACACGTGCCCGCATCGAGCACGTGTTCGCGGGCCTGGCACAGATGGGCGGCAAGACGCTGCGCTCCATTGGCGTGGCACGCGCAAGGCTGCACTTGAACTGGAAGGTCGCTGCTTACAACTTGCAGCGTCTTGTCTATCTGAAGGAGGCCGGGGTCGAGGCATTCTGACACCCGAGGTCCGTCCGGACCGCAGAAAACGAGCAGTACAACCTAATAAAGAGGTCGGGAAACGACGACGCTCGCGCGTTGCTAAGCACATTCGAACGCCTGGCTAGCTGTTGACGCCAAAATCACGTGTAATTCGAGGTGCCCTATTGTATGTAGCAGCTCGGCGGGATCTTTAAATGTGTGTCTCCGTTGCCTTTCAAAGGCAGTTATGGGCGCGCTTTATAAGAAAGAGAGCTGTGACACTTCCCGTGGAAGGTATTCGAATCATTACGCTGGCCGAGCAATATCCTGGTCCGTTCGCGACACTTCTGATGTCCGATCTTGGCGCCAACGTCACAATAGTGGAGCGCGCATCCGGAGACCCAGCGCGTCAATTTCCAGATTTTCATGCATCGCTGAACCGGAATAAAAAATCTGTCGTCCTCGAGCTGAAAACAGAACTGGGCAAAGAGGCTTTACGCCGGATGATCAAGGATACTGATGTGCTGAGCGAGGGGTATCGTCTAGGTACGATGGCACGTTTAGGATTTGGCTACGCGGCAGTCTCGGCTCGGTATCCTTGTGTTGTGTACGTATCCATCTCCGGATCTGGGCAGGCTGGTCCGTCTCGCGACCGTCCGGCCCATGACCTATCGTATCGGCCATAGCCAGTCCGTCCCGCAGCCGCTGATCTTTGAGGGTGTACGTCCTGGCCCGTTCCAGGGCGTTTCGAAGCTTGGCGCCGAGACTGCCGAGATCTTGAATCAGGTCATTAATTTGAATAATTAGTAATCGCTATTACCGTGAAGATTGCTACTTTACTTTCGAGTAGAAAACGGATACTGTTCTCTAAAGAATGCATTTAAGCAGGCGTGATGATGCGTCGAATACCAGGAGAAGATCGAGATGCAGGAAATTTACGTGGCGGGTGTTGGAATGACGCCGTTCGGCCGCTTGTTAGACGTCAGCATCAAGACAATGGTGCAACAGGCAACGAATATGGCGCTGGCAGATGCGGATGTGGGCAAAGAGGTTCTAGAGGCGGCATTTTTTGCCAATGCATCCCAAGGCCATATGGAAGGGCAGAACATGATCCGGGGGCAGATTGCCCTGCGGGCCATGGGAATAGGCGGCATTCCAGTGGTGAATGTGGAGAATGCCTGCGCCAGTGGCAGCAGTGCTTTTACACTCGCTGTTAACCATCTCCGTGCCGGTGCCGCTGATGTAGCTATCGCAATCGGCGCCGAGAAGATGTATTCGACAGATCGAGACCGGATGTTTTCGGTATTTGACAGCGCCTGGGATGTGTCCGAAGCTGTCGCGATCCGTGAGCGCCTGCTTCAGTTGGGGCATGGCGTCACAGTACCTGAGGGCAGCGTATCGCTGAAGCCTTACAGCGTTTTCATGGATGTCTATGCGGCATTTTCGCGCGCGCACATGAAGCGGTTTGGAACGACGCAAAGGCAGCTCGCGGCGGTGGCAGCAAAAAACCATGCCCATTCAGTGCATAATCCGCTATCCCAATACCGTAATTCGTACTCGATAGAAGAAGTTTTGGCGGCACCGCCGATTACCTACCCGCTCACCCTCCCCATGTGCTCTCCAATCTCGGACGGAGCGGCTGCGGCGATTGTTTGCACAGCGGCCGGGCTAAAGAAATTGAATATTAATCCGGCCCGCGCCATCCGAGTACTCGCGTCCATTGTGCAGACTGGCGCGGATCGCGCTGATGCCGATTATAAAAATCACTGCACCGCCCTGGCCGCGAAGCGCGCTTATGCATTGGCGGGCGTCGGACCCGCAGACATTTCGGTGGCCGAGGTGCATGACGCAACTGCAATGGGCGAAATTATTCAAATCGAAAACCTGGGTTTTTGTGATTTTGGCGAGGGCGGGCCAATTTCAGAGCGTGGTGAAACCACTGTCGGGGGTCGCATTCCCGTCAACCCGTCTGGCGGTCTGGAATCGAAGGGCCACCCAGTCGGTGCAACGGGCATTGCTCAGGTGTATGAGTTAGTTACGCAATTGCGGGGCGAAGCTGGTGCGCGCCAGGTGGCAGGCGCCCGGATTGCGCTAGCCGAAAATGGCGGTGGCTTACAAGGGATCGAAGAGGCCGTAGCGTGCATCACCATTCTCGGTAAATAGTAATTGCTTTGCTTGCCTCTGTGAGCAAGCAGCCAGGAAAGGTATCAACGAAGGAGATGAAGATTGCGTCTAGCAGATTATTTTGATTCAGCGGCTGGCTTGAATCCAGAACGCCCGGCCTTCGTCGATGGCCAGCTTCGGTTGGACTACTCCGAAGCCCAGAAATTTGTGCATGCCACCGCGCATGCGCTCGCCGACAGTCAGGACTTGCAGCAGGGAGCCCACATCGCGATTTATTCACCAAACGATTACCGCATCAGTCTTTTACAGATCGCCATCAATCGGGCGGATATGGCATGGGTGGCTTTGCACACCAGGAATGCGGTTGGCGCCAACGCGGCGACGTTGAACTATGCCGACTGCGAATTGATTTTCTTTCATAGCAGTTTCGAAAGCATCGTGCCGGTGCTGAAATCAGGTTTGCCAAAAGTCCGGAAATTCATCTGTATAGACAAACCGTCAGAACATGGGGAATTTCTGGCGTCGTGGATCGCACCTTATCAAATGGCTTATGTTGCCAGCGTCGAAGATCCAGATCAGGCAGCGGTTTTGCAGCCAACCGGTGGAACCACAGGGCCATCCAAAGGAGCGTTGCATACCAATCGATCGGTGGAAATGACGCTCATTTCTATCTTCGACACGCTCAAGCTGAATTCGGATTCGCGGATACTCGCCGTTGCTCCGCTCACGCATGCCGCAGCCTTCGTGACGCTCGCCGGCGTAGCACGAGGCGGCTGCACAGTCGTGTTGCCCGGTTTTGACGTGGCGGCAGTGCTGGCGACCATCGAGCGAGAGCAAATCACGCATATGTTCATGCCGCCCACGGTCGTGTATGCATTGCTCAGCGCACCTCAAATCGCTTCGGCTGACTTGTCGTCTCTGCAGTGTATTGCCGTCGGGGCAGCGCCCATCGCTCCGGAGAAACTGAAAGAAGCGATACGCGTTTTTGGTCCTGTAATTTATGAAGTGTACGGGCAGAGCGAGTGTCTTTTCCCTGTCGTCGCCAAGCAGCCGGCGGATTACGTTCGGCCGGATGGCAGCTTCGATGAAGACGCTTTGCGCTCCGCAGGAAAGTGCGTGCCCTACGCCTGTGTCGAGATCATGGATGACGGCGGGAACATCGTCGACCGGGGTGAACAAGGTGAAATAGTCGTGCGCTCGGCGATGGTGATGAAGGGTTATTACAAAAAACCTTCCGAGACGGCCGAAGTATCCGGATTCGGTTGGCACCACACGACGGATGTGGGGATCAAGGATCAGCGCGGGTTTATCACGATCGTGGATCGCAAGAAGGACATGATCGTCACTGGTGGATTCAATGTGTTCCCTAGCGAAATTGAGGCAGTAATCAATTCCCATCCTGCGGTGTTGGATTGCGCAGTCGTCGGCGTGCCGGATGACAAATGGGGTGAAGCGGTAAAGGCGGTTGTTCAGCTGAAGCCCGGACGACAGATTGAGGCGGAAAAGTTAATAGCGATGTGCAAGCAGGAGCTGGGGAGTGTGAAAACACCGAAAAGCATCGAATTTTGGGAAGAGTTGCCGCGCAGTGCCGTGGGCAAGGTATTGAAGCGTGATATCCGTGGAAAATTCTGGGCCGGCCAATGGCGCGCCATATAACTCCATTGCGCCGCTATCCTAATGAAAAGATAGTTTTCCTATATCCCGGTGCCACGGGCGAGTAAAGCAGGTTAGACAACTGTAGAAAGTTAAAAATGAACGTAAAAGACAAGATCGCAATTGTGACTGGAGCCGCGTCCGGTTTGGGGCTCGCTACCTGCCAAGTGTTGGCAGCCGCAGGAGCCAAAGTGGTGGGGTTTGATCTGGATATTGATGCGCTGCAAGTAGCGCTCGGATCCGATATGCGCGGGATGGTGGTCGATGTCGCCGATGAGGCCAGTGTGAAAGCCGGTGTTGATGCGGTCGTCGAAATGCACGGCGGCATTCATATAGCCATCAACTGTGCGGGGATTCTCGGCCCGCGCAAGACGCTCTCCAAAGGCGAACTCTTTCCCAGTGATTTGTGGGAGCGTGTGATCGGTGTGAATTTAACAGGAACATTCCATGTGATTCGCTATGCAGCACTTGCCATGTCGCGTAACGAATCTGACGAAAACGGAGAGCGTGGCGTCATTGTCAATACCGCCTCCGGGGCGGCGTGGCAGGGCCAAATGGGGCAGGCGGCTTACAGCGCCAGCAAAGCTGGAGTGATCGGAATGACTTTGCCCATTGCCCGCGATCTGGCAGAGCATGGTATTCGCATCGTGGCAATCGCACCAGGTCTATTCGATACCGGTATGGCGGCCGGCATACCGCCCAAGGTGGCAGAAAATCTTATTAACAACATGGTTTTGTTCCCACGGCGGATGGGGCAGTCAGAAGAATTTGCGGGACTGGTTAAGCACATCGTTGAAAACCCCTACATCAACGCCACCACTATCAGCATCGATGGCGGCGGGCGCGTCGGCACCAGGTAAGAGGCAAGCAATCCAAACGCAGGACCATTGCGTCTATCAGAACAGCAAATAGCAGGCAATCCATTGGTTTGGCTGATCAGAGAGCTGGTCTTAGACCCATAGACGGCACGTGAGGATACACAGTTGCCGACATATAAATATAGGAGACGACATGTCTGAACATGTAAAAAAATCGGAACCGACATGAGCGCCGTGCTGTCCGGTGCCGCGAAGACGGCAGATGCAGTCCTTTCTGCGGAAGGGATCAGGATGGCCTTTGGCGGCATTGTCGCGCTTGACGACGTTTCCGTTGAAGTACGCCCTGACGAACTACTTGCGATCATCGGCCCGAATGGCGCGGGAAAAACGTCATTGATGAATTGTCTCTGTGGCTTTTATCGTCCGCAAAAGGGCAGAATCCTTTTGAATCAGGCGGACATCAAAGGCCAGCCAGTGCATAAGATCGCCCAATCTGGCCTGGCTCGTACGTTCCAGGGGACGCATATTTTCTCGGGTATGACCGTGATCGAAAACATCATGGTGGGCCGTCATATCCATATGAAATCAACCTTGCCAGAATCCTTTATTTATTTCACAAGGACCCGGCGTGAGGAAATTCAGCACCGCGAAGCGGTCGAGGAAATTATTGAGCTTCTCGAGATCCAGACCATACGACATGTACCTGTGGGTAGTTTGGGTTATGGCTTGCGCAAACGCGTCGACCTTGCGCGCGCACTGGCCCAAGAGCCAAAACTCCTTCTCATGGACGAGCCGATGGCGGGGATGAACTCTGAAGAGAAGGAGGATCTCGCTCGGTTCATTCTCGACGTGCGCGAGGCCCGCCGGATTCCGGTGGTTCTTGTCGAACACGATATGGGAGTTGTCATGGACTTAGCGGATCGCATTGCTGTGCTTGATTTTGGGCGAAAAATCGCAGACGGTACGCCGAGCGAAATACAAGTTAATCCGGCTGTTCTGAAAGCCTATCTTGGCGATGGAGAACACTAATGCTACCAATGTCTACTCTCCCCCAGTTGCTTCAAGGGCATGCGGATCGTACCCCGGATCAGTTATCGGAACGGCATAAATATCGTGGCATCTGGCGTGAATACAGTTTTTCCCAGGTACAGGAAAATGTTCGCAGTCTGGCGCTTGGCTTGCATCAACTCGGGCTCAAGCGCGGCGAGACTGTTGGCATCATCGGCGAGAATGAACCAGAGCATTTCTGGGCAGAGTTCGCAGCCCACGCGCTGGGGTGCAAGGTGGTTTCTCTCTACCCTGATCTGACCGTCGACGAAGTTGCGTATCTCCTTGAGGATAGCGAAACTGTTTGCCTTTTTGCGCAGGACCAGGAGCAGGTCGATAAAGGGCTGGCGACAATGGAAAAGCTGCCGCTCCTTCGCAAGATCATCTATTGGGATGATACGGGCATGTGGTCGTACCAGCAGGAGACTCTGCGCACATTTACTGCCATGCAGGAGGTTGGTCGTCGTCTCCACGCGGAACAGCCAGAGTTGTATCGAGCTTTTGTACAGGAAGGTTCGCCCGACGATATTGCGGTCTTGTCATATACCTCCGGCACCACCGGCAAGCCAAAGGGTGTGGTTCTCACGCACAAATATTTGATCGACAACGCCCAGCGTGTCATCGATGCAACCGGCGCAGAGCCGGGAATGGATTATCTGACCTATATCGCGCCGGCATGGGCAACCGAACAAATTTTCGGAATAACCATCGGTGTCGGGTTGCCATTTGTTGTCAATTTTCCCGAGGGACCGGAGCAGGTTCTGAATAACATCCGGGAACTGGCGGTGGAAGCCATGGTATTTGCGCCGCGTCAGTGGGAAAACCTGGCCTCGACCATTCAGGCTCGAATGCTGGATGCCGGAAAAATAAGCCGTCACGTGTATGAGTGGGGGTTGAACATAGGCCACGAAGTCAACGTCGCTCGATTAGAGGGTAGGCCAATCAGTTTGGGCGCGCGCTGTGCGTTTCCATTGGCAGAGGCCTTGGTATTACGGCCATTGCGCGATCAACTCGGTTTAACCCGCATACGAATTGCCGGATGCGGCGGTTCAAACATGGCGCCGGATGTATTCCGTCTCTTTCATGCAATCGGAGTGCCTTTGCGGAATATTTATGGTTCGACAGAAACCGGTTTGTTGACCATGCATCAAGGTGATCGGTATGACCTGGAAACCGTCGGCCACTGGATGCGTGCCCATCCTGAAGCCGGCGCCCCTTTGGAGTGGGAGTTGACCGGCGACGGCGAACTGCGTATTCGCGGCGGGACATTGTTCCAGGGTTACTACAGGCGTCCGGCATCAAGTTCTGAAAAAATCATCGACGGCTGGTTTTCCACTGGAGATTCGGTTACCCGCACCGAGCGCAGTGAGTTGGTCTTCCTTGAACGCATGACAGATCTCCGTCGTTTGCGTTCAGGAGAAACATTTCCACCACAATTCGTGGAAATCCGTTTGCGGTTCAGTCCTTTTATTAAGGACATCATGACAGTCGGCGATGTGTCACGTGACTTTGTGGCAGCACTGATCAACATCGACATGAATGTCGTGTCACGTTGGGCGGAGGATAAAAATCTCAGTTTTTCAACGTTCACTGATTTGTCGCAGAAATCCGAAGTGGCCGAATTGCTCCGACAGGAAATTCAACGCGTTAATTCATTTTTGCCGGAACACGCGCGAGTACAACGCTTCGCTAATTTCCCGAAGGAGCTTGATCCTGACGAAGGAGAGTTAACGCGCACGCGAAAGTTAAGGCGTGAGTTTCTCGAAAAACGCTATGCCGTCGTGATCGAAGGTTTATACGCAGCAGCCGAAACGGTGGATATCGATATACCGGTGACCTATCAGGATGGCCGTCAGGGGAACTTGGTGGCATGTGTGGCTCTATATGACACGGTGGAAAACGCACCCAAGCGAGAAAATAATTCAACGCAACGGAGAGCAGCATGACAGAGTTCACGAATTACCTCATTAATGGGGCCTTGATCGGCTTATTGTATGCCCTGATTGCAATGGGTTTTGTAGTGATCTATCGCGCGTCCAAGGTCTTTAACTTTGCACAAGGCGAATTGGTTGTATTTGGCGGATTCCTGGTGTGGTGGATGATCATGGAACTCGCATTGCCGATGTGGATTGGCCTACCTCTTTCGTTTGCAGCCGCAGCGATCTTCGGTTTGCTGATCGAACGGGTGTTTTTTTCTCGGCTGGTAGGCGAGTCAGTGTTTTCGATGGTCATGGTCACCATTGGTTTGCTGATCCTGATTCGCGGCATCATTCTTGTTGCCTTTGGGCCGCAGGTGCGTCCCTTCCCGATCATCTTCCCTATCGAGCCTTTTATTCTCGGCGAAGTGCTCATTTCGAGATCCCTTTTTTACGGTGGGTTCATCACTGTTGTAATCGGGCTTGGCCTTTCGTGGTTTTTCAATAAAACACGTGCGGGCTTGCGTATGACCGCAGTCGCCGAGGACCATCAGGTCGCCATGTCCATGGGTATTTCCGTTAGACGGTCGATTGCCTTTGCTTGGGCGTTGGGTTCGGTACTCTCGACCTTGGGGGCCATAGTCTACCTAAGCGGAAAATCTCTGAACGTCTTGACTTCCGAAATCGGAATGGCCGCATTGCCGGTCGCATTGCTGGCCGGCCTTGAGTCGATCGGAGGCTTATTGCTGGCGGGATTACTGGTGGGAGTCGTGCAAGCCTTGGCCATGGCCTATCTTGATCCGCTCGTCGGCGGCGCGGTGGGCTCCGTTCTTCCATTCGTCATTATGTTAATGGTTCTCCTGATCAGGCCAACGGGCATGTTTGGCTGGAAAACAATCGAGAGGGTTTAAATTATGGATCCCGCAGGCGTATTTGCGACTAGCTTTGCACAGGATCAAGCCTTGATCCGTACTTCCCCGCAACGACTGGCCTTAGTCATTTTGGTTATTGCCATGCTGGTGTTGCCGTTATTGGTCGAACCCCGGATTGTTGCCATTGCCACTTCCATGTTAATCACAGCAGTGGTGGTACTGGGGCTTCAGATAAACACCGGTCTTGCCGGTCAAATTAATTTAGGCCAAGCCGCTTTTATGGGAGTTGGCGCCTACACGACTGCCATCCTGGCCGCCAAGCTCGGCTGGCCGATATGGGCAGCGTTGCCGGCAGGTGGCGTTTCGGCGGCACTCTTTGGGTTTGTTTTCGGCATGTCGGCGGTCCGGATCAAAGGTTTCTATCTGGCTTTGACAACGATTGCGGCGCAAATCCTGTTCCATTTCCTGGTGTTGAATTTGCCGAGTTCCTGGCTCAGCGGATCAAACGGGATCACGGTACAGCCAGCAGAAATTCTGAACTTCAAGTTCGATTCAGATCGTTCAATCTACTACCTTTGTCTCGCCGTCGTCGCGATCATGTTGTTTGGCGCATATGGCGTGGCACGGAGCCGTCACGGTCGAGCGTTCCTGGCGGTGCGCGATGACGATGTCGCTTCCGGAATGATGGGAATCAATGTTGTGCGAACCAAGGCGGTTGCGTTCTTGCTGGGCGCATTTTATGCGGGCATAGGCGGTGGTCTTTGGGCCTATTACGTGCGCTTTGTTGCGGTCGACCAGTTCACCTTATTTCAGTCCATTTGGTTTATCGCGATGGTCATTGTAGGTGGTATGGGTTCCATTACTGGTGCTCTGGTAGGAGTTTTTATAATCAAGCTGGCTCAAGAAACGATTAGTTCCGCCGGTACCACAATCGTTGAGCATGTTTCATTTTTAAGCGGAGATATTGTTTTTGCCGCCATGAATATCTTCCTTGGCGCGATGATCGCCGGATTTTTGATTTTCGAACCGCGGGGTCTCATGCATCGATGGAACATCATGAAGCGCTCTTATCGATTGTGGCCTTTCCCGTATTGATAGAAATGGAAGTGGCGATACACGCTACTCCACCAAGTGCTGTGCTGTTGTTAACTTTAAAGGAGATAGAAGTGCATAATTATAAAGAGGAATTCGCCAAGCGGAATCGCTCCGTGAATTCGTGGCTTGCAGGGTCAGTCGGCATATTGAGCATGGCCTTTGGTACGGGAGGTGCCCAGGCCCAGACCACCTATAACCTGGCAGGCTTGGCTGACTTTACCGGTCCGTATGCGGACATCATGAAGGATGTCACCGGCTGTCGTCGCGGCGTCGTCGAATGGTGGAACGCGGAAGTTGGAAAAGATCTCGGCGTTAATCTGAAAGTCAAAGATTACGACACCCGTTATGACGTGGCACAGGTAGCGAGCTTGTGGCCCGGCGCAAAATCCGAGCTCAATCCTGTCTTGGTATTCGGGATCGGTGGCCCAGATGCGGCGGCCCTGCAGGAGCGTCTGCCAGCGGACAAGGTACCGATGATCATGGCCACCGCGGGTTATGGATATGGATGGAAGCCTAATCCATGGGTATTCAATGCGCGCCCTACCTATCCCCACGAAGCAGCCGCGTTCATGGAGTGGTTCCGTACAAAGCGTGGCGGCGATGCTCCCCTCAAACTGGGCATCATCTCGTCCGAAGCGTCGCCTGCCTACGTCGATATCCATAAGGGTATGGAGAAGTTTGCAAAAGACAATCCCAAGATCCTGGAAGTGGTAGAGACGATCTACACCGAAGTGCAGCCGACTGACCTCACTTCTCAGGTTAACCGTTTGATCCGAAAGGGAGCTGAAGTCATTCAGGTCCAGACCAACACTGCAGCAGTGGTAGCGGTTCGCCGCGCTCTTCAAAGCCTTGGAAAAAATAATATTCCTATCATGATGAGTGCGCATAATAGCCTGCAGGCCTCCGGCAAAGCCATTGGTGGATTAGCGCAGATGGAAGGGAGCTATGAAGCTTATGGCATGGCGATACCCACCGAAGACAAGACGACTGCACGTGCTTTCTTCGAAAAGCTGCGGGATAAATATAAAGTTAGCTCGGGTTATAACGTTGCATGTCTGATGGGCTTAAATCAGGCAATAGTGGCGGTACGCACGATTGAAAGTGCCGCCAAGGCGGTTGGCCCGACCAAGGTCACGGGCGAAGCGGTGCGCACCGCCTTGCTGACAGTTCCAATCACCAGTGAGCAAAGTTTCGGCATCCTGCCAAGCTTGAACTTCTCTAACGACGCGCCATTCCCGACCAAAGGCCTAACCGTCAACATCGGTTCTGTACAGGGCGGAAAATATGTAATTGTTGATCAAAACGTGACGGTCCCCATTCTAAATAAATGGTGATATGTGTGCGAATGCGCCCTTCGGGTTGGGGCGCATTTTTTCACTAGGAGAAACTCTTGCTTGAATTAAACAATGTGGAAGCCCTGTATAGCGATGTCATTTTGGCGGTAAAAGGAATTTCCGTCAAAATTCCAAAAGGGAAATGCGTAACCTTGTTGGGCGCGAATGGGGCCGGAAAGAGTACGACCCTGAAGGCTATTTCGAATCTGATCAGTTGCGAGGATGGCCGAGTTTCGGGAGGTAGTATTTCATTTGAAGGCATGACGGTTGACAACCATGATCCGGCCGAAATAGTCCGGCGCGGCGTAGTGCATGTAGTAGAAGGCCGGCAAGTGCTTAGGCACATGACAGTCGAGCAAAATTTGATCGTCGGGGGCCATATGGTGTCCGGGAAAATTGCGCGACAGCGTCTGGATGAGGTCTACCAACGTGTTGGACGCCTGGCCGCGCTGCGAGGACGCACTGCCGGATATCTTTCCGGCGGTGAGCAGCAGCTGTTGGTTATCGGCCGGGCACTGATGGCGGCTCCGAAGCTGGTCATGATTGATGAGCCATCGCTGGGTTTGGCGCCATTGATGATCGAGGAGGTGTATGCGCTACTTGGTCAATTGAAGGGCAGCGGTCTCACGTTGCTGATCGTGGAGCAAAACACTCGCGTCGCGCTTGACCTGGCAGATTATGGGTACGTGATGGAGAACGGACGCATCGTTCTTGAAGGCCCAGCCAGTGATCTCAAGTCAAATGAAGACGTCCGCGAATTTTATCTCGGGCTGACTATGGACGGGGAGCGAAAGAGCTATCGGGAAATGAAACATTACCGACGGCGCAAGCGTTGGCTAGGCTAGGATCGCTGCCGAAAATGGCGTTGATCTGCGTAGTTTGTAAGTAATCCAATTGGCGATCGAGTTCGAGGAAATAATGGTCGAAGAAAATCAACATCTGGTCACGCGACAGGATAGGGGGAATGTCACCTATTTGTCCTTGAACAGACCCCAGCAAGGCAATAGCTTGTTGTTGGCGACGATGGAAGCACTGCACAATCGACTGCTCGCGCTACGATCGGAAACCAGCATTGGCGTGATTGTCTTAAGTGGAGTGGGGCAAAGGATATTTTGTGCTGGACATGATCTGAAGGAATTCACCGCAGAAACGGATCCGAACTTCTTCAAGACGGTCTCGATGCGATGTTCAGCCATTCTGCAGGCAGTTCGAGAGCAGCCTCAGATCGTGATCGCCCGAGTTGAGGGTTTCGCTTCGGCAGCGGGGTGCCAACTTGTGGCAAGCGCCGACCTTGCAATCCCATCCAACGGGGCGAAATTTGCTACGTCGGGCCTGAAACTCGGACTGTGGTGCCTGACCCCCGTGATTGCACTGGGGCGTAGGTCAATGCAATTTTCCCAGGAACTATCGAAGCCGATATGCAGCAGTCGCTTAAGGAATTCGAGAAAATTTACTTAAACGGACACCGATGCGTCGTTTTGGACAACCGGAAGACCTCGATGGTGTGTCGCTGCTATTGGCTTCGGACGCTGGGCGCTATATTGCGGGTGCATCGATACCTGTGGACGGTGTGCAAGCCCTAGTCTGGATGTAGAAGTGTATTGGAAATTTAATTTTTTCTTCGAATTAACGCGATAAATCTCACAATAATAACTCGCCAAAGATTCGGGTTGTCTGGCGTGTGCTGGCTGACGTCCAAGGACCTAAGCACGGAAAATTTCATTAAAGCGATGGACACGATGACGATTGCCCCGACTTCTCTAAGCACGTACGCAAAAGTCTTTTGAAACAAACCACGCACCTTAGCTTACGAACAGGACTACAAAAATTTTATAAAAGGTGAAGGATTTGCTTGGAATGTCCAGGACTAGCGTGCTGAGGAAGCCATCCTGGCAATCATATCCTCAGCGTGTTATCGCAGCGCGGCTGGATAAAACGATCATATTAAAACGCTATCAAAGACGAACAAATCCAAGGGAGAATTTTATCGACATGGACATACATACCTTATTACCTGGCGAAAAAGAAGCCTTACTGGAAGCGCTACGCAGGGATTTGCGGTCTGAGCGCAGTTTAGCCAGGCACGACACTGGCTGGGCCGCTTGGCATCAACGTAACGTGCAATTGGACGTGCGTCTTCTTGAAGCGTTTAATCCTAAGCGTCGAGAGTTTACTAAACCAGTCTGCGAGGATTTTTATGACAAGGTATACGGTGTCTAAACTTAGGTAGATAAGACCTAATGTGTGCGAAAAGGCTATGCGTAGATTCTATTTCAAAAGACTTTTGCTCACCTGCTTAGCAGCCCGGCCATGGTTTTTTCTCTAACCAGGCGTCTGGGCAGCGAGGCATTCCGTCTGTCGCAAATTCAGGACGGAGAAGGGAATCCAGAGTCGGACTGCTTTTATACATTGGGTGCTACGCAAGGAAAAGCAAGGCAAAGTAAGTCGGCGCTTCTCGGTTAAGCCGAACACTGGCGAACTCGCGATCTGGCTGTAGTGACTGGCGGCCGTAGCGAGTTCATGAAAAACCGTTGTCCTGGTTGGCGCGTCGCCGATATGGGCGCGTCAACCGATTGAAGGAATATCTCTCATGTTCGATCAACAAGACAAGCTTGCTGCCGCCCGCACCACTGCCTGCGATGTGGTCATGCGCGAGCGGCGCTCGATGCGGGCATTTTTGCCGACGCCGGTGCCGCGACAAACCATTGCCGAAATTCTGGAAGTGGCGGCCTGCGCCCCCAGCGGCACCAATACCCAGCCCTGGCATGTCATCGCGCTGGCGGGCGAAGTCAGACAAAATTTGTGCGAGCGGGTGCTGCACGCCTACCACAACGAACCGGGCCAGCATCAGGTCGAATATGAAATCTATCCGTCCGAGTTCGTCGAGCCCTACCTCGGCCGGCGCCGCAAAAACGGCTTCGACCTCTACGGCCTGCTCAGCATCGCCAAAGGCGACAAGGAGGCGATGCATCACCAGCTGGCGCGCAACTTCTGCTTCTTCGATGCGCCAGTCGGACTAATTTTCACGGTCGATCGGCGGATGGTGCGCAGCAGCTGGGTCGACTACGGCATGTTCCTGCAAAACATCATGCTAGCTTCCCGCGCCCGTGGCCTCGATACCTGCCCGCAAATGGCTTGGGCCATGTACCCCCGGATTCTGGCGGAGACCCTGAACATCTCGGACCACCATATGGTGGTGTGCGGCATGGCGTTGGGTTATGCCGACCCGTGCGCCCCCGAGAACCGTTTGCGTACTGAGCGCGAGGCGGTGGAGACTTTCACCCTTTACAGCGGATTCTGAGCGATCGGCTTTCACTCAGGCCGATCCCGGCGCAATCGGCGATGATGATGTCCGTCGGCCTTACCCCCATCTTTCAAGGAAAATACCATGGCAGTTTTGGACGGAATCTGCATTGTTGAAATTGCCGGCATCGGGCCGGGACCGTTTTGCGGCATGTTGTTGGCCGACATGGGAGCCGAAGTAATCCTAGTTGAGCGCGCCAGCGCCAAGGACGGCGACCCGGTCGATTTGGGGAAGAATGCGATCATCAATCGCGGCAAGCGCTCAGTGGCTTTGGATCTGAAAAACCCACGGGCGATCGATGCGGTGCTGCGGCTGATCGACGACGCCGATGCCCTGATCGAGGGCATGCGGCCCGGCGTCATGGAGCGCCTCGGTCTGGGGCCGCAGGTTTGTTCGGCGCGCAACCCGCGCTTGGTCTATGGCCGCATGACGGGCTGGGGTCAGGAAGGGCCGTTGGCGCAGGCTGCCGGGCACGATCTGAACTACATCGCGCTGTCGGGAGCCTTGTGGTTTGCCGGGCAACCAGGATCGCCGCCGGTTACGCCGCCGACCCTGGTCGGCGACTTGGGCGGCGGCGCGCTCTACCTGGCGATGGGCCTCCTGGCCGGCATTCTGAGCGCCCAGCGCACCGGGGTAGGGCAGGTGGTTGATGCGGCGATTGTCGACGGTAGCGCCAACCTAATGAATTTATTGCTGTCGCTGCATGCCGCCGGGCAGCAGCCGTTTGAGCGCGGCCGTGGTTTGCTCGACGGCCCGCACTGGTGCGGTAGTTATGCCTGCGCCGACGGCCATTTCATCAGCGTGCAGGCGCTGGAGCCGCAATTCAACATGCTGCTGTTCAGCAAACTCGGGCTTGGCAACGATCCTGATTTCAAGCAAGCCTATGATCCGGAACGTTATTCCCGCTTGCGTGAACGCTTGGCGCAGTTGTTTGTCTCTCAGCCTCGCCAACACTGGGTCGACTTGCTAGAAGGCAGCGATGCCTGTTTCGCGCCGGTGCTGACGCCAGCCGAGGCGCAAACGCATCCGCACATGGCTGCGCGTGGCATCTATGCCAGGCACGAGGGCGTACTGCAGGCCGCGCCGGCTCCGCGTTTTTCTGCGATGCCGGCTGGTGCCATCAACGCTGTGCCGCTGCGTGGCGAGCATGGTGCCGAGATTCTGCGCGCGGCCGGTTTGAGCACGGCCGAAATCGCGGAATTGCTGCCTGGCGGTTAATTTGACAGTCAGTTTACGGGTTCACGGGTTCGGGCGTGCAAGTTCGAGATTGACCGTATCTTTCAGCCATTTGCTTAGTTCTTGAATCGAACCTTTACTTATGAGTCAGTAAATATGTCGACACGTTGGGGTATTTTAGGTCATCCCCATGATCATAGATTTTATGAAAATAGATGGCCGCCAACTTGATCGAATAGCACAGCAGGCGATACGGCTGATGGCCGTTGAGCGTGTGCGCGAAGGAGGAAGCCTGAGCGACGTTATCGCGAGCTATGCGATGAATCGCACCACGATTCACAAGTGGCTTG
>Ga0308164_10002958_pt1 | contig 16035 bp, 10 predicted proteins | sample PhyTR2_FD_201031 | JGI IMG/M metagenome (GOLD analysis project Ga0308164, IMG submission 201031) | Phyllosphere microbial communities from UC Gill Tract Community Farm, Albany, California, United States - DLSLT.R2 | ecosystem: Host-associated > Plants > Phyllosphere > Unclassified | place: USA... | reverse complement strand
ACGGATGCAGACCAGGATGACATCGATTGGGAAACGCATTCCTTTGAAGCTGAGCATGTCAATCGTTAATTCTGTGGGCGTCACAGTCTACCCGACCTGGCAGCCACGTCATCAACGCGACAAAACCGGGCAAAGCTCGTCATTCTAGCCGAACGTAAATTTGCACCAGAGCCCTGAAAAGCACTGGGCTTTTTGTTTGCGCAAGCGTAATATTGCTTAGCACAAAGAAATCACACACATATGAAAAAGTGGCTTATCTCATGGGTAGGGGAGACCGACCACCGTGCGGCTGAAGGACAGTTAGCACGGGGCGTCGGTCCAATTGCCGCAGCGCTCCAAAGTGAACATTTCGACGCTGTCCACTTGCTGACGAACTACCCCCACGAACGCAGCAATCAATACTGCGCGTGGCTGCAAGCGTTGACCGCGCATCCGAACATCGAACTCACTGATATCGCGCTCAGCAGTCCCATCGATCACGCAGCCATTTACCGCGAAGTCACCGCACAGTTAGCACGCGTCCAGAAACAACACGGACCCGTCCACCGAACCTTTCACCTGTCCCCCGGCACACCAGCTATGGCCACCATCTGGGTGCTGTTGGCAAAGAGCCGTTTCCCTGCGCGCCTGATCCAGACGCATACCGACGGCAGAGTGTTAGATGCGAACGTCGACTTCGACCTCGCCAGCGACTTTCTCCCCGAATATTTACAGCGCAGCGATGCGCGTGTAAACCGCGTTGTCGATCTACCGTATAGCGTCCCCAAAGAATTCGCCGGCATCATCCATGAAAGCAAGGTGATGCAGACGCAGATCGCGCGCGCAAAGCGGATCGCCGTCCACAATTTACCGGTCTTGATCCTCGGTGAAACCGGTACTGGCAAAGAGTTGTTTGCCGAGGCAATCCACGAAGCCAGTGGCCGCAAAGGCAAATTCATCCCGGTCAACTGCGGTGCGGTGTCCAGTGAGCTGATCAATTCCGAACTGTTCGGCCACAAAGCCGGCGCTTTTACAGGCGCGAACAAAGACCGCAAAGGCCATTTCCGCGAAGCCGAGGGCGGCACCCTGTTCCTCGACGAGATCGGCGACCTGCCGCTCGACGCCCAAGTCGGCCTGTTACGCGCGCTCCAACAAAAGCAAATCGTTCCACTCGGCCAATCGACACCGCTGCCGGTCAACGTGCGCATCATCGCCGCGACCCACCGCGACCTACAAGCCGATGTCATCGACGGGACATTCCGCGAAGATCTGTTCCACCGCCTGGCTGTCGGCATCTTGCAGCTGCCACCACTACGTGAACGTGATGGTGACGTGCAACTGCTCGCCGCCTACCTGATGGACCTGATCAACCGCGATAGTGCCTTGGCCCCCGAATGGCAGGAGAAATTTCTTTCTCCACCTGCAAAAAAGTTTCTGCAGTACTACCGCTGGCCCGGCAATATCCGCGAGCTGTATCACACCTTGACGCGCGCGGCGGTGTGGGGGCATCAAGCCGAGCTCTCGGTCGAGGACATCAAAGACAACCTCATGGGACTCGGTAGCAGTCGCCCTGATCCGTCGCTTACACCGATTGCGCAAGGCATTGATTTGGATGCGTTTTTGCTCAACATCGAACGCCATTACCTACAAGAGGCGATGGAAACGGCTGGCGGGAAAAAGAAGAAAGCGGCGGCCCTGCTGGGGATCAGAAACTACCAAACGCTGGCGCATCGCCTAAAAAAACACGGTTTTACGGTGGAGGACGCTGATTGATGGGGCAACTGGCACGCTTTTCGCAATACCTGTGTTACCTGCGCCCGCAACACAGCAGGAGCTACTGCTCGATGCAGGCTCACCGCACTGGACGCAGATCTGAGCACGCTGACCACAGCGGTCGAGCACCTGATGAAACCTAACCCAAGGATCGCGCAATGGGCTTTGCCAAATATAACGAAGACATCGTCAGTCGCTACGTCAACGACACCCGAGATCGTGCGTCGACAAGTGCTCCCAAAGAAATCCAACCTAATGCTGGCACCAAAGGAAAAAAACCAATGAGCGGACTCAAACAGTTCCAAATGAATACGGCACGACCCTTACCCGTGATCGTCTTGGCCGATGTGAGCGGCAGTATGGGCTCGGACGGAAAGATCGAGGCGCTCAATGCCGCGCTCAAGGAAATGGTCAAGTCGTTCGCCGAACAAAGCCGCCTGCGCGCCGAGATTCAAGTGACCCTGATTACCTTTGGCGAAGTCGCCCAGGAGCACTTGCCCCTCACGCCCGCAAACCAAGTCGGCACCCTGGCGCCCCTACAAGCCACAGGCCGGACCCCGATGGGACAAGCGTTCGAACTCGCCACCGCCTTGTTAGAAGACCGCGAGCGCATTCCATCGCGCGCCTATCGCCCGGTGCTGGTGCTGGTCTCGGACGGCCATCCGACCGACGATTGGCAAGAACCGTTTGCACGCTTACAAAGCGCCGAGCGCGCCCAAAAGGCGGTGCGCTACGCGATGGCGATTGGCGCCGATGCCGACCAAGCGATGCTGGCCGGTTTCGCCAACGACCCCGAAGCGCCCCTGTTTAAAGCCCACAACGTGCGCGACATTCAACGCTTCTTCCGCGCCGTGACCATGAGCGTCGCCGTCAAAACCCAAAGCCCGGTCCCGGACCAAGCGACCCCGTTCGTCATTCCAGACGCACCGGACGACGACCCACTGGATATCGAATTCTGATGCGTTTTGCCGTCGCAGGAAGCACCGTGCGGGGCCCCGCCCACGTCGACCAACAACTGCCCAACCAAGATGCCGTACTACTGCGCGGGCAACGCGGCGGGTGGGTGGCGGCAGTTTGCGATGGCCTGGGCTCTGCCAAGCAAAGCCATATCGGTTCAAGGGCCGCCGCGCTGGCGGTCCGCCAGGTATTAAAAGGTGCTGATAAGGCCGATGCCAAGCTGATCAATGCGAACATCCACGCCCGCTGGCGGGGCCAGACCGCAAGCTACCAAGCCCGAGATGTTGCCACCACCTGCCTATGGCTAGCGGTTCAACCCGACGGCAACGCCACCTTCGGGCAACTGGGGGACGGACTGATCCTGTTTCGCCAAGGCGGGCGCTTTTACCAGCTGACGCCACCGCGTCAAGGCTATGGCAACCAAACCCAGGCGTTATATGACACCCACGCACCAGCGCAGTGGCAGCAAGCAACGTGCACCCTGTCGCAGCCCGGGGATGGCGTGGTGCTAATGACCGACGGGATCTCCGACGACCTCGTGGCCGACGCGCTCGATGGGTTTTATCAGGCCATGTTCAACAATGTGTGCGCGCGCAGCCGGAAAAACGCCCAGCGTTGGCTGGGTCGCGAGCTCGAGCAATGGTCTACCCCGATGCACGGGGACGACAAATCACTGGTCGCCATCTTTAAGACAAGTTAGATGAACAAAGCCGATACCAACTTACGCCAAGTGACCGACGCCTTGGACCACACCTATCTTTTGACCGATAAACTCGGCCAAGGCGGGCAGGGCAGCGTCTGGCGCACGGACCAACCCCAAGTGCTGATCAAACAGCTGACTGCGCAAGGCAGCGAACAGCGTCAGCACGCGATCGAACACCTAGCGTGGTTGATGCGCCAAGAGCTCGATGGCCTGCACATCGCTAAACCTCTGGCCCTACTGAAGGCGCCCGATGCCGGCTATGTGATGGAGTTGATGGAGGGCCTCACCGCGCTCACTGGATTGCTTGAGCAGGTCGCCGACGAAGGCGTCGAAGGTTTCCTCCATAGCGGCGGTCTTACCCGCCGCCTGGCCCTTCTCAAGCAACTGGCGACCACGCTGGCGCTGTTACACACGCGCGGCATGATGTTTGGCGACCTTTCTCCGGACAATATCTACGTCTCTTCAAAAGTCGAGCACGCCGAACTGTGGCTGATCGACTGCGATAACATCAGCTTTGAAGCGAGCCCCTGCCGCGCCCTCTACACGCCCGACTACGGCGCCCCTGAACTGATCGCCGGGCGCGCCGACTTTTCGAGCCGTACCGACGTCTGGAGCTTTGCCGTCGTCGCCTTCCAACTCTTGACCGGCAACCACCCCTTTAAAGGGGATTTCGTCAACGATGGCGAGCCCGACCTCGAAGAGCAAGCGCTGGCTGGCGCACTACCGTGGATTGGCCATACGAACGACACCAGTAATGCCAGCTCGCGCGGGATGCCGCTGTCCATGTGCGCAACCGGTAAGCTGACGCAGCTATTCGCGCGCTGTTTCGAAGCTGGTTTGACCGACCCGCTCGCTCGCCCTTCGATGGCGGAGTGGCTCGAAGCCCTAGTGGAAGCCTCGGAGCGCTCGATACACTGCAGCGCCTGCACCAGCACCTACCTGCTAAACCCGACCAAAACCTGTCCGTTTTGCGATCACGTCCTCGAGCCGGAGCACGTGCTGTTCAGCGAATACCAATTTATCCCGCCCGAGCAACTGCCTGACTGGCACGCGCGTAGCAGCGCCGATAGCTGGCTGAAGACCGGGCGCGTCGTGGTCCTGCAGGCGGAGCAAGCGTTGACACTGCGCCGTAGTATCCCCTCGATGTGGGCCAGCGAATCGTTGGCGCCGCTAGTCAACGTGACGCTGGCCGACGGCAAGCTGACCTTCGCCCCGCTGGACGTGCCGCTGACCTTGCAGCGCGCCGCGCAAGTCGTACACCTGGCTAAACCGATCTCGCTCGAACGGCAAGCGGGCCCCGACTATTTTCTGCATGTCGGGAAGCTCGATGCGCCGCACATGGCGTGGCGCTTCCAATGGTGACCCGATGAACTTGCATGACTCTCCGCTGCTGGCGAGCGACATCGTCACCCTCGAGTGCCCGGAAGGCCAAGACGGATTCGAGCCAAACCAAGAAGCAGGATTTTTCCAGGACGGCGACCAATGGTTTATACGCCAGAACACAGTCGTCAAACCGGTGCGACCTGGCAAAGATAAACACTTATTTGAAGGGCTCGCTAGGCGCAGAGAGACGCTCTGGTTATTGACCCGCGCCACTGCCAAGCAAGTGTTCATGGGCTTCTTGGCCCCGAGTGACCGACTAAACGCCGCCGTCGAGATCGGCGTTGACGCACTCGTCGCCGAATTTTTATATGAAAAGCGAGAAATTACGGAAGCAACCGTGACGCAAGCCTGCGCTTGGCTCACCAACGAATTCCTGATCGAGACCACGCCGCCCAAACTGATCGTCGCGCGCTTTGCGACCGGCGCGACGGCCGACTTCCAAGTGCTTGGCGGACGATGGCGTGCGGATGTACAACCAGTCGATGGCAAGGGTTACCTGATCCGGCGCCTAGGCCCGCGCCCTCCGCAAGCGTCGCGCCTGACCCTATTAGAAGGGCACAGCGAATTCGTCGATGCCAGCGCCGCCGCCCAACTCGAAGATCCGCAGCAAAAAGCAATGCTCGAGGCCGCTTTACAGAACAACACTGCCTACCTCGAATTGTGGAAGCTGTATAACGACTTGTCTTGGAAGCGTGCACAGGAAGAGGCCAGCCGCTTGGGTGTGCTGTCCTACCAAGCCTGCGAAGGCCGCGAGTACAAGGGCGGTAACGCCTGGCGCCTGATCCCGAAGAACAGCGCAAGCCTGCAAGCGTTTAAGGAACGCTGGGCGCAGCTGGAAATCGCCGACGGAACCCAGGTCGAAGTCACCGAAAGCGCGCCGGACTGGACCGTCGACTTACCCGACGCGACCGCACAAGCGCGCGCCGTGCGCGGGCGCCTCGTGTTCGAAGCCGATAGCGTCCTGGTGGTCCCCGACGAACGACGCAAGGGCGATGAGCCCCCGCAGTCCGGCTATGTGTATTACTCCTTGGCCGGCGATCGCACGGTCGGCAAGCGCCGCGAAGAAGCCAAGCGCGCGATCGATAGCGGCCGGCGGCTGCCCCAGTTGCGGTATCTACTGGAAGGCGTTTCTGTGCCGGTCGAGCGGCACCGAAAACTCAAGGACGTCACCCCCTATGCCCAAGAAACCTTCAAAGGCGGCACACCCACCGGTCGCCAGCGCGATGCGCTGCGTGTCGCGCTCAATACGCCCGACGTCGCCTTGATCATCGGGCCGCCTGGTACCGGCAAGACCCAAGTCATCGCGGCCCTGCAGCGACGACTCGCCGAAGAAGGCGAAGGCCGCAGCCTGCGCGGCCAAGTCTTGATCAGCAGTTACCAGCATGACGCCGTCGATAACGCCCTCAGCCGCAGCAATGTGTTCGGCTTGCCGCCAGTGCGGGTCGGTGGTCGGCAGGGTAGCGGCAAACTGAGCGTGCAGTTTGCGCATTGGGGTCAAGAGCGTGCGAACCACCTTGATGAGCGCGTCGACGAACTCGAGCGCAGCGAGCCCTTACTCAAGCAAATGAAACTGCTGCGTCATGAACTGCAACTGCTGCGTATCGCCAAATTGGACGCGAGCGGACGGGTGCAAGCCCTCACCAGAGTCGCCGCCTTGTTGGCGCAGGCAGCCGATAGCGGCGCCCGCATCCCGTCGGCGCTCGAGACACGCTGGACGGAGTACCTGGAAACCCAGCAGTCACGCGACGTCGCCAGCGGCGATGCGGGCGACCGACGTGCCCTCTTGCTGCGAGTGCGGGCGCTGCGGGTCGACCCCATCGGCTTCGCCGACGATGGCGATGCGCAAGCCCACGCCTTAGCTCGTGCACTGTGTCGACAAAAAGTAGCGCTCAGCGAGCCGCAACAGCAAGTCCTCGACCGCGCGGCCGACGCCGACGCACCGGAGCAAACCCTGCTCGTCGAATTACAGCAACTGCGCGATCACCTGCTGGACCGCCTGCTGCCCGACTACCGCCCACCGTCGATACGCAGCCGCCTCGACGATCAGGGCAGGGCGCTACTCAACGAACTTGAGAATGCGCTCGAAAAAAAGATCAGCGCCAGCCGCAAAGGCATCGCCGGCGTCCTCACGCAGTTGAGCAATGCGCTGCGTTTCGACCCCTGGCAGGCGCAAAGCACGACCGAGGAATATGCGATGGTGGTGGGCGCGACTTGCCAGCAAGCAGCTGGCAACCAAATGAGCAGCCTCAAACAGGTCGCTGGCCTCGAACACGCGTCGATCTCGTTTGACACCGTGGTGATCGACGAAGCGGCGCGCGCCAACCCGCTCGACTTGTTCGTCCCGATGGCGATGGCGGAGCGCCGCATCATCTTGGTCGGTGACGATCGCCAGCTGCCGCACATGCTCGAACCAGACATCGAACAAGAAGTCGCACGGCAGAACGAATTGGGCGACGTTGAACGCAAGGCTTTTGAAACGAGCCTGTTTGAGCGCCTGCGGGTGCAACTTCAGCGCCTAGAAAAAGAAGATGCGGTACCACGCGTGGTGATGCTCGACACCCAATTCCGTATGCACCCCGTGCTAGGCGATTTCATTAGTAAGCACTTTTACGAAAAGGTCGGCATGGAAGCGGTGAAGTCTGGCCGCAAAGCCGAGGTGTTCCGGCATACCTTGGCAGGCTATGAAAACAAAGTCTGCGCCTGGCTCAACGTCCCGGCCGATGCAGGCAACGAGCGCCGCGTCGGTACTAGCCGGATTCGCGCCGAAGAGGCCAGCCTGGTTGCGCAAGAGGTGGCGCGCTTGCTCGAGCAAGCCGACCAAGTGTCGATCGGCGTCATCACTTTCTATAGCGCCCAAGCACTCGAAATCATGCGCGAACTCGAGAAGCTACGCATCATGGTCGCGACCCAGCACAGCTATGAGCCTGCCGAAGCCTACCGCATGACGCTTGACGGCGAAGAGCGCTTACGGGTCGGGACCGTCGACGCATTCCAGGGCAAAGAGTTTGACGTGGTCTTGCTCTCGAACGTAAGAACCAGCCGCAAAAAATTCGACAACCAAGCGCTTGACCCCGAACAGTGCGAGGCCCAGCGTAACGCTAGATATGGCTTCCTGCGCCTGCCGAACCGGATGAACGTGGCCATGAGTCGCCAGCGCAAGCTACTCATCGTCGCCGGTGACCTCGCGCTTGCCGAAGGACCGGACGCAGAAAAAGCCGTCCCGGCGCTGGCGGCGTTCGCCACACTGTGCAGGGGGGAACATGGCTGCATTCGCTAAACGCCACCTATTACTGCGCAAAAAACCGGCGCAGCACGGGGTCGCCCTGTTGTGGCCCGTGCATGCCTACCGCGTGCAATATGCAGAGGCGCAGGGTAAGACCTTGAATCTGTTCCAGCGCGCGGTGCTGGGCTTGGCACGCGCCGGCTGCCGCGAGCCGCTTGAGATGTCGATCTTACTGGGCTTGCACCAGCAAATGGTGCTGTTGATCCTGGCGCAGTGTAATAGCCACGCGTGGATCGATAGCCAAGGTAGACCGACCGAAGAAGGCATCGCGCTACTCGACGAAGAAGAGGATCGCAGCGTGGACTTGAAAGCCGGGATTCTGTTCCGCGATGCGCTCAGCGGCGCCTTCTGGCCGCGCATCGTCAGCATGGATGGGCTGCGCGAAATCGAATCGGCCGCGCAGGCTGGTGAACTGCCGATGTTCCGGCTGAACCGTGCAGAAGGCGGCGAAATCCGGCCCCATGTGTTCGCCGCACACCAAGACCTGCCAGCGCCATTTGATACGCGCGACATCCAACAAGCGTATCGCGCTTACCGACTCGACTATTTCAACGCGCGCCAACTGTACGGGCGCGCTGAGGTCGGCGCCGAAGTGCGCGCGCAAGGGATCGAACTCATGCACGAACAGGCCGAGCCCATGTACGTGCTGACTTGGGTCACTCCGGACGAGTCGGGCGAGCGATCGTGGAGTGTATGTGACCCACTCGCTTTACGCCAGCAAGTGCCTTGGCTGGACGACACCTTCGACAGCCTACTCAGCCACCCAAGACAGCAACGCCTGGCTAGACGCCTAGCCAGCATGATCGGCAAGCCGCAACCGGAGCAGCAAAACGTCAAGGAATGGATGCAGCAACTCGAGCAAGAACTCGACCTCGAACTGTTGACTGAACACCCTTGGGCCGGCCGGGAAAAGCTCATTGGGCGTTACTTCCGCGTCCTCAGTTGGCGCACGCGGGTGATAGAGCAAGCGTTTAGACGCCATGAACTCGAGAGTGCGCTGACCGACGCACAAAAGCTGTGCGAGGCTGTGTGCCAATGGATCGTGCGGCGCTACCCGGGCAAGACCGATTTTGTCCCCAATATCAAGTATCGGGATCCCGCGCTCAATGAGCGACTGCTTTTAGCAACCGAACTACCGGCTCTCACCCCATACGTGATACGGAAGTTGGCGGGCCAGATTCCTAAGGACGTACGTGACGGTTTAGGGGGCAAGAGTCAGTCACTCAAGGCCATGTTGTTTGCTGCGCTCGTCACCACGATGCACGAGCCCGACCACCCGTTCCGGCGCCTCACACCAGAGGCGCTTGCCTTGGACCACCTTATCGAACTCGCAGATCTGCGCAACAAGGCAACCCATGCGAACGATAAGGAATTTCAGATGACAGAAGTCGTCCAGAAGGCACAGTTCGCCTTGCAATGGACGTCGCAATTGAAAGAATGGATGTAATGGCTAAGAAAAAACCACACCTAGCGATGCAGAAGGCCGGTCCCCCACAGCCCCCGCAAACGACAAACACGGCCAAGGTGCCGTCGTTCATGGCAGCGCTCTTCAAGAGCGCCAAAGTCATCGAACAACCGGTGCCAGAAATCTTGCAAAACGTGGACGGGCGCTTCCTAGACGAGCTGGCAGCCGCGTTGGCGCCCGAGAAGGCCACCAAATTTACGGCTTGGCTCGAGCACTTCTCGACCTTTTGCAAAGAGTTGGACAAGAAGAGCGAAGCGCTGACGCAGGATCGTGCAGCCTGGCTGGTCGAGATCGAAGCCGACAAACAAGCGCAGGAACGGCAGCGTAGCGAGCACGACAAGCAGCGTGAATTGGCGACCACCAAGCTGGACCAAGAACGCGAGCAGTTACGCTCACAACGCGAACAGTTCACCACGGAACAGCAAGCGTTCCAAGAGCGTGAAGCGACCTTGAAGCCGCGTCTAGAAGAGCTGGCCAAAAAGCAGGCGACGCTGCAAGCGCTGGAGTTGTCGCTAGAGTCACGCGAACTGGAAGCCCGTAACGGTTTTGTCGGCATCCGACAGCAAATGTTAGACGGCTTAAAAACCGAGATCCGCGCCTTGGAGCATTCTCGCGACGAACTGCTCAAGGCGATTGATTTGCACAAGGGGAGCTTGAACGGGGCGCAGCAAGCCCGGGACGCTGAACTTGAGCATCGCGACCAGACTTTGCAAGAAGAGACCGCCAAACTCGAACGGGCCAAGCAACGCCTGCAGCGTCAATCGAACGTCCTCGAGCAAGAGCGGCGCCAGATCAGAGAGGAGATGGATCAAGCCCTCAAGGACGAGCGTGAACAGCATCGTAAAGAACTAGAACGGCTCGAAGCCCGTGAGGCGCGTTTGAACCAGAACCTGGACGCATTGCGCGGCCAGGCCGACGGCTTACGCGCGCTGCGCGCCGCCTTTGGCGAGCGCGACCCGCAGACGCTGCTCGACGAGTTCCACGCGTTACAGCGCCAAAATGAGGCACTGCGCAGCAATGGCGTGGCAGCGGAAGCGGAACGTCTGGCACTGGAAAACCAGGGTATGCGCGAACAGCTGGCGATTTTGCAGGGCAGAATTCGCGAGCTGATCCAAGAACATGAGCAAGCCAAAGCCGAACTCAGTCGCAAGCGCATGGGCGCCATGGAACTCGAGACGCTGTCGATGGAAAAGCGTGGTCTCGAAAAGCACAAGCAGTTGCTGGGCGCCGCGCTGCTCGACCTGGAAGCCCGCGTCGACAGCTTGACCGCGGCCAGCAAAACCCAGTCGCCGTTCCCGCAACTGACGGTGATGGATGAGCATCCAGACTACCGTACCAAGGCTGCCCTTGAACCGGTGCCGGAAGACTTGACGGCGTTTGCCACCGAGTTACAGCAGCGGATCGCCGTCGCCGAACGCGGCACCAAGTTGTACTACCGGGTCGACGACATCCGCGCCCTGCTCGGTGGTCTGGCGATGAGTCAGCTCCACGTGTTCCAGGGCATCAGCGGTACCGGCAAAACCAGCTTGGCCAAAGCGTTTGCCAAAGCCATGGGCGGCTTTTGCACTGATATCGCCGTGCAGGCTGGCTGGCGCGACCGGGACGATCTACTCGGGCACTACAACGCCTTCGAGAAGCGCTTTTATGAAAAGGACTGCCTGCAAGCCTTGTATAAAGCGCAGACCGACGCCTACGACGATCGCTGCAACGTGATTCTGCTCGACGAAATGAATTTGTCGCGGCCCGAACAGTATTTCGCCGAGTTCCTTTCCGCACTCGAGAAGAACAACCCGAGTGAGCGCTTGATCACGCTGAGCGAACACGCTGTGGCGCACGCACCCAGTCTGTTGAAAGAGCAACGCAAGATCCTAGTGCCAAAAAACCTGTGGTTCATCGGCACCGCGAACCACGACGAAACCACCAGCGAACTGGCTGATAAAACCTATGATCGCGCCCACGTGATGACCCTGCCGCGTCAAGAAGAAAAGTTCAAGACCGCGCGCATGGATGCCGTCCAGTATTCCTACAGCTCGCTCCAAGACCGCTTCGATGCAGCGGAAAAACAGCATGCCAAGGAAGTGATCGAACTGCTGGATCAACTCAAACGGGACGCGCTCACGCCCCTCCTTGAGGAACAGTTCCAACTTGGTTGGGGCAACCGCTTCGAACGCCAAGCCAAGCGTTTTATCCCCGTCATGATGGCGTGTGGCGCCAGTAAGCAAGATGCGCTCGACCACTTGCTATCGACCCGGGTCATGCGTGCCGGTAAGGTCACCAAGCGCTACGACATTACGCTCGACACCTTGAACGCACTCGAGAGCGCGTTCGACAACTTCTGCACGGCGATTGGCGGCGACGCGCCCAAGTCCCGTAAACTGATCGACGAAGACCGCCGCCACAAGGAACAGCTGGTATGAAGCTGTATGACCGGATCAGCGGTACGCTGCTGAATCGCCTTCCAGACCTCATCCATCCAGGGCGTTATGTGTTGGGTCAGGCGGTCTCGTTCAATGGCCATACGCAGCTGGCGAGCGGCGACCTGCTGAGCGACGACGGCAGCGAGCGCTGCGTCCTAGACCAGGAGACAGCCCGTTTTTGCGGGTTTGACGCGGCGCTGGGTGACGACACGGTTTTTCTCAGCCGTGTGCTGGCCAGTATTGCGCGCACCAGCACGCCTGGCCAAGCCTTACCATCGCCCTTGCTGCCGACCGCACTCATCAACGACGAAAGCCAGTTGAATGATCTGGAACGGCTGCTCGCCGATGTCTTCACAGCCGGTCACTTGCACACGATCTCGAAGCGTCCCCGCATCGACCTGCGCTATGACGAGATGGTCACGGACGTGTCACGGGCGCGACGCCTGACCAACAAGACGTATACCCACCTCGCCTCGCGCTCGGAATGTTGGCAGCGACAGACGCTGCAAGGGATCCAACCGAAGCGCGTCCTCGCCAGGTTCAGCGAAGATGAATACGCGATCTATGAAAACATCGTGTACGCCCGCTTACTGGATAAGCTCGAACATTATCTGACCGGACGACTGCGCCGTCTCGACCGGTTGTGCCAACGTCTAGAACGATCCTTGGCGTTCTCGTCGAGTACGGATCTGAACCATCTTTTGTTCCAAGACATTTGCCTGTTGTGGGGAGAAACCTACCAGCCCGAAGCAACGGCTCAGCAACTCAAGACCACCAAGGACACGCGCAAGGCGATTGCGACGCAACTTAAGAGCCTACAAGGCTTGCGACAAAGCGGCCTGTATCGACAGATCGCGCGTGAACGCCAGATTGGGCAGATTCTGCACCGGACCAATATCTTGATGCATGACCAGCACTATCGGCACGTGAGCGTACTGTGGGATGCGCTGCGCCAAACCATCCAGGCAACTTACCTATCTTCAGCAGAGCGCTTACAAAGCAGCCAACAGCGCGAGGCCGACTACAGTGCCTATGTCGGACTCGTACTGCGCCACGCCTTACGTCGCTACGGCTTGGCGCACGACGATGAGGTGAGCTGGGCTGGTCATGTCCTCAGCGTGCGTCGTGACCGTTTGAATTGGGAGTTGCGCGTGGACGGCGAGCGCAAACTCACTTTGGTGCCCTGGGCGTATCCAGATGCACTGTCCGCTGACATCCAGGTACCCGCAGGTTCCCGGCTGTGCTGGCCCGGCATCGAGTTGAACGACACATTGGACCACGCCGTCACTGGCCCAGCGCTGCGCCTGTCGCCGATGGATGTCTACGTGGTCGAGCACATGGGGCATCTGGTCGACCGCGTGCTTACCGAAGCGCTGTTGGACGACTATGCGGTCCCGATCAAGCCGCTACCCAAGATCGTCGCTGAGGAGGGGAAGAAAGTACGCGGGATCGTCGTGCAGGCATTGACCTTGCAGGTGTTATCGCCATTGGCGCCTGACGACGCCCTCACCATGCAAAGCCTGTTCGATCAGCACACGCGGCCAGAACTGGCGCAGGCCTTCAAGTGGCAGGCGCAGCACGTGCAAGCGCTGCGTGAGTGCCCAGTATGCGGTGACACCGCTGCGCTTACGCCGCAAGAGAACGGCAGCTTTAGCTGCCACTGCCGGCGTGCCGGTTGCGGCACCAAACGCTTTTGGCGCCGGACCAACGAAGGGCATTGGATATATCAGCAGCTGCTTGGCGACGACCTGAACTTTCGTGTCAACGGCCGGCGCAGCATGGAATTTTCCATGCCGCGTCGAACCTGAACACCAAACGAGACGCTACAGAAGCCAGCCGAGCAGGGCGCCGCCGACCGCACCGATGGCGGCGCCGATCGCCTCGCCGCGTTTGCCGAAGACTTTACCAATCTTCGCGCCGACTGCAGCGCCAGTGGTCACGCCTTTGAGGATGCGGTCCCAAACCGTTTTCTTGACTCGTTCTTGCTGCTCGGGGTCGAGATCGATGCGTGGTTTTGCACGTCCCGGCTCGGGTTGTGGTGCAAATTATGGACGAGGGACAAGTCAACTGGCCCACAGATGGGTAGATCACGCAGCCAGAACAGCTGCCCAGATTTCAGGCGTAGTTCGCCCCTGAGTCGACAGGGAACTTAGGTCGAACTGCCCTTTGCGAATCCGATGCATGAGCTCGATGCCCCGAATTGTCGTGCCGGCGGAAGCGAAACTTTTCAGGCCCAGCATGACGCCCAACCTGGACTTCACATTACGATGGTCCTGCTCAATTCGATTGTTCAGGTATTTCGACGAGCGAAGCTTCGTCACCTCGGCAAGCCTGCCTTGCCGCTGAAGCTCTCGGACGGCCCGGTGAGATGCTGCGTAACCATCCAGCGTAATAGTCTCGGGTGAGCGACCCTGAGAACGTACGGCCTTGCGGAAGAAAGCCTTGACCGAGGCAACGTTGCGCCGTGGGCTGAGCCGGAAGTCAACGGTCTTACCTGCCGCGTCGACCGCCCGGTAGAGATAAGCCCACCGGCCGCGGATCCTGACATAGGTTTCGTCCACTCGCCAGGAATTACCTGCTTGTGTCGAGAAGCGATTCCAGCGTTTGTCAAACTCTGGCGCATACCGTTGTACCCAGCGCAAGATGGTCGTGTGAGCGATCGGCAGGCCTCGCTCGGCCATCATCTCGACCAGGTCACGATATGAGAGCTTGTAGCGCAGGTACCAGCGTACGCAGAGAATGATGATCTCCTGCTCGAAGTGTCGGCCCTTGAATAGGGCGCTCTTGCTCGGACGGTTGCGCATTCTGGGCAAAAGGCGAAATTCTAGCTCAGCTGCTGGTTTGCACCACAGCCGAAAAATCAAGTACCGCGAAGAGTTCGTCGACGGTTTCGACCAGCTCCCGGCAACGCTGCTCACACTTTTCGACGGCACCCATAGCGGCAAGAAGTTGATCGTCCGGGCATAAGCCGCCCGACCAACCAAGGAACAACAATGACGCAATTGACTGGAAAACTGGCGCTCGTAACGGGCGCCGCACGGGGCATCGGCGCAGGCATTGCGTTGGCACTGGCCGACCAGGGTGCCGACGTGGTGATCACCTACGAACGTTCGACCGAGCGCGCGGCTACGCTAGTCGCCGCAATCGAGCAGAAAGGCAGGCGCGCATTTGCCATCCAGGCCGACAGTGCCGACGCCGCTGCAGTGAAGCGCTCCGTCGACGAGGCAGCGGCCATGCTCGGCGGACTCGATATCCTGGTGAACAACGCCGGCATCGCGCGCGTCAGTGCGTTCGTTGACCTCAGCCTCGCGGACATCGATGCCATGCTCAACGTGAACGTGCGCGCAGCCGTGCTGGCGGCGCAGGCTGCGATCCCCTACCTGAAGCAAGGCGGGCGCATCGTTACGATCGGCTCGAACGTCTCGCAACGCGTGCCGTTCGGTGGGCTGACGGTGTACGCCCTGACCAAGTCCGCTCTGCTAGCCTTCACGCAGGGCCTCGCCCGGGAACTCGGGCCGCTGGGGATTACCGTCAACTTGGTACAACCGGGGCCCATCGATACGGACCTCAATCCCGCCAACGGCGATCTGGCCGGACTCAACCTACCGTTCACCGCGCTGGGCCGCTACGGCATCCCCGCTGACATTGGCCACGCTGTGGCTTTTTTGGCCAGTCCTGCAGCCAATTATGTTACCGGCTCGGCATTGACCGTCGATGGCGGATTTAACGCTTGAGTACTGTTCCAATCCCTAGCAGGCGTTCGCTTACATTGCGCCTATGACTTTGACGAGTGATTCGCTGACCATGCGGCAAACGCCTGCCACTTGCTAAGCTCGGTTCAGTGCACTGACGATAATTGCAATAAAGCGCAATGCAGTCGCCCTGCTCACAGGCTTCAGCGAAACACTCCAGGGGCGATCGCTATAATCTTCGAGGCCAGCTCAAATCCGTCCCGATTCGTTTAAGAAAGAGAGCGGGAAGGACCGCTTTTGGCCGAATCCTGTCGGTGGAGCCAGCATAGCAGGTTGCCAGGTTGAAAATCTAGCGGTAGCGGTGACAGGCCGGTACCGACCCA
>Ga0308164_10002955_pt1 | contig 16051 bp, 12 predicted proteins | sample PhyTR2_FD_201031 | JGI IMG/M metagenome (GOLD analysis project Ga0308164, IMG submission 201031) | Phyllosphere microbial communities from UC Gill Tract Community Farm, Albany, California, United States - DLSLT.R2 | ecosystem: Host-associated > Plants > Phyllosphere > Unclassified | place: USA... | reverse complement strand
GCGCGAAGCCGAACTTCTGCACCAGCAGCCGCTCGACGCCTTCGGCATCGCGCACCGCATATTCCAGGCGCGGCCACTTCGGATAATTGTCGATGCCCACCAGGATCGCCCACGAATTGGCGTAGCCAGTGGCCGCCGCGCGTGGCGCCGGCGCGGGCGCTGCCTTGCTGTCGACCTTGAACGTCGCGCCATCCCAGCCGGCAAACTGGTAACCCTCGGCGGCCAGTCGCTCGAGAATCATCGGCAGCGCCTTGACGGTGCGCTCATGGATATCGTGGAACAGGATGATGCCGCGGCCTTCCTTCTCGACGCTGCGCAGCACGCGGTCGGCAATCGACGACGGCACCGGATCGGCCCAGTCGAGCGAATCGATATTCCACATCATCGACGTGAGCTGCGCATCGGCCAGCAATTGCATGCCCTCGCGATTACGCGCGCCATACGGAAAGCGAAACAGCGACGAGCGCTTCGGATCGACTGCCTTGAGCAGCGTATCGGTATCGAGGATTTCGGACTTGAGCTTCGCGCCCGTCTGCTTGGACAATTGCGCATGCGTGAGGCTGTGATTGGCCAGCACGTAACCGGCGTCCTTGAGCTTGCGGCTCACCTGGGCATTGGCACTCAGTTTAGCTGCACCCTGCGCATCGAGCGCACCCAGATTGCGCCCGACGTTGAAGAAGATCGCCGGCGCATTGTACTGCTTGAGGATCGCGGCGATTTCTTCACTGTAGCGGCGGTGCGGGCCGTCGTCAAAGGTGAGCAGCACGGTCTTTTTAGGGAGCGACTTGCCGAAGATTTCGGCGCCTTCGCGTCCGGCCTGCGCTGGCGCGCCCGGCTCAGGAGCAGCCGGTTCCGGCTCGGGCGCAGCGGGGTAGGGCAGCACGACGCCGTATTCCTTCAGGATGCGTTCGCGCGTGTAGAGCGTTTTCAGGTAGGCAATGTAGCTGTCCCACTTCTCGCGTTTCAGCTCGATCGCGCGGGTATCGTAGCGCCCGAAGATCGCGCGGATCTCCTTCTCGTAATTGCGCTCGATTTCAGCCAGCGCGTCGAGGTCTTCCGAGATCCGCTTGTGCAGCTTGATCGCGGCGAGCGACGAATCGCTGGCGATCTGCGCCTGCAGGCTGCGCAGGGTTTCGCGAAACGCCAGGCGGTCGGCATCGTACAGGCCATCGCCCGACTCGATGTAGTCGAGCAGGGTGCCGATGGCGTCGAAGCGGCGTGGGTTGTTCGACGCAATCAGGGTGGCCAGCGCCGTCTCGACGCGACCGATGCGTTCCTGGTTTTCGTGGAACAGCTGCTGACCGATGCGGTTCGCCTGGGCACGCTCGGCGGCGGGCAGGGTGGCCTCGTCGTGGGTGAGCACGATGATCTTGCGGTAGGCGTCGAGCATGGCGCGCAGCTCGGTTGCGATGGCGCTGGCGTCTTGCGTGCTAGTGGCGGTTGCGGTTGCGGTTGCGGGGGCAGGCTTTGTTTCCGGCGCCCCGGTCGGGGTGCGGTTCACGAGCCAGGAGCCGGCGCCGGCGCCAGCAGCAGCCACGGCGAAGATGATGAGATAAAGTGATGTGCGTTTCACGACGTATCCGTTGCGGGTAGCGTGCCGGATGGGCAGGCCAGCCGGGAACGATACCATTCACAGGTCATGCGTGAAAAGAGGGCGAGCAGGACGTTGCAGGATCGGTCTTGTACTACCAGGAATTGTTGTTATAATGAGCGGCTTCGTGGAACGCGCACGTCGACCATCAGGAGAGATGGATGAGTGGTTTAAGTCGCACGCCTGGAAAGCGTGTGTAGGTTCATAGCCTACCGGGGGTTCGAATCCCCCTCTCTCCGCCAAGATACCGATAACCCCTTGATATGGCAGAATATGCCGTAGATTCAAGGGGTTATTTTTTTGTATGGTACAAAAGCAGGTACAAAAGTTGGTACAAGCGAAGAGCGGCGGGAGTAAGGTCAATGAGGACCATACAATGCCGCAATACATGTCGAAAAGCCGAAGCGGAACAGGTTATTTGTTCCGCCGGTCAGTGCCTGCTGATGCTCGTTCCATTATAGGTAAGCGGGAATTCAAGTTCGTGCTCGGCGGTGACTACCGCGCGGCGAGTCAGCGATGCCGTGAACTCGCTGTAGAGACTGATCAGCAAATTGAAGCCGCCCGCGCTGGCGGCACGATGAAGCCAAGCGCGAGCTGCGAATCTGAGCGCGTGATCGCGCAGAGTCCTCCGCAGCTCGCGGCTATCACGTCAGTTACCCCGGACCTGGTTGCGTGGTTACGTACGACGGTCGCTGAACAAGTCGAGCGTGCGGACCAGGAGCAGCGTTACAGTGCACGTGAGGCTATCAATCCCAACCAAAAACTTCAACAAATCGAAGGCATTAGGAGATGGGCCAAGCTGGCGCAATTCGGTGATGAGACAGCCGCGTACGGCTGGCGAGACATTCTCGACGGTACACTCAGACGGAGCGGTTATCACATCGCTGATGAGCTCCGCGATTCGTTGCAAGAACGTAGCCTGCTGGTCGAATACGCAACTGCGCATGATGAAGCGCTCGAAGTCCTCGAAGCCAGATACTCCGGTAAGCCTATGCCAGTTCGGATGGCTGTGGAACCTCATAGGCGCGTAGCGCCGCGACCTGGGCCGGGTGCAATGCGTCTCTCCACGGCTATCGCTGAGTTTTTGAAGCACCTACCGCCTGCCCAGCGAGCGATGAATAAAAAGCATGGTTTCATCCTGCCGGCTTTCTTGGAAGTTGCGGGAGATATGCCTATTGCCGACCTGCGCCAAACGCACGTTAAGGATTTCCTGGTCACTGTTCAGAAGCTTCCGCCACGCTGGTCCGAACTGCGCCGTAAAGACGGTCAGGGCATCCGAGAGCTGGCCGAAAAAGAATGGCCCGAGACATTGGCGCTCAAAACGTATGAAGGTTCATATCTCGCGTCACTGCGCACGTTCATTGAGCGCGCAGTTGCCGACTGGCAGGACGTTGGATTCCCAACTACGCTTACGACGGATGTTCCTTATCAGGGTTCGCGTACAAAGACTGAACGCAAGCAGCGAGCCCTTCGCCCAGGTGAGATTAACGATATTTTCTTCAACAAACGCATGAAGAAAATCGTAACGAACCCTGCCAAAGTGCATAAGTTCTGGCTGTTGGCCATGGAGTTGTACACGGGGGCACGCGTTCGAGAGGTCTGTCAGATTAATCCCCAATATGACTACGGCTGCCTGGATGGCATATGGTGGCTGAAGCTCACGAGCGAAGTTGGCGATAGCCAGGACCCGGACGTTATCAAGTCGGTCAAGACTGGCCGGCCACGCACCATCCCGATGCATTCCGAGCTTGTCCGGCTTGGTCTTCCACAGTATCTGGCCCAGTTGAAGCAGAGTGGAGCACGGCGATTGTTTCCGCAGTGGGCGCCGAAAGATGGTGACGCCGGTGCCGGGCCAGGCAAGTTCGTAGCGAACTACATGCGCGCCATTGGTCTGCACGGTGTCGCTAATGAGCAGGGAAACGCTGTTCGCGGCTCGCACACGTTCCGCCATACGTTGCTGACATACGGCCGGAAAGTCGGCGTCAACCTCCGATGCATCAGCGGCCATAAGGAGTCATCGGACAACAAAGTCGCGGATGGCTACGAAGACGAAACTGTGTTGCTTCCTTTGGCTGAGAAAGCTGCGCGTCTCGCTCAGCTGACTTACGGTGTAGAGCTACCGGTGCCAGTTCCGGCACTGGTAGTTTCACGCACCCGTTAGCTCGTACCAACCTGTCTCACCACGGGTCGAATGCCGGAGGCTCGTAGCTCGGGCTTGGGTCGTACGACAGCTGCCAGGTATTCCAATCGGTGCCGTACGGGTTGCCGCTGACGTCAACCCAGGTATCTTCAAGCAGCGGCAGGTTCGTAGCGGGGTTGATGTCCGGGCCGATGTGTTCGTGTGCATTGCTCATTGTGTTCACTCCTTGATTGGTTTCATCAGCCCGCCCTGATCGGGCGGGCAGCACTTTCAGTCTTCATCTGGATTCATGATGGTGACGACCGGTTCGCTTTCGTCTCCTGGGCCGATGACCATGTGTAAAGTCATTAGCCGGGGCTCACTCGCTGAGGCACCGCGCGGAACGACGTGTAGCTGAAATGGCACGCGGCAACCGCCACTGGCGCGGCGTGCGGCCATGTACCCCAACCACACAACGTCCCAGAGCCTCCCGCTCTCGTCTTGGTACGTTTGCCGGGCTGAATCGGCATCAGACCAGGCAACCGCCTTGCTCCATGCTGCCGCCGTCATGGCCACCGGCACCCGGAACCCCGCTTCCTGGGCTCTTTCGGTCACATCGACCAGCAGCCCATCTGCTATCGCCTGCGTGCGGGTGTACGTATGGATTACTCCATCAAAGATGGATTCGAGGTCGAGAGGGTCTGCTTGCATATCTGGTCCTTAATAGCTGCCGGGTTTCAAGATTCCGAGCCTGCTTTTCATGCTTTCCCCGGATGTCGCATGAAGCTCGCTTGGCATTGCTGCCGCCGTTTTTCTGAGTTCGTCGCCTGCGATGACGGACCGGAAGCCAGACGGACGGAACAAGCGCCGTCAAAGCCGCAGCCCCCGAAGGGGGACCGGGTGCAGAGGCGCACGAAGTGACCGCAGGTCTTGTGCAGACCGGCTGGCTTCCGGTTGAATCGCAGAGTGGCGACGGACTCAGAAAGACGGTGGCAGCAATGTTGTCGGCTGGCGACGGCCGGGAGGCGGCGTCAGCCGCCTACACGCTTCCAGGGCGCGAGCGCAGACAGGTCTATGACTGTCGAGCGAAGCGGCCTGCTTACGTCCTTCAGCTCGGCTAGCCGAGCCTTTTTTCGAGCGCGATAGCGCCGGGCGCGCTCGGCATCGCTGAGAGCGTCTTCTTTTCGTGGACGGCCAATCTTGGGAACGGGCGCGCTGGGCAGTTGTGGGACTGCTTCATCAGAAAGCAGGTTGAGGGTGACGTGGTCGTGTTTGTCTCGCATGTTGAGTATAGAGCGCGTCACGGGGCATGAAAGTGCCAATGTGACGAATCGTCACGAAAATCATCGTTGACCACATGACGCCATCACGGGAAGAACAGTCTGGCGCGCGCTTACCCGGCCTTGTCGCTAAACCGCTAGAAGTTCTCGTGACGACCGCCACGAGCACCCACTTCCTTTCCGTGACGCCATCACGGAGAGAACAATCTAGCGCGCCCTTGCCCGGCCTTGTCGCTAGACCGCCAGCAGTTCTCGTGGCGATCGCCACGAGAACCCGCTTCTTTAACGTGATGCCATCACGGAAAGGATGGAGCAAGCCAGTGAGCGGCTTGTGCGGCGAGCCGTTCCAGCAAGCTGAAGGCGCGCAGCCATCCGGCAGGGGCCGGGTGGCGCAGTCAGGGGCCGCCGGGTTGCGAAGCAACGCGGTGGGGCAAAGCGTCCAGCTGTAGCCCGTCGAGCTGCACGGTGCCCACACCGTTAGCACGACGCAGGGGGAGCCGCGCAGAAATCGCAGGCAGCTCGCAGAGCGTCGCCGCAGCGATAGCCGTCTCCAAAGACGGCGGTTGTGCGTGGGGGATTGCCCGCGCCCCAAGCCGGAGGCGCGGGCAAGTGGGTCACACAATCGCGTCCAGCGGGCCGGGTGAGCTACTTGCCCGCGCCTGGAGTGGCCCGCTGAAAGCGGGACACGGAAGGTGTGGGGGCGCCGCCTTTCAAAGCGCATGGACGGCATCCAGCCGGCCAAACACCCGGCCTGGCGTCCAGCCAGGTGAGAGGGTGTGGTGAGCTCCAGCCGCTGCGCGGCTGTTCGTTCTCCGCGTTCGTCCCCCGTCGCACACGGGGATGAACGGGTGGTCGCGCTATACGAATCATGACAACGACCATGGGAGGGTCATGATAAGCAAGAAAGATGGGCGGCAAACCGCCCGGGAGAACGAGCAGCGCTGTCTGCGAGCCCTGCATCGGTTTGGTTGGTTGCGCACGAGGGACCTTGCCGCGCTCTGCTGGCAGCGGTGGGCATTCAGGCCAAACGGCACGCCTGACCTGGGAGCTGCGGTACACACTGTGTCGGCGCTGCGGATGGCTCAACGCACGATGCGGCGCCTTCTTGATGCGCGGCGCGTCATCGTCGGTCAAGGGCCAGACGGCAGTCGCCTCTACGCGCTGTCAGAAGGCGGCGCGCGGGCATTGAAAGATGCGGGCGTAACAGCGGTCAGCGGTAAAGATTTGGTGCGTGGTTTCAGTGCCGCGTACTACCGGCACCGCTGCATTGCAAACCAGGCTGCCATTTCCGGGATGCGGCAAGGCTTCCGTGTAAGCACGGACCGAGAAATCGCCCAAGGCCTTTGGCTAGGTGGCCAAGCGGGCGTAGCTGGTAAAAGGCCAGATGTGCTTTTGCGCGATAATAACCGCCGCGTTTTTTGGGTGGAGGTCGAGAAATCTCGTAAAAATGCTCCTGAATATAGGGCATTTTTGCTCTGGCTGGGTAAGGTGCTGCGCGACTGCAATCGGCGGGAAGGCAGTCAGCTCCTGGGGCTAGGGCAATCGTGGGGGCGCTTACTGTTCATCTGTACGCCTGCCTTCGAATCCAAGCTACGCCGGGATTTGACGGCCTTGGGCTGGGACCAACGGCAGGTCGATGCACTGGCATGCTTCCATTCCGCGCTATACAGTTTTGAGGACACATTGTTTTCCTAATGGGAGGCCATGAGGCGCGGCTTGGGCTGGTATCGCGCTGAACGAGAACCTTCTGTTGAGCCCACAAATTCTGGGCTCGACTTTGCGGAGTGCACCACCGGCCGCCGCTCGAATACAGGTTCCCGCCCCCGGCTGAGTCACTTCAGTCGGGGGCGGTTTTTCTAGGTGGCATCACGTACAATAGCGACCGATAACGGCAGGAAAGGAACGCGCCAGGATGGCAACAGAATACGAACACCTCAGCCGCGAAGCGCTCATCGAGCTGCTGAAGCGGCGTGACAGTCAAATGCCATACGGTCTGACATGGGAAAGACGCGGCATTGAGCACGACAAGGCCCTCAACAGAGACTTTGTGGGCCTTGAGCTTGATCGGGCCCTGTCGTGCGGCGACGCGCCGTGGCGCAATCTCATCATCGAGGGCGACAACTACGACGCTTTGCGGAACCTGGTGAGCACCCATGCCGGCCAGGTCAAGCTCATCTACATCGACCCGCCGTACAACACCGGACGTAAAGACTTCGTCTACAACGACAGCTATCTTGACCCGACAAACCGTTATCGTCACTCGACCTGGCTGGAGTTCATGTACCAGCGATTGAGGCTAGCAAAAGACCTGTTGGCAGAGGACGGTGTTATTTTCGTCTCTATCGATGACAATGAACTGTTCAATCTCGGCCTGTTGATGAACAGGGTCTTTGGCGAGCAGAACTTTATCGCTAATGCGATTTGGCAGAAGGTTTTTTCGCCCAAGAACACCGCCGTTCACTTCTCGGATGACCACGAATATATCCTTGTCTATGCGGCCAACCGGGACGTCTGGCGTCCTAATCCCCTGCCACGCTCTGCCGAGCAGGACAAAGCGTATAAGAACCCGGACAAGGACCCACGGGGGGTGTGGACATCAGGAGACTTGGCTGCGCGGAACTTCTATGGCGAGGGTCGGTATCCGATTGAATGCCCTTCCGGGCGCGTCATCGATGGTCCCCCGGCTGGGTCGTATTGGCGAGTTTCCAAAACCAAGTTTTTGGAGCTGGACCGCGACAACCGTATTTGGTGGGGCAAGGACGGTAACAACACACCACGACTCAAGCGCTTCCTTACAGAAGTTAAGCAAGGCGTTGTACCGCAAACTTTATGGACTTATGAGGCCGTGGGCCATACGCAAGACGCCAAGAAACAGCTCAACGAGATTCTGCCGAAGGAGCGCAACGAGGACGTGTTCTCGACACCCAAGCCCTTGCAGTTGATGGACCGTATCTTGCGTCTGGCGACAAAACCTGGCGATTTGGTCGTTGATTTCTTCGCCGGTTCGGGAACGCTCGCCCAAGCGATCCTCCAGCTAAACAAAGAGGACGGCGGCGAGCGCCGCTTCATCCTGGTCTCCAGCACCGAAGCTACTGCCGATGAGCCAGACAAGAACCTGTGCCGTGATGTGTGCGCGACCCGCGTGCGACGCGCCGCCGAAGGGTACGTGTCGACAAAGGGCCAGCAGGTTGCAGGGCTCGGCGATGGTTTCGCATACCTGCGAGCCAAGCATGTCCCGATGCACAGGCTTGAGGAGTACTTGAACGACGATATGGTTTGGTCGTTTATTCAGATGAAACACCATCATCCGCTGACTGAGCGAGGGCCACTGGCTGCGGTTTCGGTCTCGAACGCGCAGACACTCATCTACCTGCCCGGTACCACTGCGAAGATGAAGGCGGCTTTGCGTGAAGCGCTGACGCTACACCCACAAGCAATCGTGTACTCGTGGAGCCCGGCCGCGCTGGTAGATATGGTCAACGAGAACAATCTGAGAGAGGTGCCCGCTGACCTGACGCGCGGTTTCAGGTTCGGCAATCTGGGAGAACAAGCATGAGCCGCATCGACCCATTACTGTTCCAAGAGCGGCACATCAAAGCTGTCGTCACGCGCTTCCAGAACCTACGTGACGACTACAGCCGCCTGACCAACCTGAAAGAGCTGGGCAAGCTGCGCAAGCAATCGGCGACGGTCATGCTTCAAGCACCGACCGGTATCGGGAAGACGCTCATCGCTACAGAAATCGTCGCTCGCTTCTCCTCGCTTGATAACGTCGTGTGGTTCTGGTTCGCGCCATATGCGACGCTGATTGACCAAGCTGCCGCAACCCTACAAAGGCAGGCTCCGCAGCTCAAGGTGTTGAATATCGAGCACCAACGCACGACGGATGAGCTGGCATCCGGAGCGTTGTTTGTCATTACATGGCAGACGGTCGCGACCAAGACTAAGGAGTCTCGCCTTGCCCGCACGACCGGCGATGATGGCCTGTCGGTGGACGACCTTATTTCTCAAGCTCGCGGCCTCGGGTTGCGCATCGGCGTCGTTGTGGACGAGTCACACCATGGCTTCGTTAAAGCGAAAGAAGCGTACCGCTTCTTCGCCGAAGTCTTAGAGCCCGACTACGCTCTCCTGATGACCGCCACCCCCAGGGATGCCGACGTTGCTAGCTTCGCTGATAAGACCGGCTACCAGGTGGGCGACTCGACGGACTGGGCGACCATCACGCGCCATGAAGGCTATCATGCCGGGCTGCTCAAGCGCGGCGTGAAGACTGCCCAGTTCCTGACCGGGAACAGTGACGATTCCGCGCTGGTAGACTTCGAAGAAGTCGCGATGTCGGAATGCGCTGCCATGCACCGCCACATCAAAGATGTGCTGGCCGAGAACGACGTCAAGCTCACCCCACTCATGCTTGTTCAGGTGCCCAATGGGGGTGTGGCGCTTGAGAAGGCGCGAGAGTACCTAACTGGTCCACTGAAGTTTCCGGAATCGGCGGTTAAAGTGCACACCTCCGATGAGCCGGACCCTAGCTTGCAAGCCTTGGCGCAGGACCCGACGGTTGAAGTGCTCGTTTTCAAAATGGCGGTTGCCATGGGCTTCGACGCGCCGCGCGCCTTCACTCTGGCCGCCTTGCGTGGCACCCGCGACGCGAACTTCGGCATCCAGGTGGTCGGACGTATCATGCGCGTGCATCCGCTCTTGCAACGCCGACCAGGCGTCCCTCAGGTCTTGAACTACGGTTATGTGTTCCTGGCGAACCGCGAGGCTCAGGAGGGCCTGACGGGCGCGGCGACGGTCATCAATAAGCTACAAGAGCACACTGCAAACACTGTCCCCGAAACGGTCATCACGTTTACAGTGGACTCATCGTTTGTACAAGTGGTGAAAACAGGCCAAACGGCGGCGATATTTCCACCGCTCGATCAGGCGCAGTCCTCCGCCGTAACGCCGGACGGTACGGATTATGAAGCCCGCGTCGATGAACATGGGCGGGACATCACCCCACTGCTTCAGCAAACGACCGACCTATTCGCCGAGCTTACGAAGACAGAACTGACTCACGGGGCACGCGAGGGCCAAACGCCGCTCGTCGCCGCGTTCAGGCTGGATGCGGAAGAACAGTACGATTACCCGCTGAAGGTCGAAGGCCTGCCGGAGTTCGTCACTGAAATTCTACCGACTAACCCTGACGACTTCGAAGCTCAGTTGGTGTCGTTCGTTGACTTCTCAGGGGTGCTCGCCGACCGCAACCGCAGCAAGACAAAGCTAGTCAAGCGGACCATGGACATCTTCGAGGTTGCCGAAGCGCCTGCGGACGAAGACATATGGGCAAAGATGTCACCTGCTGGCATCGCGCAGCGTGCGAGACAAATTGCGTTTGAATACCCGGACGTGGACAACCGACAGTTCCTGGCGGCTCTCCGCAAGCGATTCCGTGACGCGATGGAAGCAGGCGGCTTTGACCTGCCCGAGACCGACGAGGCATTGACGCAGCAGCTTGAGCTGGTACTGGTCCGAAATCCGAATCTGATTCGGCAAGCGCACAAGCGCTGTCGTGCCAGCCAGATTCAGGCTCAATCGTTCACGCTGCCGCGCGTCCTTCAGTCGAGGTACCCGCTGCAGCCTGCGAAGCGCAATGTCTACGGGACTTTTCCAGAGGACTTGTCACCGGAGGAGCTGCGCTTTGCAGAGATGCTTGATACCTCGCCAGAGGTCGCTTGGTGGCATCGCAACCCACCTCGGCAGCCTGGAGCGGTCGCGTTGTATCGTTGGTCAAATGGCGTTGGCTTTTTCCCGGACTTCCTGGTGGCGGTTAAGGACCGTAAAGCCGGCGGCGGCGTAGCATTGGTTGAGTTCAAGGGGCCCCATCTCCAGCAGTACGACAAGGAAAAGGCTGGAGCTTCGCATTCGCATTATGGCCGAGCATTTATGGTCGGTGCGAAGGGGAAGGGTCAAAAGGAGCTGCGTCTGTTCCGACTTGCGCATGGCGAGCTGGTCGATGATGGTCTGTTTGAGGTTTCCCGTCTACGACATGAATAGTGGCAGCAGTTTTTGACTGAAACTCGAACAAAGTTGAGCGACCGGCCAACCGGGCGCAAGCAAGTGCACGCATCCGTACTTCCGCCCTGGCTGCCCGACCGCGAAGCGGTCTAGGTAGGAGTTCGATTAAGTTAAGAAGGCTCAGCGGTTTCAAAAGAGTAAGCGGCACATGCGCACCCTGAAGGGCGCCGCTATGCCTTGTTCTATATGGTTCTGGCTTAATAACTGCCTTGCGCCTTCGCTTTAGTCAGTTTCAGCAAGTAGTAGAGCGCCTTTTCTTGGTACTGCGAATCCATCAGTCCATGTCGGCCAGCTATCAGTCCATACCTCCCGTATCCATCAGTCCAAAATGCACTATACTTTCTCCCGTTACACAGGAGAAAGAAAGTGTCAGAAAGTAAAGTTACCGTTTGGCCAGAGCTCAAACTACCGCGCGGCGTCAAACCAGGAACTCGTATTGCTCCGCATGTGCTCGTGCGCACTTCAGTCTTCAGTACTCTTGAGTACTCAGGCGCAGCCAAACGACCGTTGATTCACAAGTCTGAGCCACTACCTTTGGATGGCATGTCGCAATATCGTGCCGAGCAGCTTGAGGGCCACCGGCTGTCGCAAAGCGATGCTGATTTGCTGTTCTGGTTGTTAGCCCGTGCATATCGTGATGGGGCCCCAAAGGACCAGGCGGTTGTGTTCTTCAAGCGCGGCGAAGCGCTGACCGCCTTGGGCCGCATCAGGGGCGGGAAGACAGACAACATGCTGGACCAATCTCTCCAGCGCCTTCGCGCAGCTGAGTTCAACTTCGAAGAGAAATATAAAGATAAGGGTATGTTGCCTTTGTCTCAAACCAGACTGCTGTCGAGAGTGGACCGGGCTAATGACGATACCAATCACTATGACTACCGCGTCACGATTGCCGACGGCGTAGCGGAGCTATTAAGAGATGGAAGCTGGGTTCTTCTCTCTAGCGAAGTGCGTGAAGAGCTCGCGAGCGATCCGCTTGCGAAGGGCCTATATGCTCTTTTCGAATCGAACGAAATCGTGCACCCAACTAAGCCAGAGACGCTGCAAAGAGGAATGGGCAGGGGAGAAGTAAAGGACGCGCGCGGTGAACCACGCATAAACGCAATGCAGCCGAGTAAATGGTTGTTCGCTCTTAGACGTGCCCTTGCTCGAGTGCAATCAGCCAGGGGATGGTTGCAATGCGAAGTAGCTCAGGAAGGCTTGCACGCTGGCAAGGTAGTCGTAACAAAAGGCGGCCAGCGGCGGCGTCCCGTGCAACGGGTCGTGTGACTTCGGAGTAAAGCCGCCAGACTCCCCGGGAAACTCTCAGCAAAACTCTCCAGGGAACTTTTAAAAAACCTCCTGGTTGTTTGAAAAATAGTTCCAGGTGGATGTTGACATCTCTCCAGGGTGGGGACTATTATGCATGGGTGCTGGCCGCACTCCCCTATAAAACCCTAACAAGGAGTTCCGAATGTATCCTGCAACAGCTGAACAAATGCCTACGCCCCTGGCCTCCCTTGACATGCTCATGGATGTAGGTGACGTTTCCGAAAAGCCAATGAAAGTCTTTATCGGACACAATTTGGGCTTCCGGACTTTCATGCTTCACATCCCGATGCATGAGTTCTACGAGATGGCAGAGGTTGCAAATGACCCAGGTCGTGATGGTGCTCAGATTGCTCAGCGCAAGCTGGACTCGACTCACGCCGGGAAGTTGGCAACGTACATTCTGAAAGGCCTGGTGTCCGCGGTTCTCAAGCGTCGCGAGATTGAAAAGAAGCCGATTCCGGAGTCATATCTTGCCGTTCAGGAGGTCTTGGGGAAGCAGCCGTACCTCACTCTGCAGCCAATCGTGGTGAATATCCGCGAATGCGATCCTGCGGGCCAGAATATCCGTGGAATCCGCATGACTACTGTGGACAGCGAAACCGCAGCTTTCAAGATTTTCCTCTCCCAGCGCCACGTGTTTTGGGTAGTTGACGGACAGCATCGTACCAAGGGGATGGAGCTGGTCTTTGAGTTCCTGAATTCTGTAAGGACTAAGCGTACTTATGCGAAGAAGGGTAGCCTCTACCCAAGCAAGGTTACTGACGTCTCGCCAGACGAGTTTTCGCTGTGGGAGGAATGCTTTGCTGTAGCCCGCAGCTTCTGTACCGTCGCGGTCGAGGTTCACCTTGGCCTTTCGGTTGAACAGGAGCGGCAGTTGTTTCATGACTTGAATCGTCTTGGGAAAAAGGTCGACACGAGCCTTGCACTCCACTTCGATAGCTCGAACGCAGTGAACCTGTTCATTAAGGAGCGTCTTATCGAGCAGCTCGGAATCAAAGTCGAGGAGTCCGACCAAAAAGACTGGCATGCAGACAGTGGTGCGCTTTCGCGGAAGGAAATCACAGCAATCAACGCGATTTTGTTCCTCAATAAGTCGAACATTGGGGGCGCGACTCCGGTAATGGTTTCACCCAAGCAAGATATCGCTTATCGTTTCTGGGAAACCGTTACGCAGATTCATGGGTTCGGTGAAGAGCGAGCGAAAGAGAAGACGGTTGCAGCTCAACCGGTTGTGTTGAAGGCGCTTGCAAAGATGGTATTTGACCTGGCCTTTAGCAACCGTCGGCCGCCAGACGCTGAGGAGCAACTGGAAACCTTGTTCAACGGGATGACAGAAATCGACTTCAGTCATGAGAATCCGATGTGGAACTACTACAACCTCAGTGTCGATGAGCGTGTTAAGCAAAACGTGTATGAGCTGAAGGATTGGTTGCCAGATGAAAATAGCTCTGTGAACCGGGATGTTGGTTCTGTTCAGGGCGGGTTCATGCGCTTTGGTGCGAAGCACAACGACATCTACCCGCTGATTGCAGACATGCTCCGGTGGAAGTTGAGCTTGCCTCCGCGTCACGTTAAAGCTGCGGCCGCTTAACTTCAGGATGGCAGCAGGCGGCGAATGGGCCGCCTGCTTCACCAGGAGACGTTTCGGTTTAGACTACGTGGGCAGTGCTCGACCTGCTTGCGTTGATCTGCGATGTGGTACAAAATTTAGCTCGTCACTAGGTACAAATGTCGAGCGGGAGCTATTTTTAACTCCTTGTTTTCTTTGGGTTTTTTGTATTTTGGACTGAATCCCCCTCTCTCCGCCAAGGATTCTACTAGGGCCGCTTTCGAGCGGCCCTTTGTATTTGTACTATAGATCTGATGTGCACTATTCAGTTCGGTGCTATCTTGCTTGTTCAATATCTCTTGAGCAAGCGTTATGGACTTTATCGAATGGATGAAATCGACTGGACTGTCTGAGAAATCTGCCAACAGCTACCAGGGTGCGATCAGAGGACGTTTGACCAACTGGGCTCGGACTCATGGACTCACAACGAACTCTATTGCAGAGATTCCCAACCTCCCAGAGTTCCTCGCTCTTTCTGAGAAGTTGAGGCAAGCCCCTGAATTTCTTGACCGGAATAAGACCGGCAATGGGATGTACGCTGCTGCACTCAGCAACTATCAAAAATACCTCCAAGCCGTTGACGCTCTTCCAAAAAGAAAACAAGCAGAGTATGGGCCGCACCGACAGCAGGTAGCAAAAATCGAGTCTGCCTTAAGTGAACCGTTTGATCCAAAAAGTCAGGAGGACGCGCGTGAACGAGTGTTGCGCGAAATCGTGCAGCGGCGGGGACAGCACAAGTTTAGGAAAAGCCTGATTGCCGCCTATGGTGGACACTGTGCGATTACTGGCTGTTCAGTCGCGCCTCTCTTAGAGGCGGCGCACATCACCCCATACCTGGGGCCGGAGACAAACGCGGTTACAAACGGTTTGTTGCTTCGCGCAGACATTCACACCCTCTGGGACCTCGGGCTGATCGCGGTCGATCCTAAGGCTCACACTGTGTGGGTGAGCGCCGAAATCACGGACTCGACATACCAAGCCTTAACTGGAGTTCCCCTAATGCTTCCGCTGGATTTGGCACAATGGCCGTCAACCGCAGTGCTTGAACAGCAATGGAATCTCGCGCATGCAAAATTTGCGGTGGCTGGTTCGAAGGGGTAAACGCGCAGCTTACGAGCAAGCCGGGAAGCAGGTCTGGCAAACGAATACCGCCTAAACTGTAATGTGCCATATTCGTCGGCACGGCAGAGCTTGTGTCTGTATGTCTGACCCTCTCAACCTGACCCCAGCTATCACGGCTATGCATTCCCCAAGCTATGTGACCCGGCCAGCGAGTGTCACCCCGTTCAGTGTCAGTTGATGCAGTTGCAATGTGTGGCTGCACAGCCGACTCTTCTTCGTTGTCCGGACTGCGTCCGTCATCCGCGATTATTCGAATGCTTAAGATAAGGCTGCCTGTCAGGTCGCAACAAACACGTGACGTGCTTGGTCTAAATTGACGATCTTGACCCGCTGACCAAGGCAAGCCAATGACAAAACATGAACAGGTAGCCGCCACGCCTTCTGTCAATGCCGGGACGAAGATGAGTTCTGAAGCGCGGGCCCGAATGCGTCGGTTGGAGCGGGATGTATTTAAATACTACGACGATATGGGCGCTGGAAAGGGCAACTGCACTTGGGGCCCCGGCATCCTTGCCCATAGACGCCCTTGTACAAAAGAGGAACTGGCAAGGCCGGTCAGCGCAGCTGCAGTCGAGGCTGAGTTCGCCCGTCGAGTCATGGAAGCAGAGGCCGGCGTGATACGCATGGTGCGCGTGGCGAAGCTGCCGCAAGACCAGTTTGATGCTCTTGTCAGTTTGACCTACAACGCTGGAGTTCATGACACGCAACGTGTACACGCTTGTTGACACCGGTCGTTCAGCTGAAGCCGCCCGTCAAATTCGCACCATGACATCAACGCGCGTGAACGGTAAAAGTGTAGTGGCGCGAGGCCTGATTGCGCGCCGCGCAGAAGAAAGTGCGCCGTTTGACGCAGCTGCAAAATCCGCCGCGCTGGCAAAAAAATAAATCACGGAGCCGAACATGTCGTTTTTACCCGTCGTTGGAAGATTGGCTGTCATGACTACCTTGTTTGCTTTCGTTGC
>Ga0308164_10002953_pt1 | contig 16065 bp, 11 predicted proteins | sample PhyTR2_FD_201031 | JGI IMG/M metagenome (GOLD analysis project Ga0308164, IMG submission 201031) | Phyllosphere microbial communities from UC Gill Tract Community Farm, Albany, California, United States - DLSLT.R2 | ecosystem: Host-associated > Plants > Phyllosphere > Unclassified | place: USA... | reverse complement strand
GCCAAAATTGATACCCATAATGAGGAATATCGCATCATTCATAAAAACGGCGATGTAAAATGGGTATTAGACAGAGGTGTTGTTATTGAGAAAGATGAGAGCGGAAGGCCTTTACGAGTTGTAGGAACGCATACCGATATAACGCCGATAAAAAGAACTGAGCAAGAACTTGAACAGCGTGTTAGGCAATTCAGATCTTTATCGGAAAACATTCCGGGCGTAATTTATGAATACGAGTACAGGGAAGACGGAACGGATGGCTTGCGGTACATAAGCCCTGCAATAAAACGCGTTTTCGGTATCACACCCGATGAGTTTTGGAATCAAAAATATATTGCGCCCGAAGACCAGGAAAGAATTAACCTTAAGCAGCAACATAGCAGAAATACCTTAGAGCCTTTTTACGATGAGAGCGAAATAACTATACCCGGTTTAAATACGAGGTGGTATGCCGTTCATTCTTCCTATTCTTATACTGATCAAAATGGTGCGAAGGTTTTTACAGGCTTCATGTCTGATATAACTGAGCGTAAGGCTATTGAAGAATCTTTGCGGATTAATGAAGAAAAGTACAGAAGCATTTTGGCGAACATGAAGCTTGGCTTGCTTGAAGTAGATAACGATGGCAAAATAACTTATGCAAATAACAGCTTCTGCTACATGAGCGGTTACTCGATGCCCGAGCTGATCGGTAAAAAATCTGCCGAATTGTTCCTTTTCGGAGAAAATTCAGGTTTGGAGCGAGAAAAGCAAAAGGAGCGAGAAAAAGGTCTTGCAGACGCATATGAAGTTGCTACGAGAGATAAAAACGGTAATAAAAAATGGTGGTTAATTAGTGGCGCTCCACGTTATAACGATAAATCTGAACTTGTTGGTTCGATAGGAATCCATTTGGATATTACCGATCAAAAAAATCAGGAGACAGAACTGGTGGAGGCGAGAATTGAAGCAGAGCAATCGGCACATTCAAAGGAAATCTTTCTTGCAAATATGAGTCATGAGATCAGAACACCGATGAATGCAATCATGAGCATGGCCAATCAGCTTGCCAAAACAAATTTGGAGCCTCAGCAAGAATTCTATCTCGAAACCATACATACGGCTTCAAAAAACCTTCTGGTCATTATAAACGATGTCCTCGATTTATCAAAAATAGATGCAGGTAAATTGAGTCTTGAAAATATCGGCTTTAATTTAATTGATGTATTGCAAAATGCAATGCAGGTTATAACCCACAAAGGCGAAGAAAAAGGCCTGGATTTAAACAATTTCTATTTTGATGGTAATATTGCTCAGGTTTTAATCGGAGATCCATATCGTTTAAATCAGGTTTTACTAAATCTGATGACGAATGCGGTAAAGTTTACTGAAAAAGGATCGGTAGATTTGATTTGCAGGGTAATAGCCGATAAACCAAACTCTCAGGTAATTCACATATCTGTTGTGGATACGGGAATCGGGATGGAGGAGTCTTTCGTAAAACACTTGTTCGAAAAATTTAGTCAGGAGTATGAGTCTGTTAGCCGCAAATATGGTGGCACTGGCTTGGGGATGAGTATTTGTAAGGAGCTTGTTGAGCAAATGGGGGGAGAAATTTTTGTTGAAAGTAAAAAAGGAGTAGGTTCTACCATCTCATTTGTAATCGAATTTCCAAAAGGAGCATCAAATGATTTACCTGAGAAGGCGGAAACTCAATTCAGTGAAGATTTTCTGGTTGGCAAAAAGGTTCTGGTTACGGATGATAACGATCTAAATCGCCTTGTTGCATCAATTTTGTTGTTGGATTTTGGTGCTACGGTTATGGTTGCCGAAAACGGGGAAATTGCCATGGAAATGATTGCCAAAGAGACTTTTGATGTTATTTTGATGGATATTCAAATGCCTGTCATGAATGGCTATGAAACGACAAGAAAGATTAGAAAAAGCGGAAGTACAATTCCTATTATTGCCTTAACAGCATCGGCAATTAAAGGAGAACGTGAAAAATGTTTAGCATCGGGGATGAACGACTATATTACAAAGCCGATAAATGAAGAAGAATTTTTGAAAACGATTGATAAATGGATTGTTGTGGATGAAAACCCGTTTAATTCAGAGCCTGCGCAACCTCTGCAAAAAGAAAATGAGCCTCTTTATGATTTGTCAGGCTTAAGAACAATAAGCAAGGGCAGAGAAGCATTTGTTAAAAAAATGGTAGATATGTTTTGTGAGCAAACGCCACTAACAGTAAAAGAAATGATTGCTGCTTACCATGCACACGATTTGGAGCAAATGGGTGCAATTGCACATAAACTTAAACCGAGTATTGATAATTTAAACATAATCTCTTTGCAAAAGGTGATCAGAAATATTGAAACGATTGGAAGAGAAAGGTTGGAAGATCCGTCATTGCCAACGGCGTTAAGAGATACTGAAAACACAATTTTGAAAGTTACAGCAATGCTTAAAGAGGAGTTTCCTGATGAGCCGGCTTAATTGAAATGCGATTCCGGTAACAGATTTTGCCGGAATCAATACACATTCTTATAAGTAAAAATCTGCAGCCTTATTAAATAGTTTACGCCGGATTATTTTCTGCCTACAAGCCCGATTTTAACTCAGGGTGTTGTTTTAAGCTGAGGTAGTTTTTTATAAAAACAAGTGAAGTACTTTTGCAGGCCCTTATTGCCGATTTTAACGTTTCGCCGCTCACACCTAATCTCGCAGCCCAATAATTACGATCTTGTTCTTCTGCAATTACAATAAATTCCTCTTTATTGTTCATTGCTGAATATTGGTTCATCATCAATTTATATTTAGTTATAACACATAAACATAAGTTTCTGGCGTTTGGTTTGAAAAAAATAAAAAACGACTGTAAAAATTTTATAGCGTTAAACTATTATTCTAAAACGTTTTAATAGATTTAGTTATTCGTAAAGTCACTAACCAATTTGTAAATCACAGAATGAATTTTAAATCCAATTTAGCAATATTAGGAGTTGCGTGTATTTCACTCGCGGCTTGTCAATCTGAAAGTAAAAAAGGCGTCAACAACAACACTCAAATCGACAGCTCGAAAATTGTAAAACTTATACCTGATTCGTTTAAAAAAGAAATCGACGGGAAAAATACATCGCTTTACACGTTGAAGAATATCAATAATGCTGAGGCAGTTTTTACCAATTACGGCGGTCGGTTGGTTAGTCTTATCATTCCTGACAAAAATGGAAAATTGACTGATGTAGTCGTGGGTTTTAGTAGCGTTAGCGGTTACGAAAAGTCAACAGAACCATACTTCGGCGCTACAATCGGACGGTTCGGTAATCGTATTGCTAAAGGTAAATTTTCGCTCGATGGTAAAAACTATACACTTTTCACCAACAATGGCGTAAATACTTTGCATGGTGGTAAAAAAGGTTATCAATATGTTGTTTGGGATGCCAGACAGTTGAACGAGCATACTATCGAATTTCATTATTTGTCGAAAGATATGGAAGAGGGTTTTCCGGGTAATCTAGATGTGAAGGTTACCTATACTTTAACCGATAAAAACGAATTGAAGATGGATTATGTGGCAACGACAGATAAAAATACAGTTGTAAATTTGACTAATCACGCCTTTTTTAACCTTAATGGAGAAGGAAGCGGAGATATCCTTGGTCACGAAGTTCTTATTTACGCTGATGAATATACGCCTGTTGACTCGACATTAATCCCGACAGGAAAAATTGAGAAAGTTAGCGGTACACCATTCGACTTTACCAAATCAAAAACAATTGGAGCTGCTATTGAAGATAAAAATCAACAGCTAACCAATGGCAAAGGCTACGATCATAATTATGTTTTAAACAAAACTAAAGCAGAAGGAATGTTTCATGCGGCGACTGTAAAAGGTGATAAATCCGGAATAATTATGGATGTTTATACGCAAGAACCCGGCTTGCAGTTTTACAGCGGCAACTTTATGCAAAGCAAGAATACTTTTAAAACGGGGGCTAAAGATGATTTCAGAACAGCATTTTGTATGGAAACACAACATTTTCCCGATTCTCCTAACCAGCCGCAATTTCCAACAACGACCTTGAAAGCAGGTCAGGTTTATAAAACAAGTTCTATTTACAGGTTTGGTAAATAGATTCTACTTTAAAAATATAAGGCCATTTTAATGGCCTTATATTTATCATTTAGCAGATAAAATTGAATTGATCTTTTCAAGTTCTTCTTTACTGAAGACGATGTTATCTAAAGCTTTAATTGAATCAGTAATCTGTTCTGGCTTACTTGCGCCAATTAAAACCGAAGTAACCCGCTCATCTTTAAGTAGCCAAGCGATTGCCATGTGCGCAAGTTTTTGATTTCTCGATTTGGCAACCTCATTTAGTGCTGCAATAATTGATAATGTTTGGGGTGTCAAATTGCTTTCATTAAGGAAAACGCCACTGGTTGCTACCCTCGAATCTGCAGGAATTCCATTAAGGTATTTATCGGTAAGCAGACCTTGCGCCAATGGCGAAAATGGGATACAACCTACACCATTCTCTTCTAATACATTCAATAAACCGTCTTCTACCCAACGCTCAAACATCGAATATTTGGGTTGGTGAATTAAGCATGGCGTTCCCATATTGTTCAAAATTTTAAAGGCTTTTTCAGCATCTTCAGCCTGGTAATTCGAAATGCCGACATACAAAGCCTTTCCTTGTTGAACAATTAAACTTAATGCTGCCATTGTTTCTTCCAAAGGCGTTTCCGGATCGGGGCGATGATGGTAGAAGATGTCTACATAATCAAGCTTCATTCGCTTTAGACTTTGATCTAAGCTGGATACCAGGTATTTTTTCGAACCCCATTCGCCATAAGGCCCATCCCACATTTTATAACCTGCTTTCGATGAAATAATCATTTCATCGCGATAGCTTCTAAAATTTTCTTTTAAAATTTTCCCGAATGTCTCTTCAGCAGACCCTGGGGGAGAGGTCCGTAATTATTCGCCAGGTCGAAATGTGTTATGCCTTGGCTAAATGCTGTTTCTATGAGTTTTTTGCTGTTTTCATAAACATTAATGTGTCCGAAATTGTGCCATAAACCCAGTGATAATTCTGGTAGTTTTAATCCGCTTCGTCCGCATCGGCGATAAGACATAGAATCGTACCGTTTAGATAAATCTATATTGCTCATTTATTTTATTGTCTAAAAAGGATAATTTTCAAAAGTTCAAATTAAAGCAAATCCTTCAATTATTATACTGCCATTTTACAAAACTTTAATAAAAAACCTAGGGTGGTAGCTCTTGGTATCAGTACTTTTATTGATTAACTCAACCAATAAGATCTTGATTCATTCGATTTGGTTGTTTGGCTGCGTGGCTATAAAAGATCACTTTCTTTTTAATTCAATAACCGTAATTTCCGGCCATATACCAATCCGCCCGGAAAAGCCTAAAAATCCGAAACCGCGATTAATGTTCAGATACTTGCCGTTCTCTGTTTTTAAACCTGCCCAATGTTTATATCTGTATTTTACCGGACTCCATTTTATTCCAAAAGCTTCTATTCCAAATTGCATTCCGTGTGTGTGACCTGCAAGCGTAAGTTGAATTTTTGAAGTAAAATCTTTTACCTGAGCATCCCAGTGTGTGGGATCGTGCGAAAGTAAGATTTTAAAATCATTCGGTCCTGTATGTCGAAGCGCCTTTTCCAAATCGCCGCGTTCACCAAAACCAATTCCCCAGTTTTCTACCCCTGCTAGGATAATCTTATCGCCATTTTTGGTTAGCTCAACATGTTCATCAAGTAGCAATTTAAAGCCTAAATCGGCATGGTATGCTTTTAATTGCCTCAGGTTTTTCGCTTTGTCGGCCTCTGATGGCCATTTCATGTAGTCCCCGTAATCATGATTCCCCAAAACGGAATACTGCCCAAACGGCGCTTTTATTTGCGAAAAGTGCCCGATGTAAGGAACTATCTCTGAAGATGCATTGTTTACCAAATCACCCGTGAATACAAACAAATCGCTTTTTTGTGCATTAATCAAATCGATTCCTTTTTGTACGGCTTTCGGGTTTGTAAAGCTTCCTGCATGAATGTCAGATATCTGTGTTAGCGTAAAGCCGTCGAAATTGTGAGGTAAATCATCAAAATATAAGGTATGTTTAATAACACGGTAAGCATATTTACCATGCGTAATGCCATATACAAAAAGCAAAACCGTTAAGGCAAACATAATAAGTGCAAAATCGACCCAATAAGTACTTCTGGCCAGCCAGTGAAATCCACCCGGTTGAAAATTTGAGGTTATGCCCAAAATTGTCCGATAGATATCGCCTATAAGCAGGAATACGGCGAAAATTAATTCGCCGGCAAAAATGATTAAAAACACATGTACTACAATTTGGAAATATTTATCCATTCCACCGCTTCCGCGAACTCTTTGTATTGTTATAACAAGTAAAATTAGCAGGGAGGCAATAAATATCCAGAATGCCGGAATAAGAAATTTGGAAGTGATTATAGTTGCGAGTCCCGATAATATGTATGCATTAAGGAAAATAAATAATGCGGCAACTATCAGAATCGGTAAAAGGTTAAATCTTCTTTTCATCAATTAAATTGTAATACTTTTTTGTAAAAGTATGTTTAATGAACAGATAAAAAAGATTGTAGGATTGCAGCTTGGTTTTTTTGACTAAGCACTGATTATTGGCTGATTTCACTTTCTGTTTTGGTCCACTTTATCATAATGGTTCTCAAATCGTCGAGTGTAAAAGGCTTAGCCAAAAAGTCTTTCATTCCTGCGTTTAAACAGATTTTTCTATCACTTTGCATAGCATTTGCTGTGCAACCAATGATAATTGGTGGTGGCAGACTATTTACCTGATAGAATTTTAAAATTTCAATAGTGGCAGTAACACCATCCATTTCAGGCATTTGCATGTCCATTAAAACAATGTTATAATGTTCTTCTGTGATTTTTTTTAATGCTTCAGCACCGTTGCCTGCAACTGCAAAATTATAACCCGACTTTTGAAGCATTTTAGATGTAATTATTTGATTGAAAACATTGTCTTCAGCGATGAGAATTCTTACGCCTGCTACAGGAATTACAATCTGCTTGTTAACGGGGATTTCATCAACGATTTTTTGGTCTGTTTGGTAAGTTTCGACAGGCAAACTCAAAATAAATTCTGAACCTTTGCCTACAGAACTGGTAGCCGTGATGTTTCCATCCATCATTTCAGCAAGCTTTCTCGATATAACTAAGCCTAAACCCACTCCGCCAAATTTTCTTGTAATCGACGGATTGATTTGAGAAAAGGGTAAAAAAAGCTTTTGCATATCTTCTCCATCGATTCCGATACCTGTATCCTTAATTATAGTGGTAAGTATTGCTGCACCCGATTCCTTACGGTATTCAATAATGAGATTGATTTCACCATTTTCTGTAAACTTGATGGCATTGCTTAGGAGATTAATTATGATTTGTTTATACTTAATCTCATCTGTAACAATGGTTTCGGGCAAGGCTTTATCAATTGCAAAGTTATAGCTCAGGTTTTTAGTTGTAACTAAGGGTTTGATGATATTTTCTACATCCTCAAGACACTTCCTTATCGTAAACGGATGTTTGTAAATCTCCATTTTATTTGCTTCAATTCGCGAAATATCAAGAAGGTCGTTCACAATATCTACCATAATGCTGTTGCTGGCTTGCAGTGTATTCAGTAATTGAGCTTGTTCATGGTCGAGATCGGTTAGCTTCAACAATTCAGATGCCCCGGTTATACCGTTGAGAGGCGTTCTTATTTCGTGACTCATATTTGCTAAAAATCTCGATTTGGCTTGCGTCGCTGCTTCTGCCGCTTCTTTTGCTACCAATAAATCTTTTTGAGAGGTTTCGAGCCTTTGCTTACTCTTTAAAAGTTTAAATTGATCGTAATCATTAACTTTTCTGTACATTTCAAGCATAAAAATCATCATCAATGAAACATCAATAAACGCAAAAAGTATATCGAAAATCTTAGCCGACTCACTAGGGTAGGGCGTTACCCATTCGGGATGTTTGACTTCCAGAAAGACACAAACAATTATTATAATGAAGAAAAAGAGTACGAACGCAAGCCGCAGTTTTTTTGGTAAAGAAAGCATCGCTATGCTGAGGTAAAAAACGAAAAAAAACGGGGTAGAACCTAATATGCCATTATTTAAAAACCAGGCAGGGGCAATAGTTGCTATATTGAAAACAAAGTACCAGAATCTGGTTCTTTCCGACACCCTGTCTTGTAAAGCATAGTTAAAAAACGAAGCATGAACGAAAATGCCTAAAAAAATATAAAAGCTTAGCACCCAGGTTAAACCCGCAAGAAGATTAGCAATGATGTTAATTACCGAAATTATAATTAAGCAAAAACATAAAACAGCAAACAGTTTAGCCTGTATGCTAATCTTGCGCCGGCTAATATTTAATATTTTTATTTTTGCGAACATTAATTGGAAATTTAGGGAATGCTAAAGATAATATTTTTAGTCATAATTGAAATTTTACATCGCCTAATTCCGATTTAAAGTGCTAAAAAACAATACCTAACATACCTGTTTTTAAATTATACATTATTTATTAGCTTTGTACGATATATGCTATCTAAAAAGACTAAATACGCCATTAAAGCACTCGTTGCGCTTGGCAAAAATGTAGAAAAACCACCGATGCAAATTTCAAAAATTGCAGAAGAAGAGCATATCCCTAAAAAATTTCTGGAACAAATTTTATTGGATTTACGTAATGCCGGCTTTTTATACAGCAAGAAAGGTGCAGGCGGGGGCTACAGCTTAAACAAAAAACCTGAAGAAATTTTGTTGGTTCAGGTAATGCGTGTTACTGATGGCCCTATTGCAATGGTTCCTTGTGCCAGCTTAAATTTTTACCACAAATGTGATGAGTGTGTAGATGAAAAAACCTGCGGAATTCGAAGCGCATTTATCGATGTAAGAGATGCTACACTTAAGGTGCTCAGTGAAACCAGCATTGCTGATGTAATTGGTAGAGAAGATACGTTGAAGTTAGGTATCGACAGTATTTAGGTTTCGTAAACTCTTTACATTATTGTAGCTGCCGCATTAAGATTGCTTCGTTCCTCGCAATGACGATCGGAATTGCTAGTTGTTTACTTTGCCTTTTTCGTCATTGTAAGGAATACTTTTTTCTTTTAGGAGCTTTTGCATTAAGATTGCTTCGTTCCTCGCAATGACGACCGGAATTGCTAGTTGTTTATTTTGCCTTTTTTTAATTGCGAGGAACTGCTTTCTTCTTTTAGTAGCTACCGCATTAAGATTGCTTCGTTACTCGCAATGACGACCGGAATTGCTAGTTGCTTACTTTGCTTTTTCGTTATTGTAAGGAACACTTTTATCTTTTAATAGCTACCGCATTAAGATTGCCTCGTTCCTCGCAATGATGATCGGAATTGCGAGTTATTTATTTTGCTTTTTCGTCATTGTAAGGAATACTTTTCTTTTTTAGTAGCTATCGCATCAAGATTGCTTCGTTCCTCGCAATGACGATCGGAATTGCTGGTTATGTAATCTTGCTTCTTTGTCATTGCGAGAAACGAAGCAATCCTACAACGTTTGTTGTTCACATCATGACATTGTGAAAATACCTCAAAACAATCTTTTTTAATAAAAATTACTACTATTCCTATATACTTTATATATTTGGCAGATGAACTTCAATTTTATATCCATCCATATTTGTAATATATCGATGAACTATTGTTGTAAAACGCAGTAGGAGAAGGTATTTGGATAATTTATAGGTATAAAATATTTGATGCTTCTCAGTAATTAGAGAGGCATTTTTTGAATAAAGCTAACAACACAATATGCAAAGTTTCAGAACAGAACTCGAAAATCCGATTGTGGAACAAGACATTATCGATTTAGAGAATAAGATTAAGGCTTTTCGCGACGGAACAATTCACGATGAGAAATTTAGAAGTTTACGTTTAGCCCGTGGTGTTTACGGACAAAGACAACCTGGTGTACAAATGATCAGGATTAAACTCCCGTTCGGAAAGGTGACCTTTAAGCAATTGTTACGTATTGCGGATATCGCCGATGAATATGGAAGTGGCAATTTACACTTAACCACCCGTCAGGATATTCAGCTGCATTATGTAAGTTTAGATAGAACACCAGAACTTTGGGCGAAGTTGGAGCAAGATGATATTACGCTTCGTGAGGCTTGCGGAAATACAGTTCGTAACGTAACAGCATCTCCAAATGCCGGTATTGATAACGATGAGCCTTTTGATGTTTCGCCTTATGCGCATGCAGTTTTCAAGTATTTTTTGCGTAATCCAATTTGCCAGGAGATGGGCAGAAAGATTAAAATTTCTTTCTCTTCCAGCGATAAGGATACGGCTTTTAGTTATATCCACGATTTAGGTTTCATCCCAAAAATTAATGAAAATGGCGAACGTGGTTTCAAGGTGCTGTTTGCTGGTGGCCTTGGTGCACAACCATTTTTAGCTAGTCCAATTCATGAGTTTTTGCATGAAGATCAGCTTATTCCCTTTACTGAATCAGTTTTGCGTGTTTTCGACCGTTATGGTGAGCGAACAAATAGAAATAAAGCCCGTTTAAAGTATTTGGTTCAGAAGTTGGGCTTAGAGGAAGTTCTACGTCTTGTTGCTGAAGAGCGAATCGCGAACAAAGTAAAAACTTTTAAAATCGATAGAGATGTTATTCAACAGCCGCCCTTACCATTAGAACAAGAATACTCGGCGGTTGAAATTCTTAACGAAACGCATTATAAACACTGGTCGGCAACTAATGTTGTTCCGCAAAAGCAAGATGGTTTTTATGCTGTTTATGTGAAAGTGCAGGTTGGCGATATCAAGACTGATAAAGCCCGTGCTTTTGTTGATGCCATTAGGCCTTATGTCGCTGATGAAATCCGCATCACTCAAAATCAGGGTTTGCTTCTGAAATTTGTTCGCGAGGAAGCCCTGCCTTCATTATATTCGGCATTGAATAAAATTGGTTTTACAACAGCTGGTTTCGATAGTCTGGCTGATATTACCACTTGTCCGGGCACCGACACCTGTAATTTGGGTATCTCTAATTCCATGACTTTAGCCGAGGTGTTGGAAGATGTTATTTATACCGATTTCCCCGAGTTCATCTACGAAAAGAACATCAAAATTAAAATCAGTGGCTGTATGAACTCTTGCGGTCAGCATGGTTTAGCAGAAATTGGTTTCCACGGAAGTTCTGTCAAAGCCGAAGGAAAAGTTGTTCCGGCAGTTCAGGTAATGCTTGGCGGCGGAACAGTTGGAAACGGTGTTGGTCGTGTGGCAGAACGGGTAATTAAGGTGCCATCAAAAAGAGCAACAAGCGTTCTGCATTTCATTTTAAATGATTTTAAAGCGAACAATGAAGAGCACGAAAACTTTCATCAGTATTATGATCGAAGAGGAAAAGACCACTTCTATCAACTCTTAAAACCATTGGCAGATTTAACCAATCTTCAGCAAGAAGAATTTGTGGATTGGGGCCATGTAGAGCAATTTGTAACTGCCATTGGTGTTGGCGAATGTGCCGGCGTAGTAATTGATTTAGTAGCTACATTACTTTTAGAGGCTGATGAAAAATTTGGTTGGGCGAAGCAAAATCTAGAAAAAGGTGCTTATGCTGATGCGATCTATCATACCTACAGCACTTTTGTGAGCGCAGCAAAATCTTTGCTTTTAGATAAAGGCGTAAACAGCAGCACCCAAGTTGGCGTAATCAGAGAGTTCGATAATCACTACGTAGAAACCGGTGAATTTAATTTGTCGACCAACTTTTCAGATTTGGTTTTGCAAATCAATAAAAACGAGCCGACAGCAGCGTTTGCCGGGAAATATTTTAATGAAGCGAAAGCCTTTTTAAACCAGATTAAAGAAAAAAGAGCAGTAGCAATGAAATAAAAATGAAAGAATTAGGGAATGATAGAATGATAGAATATCCAATTAGCAAAATTGATAGTAAAAACATTCACTCATTCAAAACTCATTCATTCAAAATTTAAAACTATGATTAATCAATATAAAGAATCAAAAATTACCCTTTTAGGCGCTGGTCCGGGCGATCCTGATTTGTTAACGTTAAAAGGGGTTAAAGCTTTGCAGGCAGCAGATGTTGTTCTGTACGATGCTTTAACAAACGAAGCCTTATTAGAACATGCACCAGCCGATTCGATTAAAGTATACGTGGGGAAACGTTCTGGGGAGCATTCTTATCCGCAGGAAACCATCAACAAATTAATGATTGATTATGCATTAAATTACGGACATGTGGTTCGGTTAAAAGGTGGCGACCCCTTCGTTTTCGGTAGAGGTTACGAGGAATTGGATTATGCAGCATCTTACAGCATTCCTGTTGATGTTATTCCGGGCATCTCGAGTTCGATTGGAGTTCCGGGTTTACAACAAATTCCGGTAACACACCGCGGATTGAGCGAAAGTTTTTGGGTAATTACAGGAACAACTACTTCTGGAGCGGTTTCCAACGATATCTACCAGGCAGCAGAATCAAATGCGACAGTTTTGGTGTTGATGGGCTTGAAGAAACTAGCTAAAATTGTAGAAATTTTCAAAGCAGCAGGCAGGCAACACTTGCCGGCAGCGGTTGTTCAAAACGGATCATCTGAAGATGAAAAACTAGTTGTTGGAAGAGTAGAAACCATCGAAAGTTTAGTGCAGCGGGAAAATATTAAGGCGCCCGCACTTTTAATTTTTGGTGAGGTAGTCTCTTTACATCCTTCATTTAAAAACTTAGTAAAACAATATGCAAGTATTGCCTAACCAACCTGATAATGCATTGCCTTTTTCTGATGAGGAAAAAGGTAATCAGCTTTTTCCAGTTTTTATTAAACTGAATAAGCTGCGTACATTATTAATTGGTGCAGGCAATATTGGGCTCGAGAAATTAACAGCAATTGTAAATAATAGTCGCCAGGCTAAAATTACCATTGTAGCCGAAATTATTTCTCCTGAGGTTTATGCGCTTATCGCAGATTATCCACAGATCAAAGTGAAACAAAAAAGCTTTGATATGTCTGATTTGGAAAATATTGACATCGTTTTCGTGGCAACAAATAACAACATTTTAAACGAAGAAATTCGGGTAGTAACACACGAAAAAGGCTTGCTTATTAATGTAGCCGATAAACCTGATTTATGTGATTTTTATCTGGGTTCAATCGTTGAGAAAGGCGATTTAAAGATTGCGATTTCTACAAACGGCAAATCACCAACGATTGCAAAACGGTTAAAGCAGATATTGAACGAGGGCATTCCGGCAGAGCTGGATGAAACCTTGCAAAATATGAGTGCTTTGCGGCAAACACTTAACGGCGATTTTTCGGCAAAAGTAAAGAAGCTTAACAAGGTTACACAGAGTTTAATCAATCCACGCAAAAGCTTTGCCGAACGTAACATTAAATGGTTAATTTGGTTGGCTGCGGTTTTGTTAATTGGTGCTATCGGTTTTTCACTTTGGAATACCGAACCCGAATTTCAGGCTTTCCTGATCAATATCGACCCATTATTCTATTGGTTTTTAGGTGCTGGGTTTGTATTTGCTTTAATTGATGGCGCAATCGGTATGTCGTACGGCGTAACCACGGCGTCGTTTTCATTAGCGATGGGTCTGCCACCCTCATCGGCAAGTATGGCCATTCATATTTCCGAAGTAATGAGCAATGGAATTGCAGGTTGGATGCACTACCGGATGGGTAACATCAACTGGAAATTATTTAGGATTTTAATCATTCCCGCGATTATCGGTGCGGTATTAGGCGCATTTATTTTATCCTCATTAGAGCATTACAGCGCTTATGTTAAACCGATTGTAGCAGTTTATACATTGTTTTTGGGTGGCGTAATTCTTATGAAAGCTTTCAATATCAAAAGAAAAAAAGCAGATCAGAAAATAAAAAAGATTGGATTTTTAGGCTTCGTTGGTGGGTTTATTGATGCAGCCTTTGGTGGCGGTTGGGGCTCTATCGTTCTTTCAAGTCTTATTGCCGGTGGCCGTCATCCCTTATTTTCATTGGGAACAGTAAAAATCAGTCGGTTTTTCATCGCAACGTTAAGTTCTTTAACTTTTTTTACGATGCTAGGGGGCAAACACTGGGAAGCCGTTTTAGGATTGATTATCGGCAGCGCAATCGCATCGCCAATAGCGGCAAGAGTCTCAAACAAAATTTCGGCAAAAACGATTATGGTTGCCGTTGGTATTATTGTAATGATTGTAAGCCTGCGCAGTGTGATTTTGTTTATTTTAAAATTAATTTAGTAATGGGAGTAGAGGAATTAAAAGCTGAACTTACCGGCTTAGCCACCGTAGAAAAACTACGTTATTTGGCTGCTAAGTATTCAGATCGAATTATTTTTTCAACCAGCTTTGGTTGGGAAGATCAGGCGATTACGCATTTAATTTTTGCCAATGATATTCCAATTAAGGTTTTTACCCTCGAAACTGGTCGCCTGTTTCCTGAAACCTATTATGTTTGGAACCGTACATTAGAAGTTTACAACAAACCCATTCATGCTTATTACCCTAAAAATGAGCTTTTGCAGGATATGGTGAATACAAAGGGTCCAAACAGTTTTTACGAATCAGTAGAGAATAGAAAAGAATGCTGTTATATCCGTAAAATTGAACCACTGAAAAGAGCGCTAACAGGAAACGAAATCTGGGTAACCGGGATTAGGGCTGAACAGAGCGCTAACCGTGAAGATATGCACGATTTAGAATGGGATGAAGGTAATCAATTGATCAAATTCCACCCGATTTTTGAATGGACTTTAGAAGATGTAAAAACTTTTATTAAAGAAAATAATATCGTTTACAACACTTTACACGATAAAGGGTTCCCAAGCATTGGCTGTGCCCCTTGTACAAGAGCGGTACAACCCGGTGAGGATTTTAGAGCCGGAAGATGGTGGTGGGAAGACCAAAGTAAAAAGGAATGTGGCTTGCATGCTACGGAGGCTGTGGGGGTTGAGGGTAAAAAAGTTGAGGGCTGAAGGTAAAAAAAGACTAAAGCTAAAAGATAAAAGCGGAAAGATTAAAGCGACTTGTAAAGGAACGTCGTCATTGCGAGGAACGAAGCAATCTCTAAAGCGTTAGAAAAGACCTCGCCCTTTGAAAGGAAGAAGTGAAACGCAGACGAGACATCTTTACCCTCCAGGAAAGGTATTTAACGGACGAGGGGTAAACCCGCGATGATCTGACGAAAGGACTTTGTTCCCTATCTTTCAAGGAGAGGGGAAGCACAAAATAAGCCAAAGCCCCAACATTGATCAGGTGAGGTTATTAACAAATTGCCTCGGTTCGTGTCTTCACGAAACGAATAGACTAAATGGTTATACATAACATGACCATAAAAAAAAGACAACAACAAAAAATGAGTACATATAATTTTGATTACTTAGATGAACTAGAGGCCGAGGCGATTCACATTTTACGTGAAGTTGCAGGGCAATTTGAGAAACCGGCATTATTATTTTCAGGCGGTAAAGACTCGATTACCGTGGTTCGCTTGGCAGAAAAGGCTTTTCGCCCTGGAAAATTTCCTTTCCCGTTAGTGCACATTGATACGGGGCATAACTTTCAGGAAACGATCGACTATCGCGATCAGATGATTGAAAGGATTGGTGAAAGGTTAATTGTTGGTTCTGTACAGGAATCTATCGACCAGGGAAAAGTGGTTGAGCAAAAAGGGAAAAATGCCAGTAGAAATGCTTTGCAAACCGTAACCTTGCTAGATACCATTGCAAAATATGAATTTGATGCCTGCATTGGCGGGGCCCGGAGAGATGAGGAGAAAGCCAGGGCCAAAGAACGTATCTTTTCTGTTCGCGATGAGTTCGGCCAGTGGGATCCTAAACGCCAGCGGCCGGAACTTTGGAATATTTATAATGGTAAAATCCACAAGGGCGAAAACGTACGCGTATTCCCAATCAGTAACTGGACCGAACTTGATGTTTGGAACTACATTCGAAGAGAGAAGATCGAATTGCCAAGCATTTATTTC
>Ga0308164_10002952_pt1 | contig 16066 bp, 13 predicted proteins | sample PhyTR2_FD_201031 | JGI IMG/M metagenome (GOLD analysis project Ga0308164, IMG submission 201031) | Phyllosphere microbial communities from UC Gill Tract Community Farm, Albany, California, United States - DLSLT.R2 | ecosystem: Host-associated > Plants > Phyllosphere > Unclassified | place: USA... | reverse complement strand
CGCCAATCGGGCGAACATTGATGACGCAGCCAGGCACCAGCGGACGGGTATTGCAGATCAACACATCGATCGGGTCGCCATCTTCCGACAGCGTGTGCGGCACGAAGCCGTAATTGCCCGGATAGGTCATCGGCGTGTAGAGGAAGCGATCGACGATCAGTGCGCCAGCATCCTTGTCCATCTCGTACTTGATAGGATGGCCGCCGACCGGCACTTCAACGATCACATTGACGTCTTCAGGCGGGTTCTTGCCGACGGAGATTGCATCAATACGCATACTCTTTCCTTATTTCGGTGAGTTGAGATTGATCCTCGATACTGGGAAAGGCAGCGCTTTGCAACATCGCCTGCCGCAACCTTTGCGCTTTTGTCGAACCAAGAATGGGCTGAGCTTAAAGGTTTGAGAGCGTTACAAGAAACGAGGGGCGAGAACTCTTAACAGGCGCCCTGGCGGCGTCACGGGATCGGGCCGATCGTGATACTTGTATCCATGCGCACATGACGCGGCTTGAAGAACAGTCAGCGCCAGGCAAAACCGATCTTGCGCAGCTGCTTGTCGGCGAAGTCTTCCATGCCTTCGGCAATATCCTTGCCGCCATGCGAGCGGAAGAAGCGGCTGGCGACATCGCTGTCCTCGAGGCACCAGGCCACCACGCCATTGCAGCCGAGCGACTTCAACAGGCGGCGTCCTTCCTTGAAAAGAACGGTCCCAAGGCCGATGCCCTGATATTCCGGACGCAGATAAAGCTCGTAGATCTCACCATCATAAGGAAGACCGCGGGCACGGTTGAGGCCAAGCGTCGTGTAGCCTGCCACCACACCCGCCACTTCAACCACCAGCAGCGTGGCGGAACCACGGGCAGCACGGCGCCACCAGTCCTCGTCACGACGATCCAGCATCTGCCAGAGCGGCTTGTGCGGAATAAGTCCCGAATAGGCCTGCTCCCAGGACAGCCGATGCGTCTCTGCGATAGCGGCAGCGTCTTCCGGTTCAGCCCGGCGCACATCGATGGATAACGTTTTCATAACGCGATTCTGGCCCCGGCCATGAAAACTTACCAGCCATAAAGGTTAACGGCGGGAAGCTTACCCACAGCCTAATCATGTGGACGATGGGGAAAAGATTAACGCTTTTTTTACCATTGAGACAAGCGGGCTTGATTCGCGCGGACAAAGAAAAACCCGGCTTGAGGCGTGCTCAAGCCGGGTTCTTGGAAACACGGTTAATGGCGGGGCGATCAGCCGGCCATCTTGGCCTTTTCGAAGCGCTTGCGATCGTTCGGATCGAGGTAGAGCTTGCGCAGACGAAGCGACTTCGGCGTCACTTCCATCAGCTCATCGTCCTGGATCCAGGAGAGCGCGCGGTCGAGTGTCATGCGGATCGGAGGCGTCAGCTTCACGGCTTCATCCTTGCCGGCGGCGCGGATGTTGGTGAGCTGCTTGCCCTTTAGCACGTTGACTTCGAGATCGTTGTCGCGGGTGTGAATGCCGATGATCATGCCGGCATAAACCTTTTCACCCGGTTCGATGATCATCGGACCACGGTCTTCCAGGTTGAACATGGCGTAAGCGACAGCTTCGCCCGAACCGTTCGACAGCAGAACGCCGTTGACGCGGCCCGCGATCTGACCCTTGAAGGGCTGATAATCGTGGAACAGGCGGTTCATGATCGCCGTACCGCGCGTGTCGGTCAGCAGTTCCGACTGGTAGCCGATCAGGCCACGGGTCGGCGCATAGAACTTCAGACGAACGCGGTTGCCACCGGAAGGACGAAGCTCGGCCATTTCAGCCTTGCGCTCGGACATCTTCTGAACGACGACACCGGAATGCTCTTCATCGACGTCGATCACGACTTCTTCGATCGGCTCCAGCAGGGTGCCGTTCTCATCCTTGTGCATCACGACGCGCGGACGCGACACGGCAAGCTCGAAGCCTTCGCGACGCATGGTTTCGATCAGAACCGCAAGCTGCAATTCGCCACGGCCGGACACGAAGAACGAGTCCTTGCCTTCGGCTTCTTCGATCTTCAGGGCAACGTTGCCTTCGGCTTCCTTGAGCAGACGGTCGCGAATGACGCGGCTCGTGACCTTGTCGCCTTCGGTGCCAGCCAGCGGGCTGTCATTGACGATGAAGGACATGGTGACGGTCGGCGGGTCGATCGGCTGTGCGGTCATGGCTTCAGTGACGGAAGGATCGCAGAACGTGTCGGCGACGGTGCCCTTGGAGAGGCCAGCGATAGCGACGATGTCGCCTGCATGGGCTTCTTCGATCGCGGTGCGCTCGATACCACGGAACGCGAGGATCTTCGAAATACGGCCGGTTTCGATCGTCTTGCCATCCTGGCCCAGAACCTTGACGGCCTGGTTCGGCTTGATCGAGCCGGACGCGATACGGCCGGTGATGATACGGCCGAGGAAGTTGTTGGCCTCGAGGATCGTGCCGATCATGCGGAACGGACCTTCTTCGACCGTAGGCTCAGGCACGTGCTCGAGAACAAGATCAAGCAGCGGTGCAAGACCCTGGTCCTTAGGACCTTCCGGGTTGACGTTCATCCAGCCATCACGACCGGAGCCGTACAGGATCGGGAAGTCCAGCTGCTCGTCGGTCGCGTCGAGATTGGCGAAAAGGTCGAAGACTTCGTTGATGACTTCTTCGTGGCGGCCATCCGGACGGTCGATCTTGTTGATCGCGACGATCGGCCGAAGACCGACCTTGAGCGCCTTGGAGACGACGAACTTCGTCTGCGGCATCGGGCCTTCGGAGCTGTCGACCAAAACGATCGCGCCGTCCACCATGGAGAGGATACGCTCGACTTCGCCGCCGAAGTCGGCGTGGCCGGGGGTGTCGACGATGTTGATACGAACACCCTTCCACTCAACCGAGGTCGCCTTGGCGAGAATGGTGATGCCGCGTTCCTTTTCCAGATCGTTGCTATCCATAACACGCTCGGCAACGCGCTGGTTGTCGCGGAACGAACCAGACTGCTTCAGAAGCTCGTCAACAAGTGTCGTTTTTCCATGGTCAACGTGCGCGATGATCGCGATGTTGCGAAGGGCCATATGATTAAATCTCTGAGGTTGGGGCGCTGATCGTATGGGATGCGCCAATTTAGTTTGGCGGGCTCATAACCTTTTTTTTGCAAATGCGAAAGGGGGGCCTGTGACATAAGCCCCTTGCGAAAACGCCGTATCAGAGATGTGTGACAGGTTTTTGCGCGCTTTTAAGGTTAAAGCGGGTGCGATCCTCCAGATTCGCTCTTCCCGCCTTCACCCTTTCTTTGAGCGCGTGTCAGCGTCGCAAGACGGCTTCACGCGTCTGCGTGACTGTTCTACGCAGCGACCAGTCCGCGCTTCTTCAGCATGGCCTCCGGGCTCGGCATCTTGCCGCGGAAGGCCTTGTAGGTCACTTCCGGGTCGACCGCACCGCCAACGGAATAGACATTGTCGAGAAGCTTGCGCGCCGTTTCCGGATCGAAGGGATTGCCCGTCTCCTCGAAAGCCTCGAAGGCGTCGGCATCCAGCACTTCCGACCACATGTAGGAATAGTAGCCGGCGGAATAGCCGTCACCGGAAAACACGTGCTGGAAGTGCGGCGTGGCGTGGCGCATGGTGATCGATTTCGGCATGTTGAGCGAAGTCAGCACCTCTGCTTGCACCGCCATCGGGTCCTCCACCGTGCCACGGGTGTGGAACTCCATATCGACCAGCGCCGAGGAGGTGAACTCAACCGTGTTGAAACCGGCATTGAAGGTCTGGGCCGCCAGCACCTTGTCCAGCAGCGCCTTCGGCATGGGCTCGCCGGTCTCGTAATGCAGCGCATAGGTTTCGAGAATTTCCGGCACGGTCAGCCAGTGCTCGTAAAGCTGCGAGGGCAGTTCGACGAAGTCGCGCGAAACACCGGTGCCAGAAACGGACGGATAGGTGACGTTCGACATCATGCCATGCAGCGCGTGGCCGAACTCGTGGAACAGCGTGCGCGCATCATCCAGCGACAGCAGTGCTGGCTTGCCCGCGGATGGCTTTGCGAAGTTGCAGACATTGTAGATGATCGGCAATTCACCGACCGTGCCGTTCTTCAGCGGCAGCTTGTGCTGCGACTGGAAGGAGCTCATCCATGCACCTGAGCGCTTGGAGGGCCGGGCGAAATAATCGCCGAGGAACATCGCCTTTAGCTCGCCATTGGCGTCACGGATTTCGAAGGTACGGACATCGGGGTGGTAGGCCTTGACGTCTTTCAGTTCGACGGCATGGATGCCGAAGAGGCGTGTCGCCACGTCGAAGCAGGCCTCGATGATCTTTTCCAGCTGCAGATAGGGCTTCAGCTCGGTTTCGGAGAAATTGAAGCGCTTTGCTCTCAGCTTTTCCGCATAATGGCGCCAGTCCCAGGGCATGACCTCATGGTTCTTGCCTTCGTCGGCAATGACCGTGGCAAGCTCGGCTTCCTCTTCGCCTGCGCGGGCCACGGCCTTTTCCCAGACCTGGGTCAAAAGACCGTTCACCGCATCCGGCGTCTTGGCCATCGTGTCGTCCAGCTTGTAGGCCGCGAAGCTCTCATAGCCCAAGAGCCTTGCCTTTTCTTCGCGCAGCGCCAGTGTCTTCCTGACGATCTCGCGATTGTCGGTCTCGCCACCATTTTCGCCACGCGCCACCCAGGCCTTGAAGGCCTGCTCACGCAGATCGCGGCGCTCGGAAAAGGTGAGGAAGGGCTCGATGATGGAGCGCGACAGCGTCACTGCAAACTTGTCCTCCTCGCCATGCTCCCTGGCGGCGCCCGCCATGGCATCGCGCAGGAAGCCCGGAATACCGGCAAGCTCGTCATCGGAAGACAGCAGCAGCTTCCAGTTCTTTTCATCCGCAAGCACGTTCTGGCCAAAATTCGCGCCAAGTCCTGCCAGCTCCTCGTTGATGGCGGCCAGACGCTCCTGCTCCGGCTTCGGCAGTTTCGCGCCGGCGCGCACGAAGCCCTTCCAGTGGCGCTCCAGGACCCGAAGTTCCTCATGGGTCAGTCCCAGCGTCTCGCGCTTTTCCCACAGCGTGTCGATGCGCTTGAACAGCGCCTCATTCATGCCGATGCGCGAATAGTGGCGCGACATTTTTGGCGCGATCTCGCGTTCCAGCGCCTGGATCTGCGGGTTGGTATGGGCGCCCGCCTTGTTCCAGAACAGCGCCGAGACGCGCGACAACTCGTCGCCAGCGATTTCGAGCGCAATCACCGTATTGGCGAAGCTCGGCGCTTCGCTGTTGCCGGCAATGGCATCGATCTCTGCATCATGGGCGGCAAGGGCCGCATCGAAGGCACCGGCAAAATCCTCGTCCTTGACAGCATCGAAACGCGGCAGCCCGTTTTTCCCGTTCCAGTCGGTCAGAGCGGAATAATGCGCGATCGTCGATGTCATGGTGATGTCCTCATGCAGATGTGATTGTCAGCCATATGGGCATGCTGACGGCAAGCTTTCAATATCAGACCGCAAGAAGGGCAACGGCAACGACCCTAAAATCGGCGTCGATTCCGCAAAAGCTCGATGCGTGGATGTCAAAGACATGGAGCGTGCGGAACACTTTCTTCTCCCATCCGATTGCATGGAAAGACAGAAGTTGTCACAACGTAGAATAGTTCTAGTGAAAAGCACCCATTTGATGACATCCAATCCCGAACGAGAACCGCTGGCCTTTCTGCTCAATAGCAGCGCCCGTTTTCTCAACAGTGTGTTCGAACGGCGTATTGCCAATGCAGGCCTTGGGCTGACGCCCGGCGAGGCCCGCGCGCTGCTGACCGTTGCTGCCATCGACGGTGCCAAGCAGGCAGACATTGCCGCTCGCATCGGTCTCGAACCGATGACGGTCTGTACCTATCTCGACAAGCTGGAATCGCTCGCGCTTGTGGAGCGCCGTCCCAACCCGGACGACCGCCGATCGAAGTGCATCTACTTGACGGAAAGCTCGACGCAGATGCTGAAATCGGTGCGCGAAGAGGTGGACGGCCTGATGGCGCAGGCGACCGAAGGTTTGGGCAGGGAAGACATCGAGCGCTTCCATGCGCTGCTCTCCGTCTTGCAGAAGAACCTCCACACCGCGGCGATGGATAAGAGCCGGACTGAAGGCTGAGCCGGGGGCAAAAAAAGCCCCGCGCAAAAACGGGGCTTTTCATCTTCACATCAAATGCAGAATTACTTGCCGAGGTTACGCTTTGCGAGCGTACGCAGACGCAGCGCGTTAAGCTTGATGAAGCCGGCGGCATCCTTCTGGTCGTAGGCGCCCTGGTCGTCTTCGAAGGTGACGAGCTTGTCGGAATAGAGCGACTTGGCGCTCTCACGGCCGGTGACCATGACGTTGCCCTTGTAGAGCTTCAGCGTCACTTCGCCTTCCACATGCTCCTGGCTCTTGTCGATCAGGGCCTGCAGCATCTCGCGCTCCGGCGAGAACCAGAAGCCGTAATAGATCAGCTCGGCGTAACGCGGCATCAGCTCATCCTTGAGGTGCGCTGCACCGCGGTCGAGCGTGATGGATTCGATGGCGCGGTGCGCTGCAAGCAGGATCGTGCCGCCGGGGGTTTCGTAAACGCCACGGCTCTTCATGCCGACGAAGCGGTTTTCCACGAGGTCGAGACGGCCAATGCCATTGTCGCGGCCATAATCGTTGAGCGTCTGCAGAAGGGTCGCAGGCGACATTTCAACGCCGTTGATCGAGCAGGCATCGCCCTTGCGGAAACCGACCTTGATGACGGTTGCCTTGTCGGGTGCCGCTTCCGGGGAAATGGTGCGCATATGCACATATTCCGGAGCTTCCTGCGCGGGGTCTTCCAGAACCTTGCCCTCGGACGAGGAGTGCAGCAGGTTGGCATCGACGGAAAACGGCGCTTCGCCCTTCTTGTCCTTGGCAACCGGAATCTGGTGCTGCTCAGCAAAGTTCAGAAGATCCGTACGGCTCTTGAAGGTCCAGTCGCGCCAGGGTGCGATGATCTTGATATCGGGGTTCAGGGCGTAAGCGGAAAGCTCGAAACGCACCTGGTCGTTGCCCTTGCCGGTCGCACCGTGAGCAATGGCGTCGGCGCCGGTTTTCTTGGCAATCTCGATCAGGTGCTTGGAAATCAGCGGGCGGGCAATCGACGTGCCGAGCAGATAGACGCCTTCATAGACGGCGTTGGCGCGGAACATCGGGAAGACGAAATCACGAACGAATTCCTCGCGGACATCCTCGATGAAGATTTCCTTGATGCCGAGCATCTCGGCCTTCTTGCGCGCCGGCTCCAGCTCCTCGCCCTGGCCGAGATCGGCGGTGAAGGTGACGACTTCCGCGCCGAGTTCGGTCTGCAGCCACTTCAGGATGATCGAGGTATCGAGACCGCCGGAATAGGCGAGAACGACTTTCTTAACGTCTTTCGGGAGTGCCATTCGTGAAATCCATTTGCATAACCGGCGATCGCGTGAAGCCTCGCCTTTCCTTGAGATTGCGGCACTTTTAGCGAGTTTATCGGTACACGCAAGAGATAATGAAAATGGGCGATGCCCGGGAACACATCGAGCGCCCGATGACTTGTCACGTGACTTGAGAGAGAAAAACGCTAGATTTCGAAGCGCCTTGATAGGCGCTTGGTTACATGGGACGCCACCGCCGTTTGAAAAAAACGGCCATGGAGAAGGAGAAACCAATGTCGACATTTCACCCCGCATTGCGACAGGACAATGTAGCCGTCGTCACCGGCGCCGCCTCCGGCATCGGGCTTGCAGCGGCACGGAGATTTGCGAGCTTCGGCATGAGCGTCGTGCTGGTCGATCTCGATGGCGAAAAACTGGGAGCCGCCGAAAGTCAGATCGCCGCAGAGGTGCCCGATGGCGCGGCGAATATCGCCTCCATCCCGACCGACGTATCAAAGCTCGATGAGCTTGAAGCGCTGGAAAGAGCCGTGATCCAGCGCTTCGGCCGCGTGCATGTGCTGATGAACAATGCCGGCATCCAGCCGGGCAGCGCCCTTTTCGGTCCGCAAGCCAACTGGGACAAGGTCATCGGCGTCAATCTGATGGGCGTCATCAACGGCACCCGCGTCTTCGGTGCGGGCATGCTCGCCCATGGAGAGCCGGGCCTCATCGTCAATACCGGCTCCAAACAGGGCATCACCACGCCACCTGGCGATCCCGCCTATAATGTCGCGAAAGCAGGCGTGAAGGCGTTCACCGAAGCGCTGCAGCACGAGCTGCGCAATGCCGACAAGGGCGCTATCTCGGCGCATCTGCTCATCCCCGGCTTCGTCTTCACCGGTCTCACCGCAGGCGAGCGCACGGAAAAGCCAGACGGCGCTTGGACGCCGGAACAGACGGTCGATTTCATGCTAGAAAGCATTGGCAGGGGCGATTTCTACATTCTCTGCCCCGACAACGAGGTGGACCGAAAGACCGACGAGAAGCGCATTCTCTGGGCTGCCAACGACATCGTCCAGAACCGGCCCCCACTGTCGCGCTGGCATAAAGATTATGCCGAGCACTTTAAGGCGTTCTTGAACGGCTGACGCAAGGTGAAGGGCAATTGGCAGGCTCCTCAAACAGCGTTATGAGTAGGCACCTGAACCCTAAAGCGTGTCGCGATCTTTCAGATTCGCTCCTTCGCTTTAGGCCCTTGTTTTGTCGCATGTCGTTATCGCAAAACCGCTGCACACTTTTGCGCGACATGCTTTAGCCGAATGGTACCGCCGTGGACTTCATACCGAGCCTGCCGACACTCATTGCCTTCACCATCGCCATTCTCGTTCTGGCGGTGACGCCGGGTCCGGACATGACGCTGTGGATCAGCCGTTCGCTGCGCGAAGGCCGCAAGGCGGGCTTCATGACGCTGGTCGGTACCAATCTTGGAATTACCGTTCACACGCTGCTGGTCGCCTTCGGCGTGGCGGCGCTGATCGTCGCTTCGCCAACAGCCTTCATGATCTTGAAGACGGGCGGTGCCGCCTATCTCGTCTGGCTCGCCATCCAGGCCATCCGCCACGGGTCAAACTTCGTGATGGAGCGCCCGAAGGAACAGAAGGCGGGCGCGTCGATGACGTCGGCTCTGGTCAACGGGCTTTGGGTTAACCTGCTCAACCCAAAGGTCATCATCTTCTTCATGACCTTCCTGCCGCAATTCGTGACGGCCTCCGACCCGCACGTCACCGGCAAGCTGATCTTCCTCGGTCTCTGGTCGATCATCGTCGCCCTGCCGATCGGCATCGGCATTGTCGTTGCTGCAGACTCGCTCTCCGACTGGCTGCAGCGCAATCGCAAGGTCCTTCGCGGACTTGATTACACCATCGCCGGTGTGTTCTCGCTCTTCGCCGTCAAGATTTTCCTGACGCAGGCGAAGTAAGAAGCGGATACGAAAAAGGCGCCTCAGCGGCGCCTTGTTTCTTAGCCGATCAGCAACTCGTCATCATCGATCGTCTGGCCGCGGATCTTGCGGAACATCTCGATTAGGTCTTCCACCTGCAGGCCCTTACGGCTTTCACCCGACACATCGAGAACGACTTCACCCGCATGCAGCATGATGGTGCGGTCGCCGTAATCCAGCGCCTGGCGCATGGAATGCGTCACCATCAGCGTCGTGAGCTTGCGCTCCTCCACCACCTTGCGGGTGAGCTCCATGACGAACTCCGCCATGCCGGGGTCAAGCGCTGCGGTGTGCTCGTCAAGCAGCAGCACATCGGAACCCGCAAGCGTTGCCATGACCAGCGATACCGCCTGGCGCTGTCCGCCGGAGAGAAGATCCATGCGGTCCTTCAAACGGTTTTCGAGCCCCAGGCCAAGCGAGGCGATGCGGTCCTGGAAGAAGGCACGACGTCCGCCGCCGAGTGCTGGCAGAAGACCCCGGACCTTTCCGCGTGCAGCCGCAAGCGCCAGATTTTCCTCGATGGTGAGCGCGCCGCAGCTTCCCGCCAGCGGATCCTGAAACACACGCGCCACCTGTCCAGCACGGCTGGCCGTCGGCTTGCGTGTCACGTCCACACCACTGATCGTCACCTTGCCGGAGCTCGGCAACACGTCGCCCGCCAGCACGCCGAGAAGCGTGGACTTGCCGGCACCGTTGGAGCCGATAACGGTGACGAAGGAGCCGTTTTCGATGGTGAGATTGAGCTTGGAGAGCGCCTGCTTTTGCAGCGGCGTTCCCTTGCCGAAGATGACCTGAATATCGGAAAGCGAAATCATGATGCAGCTCCTCCACGGCGCAGGCGCGGCAGGATAAGGGCAACGGCCACCAGCGCGGCGGTGACGAAATTGAGGTCGGATGCCTTGAGACCGAGCGCATCGCTGGAGAGCGCCAGCTGGATGGCAAGACGATAGGCGATCGATCCAAAGACGCAGCCGATCAGGGCAATCAGAATGCCGCGCGAGCCGAACAGCGTTTCACCGATGATGACGGCGGCAAGACCGACGACGATGGTACCGACACCGGACGTGACATCCGCAAAGCCATTGGTCTGGGCAAAGAGCGCGCCACCAAGCGCGACAAGCGCGTTGGAAAGCGCCATGCCGAGATAGATCTGGTTGCCGGTCTTGACACCTTGAGCGCGGGCCATGCGGGCATTCGCACCAGTGGCGCGCATGGCAAGTCCTGCATCGCTTTCCAGGAAGCGCCAGACGAGGATGACGGCAACGACCACCAGCAGGCCGACGAAGAGCGGCCGCACCAGATAGTCGGACATGCCAAGACCATAGAAGGGCTCGATGACCGTTTCCTGATTGAGCAGCGCGACATTCGGCTTGCCCATGACGCGCAGATTGACCGAGAACAGCGCAATCATCGTCAGGATCGAAGCCAGAAGATTGAGGATCTTGAAGCGGACATTCAAAAGCGCCGTGACCATACCCGCACCCGCACCCGCAATCATAGCAACGCCTGTTGCCAGCCAAGGGTTAAGACCGGCAATGATCAGCACCGCCGCCACGGCAGCGCCGAGCGGAAAGGAACCATCAACGGTCAGATCGGGAAAATCGAGCACGCGAAAGGCGAGATAAACGCCGATAGCGACAAAGGCGAAGACCAGCCCCAGTTCGACGGCACCCCAGAAGGCGATTTGGCTCACGACAGAAGTCCTTGGGTTTTTCGACCGGATGTTTCGCCGGGCCGATAGAGCAAGAATGCCGCTTGTCAGCGGCACCCTCGATTGAGAAGGAAGGTCGAAAGGTTGCTTTCGTCATGGTCGTCCTTGACCTCACCATCCATGAGACCGTCTAGGCCGAGGATGACTTGAGACGAAAAGTTCGGTGTTACTCGATCACCTTCGTGGCGCGCTTCACAACGCTCTCAGGGAACGTAACGCCAACCTTTTCAGCGGCTTTCTTGTTGAGAACAAGGTCGGTGCCAACAGCTGTGGTTGCTGGAATATCGCCGGGCTTCTCACCCTTCAGGATACGCACAACGACAGCGCCCGTCTGCTTGCCCACATCGAAATAGTTGAAGCCGAGCGCGGCAATCGCACCACGAGCAACCGAATCCGTATCGGCAGCAAAGAGCGGGATCTTCGCTTCAGCGGCAACACCGGCTGCCGCTTCGAAGGCGGAGACGATGGTGTTGTCGGTCGGGACGTAGATCACATCCGCCTTGCCGACCAGCGCGCGGGTCGCGCCCTGAACTTCGGAGGACTTGGTGGCGACGGATTCGACGACCGTGAGACCCGCCTTTGCCGCTGCTTCCTTCAACAGAGCGAGCGTCGAGACGGAGTTGGCCTCAGCCGAGTTGTAGATGTAGCCGATCGTCTTGGCAGACGGCACGATTTCCTTGACCAGAGCCAGATGCTCATTGACCGGAAGTGCGTCGGAAAGACCGGTGACGTTGCGGCCGGGCTTTTCCATCGACTTGATCAGCTGCGCGCCGACGGGATCGGAAACCGCGGTGAAGACGACTGGAATATCGCGCGTTGCGGCAACGACGGCCTGAGCGGACGGCGTGGAGATCGGCACGATGACATTCGGAGCGTCGCCAACGAACTGACGGGCGATCTGTGCGGCGGTACCTGGATTGCCCTGCGCGGACTGGTAGACGAACTTCAGGTTTTCGCCTTCCTTGTAGCCAGCTTCAGCAAGTGCGGCCTTCACGCCATCACGTGCGGCATCGAGGGCTGGATGCTCGACAATGGCTGTGACAGCAACGGTGACGTCTTCCGCCTTGGCAGGCAGCACAAGAGCCGTGGCGGCGGCAAGCGCCAGAATAAGTGCGCGCATAGGGGTATTCCTCCGATTGTTTTGCTTTTCCCGCCCTCTTTAAGAAAGGGTGAAGTCGAAATCAATCACGCGGGACAGATCGGAGTGATCAAATATTTGATTGGGTTGAGGGTAAGGTTCAATCGAAAGCCGCTGAGTTCCATAAGCCCGACTAAAAATAGATCGCAACTGCCGATCCTCTTCTCACGAACGCCGTCTATACCACGCCAGCCCGATACCCCGCAGCCAAGCTCAAAGCCAACACCCGTCTGACGTAAGACAAAATTTCCGCGATCGAGATACAGACGTGTTCTTGCAATAAGTACTGAAGCCCGACGCAATCAGGACGCTTACGCCTCTGTCGGCATGCGCAATCCTGGAGAGATCACCAAAGTCACAGGATGCGCAGCACGCATGGTCGATGGAGGTCGACGAGCTGTCCTCTCATCCCTCCTGCGCTCAACGTCTTTCAGCGCTGGGCTATCCCGAACGTTTTACCATAGAACCAGTGGCAACATCCGCACTTGCCCTCTTGGAAGACGGTTTTGCCAACCGAGTATTTGCTGAGCTGGATGAGTTATGGACAAGCCCGGTGCCGAGCAAGCTGCAGTCGCAAGAGGAACACAGCGGATAATGTAAAAGCTGCCGGAGGCAGCGGGAGATGACCTGGATTCAAAGGTGACGTCAGAAAGAGTGTCGCCACAAGCCCCTTAGCGGAAAGACTCAAGACTGAGGCTGTCCTCGGGGCGACGACAGCGTTCTCCTCAGTCGTCAGCCCCATGATTGGCAATCATCATCGCTTCAAACGCCAGGCGCTCGGTCTTGCGCATGCGTTCAGATTCCGACTTCAGCTGGCCGCAGGCTGCCAGAATATCGCGCCCACGCGGGGTGCGGATCGGTGAGGCGTAGCCGGCCTGGTTGATGAAGTCGGCAAACTTCTCGATCTGCGCCCAGTCCGAGCACTGATAGTTGGTGCCGGGCCATGGGTTGAAGGGGATGAGGTTGATCTTGGCCGGGACGCCCTTCAGAAGCTGGGTCAGCATCTTGGCATCTTCCAGGCTGTCATTGACGTCCTTCAGCATCACATATTCGAAGGTGATGCGGCGCGCATTCGAGAGACCCGGATAGTTGCGGCAGGCGTCGATCAGCTCCTTCAGCGGATACTTTTTGTTGATCGGCACCAGCATGTCGCGCAGCTCGTCGCGCACGGCATGCAGGGAGATCGCCAGCATCACGCCGATTTCGTCGCCGGTGCGGAAGATTTCCGGCACGACGCCGGAGGTGGAGAGCGTCACGCGGCGCTTCGAGAGCGACAGACCATCACCGTCGGTGGCGATCAGGAGTGCGGTCTTCACATGCTCGAAATTATAGAGCGGCTCGCCCATGCCCATCATCACGATGTTGGAGACCTTGCGGCCTTCGCTCGGCACATAGGCGCCGACCGGCGTCGAGCCATCCGGGAAATCACCCAGACGATCGCGGGCGAGTAGAAGCTGCGAGAGAATTTCTTCCGCCGTCAGGTTGCGCACCAGCCGCTGGGTGCCGGTGTGGCAGAAGGAACAGGTGAGCGAACAGCCGACTTGGCTGGAGATGCAAAGCGTCCCGCGGCCTTCTTCCGGAATATAAACGGTCTCGATTTCCACCGGGCGACCGGCACCACGCGGGGGAAAGCGCATCAGCCACTTGCGCGTGCCGTCATTGGAAATCTGCTCTTCGACGATTTCCGGCCGCGCGATGGTGAACTTCGCCTTCAGCGTCTCGCGAAGCTCCTTGGCGACATTCGTCATGTTGTCGAAATTGGAGACGCCGCGCACATAAATCCAGTTCCACAACTGGCTGACGCGCATCTTGACCTGCTTTTGCGGCACGCCGATCTCCATCAGCGCATCCGCCATCTCGTCGCGCGTCATGCCGATCAGCGACGGCTTGTCCGACATGAGGTCGCTGTTGGCGACCAGAGGCGCCTTGACTGCAAGACCGGGTGTAGCTTCCAAAGTGGACATCGTCCTATCCCATCCATCCAATGCACGAGCGAAACCGACCAGTCGAAACGGCGGAACGTCATCTGCATGTCGAGAAAATCCAAAAGCGCGGCGATCATCTTGGTGCACGCCAGCATTCGTGTTGGCGCGCATCTAGCATCAAACCGGCAAAAACGCAAATGGCCGGTCAGGGACCGGCCATCAGACTTAAAGCATCTCGCGCAAAAGTGGAAACCGGTTTTGCGATACCGACATGCGGAAGAAGAAAGTCTAAAGCGTGAGGAGCGATCTGAAAGATCGCGGCACGCTTTAGTTTTTAAAACTGCTTACTTGCAGCTTTCAATCTGCTTGAGAGCAGCCGAGATGCCAGACAGCGAGTAGGAATAGGAGGTTGCCGTGCCGCGACCGGAGGTCGCCTTGACGGTCATGCTCTTGCCAACCTTCATGGCCGCGACGAGTGCCGGCTCTTCAGCGGCATTTTCGACCCAGGCCGCCTTGTCCTTGGTGAACATCACGAAGTTCTTGGCATCGATCGTCACATTGACCTTGGAGCCTTCCTTCAGAGGATAGCCCACCATGGCCTGCGGCTCATAGGAGATGTTCTGGCCGGGACGCTGCGACACGATGAAGAAGATATCGCCATGGTCGACGCTTGCCGGCTCCTTGGCGGTTGGAACGGAAAGAACATAGCAAACGGTGCTTTTACCCGATTTGTACGAATAGGCACCCCAAGCGTTGAACTGCTGGATGCGCGTGGGCGACTGTGCAGAGGCAATGCTGACGCTGGTCAGCAAAATGGCGGCTGCGGTTGCTACACTTCTTACAAACATTGAAATTCCTGCCGGGTTTATTGTCTTCCAGTTGCCCGAACGGCTAGGCCGGGCCGGTGCGAGGTGAAGGCCGTCATCTTCATTTTGGCTAAGGAACGGTTACCAAACCGTCAACGCCATCATTAAAAGGTGAGAATTGTATCGCGGTGTTACAGTTCGGATACTCCCCGCGCCCCAAGAAACATGCTGCGCCAAGGCTGAAAACGCCTTGACAGAAATGCATGCGTCAGAGGTACTCAACGCATGTGAAACACGCTTCGAGCGACGCGAGTCAGCGCCACGCAAAAGGTATGACACGGCAATTCAGGCAAGAATTTGTCGGGATTTGGAACCGCCTCTAACGGCGCATCACAGAGCCGTTATTCCTCGCGCATCTTTTCCAGCGCGAGATCGGCGGCGTCATAATGCTCCATCTTGATATGCGCACGGATCATCGCAAGGGCTGCGGTCAAAACCGCAATATCATCGGTAAAGCCGATGACCGCCAGAACATCCGGCACCACGTCGATCGGCATGATGAAATACCCAAGTGCGGCAAGCAGAATACCCTTGGCCCGAAGGGGCGTGGAGGGATCGACAGCGCAATAATAGGCCGCAGCCGCGTCTCTGGCAAAAGGTACCTTGCTAACGACCCGCTTCATCTTCGGCCAGAACTTGGATCGAACAGTCTCCTCGCGTTCCTTCTGCGTGTCGGGATCGCCGGGAAGCAGGATTTCACCGATCTTGACGTCATCCATGGTCGTAGTTCCTTTGGTCATGACGAATAATATAGGCGATGAAGACCGCTGTTCAATTGCCGCGCCCGGCAGCCGCCTTCTCCATGGCCTTTGCCAGCAGAATATCGCGCTCGGTGATCCCTTGAGAATCATGCGTGGTGAGACAGATCTTCACCCGCGAATAGACATTGGACCATTCCGGATGGTGATTGAGCTTTTCTGCCGCCAGCGCACATTCAGCCATGAAACCGAAGGCTTCGGCGAAACTGGCAAACTTGTAGGCCTTGACGATTGCCAGGCCGTCTTCGCGCAAAGACCAGCCGTCCAGCGTCTCAAGCGCCGTATGCACTGCGTCCGCTTCAAATTTCGCATAGG
>Ga0308164_10002951_pt1 | contig 16066 bp, 20 predicted proteins | sample PhyTR2_FD_201031 | JGI IMG/M metagenome (GOLD analysis project Ga0308164, IMG submission 201031) | Phyllosphere microbial communities from UC Gill Tract Community Farm, Albany, California, United States - DLSLT.R2 | ecosystem: Host-associated > Plants > Phyllosphere > Unclassified | place: USA... | reverse complement strand
CCATGGTTTGGGAAATTACCTGCAGTACTTGTTCAAGGTTTTCCGTACCGGTGAAACGCCCCGTTATCAGGCACTTTTCCATTTCAGGATTTTTAAAGCGGATATCGAAATCGTAGCGACGCGATAACCTGCCGGCCAACTCTTTATATGGCATTTCATCAAATTGCATGTCTGTCTCTGTCCATTTCGTAAGTTGTTGCGCTTTAACAGTTTTAAGGTTCAGGTTTTTATTGCGGCCATTCGATACAACCTGCTGGTTGGGCAGTAGAATTGCCAGGTCTTTTGTAACACTGTTTAAGACGCTCACTTTGCCCCTGGTTACAGAAACTGTTACCGCTTGTCCGGCATAGGCCTTAATATTAAAGGCTGTTCCCAATACTGTGGTTTTGACCGCGCCGGTTAATACCACAAAAGGCCGGCTTGGCATGTGCCTGATATCAAAATAGGCTTCACCGCTCAGTATCAGCTGCCTTTCATGCCCTACCTCGGCATAATGTATGGAACTTCCGGGGTGCAAAATAACAGTACTGCTGTCTGGTAATACTATAAAACGGTTTTCGTTGGTTTTTGCAGGTGCAGACACTGTGACAGGCAAAACTTGTGCTGAAATATGAATTGAACGGTTGTAAAAATAGTAGCCAAAAATAAGGAAACCCACAGCTATTGCGGCCGCAATACTATAGCTGGATGTAAAGCGGAAAATTTTGTGGCGGCCGCTTTCTGCACGTACATGGCTTTGCAGCACTTTCAGCATCTGCCTTTCTATTTTATCTTTCTCGTGTTGATCATCACTTACCCAAATTACTTCCTGTTCGGTTTTTTGTTGATACCATTTGTCCAGATTTTCACGTTCGGCCAGGCTTGCCGTTCCATTGAGAAATTTGTCTATCAGCGTTTGAAGTTCTTCTTCTTGCATTGTTTCGGGTTGGGGATTACTAAACAGTATGATAAGCACCCTATTTACCCTTAGTTTGATTTGATATTTTTATAAAAAAAATAAAAAGAGGAAAAAAAAGATCATTTGCAGACTTTGAACTCCTAAAGAATGCAGAACCCAGCTACACAGCGAAAGAAGTTGGACAATTTGAAGCTAATATTTAAAATTTCCCAAAGAATATTGTAACCAACAGGGAAAGCCCAACATTTTTCAGGGCGTAACGCAAAGTTTTAAGGGCTTTAGTAAGATGGGCCTCTACAGTTTTATCTGCCATATTCAGCTCCCTGCCAATTTCTGGAATAGTTCTCCCTTTTTCTCTACTGTACTTGAATACCAAACGGCATTTTTCTGGAAGTTGCTCGACTACCCCATTAATATACTGTTGCAAAAAAATAGCGTCAACCTGCCCCTGGCCATCATCTGCAGCACGGGGATCGTAGAGACTTCTGGCAATGTCAGTTCTTCTCCTTGCTTTTTGCAAAGATTGAAGGACAGCATATTTGACAGCCATGGCCAGGTAATTTGGCAGCGAATCAATAGTTATGGCTTGCCTTCTGTCCCAGAGCGTAATCAATACATTTTGTACAATTTCCTGAGCGGCTTGTTTTTCCTGCGTATGGCTATAGGTAATAGCCAAAAGTTTACTCCAATAACGATTATAAATCTCCGTAATGGCCCCTTCTTCCCCGTTTTTTAAGGATTCTGTTAGCTGTTTATCGGTAAATGTTTTATAAGCCGTCATTTTGCTAAGGCAATATATAAATTATTGTAAACAAAATGAACATGCTCTCCTTCCTTCTTCAGGTCCATCCTGCCCGCATCAATACTACTCAGGTCTAACATATCGCCAATCAGACAGGTCAAATGTTAGCAAATCGTGAACAAACAAAAAATGTAAACTCGTTAGGTATTATAACGCAGTTCTAATATTTCACATATCAATAGTAAAAGAATTTCTTGCTATCAGGTACTTTTAGCGCTACCCTACCTGGCCTAAACCCGTCCATTTTCGGGACTGCAGTAAACGGATATTTAAATGTTGACAGCTTGTCTTTAGGTATTACTTTTACCTCCTCACAATCTTCAAATGTTTCTGCTATACTTACCTGTTTGGTAGAAAAGTTCACATCATATTTATAAGTCCAGCCGCAAACATAATTATCAGTAAAAGTAGACCCTATCAAGGACCAATTCCCATATTGGTAGCGAAAAACATTCCTGTTGATGCTGCTGTGCTTTGAACTATTAAAAAAAGTTTGTTTAATAACCAAAGCTGAATTTTTTATAGAAAGTTCAAGCGTAATATCCGTCTCAAAGCACAACCCACAATCCTTGCTGCTTCTTATTACTGTGGCATTCTCTTTCCAAAGCTGCAACTTTCCTGCTGAGGCCTTACAAATATACAGGACCCTAAAAAATCCAAGTTGACCATCAGGTTTATTGGTATTATACACATACACAATTTCATCAACCCCATCTTTGTCGAGATCACCTTTCAGCTCCATAATTCTCGTATAGTTAGCGGGTGCAGTAAAATTTGTCAGCGGCTGTGCAAATAAACCGTAATTGAAAATGCTGAAGAAAAGGACCAGGTAAGTTCGGAACATATAGTATGGTTTACGATTAGCAACGGTAAAACTTATTCTTAAATTCACATGAACGGTAAAAAACTGGTGTTTTACAGCTGATAAAAATAGAGTTCCTGCAATGTCTCATACACTATTTTCTACTTCAGGTTCAGCTTTTTCTCGTAATCCATTATTAACTTCAAATTATGTTTTTCGATCTCTGTGAGGCACATTAGTACATCCTTTCTCCATGGCAGATAACGGTCGCGAAAGAGCGCTGCCGTTGCAGGGTCTTTAAATATAAAACGATACATGGCAAACACCTCGTTGCGCATATATCTTAACACTTCTTTCGATTTTCCAGACAGATATTTTTCATCAATGAGCTTCAGTGAAATTTCGGGGTATTTTTTACCATTAAAATAGGTAGCCAAATCCGTGTCGAAATGTCCGGCCTCAACAGTGTCCTTTCCATATACCAGATCTGATGATGGATCACCATTTAATAATATCGCTTTTTTTATTTTCCCTTTGTACAGAGCAAAAGTGCCGTGGTACTTACCAAATTGAAATGTACTACCCTTCAGGATTACATGATTGTAGGTTTTGAATTCCCGCAACCATGTTTCAGTTCCTGTTTTGGGGTCCGTTCCCCAGTTATAACCAGATACCTGAACAATCAGTCCTGATTTATAGGGCAAAACGATTAAATCTGATTCACCTTCAGATTCTCCAAAATGATATACACCGGCCGACTGCGCAATGCTCCGCTTTGAAATCGTAAACTTACCTGCCGGATAATTTTCTTGCGAATCACCCTGAAGGATTGTTTTAGGGAGCTGAGCAGAAACAGAAGCTGTAATAACAAGTAGTGTGAAGGTAAAGATCAGCTTATTTCTCATCATGAATCAACAATATACAAATAGTTAACATAATTATAGTAAATTAGTTTCAGTACACAACCCTTTAGTTACATGGCGATAACCACATTCAGAATTCTTCAAAAAGCTGTTTATATAGTATTACTCTCTCTACTCTGTTCATGCTTCGATGAGCAACAACGTACGGTTGGCAGTAAAATCATTATCTATGACTGGGGCAAAAAACTGCCTGAAAAGGCCCAACTGTTGGAATATGGAAAGGATGAAATGGATGAGGACACAGTTTGTACTTATCATCGCGTTAAGATCAACTTTGAAACCGACACATTAAACAGAGAGGACTATCTGGCAATAGATTTTACAACTCCCTCAAATGAATTAAAGATAAAGCGCGACTACAAACTTATTATTGATGATAGCCTGGTTTATATTTTACATGCTTTTAAAAACATACCAAAGACGCAGGGTGGCGGTATTCAGTTCAAGGTCAATAATACCTACAGAAGTGTACCAAAAAATGAGCCTTTAACATTTTTCAAAAAGGACATGAAACCATAGAATGAACTCACTGATTTTTTATAACGTCAATCCATTTGAGCACAAAACATATTCAAGGTATTAACTCAATTTATATTTTTTTTGCTCTTTCTAACATAGACTTCTCTTTCAACTGGGCTTCCACTTCTGCAATCGCCTTCATCAGATTGTTTTCTGTATTGGTTAATTCTGTTGCAGCAAGAACTATGATGTCCCACACTGGTTTCATTCGCTCAACCAATTTTTGACCCTTGTCGGATAACTGGATCAGCCTCTTTCTCTCGTCGTTTTTGTCTTTTTTAGAACGGATCAGTTTTTCTTTTTCCAGTTCTTTTAACAAGGTGATGGTTGAAGGGTGCGTATATCCTATCTCTTCTGCCAGGCCCATTACACTTAAAACCGGTTTATGATGCAAAGCATAAATCACTGGAAACCACTTAGGTTCAAAATCAATTCCATGCGCTTTGTAAATTAAAAATCCGTCTTTGCGTATGGCTTCACTAAGCCGCTGTAGTCTGGTGGCAATTGATAATATACCCGATTCATCAATGATATTCATTTTGCTATATTATTTGGAAGTCAAAAGTAAATGATAATATACGTTCTCTCCCATCATCCTTGGAAAATAATCTGGCAATTGTTCACCTGGTATTCTTGCAAAACCATTTTTTTCATAAAAACGATGCGCCGCTTTAAGCATATCCACAGTACCCAGGTAAATACTGGTTATTTGATGAGAAGTACAAAAATCCATCAGCGTATCTAAGAGCAATTGGGCCACCCCCGTTTCTTTACCACGGTACTCTTTTTTAACAAACATCTTTCGAATTGCACAAGCCTGGTTTCCTGTGGAAATCATAGCGATAGTTCCAACAAGCTCATTGTTAATCCATGCGCCCCAGAAGCCACCACCTGTTTCATGATAATGCATTTCTATATCCAGCAGGTCGGGCTGACCTTCTAAAGTTACCGGAACATTGAACTCTATCTGCTGTATAGGCAAAATAAGATCTAAAATTTGCTGTTGCGCATCGTTAAAGATTGGGGTAATTTTTAAATCCATAAAGTCAATTCATAAACGTTCGAATATACGTAGTTATCTACATATAATTGGACGTTTTAGAAAAATATCAGATTACATCCATCAGTGACAGCACCTCCAGCTTCTGGAATTTGTTAGGGTTTTGGCCCCTACACCCCCTTTTCAAAACCTCAATGAAATTATCTGTTAAAAATTTGATAATTAGCTTTTTATGCTTAACTTCAGTATAACCAAGTATATAGCTTAAAAAAGGAGGACATTATGAATATTGTTCAGAAAGTAGAACATTGGGGCGATTTACATCACACTAAATGGCATGACATTATCCGCATGGCCCTCGGCCTGCTGATTATAGGTAAAGGAATTTCTTTCATAAGTGACACCGGCATTCAGAAGGAGTGGATACTGGAAAATAATAGTTTCGGATGGTCAGGATTGATGGCCGTAGGTGTGTTACATATAGTAGCATTTGTACACATCGTTGGTGGCTTGCTGATACTTATAGGACTGGTTACCCGATTTGCAGTAGTGATCCAAATACCTATTTTGCTGGGTGCGATCTTCTTCGTAAACATTACCCGGGGATTTTCTTTCCTCAACTCAGAATTATGGTTGTCTGTAATAGTACTGCTGCTGCTCGTATTATTCTGGATAGTAGGTTCAGGACCATATTCGGTAGATCATGTGATTAAGACTAAGCGGCCTGTGAGCAATGATGAATAAGTACGCTAAAATGTGTTAGACTGCCCTAGCCAGATATTGAAAATAAACGTTCCTATTGCAATTCATATTCAGTTATTTCTTGGTATTTCATTTTCGGGAGAAAACATTTATATTGCAATATTTAATAAGCGCTTTGAAACAAATTACTCCCGTACAATTTGATGGCTATATGCAGTCCGGAGGTTCTACAAAACCTTGGAAAGTATTCTGTATATCGCAGCCAGACGATATTAGCGGGGAATTTATCGAATTGCCTTACGTCGTGAAGGTGTTCACTGAAAATCACATTCGCCAAGGTTTCAGCATAGCTAAAGAATTTATTTGTAATTTACTAGCTATTGAATTTGATTTAATAGTGCCGAAGGCGTACCTTGTAGATTTACAGGAGGAAAATTTCAAGGAAACACTAAATAAAGACTGTAAACAAGATTTGTCATTAAAACATAAAGGGCTGACATTTGCCAGTCGTTTATTAGATCTGACCATTTATAATGAGCAAATAACGGTCCCATCTCTTAATATAGCGGACTGTGCGTTGCTTTTCGCGTTTGATTGCTTAATTCTCAATACAGATCGTGGCGGTTATCGAAACAAGCCAAATCTTCTAGTTGATGATGATAGCTTTGTTTTGATTGATCATGAACTTGCACTTTATATACTTGATAATCCGAATTCCCTTGCCCTGAATAATATTATAGAATTGATGAAAACGGGAAACTGGGTATCTTTCTATGAAAAGCATATTTTTTATAAAAAATTAAAAAGGTATAGAAATAAGGCCGGTCTTTTTGATACTTTTGAAGAGTCATTAAGGACGCTTAACATCGGAAAGATTAAAACACTAGTCGCATATCTACAATATAATGGGATTGATGTCGGCGCGAGTGAAATACTATTTGAGTATCTTCGTAAACTAAAAAAAGACGCGCACCAATTTAGCAGAATATTATCGAGTTTAATTGCATGAAAAACGGAACTTATTCATATTGTCTATTACAATATCATCATTCTCAATTACTTGGGGAGGTGCTTAATATTGGACTATTAGTTTACTTCCCAGAGTATAAAAGATTAGATTTTATTTTTCCAGATAAGTTAATCCGCCTGAAGTTTGCTTATCCAAATGTACCAGAAAAGACTATTAAAGCATATTTTAAATTCTTTACGAGGCGGGTAATTGAGTTAAATTTGCACCCAGAAATTTTTTCTGATTACGAACTTAGCAATTCGCTAGAACAGTTTGTGAATAAAGAACTTATTGCGTCCGATTCTTCAGCGTTGCAGTTTGGAAATTATAGAACAGCCGTTCTCTATACTGCAAACCTCGAGCATATTAAAAATCAACTATACAATACTTATTTTTCGGTATTTCAAATACAGGATGATGGCTATAAGCGCATAGATGAATCGCATCTGTTGATTCAATACAAGAGCTTAATCAAAGAATACATCCATCAGGATAAGACTATTGCCGGAAGTAATAGGTTCCATTATGACTTTACTGTAGAAACCTCCAAAGACTCAAAATTGACTTTTGATATTGCATGGCAAGATAATAAACGTCAGCTTCACTTGGTTAAGCCGATTAGTTTTGATCTCACCAGAACCGATGCAATTGATCGAAAAGCATACCAGTATTATGGACAGTTTACAAAATTGCAACAGGAAGCTATGGATAAGGACTACCAATTTGATGTTATTGTAGCAAAACCTCACCACAAATCCTCTTTTGCCGCCTACGAAAAAGCCGTAAAACTTCTACAGGAACCAGCAAGGGTTCGGCTCATTGATCAAAATGAATTAGTGTCATACTCTAAAGCAACAGTAGAGTCCGCTTTATCATAAAAAAGGTTAAGAAAACTTCATATAAATTATTAAATAAAATATATAATTTAGGAAAACCCTAAATTAAAAACATTTTTATGAAAAAAATCTATCTAGTAGGTGTAATGGCTGTTGCACTGTTATTCTCCTGCAAATCAAAATCAGATAAAAGCGCAGATGCGGCTGTTTCTGATAGCACAGCAGTAACAACTACCACCACCGAAACAGAAACTAAAACAACTGAACCTGTCGGCAATGCACCTAAAACTTATGTTGTTACTTTTGCGCCGGATAGCGCTATCTTAGGCAAACAGCAGGAAGTAGCATTAAAGGTATTACCGGGTAAGGCAACCGAACTAAGTGATCCGGATGGAAAAGCAGAAGGATTAGAACTCACCTTCAAAATAAGCCTGACCAACAAGAATAAAATCGGTGGCCACACTGTGGGCGTAAGCCCTAGTGATTTCAGGTTACTATTAGATAATAACATTTCAGTATCACAACAAAATGGTAGTTATGTTAGTGCAGAACCAGAATCTACCAAAGAATCTGAAAGTATCACTTACCGTATACCAGCAGGCGCAAAGCCGAAAGCCTTAAAATTATTTAACGATGAAACAAGGGCGTCGGTTGATGTGATCCTGAAATAATAACTATTCCCAAAGCTCTGCGATCCCCTCCGGAGCTTTGGGTACTTTGAGCACCTGCTGACCATTTTAAAATCGCAGCAATCCACTGAATTATCTCAAATAGATCAAATTGCCTGTAACATTTTCTTGTGCATTGTATCTAACGCGGCACAAACAAAAACAACCTCTATTAGCCCGCGCAATATGACAACGTTTGAGGAAATATACAATTTTTATGCACCGCAAATATTTCGGGTATGCCTGGGTTATACCAATGATTCAAATCAGGCAAAAGATTTGGTTCAGGAAACGTTTATTTCGGTTTGGAAAAATTTACCCTCCTTTCGAAACCAATCGCACATCGGTACCTGGATATTCAGGATTGCAACAAATCATTGCCTGCGCGCCATTGAAGTTGCTAAACGGATGCCATTTGCGGAACTACCCTTCAATCTGGCAGATACTTTTGAAGAACCTTTGGAAGACAAACTGAATTTTTTGTACAAGTGCATTGCAGAGTTGGATGAAACGGACCGGATCATCATTTCTCTTGAACTTGAGGGCCTGCCACAAGCAGAAATTGCACTGGTGGTAGGATTAAACAGCGGAAATATACGGGTGAAAGTTCATCGGATAAAAGAAAAACTGGCAAAAAAATTTAAAGTATATGGACAACTTAGATGATTTAAAGGTTATCTGGCATACCGCCAAAACGGATAGCCTGCCAAGCTCAAACGAGATGCTACGCTTGATAAGGAAATTCCGCAACCAAAAACTGCGGAGCAAATGGCTGTCTATCATTACATCCCTTATGATTTCGATGCTGATCACTACAGTATTATTTATCATTCATTTTAAATTCGTATCTACCTATATAGGCGGCATACTGATGGTTGTTTCCGGGCTATTATTGGCAGCAACTAACATCCGGTCCTTAAAACGGTTTTACAAACTTGAGGATTGCAGTAACCTCGAATTCATGGCTTTTATCGAACAAACACGTAAAAATCAGATCCTTTATTATAATAAAACAATGATCTGGATTGTAATAATCTGCTCCATTGGCTGGGTACTGTACCTGTATGAAATTACTTACCAGAATCCCATGGAGTGCTTTGCGGTGTACTCGGTAATTTTCATTTATCTGGCTGTGATGTGGTTTATTGTGCGTCCACGGTCATTCAAAAGAGATGCAGAAAAATTAAATAGTATGCAGCAGCGACTAGAAAAAATCTTAAGACAACTTAAATAATATGAAACGTTTCAACATCCCCAAATCAGCCCTGCCCTATTTTATTATAGGTCTTCTTCTCACAACCCTTACGCCAATTATTGGGCGCTACTTCCATCTTCCAGATTTCCTGAAAGGATTTATAAGTGGTTTGGGGCTAATGCTCGAAGTGATAGCCATTGTGAAAATACAACGCAGTAAAAAGCTGGGAAAGTGTAATCTGTAACATACAGGATCTAGATACGTCATAGGTTGAAAATTATATGAAAAAATTCATAAATATAATTGCCCTATCCCTATTATCATTTTCGGCTGGCGCACAAGACCTGGAACTTCGGAAATTCATCAAAGATTATACTGTTAAAAATCACTTCAATGGCACCGTACTGGTAAAGAAGGATTCGAAGATAATCTATCATAACAGCTTTGGATTGGCAAACCGCGAGTTTAGTATCCCTTTTACAAACGATACGGAATACAAAATTTGCTCAATTACCAAAGCTGTTACAGCCGTGTTGGTACTTCAGCTTTATGAACAGGGAAAAATAGACCTAAACCAAAGGATAATAACCTACTTACCGGATTATAAAGGCGAGGCAGGAAATAAAGTGTCCATTCATCAGCTGTTAAATCACACTTCAGGAATGAGGAATACGGACACGGTGAGTAGCGTGGCAAGTGCTGTGAAAAATGGCATCGGATTATATCATAATCCCCATTCATCTGATGAGTTGGTTGATAAGTTTTGTTCATATCCGCTGGTAAATCAACCTGGAACAAAATATGATTATAATAATGGCGACTACATGATACTTGGTAAAATCCTGGAAACCATTTACATGAAACCATACGAGCAAATCGTAAACGATCAGATATTAAAACCACTGGGAATGGAAAATTCGGGATTGCTATCCCAAAATAAACTGATAAAAAACCTTGCGAGCACCTATTATATGCGAAACGACCTCAAGATGTTAGTACCTGATCTACCGGTATATTATGAAGATTGGTTTGCAGCGGGTGCAATGTATTCGCGTACATCAGATTTAATTAAGTTCTTTGATGCATTATTTGAGTTAAAGCTGATCAAAAAATCTTCACTGGATTTGATGCTCACTCCAGGGCTTGACGATTACGGATATAGCGTATGGGTGCGCGATACCAAAGGTGCAAATGTGAAATATAAACGCATGGAGCGCTACGGAAATATCATGGGTGCTAATGCAGTGGTTTTCCGTTACCTGAATACAAATCTGACAGTTATTATATTGAGCAATACAAACGCGACTGATGTAGGCGACTTTGCTTTAAATATTGGAAAACAGCTTCTTTAAATGTTAAACTTACCTGATTTTTGTAAACAACATCAGCCCCGTAGACCAGTTAAATGTGGTATAAACCAGATCCGTCCGATTAGTCAACCGTTCAAAAAGCCGGTCGACATTCAGCTGATGGTGTTCCGGCCAGTTTGGCTGGGGCAACAAGTCATCGATCAGATAAAAACCCCCAATATTTAGGAGCGCTAAAGCTTCATCCAAATGATCATACTTGCCAGGCCATGCATCGGCAAAGATGATATCAAATTTCGATTGATCATACTTTTGAAGCCACTCATTTGCATCTAAACATAAGAATTCAATACGTGGATCATCCCTATATACATCCTTTGCGATAGATTGAAAGTTTTCATCATTGTCAATAGAAATGATTGTAGCATTCTGAGAAGCACCTTCAGCAATCCAGCAAAGTGACAAACCTGTACCCGTTCCCAGTTCCAGAAACTTACCGTCAGGTTTAGAGGCACAAAGCGTACGAAGGAAACTACCAGTCTGCAGGTCAGACAGCATACTGAAGTTCGTTTCATGACTTCGTCGTAAAATTTCGTTGTAATGTTTAGGAGGAAAGATTGCTTGATCGTTTAGCATTATTGAGGTATTAATTAACGTAGTTTAAATTGCTATTCTATTGAAACGCAGCAACACGCATGTAAGATATACAAAATCCGTTGAATGACTATAGCAGAGTAATCAGATTTAATTGGATCTAATTTCACAAATAGAGTATAAATCTCTGCATTAGCCAGTATTATTAGGTTGACAGTAATATTCACCTCGTTTAATTTTATTATAAAACTTAAAATGATAGGCTATGTCAGATTTGGACAAGAAAATTAAAGCAGTACATAAAACGTTGACCCATGTCAATGCCCGGCTGGACAAATTAATTGAAGATTATGAACAGGAAGAAAATTATGAGATGTGTTATCTATTGCTAAATTACCGCAAACTCCTGGATACGGACTCCATTATAGAAGAGATTGATGCAGTGCTTGGGCGCTGTGCTACTAATTAAATTTAAAATTAATTCTAACACGCTGCAAATCAAAAAATTATTATCAAAATTCTGTAGCATTTGAAGTATTGGTTTCGTTTTATTGTAAAAGCATTTTATGAAACCAGAATTTAAAAGCACCCTTCTCTTTTTAACCAGCGCCATTAGTATTGCTCTGGCAGGTTTTTCCTTTTATTTTTTCATCGAAATGATTACGATGGAGGTGGTTATTCATTTATTTCTATCGTTCGGTTTTATGCTTCTGGCACTTTATTTTTTTTACAAAGGACGTTTTCCGCGAAAATCAAAAAATGTAAGATTTCTATAATCTCAGTTGAGGGATATCCTGTAATTTGATTCATTTTTACCAGTATAAACAACGCTTGTTTGCTAAATGGGTTGTAGAATTCAAATAGAGTATAAATCCTCGGAATTAATGTATTATTTACGTTCAGGGTAAAAACCACTTGTCGTAACTTTAATTTCTAAACTGAAGAGGAGGTGATTATGTCAAAGTTGGAAAATAGAATCAGAGAGGTCCACAGTACGCTTAGTTTACTAAACGACAGGCTTGATATACTGATTGAGAAATATGAGATGGATGAGGACTATGATATGTGCTACCTCTTAATGCATCACCAGAAGTTATTAGATACCGGTCGTGTAATAGAACAACTGAAGGAAGTACTTGAAGAATCCAGAGAAGAAAGTTAAAGCGCAACACACACACACCACATACTGTTTCTATTGAATCGCTTACTGATTGTTCGGTAGGCGATTTTTTTATTAGACCCTCGTAGTTGTAAGCCTGGCCTCTTGTCATACGAAGCCTTTGCGCGATTCTCAAAGTATCGTTGTCCGTAGTTTACTTTAGATTATTCCCTATATCAGCAATAATACATCTTTATTCACTCCACTAAATTTAGCTATTCCAGTGGAGTGAAATTGGTTGTTAACCCGCTTTGAGGGCAGTTACCTAAAACAAACTAAGACGGTAATACCTGTTTGTACTTCAAGTCGCGATCATATATCATTTGTTCGTCCGTTGTCAAGTTAGCGTATTCTGCGATATGGAATAATTTTTCAAATATGGGTTGTTGCAGGGAAACTGGAAGCTTGTCCATTTTACTGATGTTTTTTAGTACGTAAAGCCATTTTTCAAGCTCAGTTTCAAGGGCCGAATCAGGTTTGACAAAATTACTAAATGAGATATATACGAAAGTTATAGAATCAACAACCATCGCAGCGGTGCGTCTATCACCAAAATATACATCATTGATATAGCCACCGCTCGCAAATCCATCTACTATATTGTTATCGAGCAACGACACCATATGAACTTTTGTAAATTGAGAACCTGGATCGTCAATATCTTGGTTTTTGAACTGGTCATTAACCAAACAACAAGTATGAAAAAGTGAACTATCTTTCCAGTGTTGCTCTCCGCTAAACTGTACTGGCACGATAAACAATTCATCGTTTTCATCCGTACATGTAACGCCAAAAAATAGCTCGCGGTCAAAATTTATGTTTTCAAGATGCATATCTAGGCCATAGGAAACATCTTTTATTTTCTTTTGTCCCCTAAAAACCGCATTTAGAAATGCTATTAACAAATCCTTGTTTGCAGGGTTGTCAAATATCCGGCTAAAACCAAATTTCGTTAACGGGTCAATGTACATTGACATTGTATCTTTTTCTTTATTCATTATTTAAACTCCTTTTAATTTATTAATCAACGCAAATTTAATATTAAATAAAATATATAGCAAATAAACCGACTAAATATAATTTATAAGAACTATTTCGGTAAAAAGAATATACCACGAGGAAAGTTGACGAATTCATCAACCGGCAACGACCTATCCGGTTATAATCACAATGCGGGTTAATTTTCCCAACTTTAAGCCCATGATAAAGTCGATTAGTAATTCTGAACATTATAAGTGGGGCAGTAACTGTGATGGATGGCATTTGTTAAAAACAGAAACTCTAAGTGTTATACAGGAGAAAATGCCTGCGGGTACATCCGAGCAACTTCATTTTCACACCAATGCCCAACAGTTATTTTACATTTTAAAAGGAACTGCAACATTTATTGTAGAAGCGGAAACGCTAATTCTGAAAGCCGGAGAAAGTATACATATTGAAAAGGGCAGGAAACATTGTATAGCCAATCATTCAAAACTGGATTTGGAGTTTTTAGTAATTTCAGAGCCGAAAGCACATGGTGACAGAACACAGGTATAAGGTTAGTTTAAACCTTGCCATACCTGTATTCTATCACCAGGCGGCATATATTATGCTAAAATAAGTATCCTAAACTAACCATATAATTACGTGGGGTACCAGGAAACAACCTCGTAAAATTTTCGCCCGCAATCCAATACAGTTCATTAAACACATTATTAAATGTGCAGGTAAGCTTAAACTTATCCACCTGATAGTAGGCTGCTGCATTGGCCACAACGTATGATGGCAATTTGATGGCACTCATATTAGTCATATTTCTTTTTGTAGCATAATTAGCCCCAAGAGCCATACCTACGCCTTTAAGGGTTCCAGCATTAACTGTGTATTTCGCCCAAATATTACCCTGGCTTTTTGGTGCGTTGGGCATAGCAGCACCTATTTCTGCTTCTACGTCACTTTCAATGATTTTGGCTATGTTATAGGAAAAAGCTGCCGTAATTGTCAGATTTGGCAATAGATTCCCATATACATCCATCTCGAAACCGCGTGCGCGTTGCTTACCTATTTGTCTTAGCTTATCTGGATTAACCTCATCAAAAGCACTGACAAGGATGTTGTTTTGCGTTATTTCGTATAAGGCTGTACCTATCGACAATTTTTTAAAGAACAAATCAAACTTTGCCCCGACCTCATAAATCCGGCTTGTAAGTGGATCAAAAGGACCGCCATACAATTCCTGATCACCTATGGTGCTGGCACTTTGTGGTTGATAACCTTTTGAAAAATTGCCGTATATGCTTACAATCTCATTTGGTGTGTAGGTTATTCCGAGCCTTGGAATAAATGCACTTTGTGTTACGTTTTCGGGAGATTCCTGGCTATAGTTTAATACATCAGTATAATACTCTTTCCTGACAGCCAGTAGTGTTTGAAATTTACCAAATTTAATTTGATCCTGTACATAAAAACCATTAACAAAGGATCTTCTGGGATCTGGTGCTACAGGCTCAATTATATAATTTTCCATAGAGGCCAGACCATAATTAGGGTTTCTTAAATCGAAGTGCGGTACATTCGGTACAGGCATATTGTCTATAATCAGGTATCTTTCTCTTCTGGCAGGATCGTAAGTATTGTAAACACGACTCCTGTCGGCACTTAAATAGCCGCGGGCCCTATCGGTAGAATTATAGATTGGGAACACCTCCTGGATATAATCATAGCCCGCCAAAACCGTATGCTCCAGTGGTCCTGATTTTAACTTAATATTGAAATATGAGCTTAAATTGTCCACATTATTCTTAGCCTGGCGCCGGTATGCCTGCATCGCGACGAGCTGAGGCAACTCATTCCCTTCTGCATCTACGCCATAACCATTTGCCGTACGATGTTCTAATAGATCCTCATCATACATAGATCTGGTGAATGCGGTATTGAAAGTGACTTTCTCACTAAACTTATGCTGCAAAGAAATATTTGCGTTCATGAAAAGTTCTTTGGCAAAGTCATTTCTCTTTCCGATTGCGAATGAAATTGGGGTAGTATAAAGATCTTCCTGTGAATTAGCGCCAAAAATAGGCTGCCCACGATCAAACTTTGTATCATTCATCTGATAGAGAAATTCTACGTTAACACGCGTTTTTTCGCTGGGCAAAAAAGAAAACGAAGGCGCTATAACGGTATACTTTCCACCCTGCAGTGCTCTGAAAGAGTCGCCGTCCTGATAAGCCAGATTAAGCCTGTATAACAATGTTTTATCGGCATTCATAGGCCCTGTAAAATCGGATGTAAGTCTGTTGGTATTGTAACTTCCAGTGGCAAACTGTATCGATTTACGTGATTCTGCCAAAGGTTTTTTCGTTACCAGATTAATCGTTCCTCCCGGATCAGAGTTAGCATAGAGTGCCGAAGTAGGCCCTTTCAATACTTCAATCCTTTCAATGTTAGGTAACATGGTTTGAGAACGGATTTCGGTCACAACCCGCTGGCCGTTGATCAGTTTACTGGTAGCTTCAAAACCACGGATTACATAACTACGGTTATTACTTGTTGACTGGCTAACACCACTTACATTCCTGATTGCCTCATTAACCTTAAAAACCAGCTGATCTTCGATGGTTTCTTTAGTTACATAACTGATGGCCTGGGGTACTTCCTTCCACGACATATC
>Ga0308164_10002949_pt1 | contig 16070 bp, 9 predicted proteins | sample PhyTR2_FD_201031 | JGI IMG/M metagenome (GOLD analysis project Ga0308164, IMG submission 201031) | Phyllosphere microbial communities from UC Gill Tract Community Farm, Albany, California, United States - DLSLT.R2 | ecosystem: Host-associated > Plants > Phyllosphere > Unclassified | place: USA... | reverse complement strand
CGAAGTTTGTCGCCGACTGGGGAAACTTCAAGGCCGCCTCGAAAGCGGCCTGACCCTCTATATCCGGATGATGGCGTGGCTTCAGGCCACGCCAAAGCCGGACCCTCGATCACGGCGAGCGAAGTTCGTAGAAGAGTCGCCGGCTCCTCTGCTCAGCCGCATCGAGAAGATGAAGCGCGACAAGATCGTGCCGCCTATGCCGCACAATCCCGCGCCGCATATCACCGACCGGCTGATCGAGATCGGCCTGACCCAAGCGGCCGGAATGGGCGCCGTGCCGCTATCATGGATCGAGATCAACGCCTGGTGCGAACGCACCGCCGTTGACCTTGAACCATGGGAAGCGCGGCTAATCCGCCGCCTCTCTGCTGCCTACCTCGCGGAAAGCCGCAAGGCCGACGTCGAAACCTGCCCGCCCCCGTGGCGCGCAGAGGTGACCGCACGCGAGCGTGAAATCGAAGAAGCCAAGCTCCGCGCCGTGCTGGGCTGATCAAACGGGGAGGATGACGCATGTCCATGGACGATTCCTCCCCAAGGCTCGAGGTCGGCTTTGTCATCAACACCGGCGACTCTTTCGGTGGTCTGACGCAGCTGCAAGCCGCAATGGACTCTACCGAGGCCAAGGTGCTCGCCGATGCCACCCGCATCGAGCGCGCGACCCGCGGTATGGTCGACGTCTCAGCCGCGACGTCGAATGTCGTCATGTTCGGCAATGCCGCATCGCGTGAAATGCAGACGGCACGGCAGGCGATGGCGAGTGCCGAAAAGGCCGGCGAAGCCTTGTCTCGCCATCTTGATCGCCAGGCATCAACCTTCGGCAAGACCCGTGAGGAGATGCGGGCGATGAAGGTGGAAACGGCCGCGCTTGCTGCTGAGGAAAACAAGCTGGTTGAGCTGTCTGGCCGCCTGCGGGGCCAGCAACAGGCACTGGCAAACGCCGAAGCTGATGCCGCACGGACGACTGCTGCCGCGATCGAAGCCGAAGCTCAGTCTGTCCGCTCCGCAGCCCTGGCTCATGGGCTGTTCGAGGCAGCCGCACGTCGCGGCATCGCGGCGATGCGAGAGATGGAGGCCGCCCAAAATGCAGCCGCGGCGACTGCCGAGGCAACGCGAGTGCGCGAGGCGGCGCACGCATATGCCATGTTCGAAGGCGCCGCACGGAAAGGCGCCGCGGCGCTGCGAGAGCTGGAGGTCGCCCAGGCGGCTAGCGCCAGCGATGCCGAAGCGCAGCGCCTTCGCTCGGCCGCGCTCGGTCATGCTCAGTTTGAAGCCGCGGTGCGGCGTGGCGCGCAGGCGATGCGGGAACAGGAGGCCGCAGCAGCCACCGATGCCGCAGCGCTGGCACGACTGCGGGCTATGCTTGACCCTGCCGCTGCCGCTCAGGCTCGATTGAACAGCGAGATCGCGGAGGCCCGTCGCGTTATGACCGCAGCGGGTGCGTCCGCCGAAGAACTGGCCCGCGCTGAAGGCATGCTGATCGATCGCGCGAACGTCGCGACGCAGACGCACGGTGCCATGGCCGGGGCCGCGGTGAAGAGCGGGACCGCTTTGAAGAGCATCGCTGTTCAGCTTCCCGATATTACGCAAGGCCTGCTCACCGGGCAGAAGCCGATGCAGGTCTTCATCCAGCAGGGCGCGCAGATCCTTCAGGTCGCCCAGATGGGCCAAGGCGGATTGCGCGGCTTCGGCAAGGAAGTGGCGGTTCTCGCCTTGCGCTTCTCGCCGCTGCTCATCGGCCTTGCCGCAGCCGGCGCGGGCTTTGCGCTGTTCAACCGGTGGGTGAATGAAGGGGTCAAGTCCGACCAGCTGACGCGCGATCTCGGCAAAATTACGGGTGGTGCCAATGCGACCAAGGCCGAACTGTACAAGCTGAAAGAGGAGACGATCACCTGGGCGGATACGTCCAAGGCCCTGTTCAGCGTGGTCGGCAAGGACATCTCGGATTACTTCGTCGGCGACATGAAGGGCATGTCGAAGGGCGTGAAGGGCGTCCTCGATCACCTGACCTCCTACATGCGCTCGACCCTCGCTGGCATCTATGCAGGCGTTGCAGGGACGAAGGCCTATCTTGCCGAGGTCGAAAAGGGCGGCGCGCTCGGCATCGGCAAAATGCTGATCGGCCAGGGGGATCCCAAGCTGCTCGAGAAGACCTATGGCGCGGCCTACACCGCTGCCGACACCTATCTCACGAAGCTCGGCAAGCGCGTAAAGACTGCGGCGATCGACAATGCGCGTGAGCGGATCGCGAAGTCGGTCGGCTACAACAACATCCCGAATCCCAAGACCGACAAGCATGCCGAGCAGCTGGCCCGCGACGCCGCGGCGATCGAGGCGCAGATCCGCAACCTCTATCAGTTGGCCGATGCCTATGGCGTCTCGGGCGCCGCGGCGCTGATCGCCGAGGCCCGCGTGAAGGCCGAGAGCAAGGCGATCCGTCAGCGTGGCGACATCGAAGCGGCAGTTGCTCGCGAGGTTCGTTTGGCCGTTGCGCAGCGCGTTTCTGATGCCGCCAAGAGCACCGCTACCATGCGCGAGCAGGCTGACATCCAAGATCAGGTCAATGCATCGGTCGCAGCAGGTATCACGCCGGCCGAGAAGGCCGCGGAGCTGCTTCGTGATCGTATCGCAGACCTCCCACTGCTGGCCGCGATCGAGGCGGCGCAGCTGACGAAGGATGTCGACGGCGCAGCGCGTGCGTCGAAGGCGCTCGACGATCAGCGCGCCGCTCGCGATCGCCTGACCGATTCCGAGATGAAGGCGGCTATTCAGCTTGCCATGCCAGCCGGCGACCGTCGGCTTGCGGAGCTCGCGGAAGAGATCAAGCTTATCGACGCGACCGATGCCGCGCGAGTCCACTCGCTCGCCATCCTGCGCGCTTCCCAGGAAGCGGAGTCGAAGGGCTGGACCGGTGCCGACGCAGCCGCGTGGATTGCGCAGCAGGTCAAGGTCGCTGACGAAGCGGAACGGCTGGGCGCGATGCAGCGCAGCTATAACGACTCGCTGACCTTCACCGCGGACAAATGGGACATCATCGCCGGGAAGGTGCAGTCGGCCGGTCAGGGCATGGCGGACGCATTTGGCGAGGCTGGCCGCGCGATCGGTGACATGGCATCGATCTACGCCAGCTATCAGGCTGACCGGACGCGCGCCGAGGCTGAGCATCTCGCCGCGATCAAGGCAGCTGGCGCAGACCAGAGCCAGATCTCACGCGAGAATGCGCGGTTTGCGCTGCGATCTTCCGGGGCCCAGGTCCAAGCATTCGGCGACGCGACGTCCGCGGCCAAGGGGTTCTTCAAGGAAGGATCGAGCGGCTATCAGGCGCTCGCGACCGCCGAAAAGGCATTCCGCCTCGTCCAGTTCGCCCTGTCGGTCCGTGCGATCGCGCAGGATGCGATCGAGACGGGCAGCAAGATCGCCAACAGCGTCGCGCGTATCGCGGTCGGGGCGACCGAGGCGGTGGTCAACGCCATCAAGAGCCTCCCCTTCCCGCTCAACATCGCCGCGGGCGCAGCGACGGTCGCCGCGCTGGCGGGGATCGGCGTGTCGGTCGCCGGCTCGTTCGGCGGTGGCGGCAAGAACGATCTGGCGCCGACCAACACCGGCACCGGCACCGTCCTCGGCGACTCCTTGGCCAAGAGCGAAAGCATCCGGAACGCCATCGATGCGCTGAAGGACGTCGACACCGTCATGCTGTCCTATTCGCGCGCAATGGCCGCGTCGCTGAAGTCGATCGACAGCCAGATTGGGGGCGTTGCAACGCTCGTCGTCCGCGCCGGCAACATCGATGCGAATGCCGGGGTCAACACCGGGTTCAAGAGCAACGCCACGGCAACGATGGCGGGCATCGGCATGGCAATTGGCGGCCCGATCGGTGCCGGCATCGGCGCGGTGCTGACCAAGATCCCGGTCATCGGCAGCATCTTGAGCGGCCTGTTCGGCACGAAGACCTCGGTCATTGGCAACGGCCTGTCGGGCGCCCCGCAGTCGGTCGGCAGCATCCTGAACAGTGGCTTCGACGCGTCCTATTATTCGGACGTGAAGAAGAAGTCGTCGTTCCTCGGAATCTCGACCGGGACGAAATATTCTACGCAGTACGGCGCTGCCGACCCGGGGCTGGAAAACCAGTTCACGCTGATCCTGCGGCAGTTCAACGATGCGATCGTGGCGTCGGCCGGGCCGCTGGGGGCGGCGACCGGCGATATCCAGAACCGCCTCAACAGCTCCGTCGTCAACATCGGCAAGATCGACCTGAAGGACCTGACCGGCGAGCAGATCCAGGAGAAGCTGACCGCGATCTTCGGCGCCGCAGCCGATGGCATGGCGGCCGCGGCCTTCCCGGCCGTCGCGCAGTTCCAGAAGGTCGGCGAAGGCACCTTCGAAACGCTCGTGCGCGTCGCGTCGACCGTCGAGGCTGTCGGTGCATCGCTCGATCTGCTTGGCAACAGCACGCAGACGATGGGCATTGCGGCAAAGCTCGGCCTTGCCGACCAGTTCGACAGCGTGTCCGCGCTGACCTCGGCAGCCGATGCCTATTTCCAGTCCTTCTACACCAAGGAAGAGCAGGCAGCCGCGAAGACGGCGCAGTTCGCCGGCGTGTTCAGCAGCCTTGGCATGGCGATGCCCGAAACGCTGGCGGGCTTCCGTCAGCTGGTCGAGGCGCAGGATCTGACGAGCGCAGCGGGTCAGGCCACCTATGCGACCCTGCTGCAACTCGCCCCGGCCTTCGCCGACCTTCAGGCGTCGATGGAAGGCGCCAAGAGCGCGGCGGACATCGCGAGCGAGCGTCAGGATCTTCAGCGCCAGCTGCTCGAGCTGCGCGGCGACACCGCCGCTCTTCGTGCGCTCGACCTGGCAAAGCTGGATGCGAGCAACCGTGACCTGCAGCAGGAAATCTACGCGGTGCAGGACGCTCAGGCCGCAGCGTCTGCTGCCAAGACGCTGGCGGACGCATGGACGTCGGTCGGCGATAGCATCATGGATGAGGTCAATCGCATCCGCGGCGTTACCGACGCTGCTGGCGGCAACGGCTTTGCGGCGTTGCAGGGGCAGTTCAACGCGGCCAACACCGCCGCGCGTGGCGGTGATCAGGATGCGGCGAAGACCCTGCCCGCGCTCAGCCAGGCGCTGCTGACGGCCGCAGCCGAGCAGGCGACCAGCCGGCAGGAACTGGAACGCGTGCGCGCCATGACCGCCGCCAGCCTCGAGGCGACCTATGGCGTGATCAGCGCGCTCGGCAACGGCACCACCGCGCCGACCGCCGAGCAGATGACCAGCCGACAGGAACTCGACCGGGTGCAGGCCATGAACAACGCCAGCCGCCAGGCCGCCTATGGCGTTGTCAGCGCGCTGGCTGGCGGGACCGCCGCGTCGGGCGCGACCGCCACGCCGATCGATACGATGATCACGGCAGCCGGCGCCGCAACCGGCAAGGCGCCCGCCCCGGCCAACGACGATCCGATCGTCAGCGCCATCGAGGCGTTGCAGGAAGAGGTCGCCGGCCTGCGCCGTGAAAATGGTTCTGCGCAGTCCGAGATCGCTCGCAACACCAAGGGGATCGATCGCAAGCTCGACGATGTCACAGCGGATCATAACGGCATGGCGTTCAGCATTGGGAATGCCGCCTGATGAAGGTCGTCACCGCCTCGGGCGCGATCGAGCTCGGCACCGTCGAGACGGCGCCAACAATCGGCGTCATAGACTACAGCCGGCGGGTCACCGACGAATTCGGGGTGACCACGGTTGTGCAGCGCGGTTTCGCGCGTCGCATGACGGTGCGCCTCGCTGTGCCGTTCGACGACGTCGACACGATCCAGCGCCAGCTTGCCGAGCTTCGTGCCACCTCGGCGACGTGGATCGCCGATGATCGCTCCGGCAGCCTATCCGTCCGCGGGTTCTACAAGGAATTCGAGGTCGACCATGCAACCGCGCCGCTCAGCTATTGCACGCTGACGGTCGAGGGGATGACCGGCGAGGAGGCGTTCACAGACGACGGCTCCGATCCGGCCCCTGCCGGGCAGGCGTCCAGCCTTAGGCTGCTACAGCCGATCGTGATCACAGACGCCGTACTGACATCGAGCAGCGTCCCCGAAGATGACGCCATCGAGTGGACGGCGGCCGGCGGCTACGCCTTGGGGCAGCGCGTCATCCGGCGTTCGACGCACCGCGTCTGGGAAAGCCTGCTCGAGCGGAACGTCGGCCATGATCCGGCGACCACGACGGGGGCATGGCTCGACGTCGGACCGACGAACCGCTGGGCGATGTTCGACCAGGCACTTGGATCCGTCACCACCGACGAGGCGCCGATCGTGGTTACGCTGCGCCCCGGTCCCGCGGCGTCCGGACTCTCGATCCTTGATTGTAACGCCGCGACCGTCCGCGTTCAGGCGCCCGGATATGACCGCACCGTCGCGCCGTCGGGCGGTTCCGGCGCTGCGCTGTTCCTTGATCTATCGCTGGCGGCCGGCGCCAGCATCACGGTGACGCTGACACCTTTCGGCAAAGCCGCAACGCGTGTCGTCTGGGACGATGGTTTCGCATGGGACGACTCGGTCTCGTGGCAGGACACGGTCGCTGGGACCGCCACGGTGGAACCGCCAACTTGGTCAGATGACGAAGGCGTGAGCGACACCACAGAGTGGCAGGACAGCCGCGGTGGCGATGGTACCGTATTCGTCGGCACCCTGCTGCTCGGCATGTTGCGGCCGCTCGGTATCACCGAGGGTTCGGCGACGTCGGGCATCACCGACTACAGCCGGCGCGAGACCGACGAGTTCGGCGAGACGATGATCGTTCCGCGCGCCTGGGCGAAGCGGATGGCGGGCAAGGCGCTGATCCGGACCGACGCGGTCGACCAGGTCGTCGGGCGGATCGCAGCCGTTCGCGCGGTCCCGTCGCTGTGGCTCGGTGACGCCGGTGTCGACAGCCTTATCGTCTACGGTTTCTTCAAGGACTTCAGCGTCGAGGTCGGCGAGACGCTGAGCAAGCTGACGCTTTCGATCGAGGGCTTCAGCGAAGCGAAGACCCCGGCACCACTGACGATCCCTTGGGAGAATGTCAGCGGCACGAAGCCGACCGAGAACGCCGACAACACCGGTGAGAACACGTCGAAGGACACTGGCGCGGTTGCTGGGGTGCCGGCGACGCAGGTCATTGCTGACGCGGCCTCGGTAAAGCAGCGCTCGGACATCCTCGAGAACATCACGATCCCCGCGATCAACAGCGCGGTCGCGGCGGCCAATGCCCTGATCAAGACGGCCGGGGCGAAGGCAGAAGCGGCGCTGGCCGACCTCAATGCCAAGCTGCTCGCGTCCGGTATCGTCCTCGACGCGGCACTCGCCAAAGCTGATAGCAAACTGGTCGATGCGCGCGTCACAGCCGACCTGGCTGTCAGCCGGGCAAACAACCGCATCGATTCGGCGATGACCGACATCAACGCTGAAGCGAACCGTGCGCAGGGCAAGGACGAGCTGCTCGATCGTCGCATCGACAGCCTGACCGTCGTCACCAACAAGACCGACGGTGAGGTTCGCGCGCTGATCGAGACGGAGCGGCTGGTGCGCACCGATGATGTCCGCGCGATCGCGCAGCGCATCGACAGCGTCGTCACCGATTATACCAGCCGCGACAGCGTCACCAATACGCGGATCACGACGCAGGTCACCGCCCTGTCCGCGGCCGACAGGGCGCTTGGTGAGCGGATTGACACCGTCACCACTGAGTTCAAGGCGGCAGACTCGGCGACCAGCACGCGGATCACGGATTCGGTTGCGGCCCTGTCGGCGGCCGACGAAGCGATCGGTAAGCGCGTCGACTCCATTGTAACGGACGTCACCACCAAGGATACTGCCACCCGCGCCGAGATCAGCCGGGTCGAGCTGGCCTCGTCGACCCGAGACACCGCCCTTGGGCAGCGCATCGACACCATCGTGACGGACTATACCGGCCGCGACAGCGCCACCAACACGCGCATCACGACCCAGGTCACCGCGTTATCTGCCGCAGACACGGCGCTTGGTGAGCGGATTGACACCGTCACCACCGATTTCAAGTCGGCGGATGCGGCGACCAGCACCCGGATTACCAATGCGGTCACTGCCCTTTCCGACGCCGACACGGCAATCGGCAAGCGCGTCGACTCCATCGTGACCGACGTCGCCACCAAAGACACCGCCACCCGCGCCGAGATCAGCCGGGTCGAACTCGCCTCGTCGACCGGCGACACCGCGCTCGGGCAGCGGATCGACACGATCGCCACCGATTACAAGGCAGCTGACACAGCCACCAGCACGCGGATCACCACCGCGGTTGCGGCGCTCAGCGATGCCGACACCGCGATCGGGCAGCGGATCGACACGGTCACCGCCGACTATGTCAGCCGGGACAGCACGACAAACGCTCGCGTTGATCAAACGGTGAGTGCAATGAGCGAGGGTGATCGTGCGCTCGGTATCCGGGTCGACAGTGTAGCGGCCAGCCTGGTGACCAATGACAGCGCAGTCCGCGCCGAGATCGGCCGAGTCGAGCGTACATTGGTTGATCGAGACACGGCGCTAGGTCAGCGCAGTGACACGATCACGGTATCGCTCAACGATGCCCGCAGCCGGCTGTCGACGGTCGAAACGGCAGTAACAGACGGCCGTTTCGCGGCTGCTCAGCGCGTGTCGAACCTCGAAGCGCAAGTCGGTCCCGACTTGTCAGCGAAGATCGAGGAGCGGGTAACGGCGGTCGTCGATTCAAAGATCGGCGTCGTGACGCAGAGCGTGACGGACCTGCGCAGCGCCTACAATGGCACCGTGGCCACGCTACAGCAGCAGGCCGGTACCATCGCCGGAATCGATGGCCGGACCAGCGTATTCTGGCAGGTCACGGGTACAACACCGGATGGTAGCACCAAGATCAGTTTGTCGAAGGCGGACGGTTCGCCGGGCGTCTTCTACATCGGTGCCGACCTGTTCGTCGACGGCAACGCAATCTTTAACGGCACCGTGACAATTCGTGCGCTGGACCGGTCGACCATGACGGCCACGACAGCCAGCTCGGTGGCTGGAAGCTATGGCGGCGTCGGAACGGGCGCGCTGACCTATATCCCGAACCTCGGCGCCGACATGTTCATTCGTTCGGGTGGTTCGCTTTACTTCACGTTTACCGGAAACATTGCGGGGCAGACTGACGCCTCCGGCTCGACCTATCCCTCAATCGAACTGTTGAACGCGGCCGACAACAGCGTCCTCACCAGCGTCCGGCTCCCCTCGGCGGGCTTCGGCAGCAGCGGCCGCCTCGACAATTATACGATCCGGATCCTGAACGTCTGGGGCGAGCTCACGGTGCGCTGGCGCGTCGCCACCCGCGCCGCAGAGCGCACTTGGTCGATCGTGCAGAACCCGGCCCTTTCTGTCTACTGGACTGCCCTATGAAGAGTTTCGCGCTTTACGAAATCGCCAGCGGAATCGTCACCGGGACAATCTCCGCCGATATCGTGCCGACGCCAGCCGATGGCTACGCCTATACCGAATATGACCCGACGACCGATCCGCGCGGCTTCCGCGTCGCGTCTGGCAAGATCGTGAAAGATAGCTTCGTCGTGCCAGTGGAGACAATCGACCAGCTGCAGACGCGCCTGCTTGCCGCGGTGGATGTCGAACGGGAGCGGCTGCAGATGACTGTCCTGACCAACGGCGGGGCGAAAAAATACGTCTATAATCGCAAGGCGATGGAGGCGATCGACGGACGCACAATCACGGCATCGCTGCTGAATGGACTGGGGCTAAGCGACAAGAAGAAGCGCTTCCCGTTCGCGACAACGGAGTCTTTCCTGACCGGCGAAACACTTTCGGCTGTGCTCGTGCGCTTCGACGCCGGCATGAACGCCGCCGCGTCAGAGAATGCCCGGATCGAGGCCGTCGCGCAGAAAGCCAAGCGAGACATTCGGGCGGCAGCGACGATCGCCGCCAAGCGCGTCGCATATGCTGGCATCAACTGGAATTGGTCGGCCTGACCGGGCCGTCGCGATCGAGGACTTCGACATGAGCAACGTGAGCTTCGCGGCCCCAACAGCCGCGGGAAGGAATGACGCATGAACGCGACAGCCACGAGCAACTATATCGGCGAGGCAATGCGGTCGACGGCCGCGCTCGCGCCGCCCTCCCTTGCTGACAATCCAGGGCTGCTCGCCTGGAACCTGTTCGTCATGACCGCGGCTATGTGCCTCGGGCTCATGATGGCCGGGAAACAGGCGCGACGCATCTGGGCTGCGCGTGCGTTCGACCACCCGACCGATCCCGTCTCGATCTATCGGATCGTCATCTTCCTCGCCGGCTGCGCGGTCGCCAGTCGGGGTGGCGCCGAGGCGATCAGCCTTTGGTCGTGGAGCTCGGGCGACGCCCACACAATCGAGCGAGTCGCAGAACTCAAGCGATGGCTCGATCCCGTCTCGGTCGGCTGCGGCTTCCTGTGGATGGCGCTGCATATCCTCGCCGAGCCAATGATCGAGCACCAGCTGCGCAAGGCCCCCCTGCCCGTCGACATGTGGTCGCGGTGGCCGCAGCTGCGCCGGCCGATCGCCATCCTTGTCGTGAGCCTTCTGATGGCAACCGCTGCCGTCGGGCTGCGGTAATGCGCGAGGGGGCTATCGCTGCGGTACCGGGCGTATCGGTACCGGTTATCTGGTCATTCCTTGGCTACAGCTTTCCAGCTGGGTCGATGATCGTCGGGCTTCTCGCCTGCCTCATGATCCGCCTGTTCATCACGCTCGACACGCCGGGGCCGAAGCGCTGGCTGCTTGATATGATCGTCACTGGCATCGCGATGCTGGTCACCGCAGTCTGGATCGCCGAGCACCAGGTCGACCTGTTCGCCGCGCTCGGCACGGGCGGCGCGCTCGGCGCGATCGGCACCGGCATCATCACCTTCTTCAAACGCCGCGGGCAGAACGCAATCGATGCCCTCGATGCCGCCCTGCCCGGCAAGCCCAAGGTGCCGGCCGAAATGACCGCGGCCCTGCGAGAACTCGACAAGTAGGAATAGCGGCCCGCCCAAACCGGGAGGGGGCGGGCGGGCCGACCAGGGCACGGTGGGTGTGGACCCTGGCGCGTCGATAACAATCGGCTTCCCCAATAGCTTCACATCAAGGGAAATAATCATGACGACGGCATCAACGCCGGCGTGGCTTCTGGCTGCGCGGGCGAAGCTTGGCACGCGTGAAATCGTCGGGCCGACGCACAACAACAAGCTGATCGCGTTCCTGAACACGGCCAGCAAGTGGAATGGCGTCATCTGGAAGGACGACGAGATGCCGTGGTGCGGCGGCTTCGTTGCGGCCTGCCTCGTCGCCGCTGGTGTCGAACCCGTCAAGATCGCGGCGCGCGCGAAGAGCTGGGCGGCCTGGGGTAGCCGGCTGCGGCCTGAGCGCCTCGCCCCCGGCGCGGTCCTCGTCTTCGATCGTGCAGGCGGCGGGCATGTCGGCTTCTATGTCGGCGAAGACGAATCCGCATATCATGTGCTTGGCGGAAACCAGGGCAACGCGGTTACGGTTACCCGCATTGCAAAATCGCGCCTGACCGCCTCGCGGTGGCCCGCTGGCGTGCCCGTCATCGGTGGCGCCGTGAAAATGAAGACGATCGCGGGCGTGCCCTTTTTGTCGAACGAAGCATGACCTGGGCGGCGGGCTTCGCCCTGCTGCGGCGCTTGTGGTGGTCGGTGCCTATGGCTGGCCTGCTCATCGGCCTGCTGCTGACGCGAGCACGTGCCGATGACCTTGAGAAAACGCTGAAGGCTGAGCGAACGGCGTGGAGCGCGGAGATCGCGAAGGCCGAGCAGCTGCGCACCGCGGCGGAAGCGCGGTTCGCCGTCCAGCAAACCGCTGCGCTCACGACCTTCGCCGACCGCCTCGCGAACCGTGAACCCATCATCCTTCGATCCACTGACACCGTGAGGACCTATGCGCAAACTGCTGCTGGCCGTGCTGCCTGCCTTCCTGCTGACCGCGTGCTTGGGATCGACGCGCTCGACGCTGAGCTATTCGCCGGCGATCCCGCCAGTGCCAGCCGAGGCCAAGAAGCCCTGCACGGCGACGCCGATGCGGCGGCAGCCGGACGGTAGCGCCAACAGCGCGGACACCGAGTGGTCGTTGCGCGACGCGCGCGCCGACCTCGCGCTCTGCGACGTGCGCCGCGGCCTCGCTGTCGACGCCTGGCCCCGCTGACGCGTCGCCTCCCTGATGAATGCCCAACCCGCTTTCCTGAATAGGAGTGTCCACGCATGGCCGTGCTGACGAATATTCCAAACAACACGTCTGCGCGCGACTGGCGTGACACCGTGAATGCGCTGATCAAGCGTATCGCGGCGCTTGAGGCGGCTGGCGTCCCGGTGGAGACCCCTGCCCCTGTCTTCACGACGCAGCCCAGCATCAGTCCGACCAGCGGCACCGCGGGCTCGACGGTGTACGCCGCGACGCCTGGCACCGTCAGCAACGGCTCGGTCGTATCTCGTGCATGGCTGTTGAATGGTGTCGCCATCAGCAACGGCGTGACAGCTGTGCCGGCGTCCTCCGGCACGCTTACCTATCAGGAAACGGCGTCCGGCCCGGGCGGCACGACGACGTCGACGGTTCAGGTGGCAGCAGTGACTGCGGCCGCCACCACCCCGACGCCAGCACCGGCGTTCACATCGCAGCCGAGCATCAGCCCGGCTAGCGGCACCGCGGGCACCACGACATTCACCGCGACCGCGGGCAACGTCAGCAATGGCTCGGTCACGTCGCGATCGTGGGCGATCAACGGGACGGTGATCAGCACCGGCCTGACCGCGTCTCCGGCATCGTCCGGCACCCTGACCTACCAGGAGACAGCGACCGGACCAGGCGGCACCGCGCAATCGACGGTGCAGCAGGTAACCGTTGCAACCGCAACTGCGCCCGCCCCGGCCTTCACTACGCAGCCGACGGTCAGCCCTTCGGCCGGCACCGCGGGAACGACGACCTACACCGCAACGCCAGGCGCCGTGTCCAACGGCACGATCACCTCGCGGGCCTGGTCGCTCAATGGCTCCGTTATCAGCACAGGGCTGACCGCCGCGCCTGCTTCCGCGGGCACGCTGACGTATCAGGAGTTCGCGACGGGCTCCGGCGGCAGCGCGTCGTCGTCGATTCAAACCCGCACGGTGTCTGCCGCGACTACTGCATTCGCAGGCTACGACGTCATTCCGGTCGGTGGCCAATCCAATCCCCTTGGACGTTATGGTCCGATCGACTCCGTTCTCGATGCGACCGACGATCGCATCATGCAGTACGGTTTTGATAGCCAAACGGTATCGCTGGCATCCGACCCGCTGGATCATCAAGACGAAACAGCAAACACGATCGGCTTCGGCATGTCTCTCGCCAAAGCCTATATTGCTGATGGCAAGCTGGCAGCAGGCCGCAAGATTCTCCTTGTCCCCGTTGCCAAAGGCAACACGGCGTTTAGCACCGGTTTCTGGCGTGCTGGCGGCGCTGGCGACGTTGCCGCCATTGCGCGGATCAATGCGGCAATGGCACAGGGTTCGGGCACCAATGCTCTGGCCTTCTTCGCGTGGCATCAGGGCGAAGGCGATCGAGCATCGACGCAATCAGTTTATGCGGCTGACCTTGACGCGCTCATCTCTCGCTGGCGTTCGGATATCACCGGCGCGACAAATAAACCGTTTCTCGTTGGTGGCTTGCTCGTCGGGGGATCACAGACCACCGCGGGAATTTCCGCAGCGATTGCGGACACGCCAAATCGCGTTGCTTACTCCGCATTCGTTGACAGCACGGGGCTGACGAGCGGCGGCGATAACCTGCACTTCGATGCGCCGAGCCAGCGCACGTTGGGCGGGCGGTATTACAGTGCGCTGGCGGCGGCGAAGGCCAACAACCTCGCGCCGACTGCCCCCGCGCAGGTCACCGGGCTGTCTGCTACGCCGTCGAGCGGTCAGGTGGCGCTTGCCTGGATCGCACCAAGCAGCAATCGTTCGGCCATTACGGACTACATCGTCCAGTACAAGGCATCGACGTCGGGCACTTGGCTCACCTTCGCGGATGGTACGTCGACGGCTTTGACCGCAACCGTCACCGGCCTGTCGAACGGTACGGCGTATGACTTCCGAGTCAGCGCGGTGAACGCGATCGGGACCGGTACGCCGAGCGCCACACTTTCTGCTACGCCGGCAGCCGCACCAGCCGGTGGGCTCAATGCGACGTTCACCGGTGCCGACAACACGCCAGCCGCTTCCTACACGACCGACAGTGGCCATACGATTACGCAGACGACGGGTGTCTCGCAGATCCGCAATAACGCGCTTGCCGGTACGACCGTGCCGAGTGAGGGGACGTTCAGCTATGTGCCTCCGACGATCAACCAGACGATCAAGTGGCGGACGATCGTCAACACCAAGGCGGGCAACTGCTACATCCGGTATCGTGTCGTCGACGGCTCAAATTATTACTACGCCGGCTGCGGATCGAACGGCGCATTCCACACGCTCGCCAGCTTCGTGGCGGGAACCGCGAGCAACTTTGCGGGCGCCACCACGGCCACCCCAGCGTTCGCTGCAGGCGACACTCTTGATTATGAATTGACGATCACCGGTGCGGCCGGATCGGAAGTTCACACCCTAAAGGTTAGCGTCAACGGCGCCACGGCTGTTCAGGTGTTCAGCGGATCACCTCCGGCCGCGACGCAATCCACGCTCGCCGCTCCGGGGCTCATTGGCTTCCGCCAGTCGAGCGCCGCGTCTTCGGCAACGGCCGGGCTGCAGCTCGACAATATCACGGCAACGACGACCTAAGTCGGGCAATCACAAGCCTGGCTGGCACCACAAGCAAAAGGAGCTTCCCTCAACTGCGATCTCTTCCTTGCAGAGTTCGCAGTCGCCGGGCGGCTGCTGTTCAATTCGGCGCGGGGGTGCCTTTGCTCGCGCTGACGGCGCGAACAGAAAATCTAGCCAACCCAGCGTCTGTTCCATATTCGCACTCACAAGAAAGGTCTCGATCATGGGTCTATACTCGTCACTGAAAGCTATAGGAATAGCCGCGCTGGCGCTTGTCATCGTTCCGGCCCCTGAAGCGCACGCTGCCCCGAGGCAGCCGCTGTTCGGCGCGAATCTATCGGGCGCCGAGGCCAAGGGCGGAGATGCAATTCGCCCGTCGCTTGAGGACTGGAAGGGATACGTCGACCGGCACGGCTTCAAGCTGATTCGGTACCCGTTTAAGGATGATCGAATGACAGCGGCGCGCATCGCAGAGCTGCAGGTCAACGTCGCCTATGCCCGGAGCAAGGGCGTTCGAGTGATCCTCGATAACCACACCTACCGTTGGGATGCCCCGCCAAAGGCGATCGCGTTCTGGACCAGCTTCGCTCGCAAATTTCCCGATGACGGGTCAGTGCTACTCGACCTGGTCAACGAACCCCGCGGCTTCAATGACCCGGTGCTGACAAACGATTGGTATCAGTGGCTACGCGACAGCAACCTGATCATCGCCGGCCTCCGCGCGAATGGCATCCGCCACCCGATCCTTCTCGAATATCCTCAGTGGTCGGCGACGTTTCGGTTTAAGAAGAAGGAGGGGCCTAAAAAGGCATGCGAGAGCGCCGGCTGCGCGATCGATCGCGGGGGCGGTTTGAAGGACCCGCTGGGGCTCACGTTCATCAATGGGCACCGCTATTTTGACAAGGGTTCGTCAGGCACGAGCAAAGACTGCACTACTAAGGTCAGCGGGTTTGCCACGTTCGCCGATCACCTGCGCGAGCGCGGGCTCAAGGGCTACATTACAGAAAGCGCATTAGGCTCCCACTACGGTGTGAAGGCCTCATGCGCGGCAGTTGCTGCCGAGGCCATCACCGCGTTGCGGGCGAACAGCGACGTTCTGCTAGGCATCACCTGGTGGGGTGGCGGCCGCATCTGGCCCGAGAGCTATCTCTTCAAGATAGACCCGCCCAAGGCCGCACGCTTCACGGCGCCGACCTCGGACTACGTGGCGCGGCTAACAGGGCGAAAATAGCTCAGCCGCGATCAGGCTTATAGCGATCCGGATCTCGGCGCCGTCAGGCGTAAAG
>Ga0308164_10002947_pt1 | contig 16074 bp, 13 predicted proteins | sample PhyTR2_FD_201031 | JGI IMG/M metagenome (GOLD analysis project Ga0308164, IMG submission 201031) | Phyllosphere microbial communities from UC Gill Tract Community Farm, Albany, California, United States - DLSLT.R2 | ecosystem: Host-associated > Plants > Phyllosphere > Unclassified | place: USA... | reverse complement strand
CGACGAAACCGCGCGCGAACGCCACGGCAAGGAGCGCGAGCAGGCATTCAGCCGCGAACATGCCGATCGCTGCGACGCCGAAAGCGCTTCGGCACTCAAGGACGAGTTCCTGGCCGTGATGTCGCATGAGCTGCGCCATCCGCTCAACATGATCCACATTAATGTCGAGCTGCTCTCCCGCATGCCCGAGCTGCGCCAGTCCGGCACCTTCATGCGCGCCGCCGGCATCATCCGCAGCGCGGTGATGAGCCAGGCCAAGATCATCGACGACCTGATGGACATCTCGCGCGTGCGCACCGGCAAGCTGTCGCTGACGATGGCGCCGGTGGTGCTGGACGCGGTGGTGCAGGCCATCGTCGACGTGGCGCGCAGCGATCCCGGCGCCAACGATCTCGCCATCGAACTGCACGGCAGCGCCGGCGGCGCGGCGGTGCTGGCCGACGTGGTGCGGGTCGAGCAGGTGGTGATGAATTTGCTGAGCAACGCGATCAAGTTCACGCCCAAGGGTGGGCGCATCGAGGTCGACATCGCGCGCGAGGACGGTTTCGTGCGCGTGGACGTGAACGACAGCGGCCAGGGCATCGCCGCCACCTTCCTGCCGCACGTGTTCGACATGTACGGCCAGAGCATGTCGGTGACCACGCGCTCGAAGGGCGGCCTGGGCATCGGCCTGGCGCTGGTGCGCGAGATCATGGCGCTGCACGGCGGGCGCGTGGAAGCGGCCTCGGAAGGCATCGGCAAGGGCGCCCGCTTCACGCTGTGGCTGCCGCTGCTGGACAGCAAGGCGGCGCCGCTGCCGGGCGACGCCGGCGGCGACGACGACGGCATGGCCGGCCTGCGCGTGATGCTGGTGGACGACATGGAAGACATGCTGCACGTGTTCCAGTCACTGCTGGAAATGAACGGCGCCACCGTGTTCGTCGCCACCAGCGCGCGCCAGGGCCTGGACATCCTGGAACGGGAAGAGGTGGACCTGCTGATCTCGGACATTTCGATGCCCGAGATCGACGGCTACGAATTCCTGCGCCGGGTGCACGCGATGCCGAAGTACGCGACGCTGCCGGCGGTGGCGATCACCGGCATGCGGCGCGACGCCGACATCGCCGAAGCCCGGGCTGCCGGGTTTTCGGCGCACCTGGGCAAGCCGGTGTCGGTGGAGCGGCTCAATGCGGTGGTGCGGGAACTGCTGCCGCGAAGGTCCCGCGGCGGGTGAATTTTACGGAGGCTCGCTGCGCACAAACCTCGTTGAGGCCCGCGACATATATACGTCGCCCCTGCGAAGGCAGGGGCCCAAGTTCGAAGCGCAGTCGCTACGCGTGCCAACTTGGGCCCCTGCCTTCGCAGGGGCGACGGTCTTGGGGGCAACGCCTTGGTTTGCAGCGATCGTCGTGCCGGCCCTAGCGCGCTACCCCTAGCGAGCTACCCCTAGCGCGCCACCTTCAGCATCGCCGGATACCCCGCATTCTCGGTCGCCTTCTTCAGATCCGCCACCGTCGCCTGCGCATCGTCATACACGATCACCGCCTCGCGCTTCTCGTAGCTGACCTTCACCTTGGCCACGCCCGGCACCTTGCTGAGCGCGGCCTTGATCGTGATCGGGCAGGTCGCGCAATCCATGGTCGGCACGTTCAGCGCCACGGTCTGCTGCTTGGCGAGGGCGCACAAGGGCACCGCCAGCAGGGCGCCGATGGCAAGCGTGGACAGTGTTTTCATCGTCATCGTCATCTTCATCGTCGATCCGGTATCAATAGAACAGCGGCGCCATCAGCGGAAAGCTGAGCAGCAGCGCAATGAACAGCGCGCACGCCACGAACACGCGGCGCATCGCCGGGCGGGTGGTGGCGCAGCTGCCGTCGTCAATATCACAGGCGCGGGCCGGCTTGAACAGCAGCCAGCCCGACCAGCCCAGCGCGGCCACGGTCACCGCGATCGCGTAGGGCGTGAGCGGCTTCATCGCCACCAGCGTCGACATCCACGCGCCCCCGATCCCCACCAGCACCAGCACCAGCGGCAGCACGCAGCAGGTGGACGCCAGCAGCGAGGCCAGCAGCGCGACGGCAACCAGGCGCCCGGCCTTGCGTTCGGTGCCGGCGAGCGCGCCGGCGGCGGTCAGGGAAGAGGGCGTGGCCATCGCGCGTGCCGCTTAGATCGAACGCGAGGTGATCACGTACTTGAACGCGTCCGGGTTGAGCGAGTCGACCGCCTCGCCGCGCACTTCCGCCTGCGGGTACATCAGGAAGCCGACCTTGCCGATCACCTTCGAATCCTGCAGCTGCACGTCGTGGCCGAAGTTGTAGCCCATCCAGTTGCCTTCCCAGCCGCCGAACAGCGCCTTGCGCACCGGCGCCACGATCGGGTGGTCCGGGTCCTTGATCCAGTCGGCGGTTTCCTGGCGCATCACCTTGGTGACGTCGGCCGGGTCCATCGCGACCCAGCCGTGGCGCTTCAGGTAGACCTCGGCGCGGCAGTGCTGGGCGCCCTGCAGCCCGGCCGGCTTGCCGCCCAGTTCGCGGTAGTTGAAGGCGCTCGGGGCGATGCGGATGCCGTAGACGTCGCGCGCCGGCACGCCGACCGCGCGGCACAGGCCGACGAACAGGCCGTTCAGGTCGGCGCACTTGCCGCTCAGGTTCGCCGTTTCCAGCATGGTCTTGATGTCGCCGATGCCGCAGCCCTTCACCTTCGGCTCGCGGAAGGTGTTCAGCAGGATCCAGTCGTAGATGCGCTGGACCTTGTCTTCGTCGGTGCGGGCGCCCGCCACGATCTGGTTGGCGGTCTTGAGCACGATGCCGTCCAGCGGCATCAGGTCGGTCGGACGCAGCCACAGGCGCAGGTCCTCGGGCGATTCGCCGCCGGGGACCGATTTCTTCCAGTTCTCGCCGCGGTCGCGGGTCTGCACGCGCGACACCAGTTCCAGCACCGGCGGCGCCGAGCCGTCGAACTGGGCCACCAGGTAGCGCGCGCCGTAGCGGGCGTCGCCGCCCACCTTCATCGACTTGGCGTTGCCCGACCAGTTGTTCGACAGCGTGCGCTGCCAGTCGGTATCGATGGTCGGCAGCGGCACCCACACCGTGGACGGGCCATCGGCGCGCTGCAGGCTGACACGGGTCACCACCTCGTAGCCCTTCCACTCGCCGGGGCGCGGGTCGAATTGGCGCGCCTCGCCGGCACCGGCGGCGGTCTGCGCCAGCAGGGTGCGCGGCAGGGCGCTTGCCAGCAGGAGGCCGCCGGCGGCTTTCAGGACGGTGCGGCGGAGGTGGTTCGCTTTGGTGTCGTGCATGTTGTCGTTTTCCTTGTTGTGGGTGCAGCGGTTGCGGTTCTTATTCGGCCAGCAGGGCGTCGATGCTGCGCTGCAGGCGGGTATCGCCGGCGCCGATCTCGCCGACGCTGCGCCAGCGCGCCCGGCCCTGGCGGTCGACCACGATCGTGGTCGGCATCACGCCCGCGGTCCACAGTTTGAACATGGCGCCGGAGCGGTCGCGCAGCAGCGGGTAGGCGATCTGCCGATCGGCGCTGAATCCATGGATGGCGTCGAGCGATTCCTTGTAGTTCACGCCGATGACGGCCACCTTGCCGTCGTAGCCGGGACGCCGGGCCAGCGCCCCCAGCACCGGCAGCTCGGCCACGCAGGGGCCGCACCAGCTGGCCCAGAAATTCACCACCACCACCTTGCCGCGCAGCCCGGCCAGGTCCCAGGGCCGGCCTTCCAGGTCCGTCAGGCTCAGCGCCGGCGTCGCCTGCCCGGCCGGCCACGGCTTGAAGACCGCGTCCGCGGCCGCGACGGCGCCCGGTGCCAGCGCAAGCATCGTCGCAAGGGCGGAAAGGCGGCACATCCTGTCGTGCATGGGCTGGCGTCTCGCAGTCGGAATCGACCGCCATGATACCAGAGCGTGCCGTCGCGTGCCTGCCCCCGGCGGGGCTTTGCCGATCCGACAACCGTGCAACACGGCGGGTGCGCCTTGCAGTAAGCTCGGCCGCTGAGAAGAACACCATCAAGGAGACCGTCATGCGATTTCCCGCCCGCCGGCTGGCGGCGCTGGCCTGCGCCGCGCCGCTGCTCGCCGTGTCCGCGCCCGCCACCTACCGGAACCCCTTGCCGGTGCGCCTGGCGGGCGGTGAACCGGCCCAGAACTGCGCCGACCCGGCCGTGCTGCGCGACCCGCGCGCGCGCACGCCGACCTGGTATCTGTACTGCACCAGCGACCCGGTCAGCAAGCGCGAGCGCTCGGGCAGCGCGCGCGACGGCGGGTGGAAGTTCCGCATGATGCCGATCTATCGCTCGACCGACCTGGTGCACTGGGACTTCGTGGCCGACGCCTTCAGCGACCGCCCGGCCGGGCTGGCCGCGCCGACCTCCGGCCTGTGGGCGCCGGAACCGGTCTACATGAACGGCCGCTACTACCTGTATTTCACGGTGACCGACGTGGTCGACGCCGACAGCCCGGAATCCGGCTGCGGCAGCGACAGCGCAATCGCCGTGGCCACCTCGGCCAATCCGGCCGGTCCCTGGCACGCCAGCCGTGCGCCGGTGGTGGCGCCGCGGCGCGCCGGGCCGGGCTGCGCCTTCCACTGGATCTACGATCCCAAAGTGGTGGTCGACGGCGAGCGCAAATACCTGTACTACGGCAGCTACGGCGGCGGCATCTGGGTGCAGCGCCTCGACGACGACGGCATGGCGGCCCACGGCGATGCGGTCCGGGTCGGCGCCGACGGCCGCTACGAGGGCAGCGAAGTGGTGAAGCACGAGGGCTGGTGGTACCTGTTCGCGTCCGCCACCAACTGCTGCAACGGGCCGCTGACCGGCTACGGCGTGTTCGCCGGGCGCGCGCGCACGCCCGAGGGGCCCTTCCTGGACCGCCTCGGCAACGACATGGCCAAGGGCCGCGCCGGCGGCACCCCGTTGCTGCTCCAGAACGGCAACCGCTGGGTCGGCCCCGGCCACAACACCGTGTTCACCGACGCCGCCGGCCAGTGGTGGACGATCTACCATGCGGTCGACCTGAACGAACCGTATTTCAGTGCGAAGGACAAGCTGACCCGGCGCCTGGCCATGCTGGACCGCATCGACTGGGTCGACGGCTGGCCGGTGGCCGGCGCCGGGCAGGCGCCGAGCGATACCTTGATGCTTGCGCCGTCGGTCACGGCGGGCCGCGCATCCGCGGCACCCGCGCCGCCGCCGGCACCCGCACCCGCGCAGGCCACGCTGCTGTGGCGCGACGAGCTGCGCACGCCCGACCTGGACGAACGCTGGCAGTGGCTGCGCCCGCGCGCGGCGACGGTGGACGCCGGCGGCCTGCGCCTGGCGGTCGAGCCGGGCGAGCTGTACGTGGACCGCAACGACGCCGGCGTGCTGCAGGCCGGCCTGCCGCGCGCCGGCGACTACCGCATCGAGGTCGAGCTGCAGCTGGACGCGGCCGACGGCCCGCGGGCGGACGCCCAGGCCGGCCTGGTCGTAATGCGCGACGACGACAACTACGTCAAGCTGGTCGAGCTGGCGCGCGGCGGCCTGCGCCAGGTGGAGTTCGGCAAGGAGATGGGACCGGTGCCGGCCGACTATCCGCGCTACGGCAACACCCTGGCCGGCACCCCCGGCAAACGCACCTGGCTGCGCCTGGACGTGCGGCGCGCGGTCAACGCGGGCCAGGGGGAAGAGCGTTATACCGCCTATTCGAGCCAGGACGGCCGCACCTGGGTCGGCGGCGCGGTGTGGACCCACCGCCTCGGCAAGCCCCGGCTCGGCCTGGTGGCGATGGGCAGCGGCGGCAGCGCGCTGTTTGCGCGCGTGTCGCTGTACCGGCTGTCGCCCCAGACATACGAACCGGCGGGCACGGGACGAAAGGGCTTGCCAGCGCCGGAGACGGATCGGTAAAGTGGTTTTATCGGGACTGCATACGTGATGTGAAGGAGCAGCAACGTGGAATACCCCCGCCCGCAATTGCGGCGCGCCGCCTGGCGTAGCCTGGACGGCCCCTGGCAGGCCATGCTGGACGACGGCGCCGAGCACGCCGATCCGCTCGACGTCGCCTTCGACCGCAGCATCACCGTGCCGTACCCGCCCGAGGCGCGCGCCAGCGGCGTGCACGACCGCGGCTTCCGGCGCCGCGTCTGGTACCGGCGCCACGTGCTGCTCGACCCCGCGGTCACGCCGGGGCCGGACGAGCGCCTGATGCTGCACTTCGGCGCCGTCAACTACCGCGCCCGGGTCTGGGTCAACGGCCGCTTCGCCTTCGAGCACCGCGGCGGCCACAGCCCGTTCTCGGTGGACGTCACGCGCCACCTGGACGGCTCCGGACTGGAGGTGGTGGTCCAGGCCGACGACGACCCGACCGACATGCACAAGGCGCGCGGCAAGATGGACTGGGAGCCGGAGCCGCACAAGATCTGGTACCCGCGCACCAGCGGCATCTGGCGCACGGTGTGGATCGAGAAGGTGGCGCGCGCCCACGTGACCCAGCTGCGCTGGAACGCCGACGTCGCCGCCTGGCAGATCCGGCTCGACGCCGACATCGCCCACGTGCCCGAGGGCGGCGCCGCCAACGTCCGCCTCAAGCTGGGCGACAAGCTGCTGGTGGACGACCGCTGCCTGCTCACCGGGCCGCGCCTGTCACGCATCTTCCAGCTGCCCGATCCCGGCATCGACGACGCGCGGGCCCTGTGGATGTGGAGCCCGGAAAGCCCGCAGCTGATCGAGGCCGAGATCGAGATCCGCACGGCGGACGGCAGCCTGCTGGACGCGGTGCAGAGCTACACCGCGCTGCGCACGGTCGGGGTCGAGGGCGACCGCTTCGTGCTGAACAGCCGCCCGTATTACCTGCGCATGGTGCTCGACCAGGGCTACTGGCCGGACAGTCTGATGGTGGCGTCCAGCGCCCAGCTGCGCCACGACGTCCTGCTCATCAAGCGCCTCGGCTTCAACGGCGTGCGCAAGCACCAGAAGTCCGAGGACCCGCGCTGGCTGTACTGGTGCGACGTGCTCGGCCTGTGCGTGTGGGCCGAGATGCCCTCGGCCTACGGCTTTTCCAGCGCCACCGTGCACAGCGTGATGGAAGAGTGGAAGGAACTGGTCGAGCGCGACATCTCGCATCCCTGCGTGGTGGCCTGGGTGCCGACCAACGAATCCTGGGGCGTGCCGGAACTGATGAACGACCGCCGCCAGGTCGACTTCGTGCGCGCGCTCTACCACATGACGCGCGCGCTCGACGGCAGCCGGCCGGTGGTCGGCAACGACGGCTGGGAGATGCCCTGCGGCGACTTCGTCTGCGTGCACGACTACGAGCAGGACCCGACGGTGCTGGTCGAGCGCTACGGCAACCGCGAACGCGTCGCCTACACGCTGGAACACGTGCAGCCGGACCGGCGCCGCATCGTCATCGACGGCTTCACGGGCCTGGGCAAGCCCTTGTTCCTGTCGGAGTTCGGCGGCATCGCCCTGGCCGCGGCAAGCGGGGAAGCCGGCTGGGGCTACTCGACCGCGAAGGACGGCAAGGAGCTGCTGGCGCGCTACGAGGAGCTCATGACGGCGCTGCACCGCTGCCGCCCGCTGTCGGGCTTCTGCTACACCCAGTTGACGGACACCTTCCTCGAAAAGAACGGCCTGCTGACCGAAGACCGGGTGCCGAAGGCGCCGATCGAGGCGCTGGCCGCGGCCACGCGCGGACCGGATGCGTTGCGCTACAACTGGCACCTCGATCCGCTCGGCCACGACGAGCGCTGGCGCACCCGGCGCGGCCCCGATTTCCCGGTCGAGTGGACGCGCGTCGGAGAAACCGCGGAAGTGTTAGCCTATCCCGGTGAGCGTCAACCGCCGCAGGGTCCGGGACCGGCCAATCCGCCGGGATTCGAACGCCGCGGACGGGGCGCACCGGGTCCGCGCGCACGCAAGAAGGTGGCATGACATCCAGCCGCTGAACCGGCGCCGCGCGGACACCATATAAAAAGATAGGAGACGATGTGGCGCGACCTGGATCCGGGCTCGCCGCCGCCGCGCTGCTTGGCCTGCTCGGGACCGGGTTGTCGACCCCGGCCCGGGCCCAGATGGAAGTCAGGATGTGGACGCTGCTCAGCGGCGGCGACGGCGCCCGCATGCAGGCGCTGGTCCGCGACTTCAATGCCAGCCAGCGCGACGTGCGGGTGGTGAGCACCACGCTCAAATGGGGCGAACCGTTCTACACCAAATTGATCACCGCGTCGGTGGTGGGCGCCGGGCCGGACCTCGCCACCGTGCACTTGTCGCGCCTGGTGAACCTGGCCGGCGGCGGCGTGCTGCGCCCGATCTCGAACGCCGAACTGACGGCGGCCGGCCTGCAGGGCGGCGATTACCTGGCGCGCCAGTGGCAGAAGTCGCAGTACCGCGGCGCCGCCTATGCGGTCCCGATCGACATGCACCCGCTCGTCCTGTATTACAACAAGACCCTGGCCGCCCGCGCCGGCCTGCTCGGCGCCGACGGCACGCTGGCGCCGATCGAGGGCATCGCCGCACTCACGGACGCCTTCCGCGCGGCCAACGAACGCACCGGCAAGCCCGGGCTGACGATGGAAAGCAGCCAGAGCTCGTATGCGATCTGGCGCCTGTGGACCTCGATGCTGGCGCAGCAGAACGTCGGCATCATCAAGGACGGCCGCTTCACCTACGGCGCGGCGGGCGAGGCCACCCTGGCCGGCATCGCCGCCTGGTTCCGGCGCGGCTATGCCCAGGTCGGCCTGGATTACCCGGCTTCCACCAGCCAGTTCTTGGGCGGCGGCGCCACCTTCATGCTGAACGGGGTGTGGGAAGTGCCGGAACTGGTGCGCGCCGCGAAGGCCGGCACGCTCGGCTTCGACTACGGCATCGTGCCGCTGCCGCGCATGTACGCCAACGCCAGTGCCTGGGCCGATTCGCACGGCTTCGCGCTGCCGGCCAACCCCGGCCACGAGCCGTCGCCGCAGAAGGTGGCCGCGGTGCTGCGCTTCGTCGCCTACGTCAGCCGCCACTCGATGGGCTGGGCCGAGGGCGGGCATATCCCGGCCTACCGGCCGGTGGCCGAGTCGCCCGAGGCGAAGGCCTTGCAGCCGAACGCGCAGTACGCCGCCGCCGCCGCCAACGTCATTTACGACCCGGACGGCTGGTACACCGGCGCGGCCGGTCCGCTGGAAGCGATCGCCTCGAAGTTCATGCCGGCCGCCCTGTACGGCTACATGACGCCGGCGCAGGCGATGCGCCGCTTCGAGTCCGAGTCCGCGCGGCTGGTGCGCAAACCGCCGCCGCGCTATTGAAAGGGCACGATGGAACGCACCGTACTTCCCCTGGCCGCCGCAGTGTCCGCAAAGCGCGAAGGCTTGCCGGCACTGGTCCTGCTCGGGCCCTTCCTGCTCGCCTTCCTGCTGTTCTTCCTGGTGCCGGCCTGCGAGACCTTCTGGCTCAGCCTGACCGACAGCAGCCTGACCCGCACCAATGCCTTCGTCGGCCTGGACAACTACGCGACGCTGCTGCGCGACGCTTCCTTCCGCGATGCGCTCGCCAACACCTTTTATTTCGCGCTGCTCACCGTGATCCCGCTGACCGCGCTCGGCCTCCTGATGGCGCTGCTGGTGAACCGCTTCGTGCGCGTCCAGGGCTGGCTGCAGGGCGTGTTTTTCCTGCCCTTCGTGCTGCCGATCTCGGTGATGACCCTGGTGGCCGACTGGATGCTGCAGCCGTCGTCGGGCATCGTCAACCACCTGCTGGGCAGCCAGCGGCCCTGGCTGGCCGATCCGGACTGGGCGCTGCCGGCAGTGGCCATCGGCACCGTGTGGTGGACGGTCGGCTTCAACATGCTGCTGTTCCTGGCCGGGCTGCGCAACATCCCGGCCGAGCAGTACGAGGCGGCGGCGCTGGACGGCGCGCGCGGCTGGTCGCTGTTCGCCCACATCACCTGGCCGTCGCTGCGCCCGGTCACCACCACCTGCCTGATCCTGCAGATGATCGCGTCGCTGAAAGTGTTCGGCCAGACCTACATCCTCACCAGCGGCGGGCCGTTCAACACCACCCGCGTGACCCTGCACTATATGTATGAAACCGCCTTCACCCAGAGCGACGCCGGCTACGCCGCGGCGATCGCCATGGCCTTCGTGGCCGTGGTGCTGATGCTCTCGCTGCTGCAGGCCTGGGTGGTGCGGTGGATGGCGCGGAGGGACGCATGAACGCCCGTTCCAGCCTGGCCTGGACCGTGCTCGGCGCGGCCAGCGCCATCGTGCTGGCCGCGCTGTGGGCGGCGCCCCTGCTGTGGGCGCTCAGCACGGCGCTGCGGCCGGAACTGGAAACCGTGTCAAGCGACTTCCACTGGTTGCCGCAAACCTGGACCCTGGACGCCTTCGCCAAGACCCTGGCCGCCGGCAACCTGCTGCGCTGGCTCTTGAACAGCGCGCTGGTGGCGCTGGGCGTGACGGTGGTGACGATGGCGATCAGTTTGATGGCGGCCTACGCCTTTTCGCAGCTGCGCTTCCGCGGCCGCTCGCTGGTGTTCGGGCTGGCGATGCTGGCCTTCCTGCTGCCCTTCGAGGCGCTGCTGGTGCCGCTGTTCCGCACGATGCACCAGCTCGGCCTGGTCAACAGCTATGCCGGCATCGTGCTGCCGCAGGTGGTGTCGCCGGTGGTGATCTATGTGTTCAAGGGCTTCTTCGACGCGATCCCGGCCGACTTCCGCGAAGCGGCGACGATGGACGGCGCCGGGCCGCTGCGCGTGCTGTGGAGCGTCTACCTGCCGCTGTCCGGCAACATCGTGTGGGCGATGGCGATCGTCACCTTCATCGCGGCCTGGAACAATTTTTTGTGGCCCTTCATCATCGTCACCTCGACCGACATGATGACGATCCCGCTCGGCCTGACGCAGACCTACGACGCCTTCGGGGTGCGCTACGCCCAGCTGATGGCGGCGGCGCTGCTGGGCGCCTTGCCGGTGGCGCTGGCCTACGTGCTGTTCCAGAAGAAGGTCACCCAGGGCTTCCTGGCGGCCAGCGGATTGAAAGGATAGGAGAATCATGGCATCGGTACGGCTGCGCGGCATACAGAAAAGCTACGGCGACAACCTCGTCATCAAGGGCGTCGACCTGGACGTGGAAGATGGCCAGTTCGTGGTCTTCGTCGGCCCCTCCGGCTGCGGCAAGTCGACGCTGCTGCGCATGATCGCCGGCCTGGAAGACATCAGCGCCGGCACCCTGGAACTGGGCGGCCGGCCCTGCAACGGCGTCGACCCGGCGCGGCGCGGCATCGCGATGGTGTTCCAGAGCTATGCGCTGTACCCGCACATGACGGTGGCCGACAACATGGGCTTCGCCCTCAAGCTGGCCAAGGTGGCGAAGGCGGAGATCGCCGAGCGCGTCGGCCGGGCCGCGGCGATCCTGCAGATCGACCATCTGCTCGACCGCAAGCCGAAGGCCTTGTCCGGCGGCCAGCGCCAGCGCGTGGCGATCGGGCGCGCCATCGTGAGGAAACCCGAGGTGTTCCTGTTCGACGAGCCGCTGTCGAACCTGGACGCCGCGCTGCGCGCCCAGACCCGGGTCGAGCTGGCGCAGCTGCACCGGGAGCTGGGCAGCACCATGATCTACGTGACCCACGACCAGGTGGAGGCGATGACCCTGGGGCAGAAGATCGTGGTCTTCAACGGCGGGCGCATCGAGCAGGCCGGTACCCCGCTCGACTTGTACGAGCGCCCGGCGAACCGCTTCGTGGCCGGCTTCCTGGGGTCGCCGCGCATGAATTTCATCCCGGCCGTGCTGGCGGGCGAGGAGGGCGCCACCGCCAGGCTGCGGCTGCCGGACGGCAGCCTGGCCGAGGTGGCGGCGGACGTGGCGCAGGCGCGCGTCGGCGCCGCGCTCACGCTGGGGATCCGGCCCGAGCACCTGCGCCTGCAGTTCGACCCGGCGGCCGCCGCCGGCCCGGGCGGCATCCCGGCGACGGTGGCGCTGGTCGAGTACCTGGGCGACGTCACCCTGGTGCACGTGCGCGTCGACGGCGTCGACGCGACGCTGGCCGCCAAGGTGCAGGCCGGCGGCGCGGCGCCGGCGTCCGGCAGCCGCGTGAGGCTCGGCTTCGATCCCGCCCGCGCTTACCTGTTCGACGAAGCCGGCCTGGCATTCATCTCGCGAACCTGAACGCGTAACGTGGGCACGGGGTGCCCACCCTACCCGGGTGGCCCTACCCGGGTGCCACTGTGGCGCGCGCGCATCAAACAGCCCCAAGCGGGCGACGTTCCCTCGCCGTTTCCTTTAGCGTCTGATGAAAACGATAATCAGGAGACCGATATGACCACCACCCAACCGGGCCTGCGGCTCAGGCCCGTCTGCGCCGCCATCCTGTTGCTCGCGGCCCGCGCCGCCGGCGCGCAGGAGCAGGAGACCACCCCCGAACCCACCCAGGCGACGCCCGTCCAGCAAGTGCAGGTGACCGGCCTGCGCAGCAGCATCCGCAGCGCCGAAGCGATCAAGCGCGACTCGATCCAGGTGGTCGACTCGATCAATGCCGAAGACATCGGCAAGTTCCCCGACCGCGCCGCCGGCGACGCCCTGCAGCGCATCGCCGGCGTGCAGGTGGGGCGCGACCGCGGCGAGACCAGCCAGGTCATCATCCGCGGCCTGCCGGACGTGTCGACCACGCTGGACGGCAACGAGATCTTCACCGGCACCGGACGCCGCCTGCAGTACCAGGACTTGCCGGTGCAGTCGATCGGCGGGCTGGACGTCTACAAGTCGGTGACGCCCAACCAGATCGAGGGCGGCATCGCCGGCAGCATCAACGTGCGCCTGCGCGCGCCCTTCGATGTGAAGGGCTTCAACGCCACCGGCTTCCTGGAAGCGCGGCGCCAGCAGGTGGGCGGCTCCAGCGCCACCGAGGACAAGACCAACCCGGGCGGCGGCTTCTCGGTCAGCAACCGCTGGAACACCGGCATGGGCGAGATGGGCGCGCTGCTCGACGTCGCCGTCAACCGCGAACACTGGGGCTATCCGGTGCAGTGGGTGGACCGGCCCGACCGGATCTTTTCGGTCAGCCCGGACGGCACCGCCACCCGCCTGAACGACGACCAGCCGATCGCGCCGCTGCGCCCCGGCGACCGCCTGGGCGAGCTGCCCAGCATCGGCGGCATCTACAACGCGGGCGACCGCGACCGCGGCAGCATCCACGGCGCCTTCCAGTGGAAGGTCAATCCGACGCTGGACCTGACCGCCCACTACCTCGGCACCGGCTACCGCCAGCGCAGCGAGGTCGATTACATCCTGGCCATCACCACCTGGACCCCGCGCCTGCAGAACGTGGTGCTGGCGCCGGTGGGCAGCTACTGCAACACGCCGCAGGGCGTGATCTGCCCGATCCAGGCGGCGTCCACCCCGGCGGCGCGCTTCGGCGGCATCTACGACTACGATCCCTACATCGCCACCTCGACCTGGGGCGCGAAGGAACACACGGTCCAGCATTTCGCCGACCTCAACCTGCAGTACCGCGACGGCCCGCTGAAGTTCAATACGACGGTGGCCCTGACCAAGTCGACCTACATCAACGACACCGTCATCGTCGACCAGCAGATTCCCGGCGCCAGCGCCAGCGTGTACACCCACGGCGCCGACGGCCACGGCGGCTACAACGCCATCGTCACCCCGACCAGCAGCAACGCACTGCGCGACCCGAGCCAGTTCGTGCTGCGCGGGATGGTGCAGAACTGGGGCGTGTCCAAGGGCGAGCAGGTCCAGTGGCGCAACGACGCTTCCTACCGCGTGGGCGACGGCTTCCTGAGCGGCATCGACGCCGGCCTGCGCCTGTCGCAGCGGCGCACCAGCTTCCACGGCGCCGAAGGCCACAGCGACTTCGGCGGCGCGGTGCGGCCCACGCCGGTGGGCGCCTTCGGCGCATCCTTCGAATCGCTGGTGCCGGGCCTGGACCGCCTGGGCGGACCGTGGCTCACGCCCTCGCGCGACTTCCTGATCGACGGCGCCGACACCGTGCGCTCCGTATACGGGGCCGCGCCGGGGCGCGTGGCGGACGATCCGACCCGCACCTTCGAGCAGCGCGAAGGCACCACCACGGCCTACCTGTCGGCGCGCTGGAAGACGAACCTGTCCGGCATCGACCTGAGCGGCAATGTGGGCGCGCGCTACGTGCACGTGTCGCGCGACCTGCGCGGCAACAGCCGCGTCGGCGACGTGATCAGCCCGATCGACGAGACCACCCGCGAAAACAACTTCCTGCCCAGTGCCGCCGCCGTGATCGGCTGGCGCGACAACCTCCAGTCGCACCTCTCGGTCGGCAAGACCCTGACGCGGCCGGACTTCGCCTCGCTGAATCCGGCGCTGTCGCTGATTCCGCCCACCGTCAACGCGCCCGGCACCGGCTCGGCCGGCAATCCGGACCTGCGTCCGGTCAAGTCGACCAGCACGGACGCCACGCTCGAATACTATTTCGAGAAGAACGGCTATGCCCAGATCGCGCTGTTCCACCGCGACATCGACGGCTACCTGCAGAACGTGGAGTCGCAGGAAGTCATCGGCGGCCAGAACTACCGCATCACGCGGCCGCAGAATTCCGGCAAGGGCACGCTGCGCGGCGCCGAATTCGGCGTGCAGAAGTTCTTCGACTTCCTGCCCGGATTCTGGAGCGGCTTCGGCGCCCAGTTCAACTACACCTGGACCGACGGCGAGAACGAAACCCTGGTCGCGCCCGGCCGCTTCGAAAAGACGGCGATCCTGAACGTCGCCAAGAAGAACTTCAACGCCGCGCTGCTGTACGAGGGCATGGGCGTCACCGGCCGACTCACCGTGACTCGTCGCGGTGACTACGTCGAGCAGATCGCCGAGCCGCGCTTCGGCCAGGACCGCATCGTCGGCGCCAACACCTTCGTCGACCTGAGCCTGTCCTACGCGATCAACAAGAACGTCTCGCTGCAGTTCGACGCCATCAACATCACCAAGGCGAAGTACGAAAGCTACCTGAACGACCCGATCCGGCCGCGCGACATCCGCTACAACCCGGCCACCTACGGCCTCGGCCTGCGCTTCTCCTTATGACGACCTACTGCAACCCGGTCTACCCCGAGGGCTTCGCCGATCCCTTCGTGCTGCGCCACGACGGCGTGTACTACGCCTACGGCACCGGCGAGGGCGGCGCCGACGGGCGCCGGGTGCCGGTGCTGCGATCGAGCGACCTGGTGCACTGGGAGGCGCTGGGCCATGCGCTGATGCCCGGCATCGCCGCTGTCGGCATTGATGCGGACGACATCCACGTCTGGGCGCCGGAGGTGGCCTTCCACGAAGGCCGCTTCTACATGTACTACTCGAGCGGCGCGGGCGCGGCCGAGGGCACCGACCAGAAGCTGCGCGTGGCGGTGGCCACGGACCCGGCCGGTCCCTTCGTCGACGCCGGCCTGCTGCTGGTGCCGGACCAGCCGTTCTCGATCGACGCCCATCCGTTCCGCGACGCGGACGGCCAGTGGTACCTGTTCTACTGCGTGGACTTCCCCCGCGTCGACGACGGGGGCCGCGCCGGCACCGGCATCGTGGTCGACCGACTGCTCGACATGACGACGCTGGCCGGCGAGGCGCGCGTGGTGGTGCGCCCGCACCACGACTGGCACGTGTTCCGCAAGGGCCGCAGCATGTATGGCGGCATCCACGACTGGCACACGGTGGAGGGCGCGGCGCTGCAGGTGCACGATGGCCGCTACTGGTGCTTCTACAGCGGCGGCGCCTGGGAGCACGACAACTACGGCGTCAGCTGGGTGGTGGCCGACCATCCGCTCGGCCCCTACGGCCGGCCCGAAGGCGGCGAGGAAGCGCTGCTGATGCGCACGCCGCGCGGCGGGCAGTTGCTGGGGCCGGGACACAATTCGTTCACTGTGTCGCCGGACGGCAGCGAGGCCTGGATCGTGTACCACGCGTGGGATCTGGCGCAGACGGCGCGCAGGATGTGTATCGACCGGCTGGCGTGGGTGGACGGGAAGCCGGTGACGAAGGGGCCGACGTGGACGGTGCAGGAGGGGCCGGCGGGGGCATCGACGCGTTAGCATCAGCGCATCAGCATCAGCATCAGCGCGTTAGCGTGAGCGCGTCGCCCCTGCGAAGGCAGGGGCCCAAGTT
>Ga0308164_10002943_pt1 | contig 16111 bp, 14 predicted proteins | sample PhyTR2_FD_201031 | JGI IMG/M metagenome (GOLD analysis project Ga0308164, IMG submission 201031) | Phyllosphere microbial communities from UC Gill Tract Community Farm, Albany, California, United States - DLSLT.R2 | ecosystem: Host-associated > Plants > Phyllosphere > Unclassified | place: USA... | reverse complement strand
GAATTTCGAGTTTCGCTGGTATTAGCTGCAAAAGCTGAATGGCTGGACGGTCAGCCAGTACTGATGAAAGTCAAACCATTAGATTCGATGTGATCGCAAGGCATAAGCGGTCGCTGCACCTAAAATCATAAAGGGATTTATATGAAATTTTTTAAACTGATCATGGGCGCATTGCTCATCTCAACTTCTGCCAGCGCACTGGCAGAGCCACAGCTTCACACCGCGACCATTGACCAGGGTGGTAATGTGTTGGCCCAGTCTTCTGCATGGGTCAAGTCGGTCAACCTGACCAATCAGAAAGATTACTTCGCGACGTATGAAGTTCTGTTCGCTGAAGGACTGTTCAAACAGGCACCTGGTTTCTGCTCGGTGTCTTCTATCGATACATCCGACTATGATCGTCTGTTATACGGTCACGCCAAGTTGGGCGGCGCGGCGACAACTGAAAAGGTCAATGTACTGGGCCTTATGGTGGGCAAGAACGAACCTGCCGGTGATTCGGCCATGAGTTTTCAACTGGCCTGCACTCAGTAAGTCAAGCGCGCAACAGGAGCCCCGCCATTGCGGGGCTTTTTGCCTGCTGTTGATCAGTGACTTTTCATTCCTTGCATTTGCGCGGATCATCCGGTGTTCTCGAACCAGAGTGGAAGCGTCATGAACTTACCTCTTCAGGGCATCAAGGTCGTAGAGCTGGGGCAACTGATCGCCGGGCCGTTTGCTGCGAAAATCCTCGGCGAGTTCGGCGCGGAGGTTATCAAGGTCGAGCCGCCGCTGACGGGCGATCCGCTGCGTAAATGGCGTTTGCTGCACAACGGCACTTCGGTGTGGTGGGCAGTGCAGTCACGTAACAAGAAGTCGGTCACCCTTGATCTGCGTCAGCCGCAGGCGCAGGAGGCTGTTCGCCGTCTGATTCGCGATGCCGACGTGCTCATCGAAAACTTCCGTCCTGGCACCCTCGAAAGCTGGGGGCTGAGCTGGGAAGAACTGCATGCGCTCAATCCACGGCTCATCATGCTAAGGGTTTCCGGTTACGGACAGACCGGTCCCTACCGCGACCGACCGGGTTTCGGCGTGATTGGCGAAGCCATGGGCGGTCTGAGGCATCTGTCGGGCGAAGCAGGGCGTACGCCGGTTAGGGTCGGGGTGTCGATTGGCGATTCGCTGTCGGCGCTGCACGGGGTGATCGGTATTCTGCTCGCGCTGCGTCATCGCGATCAGAACGGCGGGGCAGGGCAGCAGATCGATGTTGCGCTGTACGAGTCGGTGTTCAACATGATGGAAAGTCTGATTCCCGAATACTCAGTGTTCAACGTCGTTCGCGAACCGGCTGGCAGCAGCATGCCGGGCATCGCCCCCACCAATGCCTATCGCTGCAATGACGGCAAATACGCGCTCGTGGCAGGCAACGGCGACAGCATCTATAGAAGGCTGATGGAAAAGATTGGCCGCATGGACCTCGCCAATGACCCCGACCTTGCCCATAACGATGGTCGGGTGCGGCATGTGGCGCGGATCGATGCAGCGATCTCGACATGGACCGCCGAGCGTTCGCTGGACGAAGTGCTCAATGCCTTGAATGAGGCGCGCATCCCGGCAGGCAAGATCTACGACGCCGCCGACATCGCCAGTGACCCCCACTATCTGGCGCGGGACATGCTGTTGCAAAGCACGCTGGATGACGGCACGCCGGTGACACTGCCGGGCATTCTGCCCAAACTGCAGGACACGCCGGGCCAGGTTCGCTCGGCAGCTCCGACCCTTGGCGAACACACGGATACGGTGCTGGAAGCGCACGGCATTGACGCTGATACCCGGGCGCAGTGGCGCAAGCTCGGGATCATCTGACGGTTTCATCACCGATCTGAACCTGATCGAGATGTCCGAGCCCGTGCCGGTCGCGCAACGATCAACTCAGGCCTGACACCCGCCCTTGTCATAGCTGCCTGGTTTTGCAATGAACGCTTTCGCGGCATTCGGTTTTGTGAGGATATAAGCGCGGCGCCATGGCTGATCGTCGATGAGCTTCCAGCGATGGCCAAGTCCTGTGGTGTCCTGTGCGAGCAAGACTTCGCCGGGATGCAGTACAAAGTTCTCACCGCCAGTGGTGGAAAACTCCAGCGTGCCCGACAGCGTGATCACGTACTGCTCCTGTGGCGCTGGATGCCAGTCATAGGTTGCATGCGCCGGTGTTTCCTTGAAGTTGAGTGCGCTCACATCCGCCACTGCGCTCTGATCCAGCGTTCCCTGGATAACGTGCGACAGGTTGTCGGGACCGGTGCATAACCTGAAGGCCTTGATGCCTTGCGCTGGCGGTGCGGGTGATGCGGTGGCAAATGCTCCGCTACTTATAGGCAGCAGGATCGCTGCAGCGAGAACGGCCCACTGGCATGTGGGTTTGCGAGATGAGCGAGCCGGGGCTTTGGAAGTCGAGCATTGCTGATGTTGCATAGGGCCTACCTGATAGCTGAAAACTGCATGAAGCCTCGGGCGTCGATCGATGGCCGTGGCAGTTCAGGGCAGTGATGCCCCGCGCAGAGAATCGAACCACATCGCAGTAAAGTTAAAAATTATCTTTAATTTCATGTCGCTTTTCATATCAAGCGGTTGTCGGGATGCCGATTGGAAGCGACTGCGAGCCCCGTTGATGAACCCGGCGTTCCAGCACCGCGCATCGAGCCCGTCGCGATCTGCATCGACCCCGGCGGGTATGCACTCATCGCTCTGCGTGGGAATGCCTCTCAGGACGCTCCGCGTCCGCTCTTGAATGTGGCGCTGATGCGCGCCCAAGCTTGAGCGTTATCCACTTCATGCGCTCGGCTCACTGAATCCTCAGTCTGTGCCATTTGTGACGCGGAGCGTCACGGGCGGCATGCCCACGCGGAGCGATGGGCACGATCAGTGTTGAGGCTGACTTGTGTATAACGATTAGCGGGTATGCATGAGGCTCCAGAGCTGAACTGCAACTGAACGCTCAGGTGTCAAACCGGTAAAACCTTTGGATACCTGAACTTATCGGCCTTTTGTCTCTCTGATGCCGGTAGCCATTGATCGCGGCGGCCTGATAAGCTCGCGGCTTTACTCGTTTGCCCTTTTGGCGCATGAACAAGGAATTAGCATGAAACAGCATCGGTTGGCAGCGGCGATTGCCCTGGTCGGTCTGGTACTCGCAGGTTGTGACAAGCAAGCCAGCACTGTCGAGCTGAAAACTCCGGCACAAAAAGCGTCTTATGGCATCGGTCTGAACATGGGCAAAAGCCTGGCTCAGGAAGGCATGGATGATCTGGATTCCAAGGCTGTGGCCCTGGGTATCGAAGACGCTGTCGGCAAGAAAGATCAGAAACTGAAAGACGAAGAACTGGTTGAAGCTTTCGCCGCGCTGCAGAAGCGTGCCGAAGAGCGCATGGCCAAGATGAGTGAAGAGTCGGCAGCGGCCGGCAAGAAATTCCTCGAAGAAAACGGCAAGAAAGAAGGTGTCGTCACCACCGCTTCGGGTCTGCAGTATCAGATCATCAAGAAGGGTGATGGTGCTCAGCCAAAGCCGACTGACGTAGTGACTGTTCATTACGAAGGCAAGCTGACTGATGGCAAGGTGTTCGACAGCTCCGTCGAGCGCGGTAGCCCGATCGATCTGCCGGTCAGCGGCGTGATCCCGGGTTGGGTTGAAGGCCTGCAACTGATGCACGTAGGCGAGAAGATCAAACTCTTCATCCCTAGCGACCTGGCTTACGGCGCGCAAAGCCCGAGCCCGCTGATCCCTGCCAACTCGGTTCTGGTCTTCGACCTGGAACTGCTGGGCATCAAGGATCCGGCAGCTGCTCAGGCGCCTGATGCAGATGAAGAAGAGGCGGCTCCGGCCAAACCGGCTGCTCCCGCCAAGAAGTAACGCAACACCTGGCTACTGAAAACGCCCTGTCTCGACAGGGCGTTTTTGTGTGTGAGTTATTTGCCGAACGCTTGGCGGCGCTTACAGTCCCACTATCATGATCGTGAGAGGAATGTTGTCTGACAGTCCGTTTTGCCTGATGGGCTAGCCTCAACAGTGTTCCCAAGTCAACGAATTCGTGGGTTTTTTTATGTGAGTAAAAAACGCCCGATCTAACCCAAAGCCCCTGAAAACGGGGACTTCAAGGTGAAAAAGGGCGGCTGTTCACAAGGTTATCCACAACAAATGTGGATAACCTTGTGGCATCCCCACCGGCAGGTTATCGAGCCGATGTGCACCGTCACCTTTTCTGAGCGGGAGTGAACATGAAAGCACCGTGGAACCTGATCCGTTACCTGCCAGGAGCGCGCCGGCTTCTCGCGGCCGGGCGATTGCCGGGGCTGTTGTTCGCCGTGGCGCGCAAGGGCAACAGTGAAGGCAGTCGTCTGGGCAAGCTCAAGGATGACCTGCGCCTTCTCCAGAGCCTGTGCCTGGCTTACTGGCGCGGTGAGTACCGTGACATCAGCCCCAAGGCCATTCTGTCCATCGTGGCGGGCCTGATGTACTTCCTCAGTCCACTGGATGCGATACCCGACTGGATTCCGGGGCTGGGGATGTTCGACGACATCGCCGTGCTGGCCTGGGTGATGAAGCACCTGACTGACGAACTCGACGCGTTCCGCGCCTGGCGTGATCAACAGCCACCTGAAAAGCTGGTGGTGGTCGAGAGACTGCCCGAAACCCAGGCATTGCTGGAGAAAGAGAAACGCATCGAGTGAAGCGTTTGAGCAGGCCGTAGCGTTCCGCTGTTAAGATGCCACTCTATGGAAGCAGGTCTTTCCAACATGTGGTGTTTTCCTGCAAGGGGAGTCTATGGATCTTCAAGTGATATCTCGTGATGGTGAGCCGGAGTACGCGGTCCTTCCGTGGGCTCAATATCAGGCGCTGCTCAAAGCCGCTGGCTTTGCTGAAAAGGCCCGCCCTGAATCCGCTCAGCCAGCACCTGAAGTTGCTGAACATCCTGCTTTCGACCAGTTGGGTGCGTTGCGCACTGCCAAGGGCCTGGAAGTCGCCACGCTGGCACGCGCAGTCGGTATCAGCCCTTCATACCTGGAATTGATCGAAAACGGCACGCGTGAACCCGACGCGGCCATCAAGCGTAGCCTTGCATGGGAGCTGGGCGTGCAGGGCTGGCGGGGTGAGTCATGAGCGTGCGCATCAGTCGTCAGCATTGGGACGGATTGCTGAACGAGCTGAACCATGCCCGCCGTCAGCGGCATCTGGTGACCTACCGAGCCTTGCTGGAGCGCCTGCAGTTCCCGAGTCCGGCCATGCAGACACTGACCGCAGCGCTCGAGCATCTGGCTGCTATGGATGCTCGTGCTGAACAGCCACTGCGCAGTTCACTGGTGATCAGTCAGGGCGCAAGCCGCCTGCCACGTCCCGGCTTCTTCGAATGCGTCGAACGACTGGGCCGCTTCTCCGGCCCGTCCGACGGCGTGGCTGCCGCGTCATGGCACGCCGCCGAAGTAGTGCGGGTATTCGAGTACAGCTATCCGGAAGTGGAAGTGCAGGCGGGAAGCGTTTGATTGGCAGCTTTCAAGCACAGGGTTTATCAAACTTCTAGCCTTTGCCAAATGTGACGACGCTCCCCGTCCCGCCTGTTAATACCTCACGCATCCACCAGCAGATCCAGCCGCGACGAGTCGATGACATGAATGCTGGCGCCTGCCACGTCCTTGGCGAAGTGCTTGGCTTGCGAGGCCAGGTCGGCCAGTTGGCTGGCGTTGATCTGAGCGCAGCTCTCTTCCCGCAGGTGCACCACGCCAATCGACAGTGACAGCAGCGCAAACTCCTGACGCTGTCCTTGCCGGTTGAGTGCGACGAAGCAGCCGGCTTCCAGGTGTTCGGCCCGGTAGAAGCGGCGGCACTGGTTCTGGAAATCTTCCAGCAGGTTATGCAGGCGCCTTTCCCAGTCGTCGAAACCCAGCACCATCAGAAAATCATCGCCGCCGATATGGCCGACGAAGTCCCTGCTCGGGTCCACCCGGTCATTGAGACATTGCGCCAGACACAGCAGCACTTCATCACCGCGTGCATAGCCATAGATGTCGTTGAAGGGCTTGAAGCTGTCGATGTCCACGTAACAGATCATCGACTCGCGACCTTGCTGCAGCAGCCGTGTCAGGCACTGCTGAATCGGCACGTTGCCCGGCAGCAGGGTCAGTGGGTTGGCGTAGCGCGCCTGCTGGATCTTCATCTCGGTGATCAACTTGAGTACGTCGATTACCCGGCCCAGCCCCAGATAAGCGCCGTTGAGGGTGATGATGAAATCCTCTTCGATGCGCTGCCGCGCCCGACTGGTAAGCAGGCGGCTGACCTGCTGCAGCGACTGGCTGACTTCCACGGCCAGAAAATCATCGCTCATCAAACGGCTGATCGGCTTGCGGGCGAACAGCTCGGTGCCAAACGGCTTGAGCAGGGCTTCTGAGAGCGAATGGCGATGGACGATACCGCAAGGCCTTGCATCGTCGTCCAGCACCGCCAGTGAGTTGAGGTTGGCCTGCTTGCGAAAGGCTTCCAGTACATCAGCCGTCGGGGTGGACTGGCTCACGGAAGGTTGTGGACTGAGCAGGGCAGAGAGGTCGGCCGCGTCCTCGTTCAGTGCCGGTGGCGGTGCTTCTGCCTTGGGCAGCATGGCGCGGGTGTCGCGTGACGGGCGTTCCTGAGGACGTGCCAGCAGGTAGCCCTGCACCAGATCCACGCCCATGTCGGTCAGGGCGGCGAGCTCTTCGGGCAGCTCGATGCCTTCGGCGATCACGATGGCCCTGGACGCTCTAGCCATTTGCAGCATGGAGCCGACAAATTCGCGCTTCACGGCGTCCTGATGAATGCCGTCGATGAAGTGTCGGTCGATCTTCACGTAATCCGGGCGCAGCTCTGACCACAGCCGCAGACTGGAATAGCCCGCGCCCAGATCGTCCAGCGCGATGGAAAATCCCATGTCACGATAGTGATGCAGTGCGTTGTAGAGCAGATCGAAATCGTCGGTCGGCATCTGCTCGGTGAGTTCGATCACCACATTCTTGGGCGCGATGTTGTAGCGACGCAGCATTTCAAGCGTGCGGCCCGGCGGATGCGAGGCTTCGAGCAGGGATTCCGGTGACACGTTGAGGAACAGTTTGCCGGGCAACTGCTGCTGGCTGAACCGGCGACAGGCGCTTTCCCGGCAGGTCAGTTCCAGCTCACTGAGACGGCCGGCCTGGCGGGCGATGGCGAACAGGTTCAGAGGCGAATGCAGCGGGCTGTTGGACGGGCCGCGTGTCAATGCCTCGTAGCCCAGAATGCTGCGCTCCGAGAGCGAGACAATTGGCTGAAACAGGCTGTGCAAGTCGCCGCGAGCCAGAATGGAACTCAGTGCGCCCAGCTGTTCAGTTACAGTCATGATGATCTCGATGGCAATAAAAAGGGCTGAACGCCTTAGCGTTCAGCCCGTCATTTCACGACAGCTTCATGACTGTTTGATGACCGTTGCTGCTAATTGGCCATCAACTGTCATCTGCAGCTTACTTCTTGGCAACCGAAGCGCTCAGGCCGAGGTAATCGATCAGAATGCGACCGGTTTCAGACAGGTAAGCATCGTCTTCCGGCTTGGTCTTCTCGTCTTCCACCGGCAACGCGTCTTCGTCTTCTTTCTTCAGTTCCTTGAGCGGCTCTTCACCCTTGGCCTTGCGGCGGGTGTTTTCCAGCGCAAGCTGCTTGCTCTCGATGGACGCGTGCTCGGCACGACGGTCTGCCTCATTGAGGCTGACGGTCTTCTCGTTCATGAGTTTCTTGGCCAGGGCCAGACGATCCTCGATGAACACGAACTCGGCATCTTTGGAAGAGCGCGCTTCATGCCGTGCCTGAAGTTGCGCCAGGAATGGCTTGAACGGGTCGATGGCAGGCTTGATCGCCGGCTTGATACTGTCCCAAGGCATCGCTTCGGGCAGTGCGCTCTCGCCGATTTCCTTGGTGTCGATCAGCGAAGGGTAGGTGATGTCCGGCACGACGCCCTGATGCTGGGTGCTTTGCCCGGAAACCCGGTAGAACTTGGCCAGAGTCAGTTTCAGCTCGCCATGGTTGAGCGGCTGAATGGTCTGTACCGTGCCCTTGCCGAAAGTCTGTCCGCCAATGACCAACGCACGATGATAGTCCTGCATGGCACCCGCGAAAATTTCCGACGCCGATGCAGACAGGCGGTTGACCAGCAGCGCCATCGGACCTTTGTAGAACGCGCCCTTGGCTTCGTCTTCCAGAACATCGACCTTCCCGTCCGCGTTACGCACCAGCACAGTCGGGCCACGGTCGATGAACAGGCTGGTCAGTTCGGTGGCTTCCTGCAGCGAGCCACCGCCGTTGTTGCGCAGATCCAGCACCACGCCATCGACCTTCTCGGCCTGCAACTCGGTCAGCAGTTTCTTCACGTCACGGGTGGTGCTCTTGTACTCAGGATCGCCGGCACGGTAGGCCTTGAAGTCCAGGTAGAAGGCGGGAATATCGATGACGCCCAGTTTGTAATCCTTGCCATCCTGCTTGATGTGCAGGATCGACTTCTTCGCTGCCTGCTCTTCAAGCTTCACCGCTTCACGGGTGATGGCTACGATCTTGGTGGTCTGGTCGTTCGGCGCATTGCTGGCCGGAATGATTTCCAGGCGGACCACGGAGCCTTTCGGACCACGGATCAGCTTGACGACTTCATCCAGACGCCAGCCGATGACGTCGACCATTTCCTTGTCGCCTTGAGCGACCGAAACGATCTTGTCGGCCGGAGCGACCTGTTTGGTCTTGGCCGCTGGACCTGCCGGCACCAGACGCACGATCTTCACGTTGTCGTTGTCGCTCTGCAACACGGCGCCGATGCCTTCCAGCGACAGGCTCATGTTGATGTCGAAGTTCTCCGCGCTGTCTGGCGACAGGTAGTTGGTGTGCGGGTCATAGGACATGGCGAAGGTGTTGATGTAAGCCTGGAAGATGTCTTCGGCGCGGGTCTGGCCCAGACGTGCCAGTTGGTTCTTGTAGCGCTTGGTCAGGGTTTCCTGAATTTTCGCCGGGTCCTTGCCTGCAATCTTCAGGCGTAGAACCTCATCCTTGACGCGTTTGCGCCACAGGTCGTCGAGTTCGGCGGTGTCCTTGGGCCATGCGGCGTCCTTGCGGTCCACCAGCAGGGTTTCCTTGGTATTGAGGTCGATCTTGTCGACACCCTTGGCCAGTTCTGCCAACGCAAAGTCCAGACGCGCCTTGATGCGGTCCAGATAGCGCTTGTAAATAGTGAACCCCGGGTTCAGGTCGCCACTCTTAAGGAAGTCGTCGAACTGGAACTGCCACTTGTCGAATTCGGCAATGTCGCTGGCCATGAAATAGCTGCGCGACGGATCCAGTTGCTTGATGTAGCTCTGATAGATGATCGCTGAACGTTTGTCGTCCAGTGGAGGCTTGCTGTAGTGGTGCCGCTTGAGCAGCTCGACCACGTTCAGGCTGGCGACCACTTCGTCGCGGTCCGGCTGAAGGTTATCCCAGCTGTTGGCGGCGAAAGTGCTGGCTGACATCGGCAGAACGCTGAGGCCGACAAACAGGGCGAGGGCGGTGCTAGGGAATAGTTGCTTCATGCTGATTCGACGCGAGGACAATTGATAACGCATATTAGGCCGTCTTTGAGGTCGCCGGTTCCTTTGAACCCGGCCGCATAATGCAAAAGCCCGGGCAAACAGCCACGGGCTCAGTCTGGACTCACTATGGAGGCACTGTGAAGGCATTGCAAGGCGTGGAAGGACATGTGGAATGGGTCGAAGAGCCAAGTCCGGCTCTCGATGTGGGGCAGGTTCGCATCAAAGTCGCTGCGGCGGGTTTGAATCGGGCCGATCTGTTGCAGCGCGCGGGCAAATATCCGCCGCCGCCGGGTGTTACCACCGTGCTGGGGCTGGAGTGCTCCGGCGTCATTGCCGAAGTCGGTCCGGGTACGTCCTGGCTGGTCGGAGACCGCGTCTGCGCGCTGTTGGCAGGCGGGGCGATGGCCGAAGAAGTGGTGGTCGATGCGCGTCATGTGCTGCCGGTGCCGGAAGGCCTGTCGCTGCACGAAGCCGCCGCGATCCCCGAGGTTTACGCCACGGCCTGGCTGAACCTGTTTCAGCTCGCGGGTCTCAAGCCTGGCGAAAAGGTGCTGCTGCACGCGGGCGCAAGTGGCGTTGGTTCAGCCGGTATTCAGCTTTGCAAGGCGTTCGGCAGCCCGGTCTGGGTCAGTGTCGGATCGGCTGAGCGGCTGGCGTACTGCGTCGAATTGGGTGCGCAGGGCGGCGTGGTGCGCAGCGAAAGTCTGGAGGCTTTGAGCGATTTCGCACCGTTCGACGTCATCCTCGATCCGGTTGGCGGCAACTACGCCGAGCTGAACGTCAAGCTGCTGGGGCTGGACAGCCGCTGGGTGCTGATCGGCACGATGGGCGGGCGAGACGCGCAGGTGGATCTGGCGCATGTACTGGGCAAGCGTATCCATTTGATGGGTTCTACCCTGCGCAGCCGTGATGAAACGTTCAAGGCCGATCTGCTGCGTGATCTGGGGCAGTTCGTCTGGCCGCTGTTCACGGAAGGTCGTCTGAAACCCCAACTGGCCAAAACCTTTTCGATCAACGACGCAGAAGCCGCGTTCGAAGAGCTGGCGACCAATCAGGTCTCCGGCAAGATCGTGGTGGTGATCGACGAAAGTCTGAAGTGATTATCGCGGCCTTTACGGGTCGCGCGTTGGTAACCACCCGACTGTGGGAGGCGGTTTGCCGGCGATGCATTCGACGCGGTGTGTCAGGAAATTCGCGTCATCGTTCATCGCCGGCAAGCCGCCTCCCACAGTCCGGTGTTTGCTGGGCGACAGCGCTACGTCGAAGACGTGGAGATATCTCCCACAAAAAAGTTTTCAGTAGCGGCCAGCCACTCAGTTGAAGCTACTGCCGGCAAGGCGTCCCTTTTACCGGACGCCTTTCTTCGTTACAGCTTGTGCAGGAAGTTCAGCACCACTTTGTTGCCTTCTGTACGGTTTTCGGCGCCCTGCTCGAAGTAGCTATTGACCGTCAGCACGTTCTGCTTGCTGAACGCGTAAAGAAACCCCGGCCCGATGGCCCAGACCTTTTCCTTGCGGCCACTCACGTCATGCCCGTCTACCTGGGTGTCGGTGAACTGCTTGAGCCAGTAGCCATTGAGTCCCACGGAAAGTTGCTCGCTGACGGCGTACTGCAAAGTCAGGTTGGCGTGCAGGGCCTGTCCGGCCTGGGTGTCGGAGGCGTTGCCGAAGCCAGCCTGGGGGTCGTCGTTCTTGCCGTTCCACAGGTACATGAAGCGGCCGCTGGCCGACCATTTCGGCGAGAACCAGTAAGTCGCGGCGTAGTAAGGGTTGAACGACCAGAAATTGCTGCCGGGGTTGATCGATCGATTGCGGTCGTAAGCGCCAACCGGAATCGCAATGTCAGCCTCGACCCGCTGGGTCAGCAGCGGGCTGCCGTCGGCATTTGAAATCGTCGGCAATTGCAGAAACGGGCCGATGATCAAATCACCAAACCCGGCTCTGGAGCTGAGGGCCGAGTTGCCCAGACCGTCGTCGACGTCAACGTGCGCCAACGACGTGTTGATCGCCGTAATGCCGGGCATCGCGCCATTGGCCAGAGGGGGTGCGACGTAGATGAGTTGGGTGGTCAGCGCCAGTACTTCAACTTCCTGCTTGGGTAACTGCAACTTGTTGCCATTGACGTCATTGAAACGGTCGGCCTTGGCGAAGCTGGCGTACTCCTCCAGATACCAGCCCGGCCCGTCCGGCGCGGGAGAACCATCGTAAAAGCTGGTGTTGCCCAGATTGAGGCCGGGCAAGTCATAAGCGTGAGCGGTTGAAGACAAGGCGACCAATGAGGCGGCCACGACGGTACGCAAGATAGACTTCTGCATCTTGTAATTCCTTTGGTTCTTATTGTTGTTTTCAAGGCCCCGATCACGCGAACGCAGGACCGGGGTTTACATCAACCGAATCCCTTCACACGTAAGTCGCCGCCAACCCTCCATCCACCGGCAGGTTGACCCCGTTGATCCAGCGCGACGCGTCGGAGCACAGGAATGCGATTACTTCGGCGACCTCATCGGCCTGGGCCGGACGCTTCATGCGCGCGCCGTCTCTGGCAATGCGTTCTTCACCCAGCATGGTCACGAAGTCTCCCAGAATCGGCGTAAACACAGGCCCCGGCGCCACGCAGTTGATGCGGACCGACTGATCTCTGAACCAGGCCTGTGACTGCTGGAACGTCCAGACGATCAGCGCCTCCTTGAAGTACTGATAGCAGGTCTCCTGCGCCACCGGGTTGGCCGCCAGCCACGCCTGCCCCTCGGCGTAAGTCTTAGTCATGGCCAGCGCCTTGTGCAGCTCCAGACGTTCCGGCCATTGCGCGCCGAGAACCGAGGCGACATTTACGATGCTGCCGCCCGGCGCAATGCGCGGCAGCAAGCCCTGAGTCAGATGGCGCAGCCCTAGATAATTGACCTTGGCCACGACCTCGGCAGGCGCGGTGCCCGGCACACCTGCGATGTTGCACAGCGCGTCGACCTGCGCGGGCAGTTTTTCGATCAGCGCATCGATACTGGCGGGGTCGCCGAGATCGGCCTGAAAAAAGCTGTCCAGGGTCAGTTGCGGTTCGTGGCGGTCAACACCGATCACTCTGGCCCCCTGGAAGCGGGCCAGCCTCGCCACTTCGGCACCGATACCGGAAGACACGCCAGTCACAATCAGGGTTTTGTTGTTCAGGTTCATAGTCGTGCGCTCTTGTTATTGTGGGTGGAGCCTGTGCTTCTCAAACTGTCGACAGCCTTCAGAACGGGTAAGCCGGCGGCTGATTCTTGACCGTGACCCATTGCCATTGGCTGTACTCGTCCCCGTCGGATGGGCTGCCGACGCTGCTGCCGTTGCCTGATGAACCGCGCCCGCCAAAGGAGTTGATGCATTCGTCCGCCACGGTCTGATCATTGATATGCAGCAAGCCGCACTTGAGGCGATCACCGATAGCCATCGCCCGGCCCACTGACGGCGAGATCACCGCCGCCGCTAGGCCGTACTCGCTGCGGTTGGCCAGCTCGATCGCCTCTTCATCCGTGGAGAATGACACGACAACCGCGACAGGCCCGAAAACTTCTTCTTCGAATACCCGCATACCCGGCTTCACGTGACTGAGCACCGTCGGACGATAGAACAGGCCATCGTATTCGCCGCCGGTTTCCAACTGCGCGCCCCCCTCTATGCTCTCGCTGACCAGCCCATGCACATGCTGCACCTGGCGCGCATTGATCAGCGGCCCCAGTGCGGCCTGCCCGCGCGCGGCGTTGCCAACGGTCAAGGCTCGCGCCTTATCCGCGAGCTTGCTGGTAAACGCGGCGGCGATGGATTCGTGGACCAGAATCAACCCGGTCGCCATGCAGATCTGGCCCTGATGCAGCCATGCGCCAAACGCCGCGTTGCCAGCCGCCAGGTCCAGATCGGCATCTTCCAGAATGATCAGCGGGTTCTTGCCGCCCAGTTCCAGCGAGACCTTCTTGAGGTTGCGCCCCGCCGTCTCGCCGACCTTGCGGCCTGCAGCAGTGGAACCAGTGAAGGTGATCATTTGCACGTTAGGGTCGCGGCACAGGGCCTCGCCCGCATCCGCAGCGCCTGGCAACACATGCAGCAGGCCCTTGGGCAGACCGGCCTGTTCGAACAGACGGGCGATCAGGAAACCGCCGCTGACCGGTGTCTGCGGATCCGGCTTGAGCACCACCGCGTTCCCCGCCGCCAGTGCAGGCGCAACCGTGCGCAACGACAGGACCAGTGGAAAGTTGAACGGTGAAATCATCCCGACCACACCATGCGGTACACGACGTGCGTACGACAAACGTCCCGCTGCGCTTGGCAGCATCAGGCCGTGACCATGCGCCTGAGACAACATACCGGCCGCCTGACGCAGCAACACGATGGCTTCACGCACCTCATGCTCGCCTTTGGGCAGGCTGCCGCCGGTTTCGCGCGCGACATACAACGACAGTTCATCGAACGAGCGGACAGCCTGGTCGGCCGCCAGCAAAAATATTTCGGCTTTCTCGCGAGGCCCCATCGCGGCCCAGGCGGGCTGGGCCAGGGCGGCTTCACGACAGGCAACCGCGATGTCGGCGGCATCCGCCATCGCAGTGTTCATCAGCAATTCACCGGTGGCGGGCTCAATCACCGGACGCAAAGGCGCCGATGACGGTACCCAGTCACCGTTGAAAATACAGTTGGCGACGAGTGCAGGTTGCAGCAAAGAAACAGGCTCAGACACTGACATGGTGAAACTCCGGCTTTTATGTTTGTAATCGCCGCGCCCCGAAGAACGGTCGCTTGCGCCGTGCTCAGTCCTCAGCAAGCGTTGTGCCGGTTTTGCCATCGAACGGTCATATTTTTTCGCGACCGCTCTGGATCCAACGGTTGCGCCCTGTTTTGATATGTCGGGCGTCACATTCGTATGAATGCATGTTTGATCAGGCTTGTTCATTTGATTAAGTTATGTTTTATAACTATCTGAGCGTTTCATCATTTCGATCACTCTCGGCCTGGGGCATAACAATGACTCACCCTCTTCGCCATCTTTCCGATCAGGATTTCCCCGCCGAGCGATTTGCGCCGCAAGGCGACAGCGCCGGGTTGAATCCCGGTCAATCTCCCACGTCAGAGGAATTGACCGCCTGCCTGTTCTTTTCCCCGGATGACGGCCGCATCTGGCTCAACGACCAGCGCATGCTCCTGCTGCACAGTTCATCATTCGGCACCTTGCGTCGGGAGATCATCGAACGCCTGGGTCTGGAGCAGGCGCGCGGCATGTTTACCCGGGCGGGTTATCTGGCCGGCGCGCGGGATGCCAGGTTGATCCGGGAGCGCTGGCCCCACGCCGATGCCACGGCGGTTTTCCGCGCCGGCACACACCTGCACACCCTTGAGGGCATGGCCAAGGTCGAACCGCTGCATTTCAAATTCGACGCGAAGTCGGGGTTCTACGAAGGTGAGTTCCTCTGGCACCACTCGTGTGAAGCCGATGAGCATCTCGCGTCCCATGGCATCAGCCAGGATCCGGTGTGCTGGACCGAAATCGGTTATGCCACCGGTTTCGTCAGCGGGCTGTTCGGGCAGATGGTGATATTCCGCGAGGTGGAATGCCGCGGCATGGGCCACGACTGCTGCCGGGTGATCGGCAAGACCGCCGAGCAATGGGGCGATGTGGAGCGCGACCTCGGCTACCTGAGCGTTGTCTCCTCCAGCGCGACGCACAATCCACCAGCACCTTCTGCGGCGCCCTGGAGCGAAGCGCCCTCTACAGGTACCGAACATCCGTTGATTGGCGCAAGTGCCGCGTTCAATGCCGCCAGCCAGGCACTGCAACGTGTTGCCATGACTCCCGCTACAGTGTTGTTCAGCGGCGAATCGGGGGTGGGCAAGGAAATGTTCGCTCGCCAGCTGCATCAGCTCAGTCGCCATCGGAACGGGCCTTTCGTGGCGCTCAATTGCGCGGCGATCCCGGACAACCTGATCGAATCCGAGCTGTTCGGTGTCGAGCGCGGCGCCTACACCGGCGCCACTCACTCGCGGCCAGGACGTTTCGAGCGCGCCAATGGCGGGACTCTGTTTCTCGATGAAATAACCTGCCTGAGTCTTGCGCGCCCTTCAGGAACGGGAAATCGAGCGGGTCGGCGGAGCGAACGGCATCAAGGTCAATGTGCGAGTGGTCGCTGCGACCAACATCGATTTGCGCCAGGCCGTGGCGCATGGCGATTTCCGCGAAGATCTGTTCTATCGCCTGAATGTCTACCCGATCGCCCTTCCCCCGCTACGTGACCGCCGGGATGATGTGCCTCTGCTGATTAATGCGTTTCTCGGACGGTTCTGCAACGAATATGGCCGCACCCCGGCCGGGCTGACCATGCGCGCCTTGAAAACCCTGTTGCGTTACGACTTTCCGGGCAATGTTCGCGAACTGCAGAACCTGATCGAACGCGGCCTGATCGCCAGCGAAGATGGCCAGCCCATCGATCTGATCCATATCTTTCGCAATGAACCGATGCCGGTCGAATCGTATTCGCTGAACCACGAGGGAGGACTTTCGCTGGGCTCAAAGCCCGATGCGGAAC
>Ga0308164_10002942_pt1 | contig 16122 bp, 13 predicted proteins | sample PhyTR2_FD_201031 | JGI IMG/M metagenome (GOLD analysis project Ga0308164, IMG submission 201031) | Phyllosphere microbial communities from UC Gill Tract Community Farm, Albany, California, United States - DLSLT.R2 | ecosystem: Host-associated > Plants > Phyllosphere > Unclassified | place: USA... | reverse complement strand
CAGGCTCAAAATACTACGGCAACCACAACCGTAAACATTACCCTGAACGATGTAATCTCTATCGACGCGGGAAGTACTGCAATTGGTAATACGGTTGACTTTAACTATGCTACTGCAGCAGATTATAACTCTGATCAAACGGTTACCAAAGCCAACTCTTTAAAAGTTACTTCAACAAAGAACTTTAATGTTAAAGTAAAAGCAGGAGGCGCTAATTTCATGAACGGAACCAACTTAATCCCTGTAAATGTGTTGACCATCAAAGCAGCTACAGCTGCCGGAACAATGGGCGGAACAAAAAGTGCTGTTGTTTTATCTGCAACGGATCAAACTTTAGTATCAAACGCTCCGCTTGGAAGTGCATTGACACTGAATCTGGACTACACCATTCCTGCAGCAAAGTCATCTTCGTCTGATATTTTAGGTAAACCGGCCGGAACTTATACGCAAACAGTAACTTATACCGCGACTGCTTTATAATAAAATTTTTTAGTTTGTAAAGGTTCCTTTTGTTACGTTTTCAGTAGTTTTGGGAATCTTTTATTTTAAACAATTTACACCATGCGCAAGTTTATTCACCTTTTCATTTTCTTTATCCTCACAGGGTCTTCTTCAATTCTGGCACAAAGTATCTCTATGTCGCCTACACGTTTGTTTTTTACCGGTAATCCAGGAGAAAAAGTGACAAAGACAGTCACGCTTCAAAACAGCTCGGATAAGGATTATGTTTTTAATCTCAACTATAAAGATTGGGTTAGAGAAGAAGACGGAAATAAGGTTTATCTTGATGCAGGCAGTTCAAAAACTTCCAATGCCTCTTGGATATCCACCTTAGAAAACGCTGTAACCGTTCCTGCGAAAAGTACAAAGGAGATTGTAGTAACCATGCAGATTCCGGCAAACGCATCAAAGTCTGCCGTTACAAACAGCATGTTGTTTTTTACACAACTTCCTCAGCAGGCAGATAAGGCACGTATTCAGAATGGTATTGGTATTATCACTTTATTTGAAGTGGGACTTCACATCTTTTATACTCCACCGGGGAACCATGTAAAAAGTTTGGATATTACCAATATTTCAGAGGTGAGTAATGAGAATGGGGTGAAAAGAAAAGTCGCAGTAAGCATCCATAATGATGGAAACACCATCAATGACGCCACCGTTGAGTTTGAACTAACCGACACAGATAGTGGTAAGGAAATAAAATTACCCGCAATTTCCATCTCCATGCTTCCCGATACCAATCAGGTCGTTCAGTTTTCTTTACCAGAGAACATTTCAGGGAACTTCCTTGGTGTGGCAATTATCAAAATGGCAGAATCCAATGATTTACGCGTAGGCGAAAAAAACTTTAAATTTTAAAAATTAAGTCTTGAAACCACAGAATGGAATATCGATATCAATCCTAAGAAGAACAATTTTATCTTTTGCATTTGTTCTTCTGCACTTTTCATTGGCCTTTGCGCAGGAAAAGAAGGATATTCAAATCCATTTTGAAAATGAGAATGTAGCTGTTGAGAAGGGTTCTACTTTTACTGATTTCCTGATCATTGAGAATAAAAGTTCTGAAGCGATTACCATTCAGAATATCATTCCTGAGGAAAAATATCCGGGATTGCTTTTCTATCCAAAAAATGACTTTACCTTAGATGCAGGTCAGTCTAAAAATCTTCCTGTGAAACTGATCGCCAATGTGGATTTTATGAAACTGAGATCCAATGAGATCAAATTCCAGGTTTCGTACACTACCCCAACGGTCACCAGAACTGAAAGCGCCTCGTTCTTCGTCGACAAAGACGAGAACAAAAACATCGCAATTTATACGGCCACGTACGAAAATTTCATTAACCCTGCTCTACCCGAATCCTCAATTATGCTGACTGTAGAAAACCAGGGCTATAGTAAACGAACGGTTAAGATTGATTTACAATCAATTCCTGATGGCTTGGAAATGATGCCAAAACAACAAACCTTATCACTGGAAGGTTTAGAAAAACAAACGGTTGAGATTAAAATTGCGGTCAGAAAACAGAATACGCTTTATCCGGAATTTAATATTAATGCTATCGTCACAGACCTGCTTGATAATAAAATCGTGGGAAGCAACACGCTCTACTTGGTTATTTTATCGCACAACAGACAAATTGCCCGTGGAAATGAAACGGTGAGCGGAAGTAATTTTGCGGAAATTAGCTATAATGAAAACAGTTCAGGTTTCAATTATCTTCAATTGAGGGGAAACACAGCGTTTCGGGTGACTGAGAATTTGAAATCGCGTTTCAATATAGGTGCGGATTACTATCTTGAAGACGGCCGTTATAACCTGTACGATACCTGGCTGGAACTGGAAAGAAAAAATACCGTATTACGGGTGGGAAATGTTAATAGTAACGATTACGATTACCCGGTTTTCGGAAGAGGTGGAAAAGTTTCTACCAAATTGGGTGAAAATAATCAGATTGAAATTCTTGCGCTGGAAAATAATTATAATCTGTACGGAACTTATTTCCAACAAACACAAGGATCTACCATGGTGGGAGCAAAATATGGTTTTGGGAATGCTAAATCTTTCAATGGGAAAGTGTCCTATATATTCGACCATGATCCGCGCTTTAACGTAGATACGCAGGTGGCGAACGCGACAACATCATTTTTAATTAACGATAAACACACCATCCGCACGGAAGTGGGTCTGAGCCACGAAAAAGGCCTTTCGAACAGAGATGAAAACGAAGGCGCTTTAATGGGAGCCAATTACGAGGGAAAAGTAGGAAAATGGGATATACAGTCTGTTAATTCCTTTGCCACTAAAAGCTATGCAGGGATCAAAAGGGGATCTTTTATCTCAAATCAGCGGATTGGCCGCCAATTTTCTGGTTCTCAGCGCGTTTTTATACAATATCTGAATTCGCAGGCAGACCCCGAGTTCCTGAGTTTCCAGAGTGAGCCCATCCAACCTGGGAATAACGCTAATCTGCGTTATTATTTCAACAGTACAGAAGTTTTGGGATCAGGTTACCAGTTTTCTTTAAAGAAGTGGAATTTTCTAGTGTCTCCAAAGGTTGAAAGGCAAAAAACAGCCAATTTTTACACATCGCAGGAACTTTTTTCTTACCGGCTGGAGACCAACATAAGCGCTACATTTGGTGCTCACGGATTGAATTGGACGGCGGAATATTCTTATTCAAAAGCGAACGATAGGGCCGATTGGTTCAACAGTCTGAAAACAACTTTGTCTTACAGGTATAAATCCTTCTCCCTCAATGGAACAGCCCAATGGAACGCAACTAATGTCTTTGATTTAACTTCTTATTACAATGCAGACCGTAATTTCGCCAACTACAACGTATATGCCTCGTATAATTTCCAGATAATGAGCAATAATCTGACCGGATCTTTTTCAGCCGGAACTTCCTATTCGGAACTTTATAAAAACTTGAATAGCAATGTGAGCGGTAATCTGGAATATAAGATTTCGCCTTCCTGGTCCAGCACAGGTTATTTTAATTTTTCCGGTTATAAATCTACGGCTGCTTATGCAAGCAGTGGCAATTATTATCAGTTCAGAGTCGGGATTAAAAAATATTTTACCGCAGCTACGGCCCTTGGAAACCATAAAGTGACGTTCCAGTTATTTGAAGATAAAAACTTCAATGGGCTCCTGGAGGCCGGTGAATCGGTCCTTGCAAATGAAATAGTGAAACTGGACAATTTTGTTGCATTGACAGATAAGAACGGAAAAGTAGTTTTTCAGAATGTGCCTGAAGGTACTTACACCCTGAAGGTGAACGAAAGTGCGGGTGCCCGATTGATGATGGATCCTGTAATTATGGTAAATAACAATATCAACCGCAAAGTAGGCTTGGTAAAAAACATCAGGGTAAGTGGGAAATTAACAGAGATCAAACAAGCCTATGATGTTTTGGAAACGGATGTAACCGGAATCGTGGTGTACGCAAAAAGTGAAGATGGCGTGATCTATACCGCCGTGGTGAACCAAAAAAATGAGTTTGAGTTTTTCCTGAAAGATGGAAAATACGACCTCTATATTGAAAATGACAAATACAGCTATACACAACCGATCCAAACCATTAAGGTGACAAAAGAAGGGTATTCAGAAACCGTGGTTTTTGAATATAAGAAGAAAGACACTACCATTAAGGTGAAAAAGTTTTAAATTTAAAAGTATGAAAACGATGAGGGCTTTTTTAATAGGAATTTTTATTGTGTTCTGCGGATCCACAGTCACGAAAGCTCAGGATGTATACCTGTCGGTTCCGGAAAATAATATTTTTAACAGGAGTGAATTTACCTCAGTACCTACAAGGGTAATGATGAACACCAACAGAACAAACTGGGATTATGCCTTTTTGGGATTAATCCCAACAGCTCCAACATTTACCTCTGTGTCCGGGCCAACTTTTACGCATTCTTCTTCCTCATTTACTTTACCCAGTTCCACTCTTCTGTGGCAGTTAGAAAGTATGGGCGGGCAGCTGCCATCTACTGGACTTTCAGGTTATTTACCCGGTTTTCAGTCGTTCAGCACAAGCGCTATAAAATGGTTTGAACCGCCCGCGTCCCTTATTTTTGGGGGAGGATTCTACCGGGGAAATATCAATTTTACATTTAAAATTCCTGCCTCACAATTTACTACCAATGCCTTCCGGGCCGGAAATTACTCCATGGATATCACTCAGAATTATAATGACTTTACACCGCATAATTTTAAAACAATTTTAGTCATTCCTTCATCCATTAGATGGATCACAACATCTTTAACAAAATACATAGAAATATCTTCTTTGAATGACTACCGCAATACAAGCATGCGGGTGTGGGATTTGGGGAATACGGAAATCGCCCATACGGTTGATTTTAATTTTTGGGCGAAAGCTGCTGCCACAAATATTCAGTTCACTTCTTCTAAAGGTGTTCCAGGAACCAGAAATATAGCAACCATGAAATTGGGCAGTAATGGATCTACCCTCACGACCAAAGCCTTATCTGCCAATTTTCAGAATTTTTCCGCTGCTAATCTCAGTGTTGTAGCGGGAAACAGAAACAGCTTTACCCCAGAGCTTAACGTATCTGCGGACGATTTTAAAAACTATTTTTTTGAAGCCGGAACTTATACTTTTGAACTGAACTTCAATGCCGCAAGTACAGATAATTCAATTAACAGCTTGCAAAATACGGCTGTTCAGTTAAAGGTGCTTCCTCTCTCGGAGATCACCATCCCCAGTTCCGGGCGCAATGTAAATTTCAATTTTAATACAGCTGCCCAGTACACCAATGGTCAGTCACAAATGATCCCAAATCAAATTATTCTGTCCAATAATGAAAGTTTTGAGCTTTATGTAAAATCGGACGAAAATTATTTCAAGAAAGGCGGCCTGCAGACCGACATCAATTCCAACATATTACAAATTGGCGTGGATGGAAGTTCTGTAAATGCTCCCTTATCCAAAACTCCCCAAAAAATACTTTTTAACGGAACACCAGTTTTGGACCGGGGATTGAACATAAGATACACCATACCACCTGCGGGTGCCCAAAGTTTGGTAGGTAAGGAAAATACCACCTACTCTATCAATGTTTATTATAGCTTTACGGCAATTTAACCATACTTTCTTAAACTTTCTTAAAAAAACTCTTCCTTATGGACCACATTAATGGCAATCTATCGCCGGATCAACACTATATTGCTCAATTAAATGCATTCGAAAAAAAATATACCGATGTTTTTGATTTCTTAGTGTTCGCGGCTGCTAAGATGACCAACATGGAACTTTGTACCATGAGTATTGCCTCGGAAGGGCAAGTTTATGTTCTCGGTTCCAGTGATGCGTCCCTCAACCAGATCTATCCTCAGAATCCTCACTTTCTTTTGGATGATCAGACTTCGGTTTATGAGTTTAAGAACACGGAATTTAAATTTCATAGAAGTTATCCCATCCCTGGTCTTGAGGACAATCTGATTGCTCATTTAAATTTATTTGACAGGGAAGATAAAAACTTGGATAAAGCAGAGGAAGAGTTCGTCAATAAGATCTTGGACCAAGCGTCAAAATGGTATTTGGGTAAAGAAAAAGAACTAGCAGAAAAAGCTTATGCTCTAAAATCAGAGTTTGTAGCCAATATGAGTCATGAGATCAGAACCCCGTTAAATGGGATTATCGGTTTTACAGAGCTCCTTCTGGAAACCAATCTGGACGAAACGCAGAGACAGTATCTGGAAATCATCAACCAATCCGGCGTATCCTTATACAGCATCATCAACGATATCTTGGACTTCTCAAAATTAGAAAAGCAAAAACTTACGCTAAATCTTGACAAAGTAGAGATTGAAGAACTGGTTTCAGAAGCCTGCAATATTGTTGCGTACAGTAATACTAAAAAACAATTAGAAATGCTCATCGATATTGACGGCACCATACCTAGATATATATGGACTGATGAGATGCGTTTAAAACAGGTTTTCGTCAACCTCTTGAGCAATGCTATAAAATTTACCGAGGAAGGCGAGATTGTTTTATATGTTAAAGTTTTAGATGATTTAGGAGAAGGAAAAAAACGAATCCGATTTGGAGTTCGCGATACAGGTATTGGAATTAGCAGTGTAAAACAGGCGGAAATTTTCAACGCATTTTCACAGGTAGATGGCAGTATTACTAAAAGATATGGGGGTACTGGTCTGGGACTCGCCATTTCGAACCAAATCCTGGCACTTGCCGGCAGTGTTTTACAAGTCGAAAGCGATCAGGGAAAAGGGAGCGATTTTTTCTTTGATATTCAGTTCGACACGGAGGAAGAGGAATATGATTTAAGCTTAACTGATATTAAGAGCGTTTTGATTGTAGACGATAATGAAAACAATCGGAAAATCCTGAAAAGGATGTTGGAAAGAAAAAACATCGAAGTAATGGAATGCGATAGCGGTTTGAAGGCTTTGCTTTTGATCATGGATAAGTCCGAATTCGATGTGATCATTATGGATTATCATATGCCCATTATGGATGGCATTGAAACCATTAGAAAAATGAAAAATATTATTCCCGATGCCAACCACGTGGCACCGTATATTGTTTTGTACAGCTCGTCCGATGACACTAATTTACAGGATGCATGTGACGAATTAGAAATAGAAAATCGACTTATAAAACCGATTCGTATGAAACAGATGTACCAGGTTTTATCCACCTTAAAGAATTCTGAAAAGAAAAAACCGGAGCAAATAAAAAATGCAGCAAATGAAGTGAATAAACGCGAAATAAAAATTTTAATTGCTGAGGATAATGCTATTAATTTACTTCTTACCAAAACTTATTTAAAGGATATTATTCCTCAAGCTTTGATCATCGAGGCAAAAGATGGCACTGAAGCAGTTGAAAAATATCAAAAAGAGAGTCCTGATCTTATTTTAATGGATATTCAGATGCCTCACCTCAATGGTATTGAAGCAACAAAAAAAATAAGAGCCTTGGAAAAAAACATTGAAATACCTATTATTGCACTAACGGCAGGGAGTCTGCCTGGTGAGAAAGAAAAATGTCTGCAAGCCGGAATGTCAGATTTTTTAACCAAACCTTTATTAAAACAAACCCTGTCTGATATGATTCAAAAATGGTTTGGTATAGAAAATGAAAGAAAATAAATAATAAACTATGCTTTAAAGAAATATTGTAGCAGATTTTTTAAAGCTTTGATACTGAATTTATGAGTGACCTTATCAACGAACTACAATTAAAAATAGAAAGACTGGAAAATGAAATCAGTTTTAAAAACGGACTGATCTCGATATTGTCTCATGATTCAAAGGAAATGTTTGGAAATTTTCTTTGGCTTATAGAAGCACTGGAAGAAAAGACCATAAGTGAGGAAGATTTTTTTAAGTTGTTGCCTCAGGTAAAAAGCGATGCCAAGAAGAATTTGCAAACCATTCAGGACAGCACCTCTTGGTTAAAAACGCAATATGGGGAATTTAAGATTAAACCTGAAAAAATCATGGTGATGGATCTTTTTCACCATTTTGAAGAAAAATATGCGGCCAAATTAAAAGAAAAAAGCATTAAATTTTCTTTTAAAGGAGATCCCAATGCATTTGTGACAACCGATCGTTTATTGCTAGAATATGTTTTAGACAAAATTCTCGATAATGCAGTGAAATACACTTTTCCTGGGCACGATATTCACCTGCAGGAAGTTACAGAAGATCATCAGGTGATAATTTCTGTGATCGACTTCGGAACAGGAATGAATGAAAAATATTTATCTACGATCTTCACTTATGATAACCCCGTATTCCAAGGTACTGCTGGTGAGAAAGGAGCTGGATTGAGTTTGAAAATTGTAAAAAATTTTGTATCCTTGATGCATGGAAATATCCAAATCATTTCCGCTGAAAATAAAGGCACTACGGTTTCCCTTTACGTAAATTTATAGAATAATGGGTTTAAAAGTAAACGTTCGTATTATTGTAGCAGACGATCATGGTATCGTCAGGATGGGTTTAATACAAACCATAAAACGCCTCCGACCTGATGCTATAATCTCTGAAGTAGAGGATTTTAAATCACTGTACAAAGTAATTTTGAAGGAACAATTGGACCTGGCCATCATGGACGTCAATATGCCTAATGGTTCTGTTCAGGAAGCGATTGATTATATAAAAATGCATCAACCCGACTTAAAAATTCTCATATTTTCTTCTCAGGATGAAGAATTGTATGCAATGCGCTATCTAAAGATGGGTGCCGGTGGTTATTTAAGCAAACAAAGCTCCAATGCAGTGATTGAAGCTGCTTTGACGGCGATGCTTAGTACTGGTCGATATGCAAGTGACAACGTAAAAGAAGCGATGTTCTTAGAATCAATAAATGGCACGACAAAAAACTCACCATTTGAAGCACTATCAGACCGGGAATTGCAAATTGCCAATAAGCTTGCAGAAGGTCTCCCCCTCAAAGAAATTTCTAATCAGCTTAATCTCCATTCATCGACGATCAGCACTTATAAAAACAGGCTGTTTGAGAAGCTGAAAATACGATCCATACCCGAATTGGTGGAGATTCTTAGGTTGTATAATCAGTAAAATATTCTATTATTTCCCGCTTTTTCATCCCGGGGAATCGTGGGATCTTGTACATCACAACAAGATTCTTCACTCCGCTACCTTCAGGAGATGTTTACAATACTTCTCAGGTCACGTTCTCTCAGTTTGGCAACAAAACAATGTAAGCTCTCATTTCCTTTGCTTCCAGTTCTTTGACTATTCGAGGACTTCCATATCTGCCACGGCTCCAATCATAAATACTCAAGATCTTCAAAGATGAGATCGCTCTTCTTCTTCTTCTTCTTCTTCTTCTTCTTCTTCTTCTTCTTCTTCTTCTTCTTCTTCTTCTTCTTCTTCTGCTCGTTTAGTAGTTTCATTTCTTCCAATGATAGAAACTGCTCCTGCTCACCTTTAATAGCTAGCACATCTTCGCGATATGACCCCTTAGCTAATCAGCAATAGCTTGATAAACAGCCGTCTGAAATTCTTCGCCGATAGAATACCAAGGAGATAAATATTCCTGCGTAAACAGGAGTGCTATTATTCCCTCTTTCGGGTCCGCCCAGCCATGTGTATTGAACGCGCCGCCCCAACCAAATGACCCAATACTTTGAATTGACAGATATCTATTCTTTTCGGTTACGACCGAAAAGCCACCTAATGTGAACTGAAAGTTTTCGGGTTGTGGTGGCAATGGAGAAATAATAACCTGGTTACCCAATTGATTCGTAAGCATCAATTCAACCGTTTTTCTGCCGATAAGCCTTTTTCCTTTAAATATCCCCTTGTTCAGATAAAGCGAATAGAATTTTGCCATGTCAGCCATTGTAGAACTTAATCCGGCTCCTCCAGACAAATAGCTTCCCTGCAGTTTCGGGAACTCGGCATTTACACCCTCGTATATAGGATGCTTCACTTTTATCAATTTATTTTCCATTGTTGTCTCGTATAGACTAACTAACCGGTGTTGTTCCTTTTCGGGAATATGAAAATATGTGTCATACATTTCCAATGGTGTCAGGATATTTTTCTTCATAAACCTATCCAATGGCTCTCCACTCCATATTTCAATCAAATACCCTAACAAATCCGTATTTAGACCATAAGTAAATCGTTCTCCCGGATTATGTTGCAAAGGTAGTGTTGCTAATAACTCCATTTTTTCCCGGACAGTTGATTTTGTAGTACCAATCCCAGAAGGAACATCGGCCTTTTCATAAATACTCCACATTGTCGGGTCACTGAAAACAGCTGGATAAGCTATACCCGATGTATGCCTCAAAAGGTCACGTATAGTAATTTCTCTGTTAGCGGGTTTCGTGGTATAGCTTCCGTCTTTGGGATTGTAGCTAACTAATACTTTGGGATTTTTAAATGCTGGAATGTATTTTGAAATCGGGTCATCCAATAAGAATTTACCGTCTTCCCACAACATCATTGCAGCAAGGCTTGTGATAGCTTTCGATTGGGATGCAATTCTAAAAATATTATCCGTTTGCATCGTTTTTTTCGTTTCCACATCGGCATAGCCAAATGCTTTATTGTAAACAACTTCTCCATTTTTGATGATGAGTACCGTAGCTCCGGGGATATGACCAGCATCTATGTGTTTATTAACAACTGCATCTATTCTCTCTAACCATTCATGACTAAATTTCGCTTGTTGTGCATATAAAAGCCTTACATGCAGTATTGTTACCAAGCCAATAAAGGCTATTACAATTCGTTTCATTTCTTTCATTTTATTTTTTTTTATCTTATCTGCTTGATTTTTTTAGAAGATACCTTTCCGCAACTGATTGTTTACTGCATGCTCTCCCTAAAATTGAGGGAATGAATACCTGTCATCCATTTTTTGAACACATACTACAATTTATTGTCCCTGTTAATCCGACCAAGCTGCTCTGCTTAATAAAAATCTCGTCTTGAACTCATAATGTATTATTTCTTTTGTTGGTAATCCAATACCAAAATATCTTCCAGCACAGGTTTGATGTGCGTAATGATTAACTTTTGGTGATAGTCAGACGTGTTGAAGTCTTCTAACGATTTTCTGTCCCTGAATACCGCTACTTCCGCATGGGTAAAGCCTTTTGCCCTACTTGTGAAGTCTTCGCCGAAAGAAATTTCCAGTAGTCCGGGAATAATGCATTTCTGTTTCAGGATTTCATTTTTCAAACTTTGTATCTGTTCGGCTGTCGTTCCATTCTTAAACTTGAATAATACGATATGGGCGGCTTTTTCTTCACCTGTTTTCTCCAAATTTTGTCCGTTTACCGGAATAACCATGCTCCCAAAGAACAGGACAAACAATGTGATGATAATATTCTTCATGTTACTGATTTTTTTTTGGTTATAAATTTGTATTACCTGCAAGACCACTTTTTTCTGCAACATCACGCTTTACAAGCGGTGTAATATCAGGAGTAGCCAAAGCGTGTTTTGCAATCTCGCCTTTGGTGGCATACCATACACCATCATGTTGTGCCACGTATTTGAGAAAACGCTCTATTACACGTACACGTGAAGCATGACCGGAAATACGGTCATGGAAGCTAATCAGCATCATACGCCTTTGGGTTGCCGCTTCTTCGTACAGTTGGTCAAATTCATCTTTTAGTTGTTGCTCATAGTCCGCAGGCGAAAACCCCGAAAAATCATAAGACCCTATATCGTTCATATGTATGGTATAAGGCATAGTTACAAATGGCTTTCCGTTCAACTGTTGTAGGTATGGTTCGTCACGGCTCAAATCATTGTTGTGGTAGATAAAGCCTAATTCTTGGAGTAAACTCAATGTATGTACACTTCCACGCATCCAGTAACAGTCATATCCCAATGGCGTAACGCCTGTTGCTTTTTCGATGGATTGCTTAACGCTCCGTATCCATTCCCTTTCCTCATCTTTCGATAAATGGTACTGCCAAGCCCATTCTTTACCATGTGCCGCAGGCTCATGCCCACGCTTTACAATTTCACGGGCTAATTCAGGATTGTTGTCCACCGCCTTACCAACCATAAATGAAGTTGCCTTGACACCGTATTTATCAAATAAATCTAGCAGTCGTGGAATACCCTCCTGTACACCATAATCGAAATAGGAATTAGTCGCCAAGTCGGGATAGCCTTTTTTAATAGGTTCGGGTATCAATCCTCCTGCCCCTGAAATGGGTTGACCGCCGGCTTCAAATTGCAGGGATATGGAAATAGCTAAACGGGAACTATTTGGCCAGAAACCTTTAGCTGAACCGAGTGTTTGTTCTTCCTTTGTTTTCGCTACCGCTCCAGCCCAACCCGGAATAGCCAGTGCAGATGCCCCTAAAGAGGTCTTTGTAATAAAATCTCGTCTATCCATTGTACGTTTATTAAGTTATTATCATATTAATGATTTGATACTGCAAACTTCTACCATATTTTTCTATCATACAAATAACTTAAATTGTACATTTGTATCATAAAAATGATAGATATGCAATGGAACTTAGAATGGCTGAGGACTTTTAGAGCGATATATGAAACTGGCACACTGTCTGCGGCAGCACAGGAACTGTTTATTTCACAACCGGGGGTAAGCCTGCATCTTAATTCGTTGGAAGATTATGCGGGATATAGATTATTTGACCGTTCGCCCCGCAAGATGGTTCCTACCGAAAAAGGTAAAATCCTCTACAACTTTATCCTCGAACCGCTCAAAAAGATGGAAAGTGCCGAACAGCACTTCCATCGTCGTTCGCAACCGGAAAGGTCAACCATTAGTGTAGGAATGTGCTTTGAAACATTCCAGTACACATTGGAAGAACACGTGGCAAGCCTGCCTTTTAACCTGATTATCAAATTCGGGCTTTATCCGCAAATGCAGGTGGATTTGGACAACGGCTTGCTGGATATGATAGTTACACCACAAAAAGGCAATCAACAAAATCTCGTCTATGAACCCTTTTCCAAAGAAAGGATAGTATTGATTGCGGGAAGCAATACGGATACTTCAGTACTAATGGCGTTGTTGGAAAACGGTGCTATTACCGATGCAAGGGATTTTCTCAAAAAACAATTATGGTACAGTACCGCAGGCGATATGGAACACCTGAAAAACTTTTGGTCGAAGAATTTTAATGAGCATCCTGATTTTAGCCCCAACTACATTGTACCCAATATCAGCTCTATCATCCGTTGCCTTAGCGACAAGGAGGGATTCTCTATTGTGCCGGACTTTCTTTGTAACGAGGCACTGGATACCGGAAAAATCAAATTGGTCTGGCAAGGAACCCAACCTTGGGAAAACACGCTTTACTTCGGAACAAGAAAGAATACCATATACAAAAATGAGTTGGAACGACTGAAAAAACTATTTGAGGAAAAGTGGGAAAGGATGGTGGTGTGAAGTGACATCATTTCCTGATTTTTATCCCTGTTGCACCAAATGCTGTAAATTCTGGTATGCGTGTAAAACGTTCCATTTCACTTTCAACGACCCGCACAATGTCCAGCTTGACTGATAATTATTGACTATGGCTGAACTGGTTGTCATACAGAATAAAACAAGAAAAAAGTCCGGATTCTTTTAATAGTAATTTTTCACCTTTTTATTTTGGTTTGATATCCATTATTCACTAGGGACATGCTACAGCAGCAGCAGTTGATGTAACACCTGCATCATTTACAGTTAATTTAAACAATTGCCCTCCTGGGACCATTGATTTAATATAATGAAACGGTTCGTACTTAATTCAATTCGTTTTCCGGAAACCGTAATTCTTTTATAAACAGAAACTTCTTTGCATAGAAGAGAATAGATCCTCTTTCATCACGGTAACCTTTTAAATAATTCATCACTTTAATTTTAACTTTTTTTGTTCATAAGATATTCAAATATTGTATAAGTCTTATTTAACTAACTACAATGTATCTTCCCATCCAGGTTTTGAAAAATTCGGTTACCCTGATTTTGAATTTTATAGTAACCGAATTTGACCCTTTTGTTTTACGCATAAATGAATTATTTTGTTATGTATAAAAACAAAAATCTTGTTAATCATACAATTAACAAGATTTTGTTTAAATTTAGTTCTCAACTCAATGCTCTCTTTAAATAAAGATTTATTTGGAATTCAATCTTTTATTTTGCCATCAACCCAGAGGAAACTTCATTAAAATCGATGAATAGATTACCGTTGTGATCTCCGATGCGGATGTGTTTAGCTGTTAGTATTTCGAGTACGTGCTTTTTCTAGCTCTTCTTTGTCCATAGACAAAGATACTATTCTTCTCATATAAGCTAATCAATTTAGGACTCTTCATTTTTTGGTTTAAAGTTTCTACCAGCCCCTTGCCTTAGGAATGTAATTTTCCCTTGTGTTTGCTTTGCTTTTTCAAGAACTTCCATAGCCCTTGTTCGTTCGTTAACTTTACTTGCATGTGTTATACCTTGATTTTCGCTTTTTTTCATGTATCAATATAGTGAAATTTATTGACAAAAGCAAATATTTAATTCCATTCTCCATCAAATTCTTTTGATCCTCCCCTGGTGAACTCTAATGATAGCCAAAAGATATTAGTAGGATAACATTTTATATTTCTCTTCAATTCATTTAACATTACCTATTCCACAAAATATACTAAATATTACAGTGTGACCATCAAGCCAGTACTTTAGCCCTTTTCATCTTTTTGAATTCCGTCAAACTCATATGATGTTGCTTCTTAAAAAATTTATTGAGGTGACTTTCATCTGAAAAACCAAATTCGGTTACAATTTCATTGACCCGCATATCGCTGAAAAGAAGGCGATGTTCTATCAATCTCATTTTATAATTCAATATAAAATGTTGTACGGTTTCTCCACATTGCTTTTTAAAGTAACTCCCAAGATAGCTTTCAGAAAACCCGAATTTCTGAGATATCGCAGAGACCTTCAACAATGCCGGATCATGAATATTTCCCTGAATATAATTAATAATATCCAGTACTCTTTTATCAGCATTCGAAGCCACATTCTCCGCTCTCATCTTTGAAATATTTCTGGCTGCTATCACGATCAATGCATTTACGTAATGTAGAGTAAGTTCCTCATGATAGAGGTCAGGATGATTCAGACCATGGAGCAGTGAGGTTACGACTGAATCAACCAAAACGATGTCCGGTTTATTTTGTAAAATACATCCAGACAAAAAGGAAGCACCATACAACAGACACTCCATCGAATTAATACTGTTCCACTTATACTCTTTTACATACCGTTCACTGAACTTCACGAGCAAAAGATCTGTTTTTTCAACAATTTCCAGATAGTGCTGGTCATTTGGTGTAATGAGAATCAGGCTGCCTTTACTGTATGAAGAAATGTTATCATTTATTTTAAGAAATCCTTTTCCTGAAATAACATAGACAATTTGAAAAAAGGAGAATTGGCTGTCTTTTAAGGGACAGTTTGCGGCCTGATGGTATTCTACCTTTACCAATTGATCTATATTCTCTCTTTTCATAGGACAAAACTACCCATTTATCATTAAAATATACTGATTTTTTTAAATTTTTCTGTTCAAATTTGCTACATCAAAATTGTAAGCATTCATGAAAACATCAATCTATGTCTTGGCACTGGGAGCTTTTGGCATTATTACCACTGAATTTGGGATAGTTGGTATCCTACCCACTATTAGCAGGCAATTCGGTGTATCAATCGATACCGCAGGATGGCTGCTTAGTGCCTTTGCAATAACTGTGGCTGTGTCTTCACCCTTTATCACTTCATTTACAACCAAAATAAACCGCAAGTTCTTGCTGTGTCTGGTTATGAGTATATTTGTTCTTTCTAACCTAATCTCTGCATTTTCCACTAATTTTACGATGCTTATGATCGCCCGAATATTACCTGCAATATTGCATCCTCTGTTCTGGAATATTTCTATCGCCATTGCATTCAAGGAAAAAGGAGCAAAAGGAGTATCAACAGTAATGTTGGGATTAAGCTTAGCGACGGTGCTCGGTATTCCCTTGACAACCTATGCTGTGGACCTTTTCCATCATTGGCAGGCATCATTTTTTCTTAGCAGTGCAATAAGTTTAAT
>Ga0308164_10002941_pt1 | contig 16126 bp, 12 predicted proteins | sample PhyTR2_FD_201031 | JGI IMG/M metagenome (GOLD analysis project Ga0308164, IMG submission 201031) | Phyllosphere microbial communities from UC Gill Tract Community Farm, Albany, California, United States - DLSLT.R2 | ecosystem: Host-associated > Plants > Phyllosphere > Unclassified | place: USA... | reverse complement strand
GTAGACGACGTACTGGGACGCGACGAAGCGACACCCAAGCCCCATCCGGCCGGTCTGCTGAAACTGGCCAGTGCCTGGGAGGTGGAGCCGAAAAGGATGGTGATGATCGGCGATTACCGTCACGACCTGGACTGTGGCCGGGCAGCAGGCGCGAAAACCATTCTGGTCAACCTGCCGGAGAATCCATGGCCTGAGCTGGCGGACTGGCATGCCGTGGACTGCGTGGCGCTGCGCGGGATGTTGAGCTGACAGGCGGCCTCATCATCCGCGTTAAACACATGCGTTTATCTGAATGAATGCAGAACCCGAGGGAAGCGGCTTGCCGGCGATTCGGTTTCTCAGGCGACACTTGAGTGACTGAATTGACGCCATCGCCGGCAAGCCGCCTCCCACAGCCCGGTATTTGCTGGGCGAAAGCGCTACGTCGAAGACGTGGTGGCGCCTCCCACAGTTTGAGTTGAGTTCACTTCTGGGTGCTGCCCATCAAAACGGCTTGAACAGGACCGCCTGGCCCTCAGGTGAGGTAAAGATCCCGTCACCGTTATGGCCAACCTTGGGCACGACCACCAGACGCTGATTCAGGCCTTCAGGATGACGCTTCTGCAGGTAGCTGAAATAGTTCTGGCCACGGATCAGGCGATAGGCGCCCTGGGCTTCAGCTGCACAGGTCTTGTCCAGTGCCGGATGGTTGCGATCGGTATCCAGTTCGCCCAGCAGGTAGGTGACGTCACGCTTCACGTAGCCTTTTTCGATGTCTGCCGGTTTTTCCTTGCCGGAATAGAACGGCATCTTGTTGAGGCCGTATTTCCAGTCATTGAAGTTGGGGCAGGCCTGCGCCGTCACTGGCTCAGGACGCTCGGCATCGAAATAGGCATAGGACGACGGGTTGGCGATCACGTAGCGCAGCTTCACGCCTTCGCGGGTCAGCAGGGCGTCTTCCTTGCCGCCGATCATGGCGTAGCGTTGCACCACCTGTGCACCGCCCGAGTGACCGGCAATCACGATTTCCTTGAGGTTGGGAAACAGCTTGCTGTCGCTCAGGCGCTTGAGGATGTGGTCCAGCACCAGAAACGAGCTGACGGGCTTGGGATCGCTGGCCGTCGCGCCTTCCATCCAGCTGTTCTGGCGCCAGCGCAGGATGTTGTCGGACAGGTGATGGGCAACGATGTCTTTCTCATCCAGAAACTGCGGTGCGATCAACAGCGTCTTGCCGCGTTCCTTGGACTGGTTGGCCGCGCGCTCGATGCTGCGCAGGTAGGTCTGGGCGTTGCGCAGGCGACCGTGCAGCACGATCACCACACGCTCGATTTTCGGTTTTGGGTGAACCCACTCCTGGCTGAGCCCCAGCGTCGCCTCGGCGCCGTTGATGGCCAGACGGTCCGGACTGATAGATTTAACCGCTTGATCCTCGGCATGAGCCCCGAGGCTCACGAAGGCAGTGCTTAACAACAGGACCAGAAGCGGTTTAATCATGTGCTTAGAGACTCTTGGCGGCGAAAGTATCGCATTGGGTGATTTGGCCTTGCGCAAAGCCGGTCTTGAACCAGCGTACTCGCTGGGCCGAAGTTCCGTGGGTAAAGGAGTCCGGTACGACGCGACCACTGCTTTGCTGCTGAAGACGATCATCGCCGATGGCGTTGGCTGCGTTCAGCGCTTCTTCAATATCACCCGGCTCAAGCCAGTTCAAACGATTTTGTGCGTTATAGGCCCAAACACCTGCGAAACAGTCAGCCTGAAGCTCCTGACGGACCAGTAAACCGGTGCTGCCTTCCATGCGCTGTCCTGACTTGCGGGCAGCATCGACCTTGGCGGAAATGCCGAGCTGGGTCTGTACATGGTGGCCGACTTCGTGAGCGATCACGTAAGCCTGAGCAAAGTCACCCGCTGCGGAGAAGCGTTGCGACATCTCGCGGAAGAAGTCCAGATCCAGATAGACCTGCTGGTCGGCGGGGCAGTAGAAAGGACCGGTTGCAGAGGTCGCAAAGCCGCAGGCCGAGTTTACCTGGCCGCTGAACAGCACCAGCGTCGGGTCCTTGTACTGACGACCGTTCTGGGCGAAGACTGCGCGCCAGGTGTCTTCGGTATCGCCCAGAATGCTGCGCACGAACTCGGCCTGCTGATCATTGGCCGGTGGTGCCTGACGTGTCTGCGAGCTGGCCGGAGCGCTTTGCTCGGTCATCTGGCCGGTGAGTTGTCCCAGAATCTGCATCGGGTCCTGACCGGTCAGCAACCCGATGGCGACCACGATCACGATACCGCCCAGGCTCAGTCCCTTGCCACCGATGCGCATGCCTCCGCCACCGCCGCCGCTACTTTCACCACGTGCATCGACCACGTTGTCGCTGCGTCGGCCTTTTTTCCAGAGCATGTCGGATCCCTCTTCTTATCGTGCAATGAGTGTCGCTGGTCAAACCAATACGCGCCAACCTGTCCCATGCCAAGTGAAACACGGGCGGCGCAATGCGTGATGCGAGGTATAGAGGGTGGGGGAGACCGATTGGTTCTAAGAAGCGGCGCCGCGATACCGGTTTTCTGAATCCGGGCGGCGCTGCTCTGGGGCTCAGTGTGCTTTTGCGAGCGTGCTGTCTGACACTTCTGCGGGGGTGGCGTCGGCGAAGCGGTCCACCTGCCGCAGCGTTTTGAAGCCGGTCATCCAGGCGCCAACGACGCCCAGCGTACAGATACCGCCCATGATCGCGGCCGGAATCGCACCGATCAGCGAAGCGCTGGTGCCTGCGCGGAATTCGCCAAGCTCGTTGGAAGAGCCGATGAACAGCATGTTCACTGCATTGACCCGGCCACGCATGTTGTCCGGTGTCGAGAACTGCACCAGCGCCGAGCGGATATAGACGCTGACCATGTCCGCAGCTCCGGCGATCAGGAGCGCCAGGCACGACAGCCAGAATAACGTGGAGAGGGCAAACACCAGATTCGCCACTCCGAACAACCCGACGGCCATGAACATGGTCATGCCCACGTTGCGATCCAGTGGACGCATGCTCAGGTAGATGCCGGTCGCCAGTTCGCCCAGGCTCATTGAGGCGCGCAGCATGCCCAGTCCTTGCGGTCCCAGATTGAGCACTTCGTGGGCATAGATCGGCAGCAGCGCCACCACGCCGCCCAGCAGCACGGCGAACAGGTCCAGGGAGATGGTGCCCAGGATGATCGGCCGCGAGCGGATGAAGGCGATCCCGGCTGTGAAACGACCCCAGGCGCTGTCGCTCAGGTCCACCAATTTGCCTGCGTACGGCGTCGCGACACGTGCCAGCAGCAGGATCCCGGCGATGAACGCGGCCACACACACCGAATAGGTCAGCTCAGCACCGCCCAGCCAGTACAGGTAGCCGCCAATCAGCGGACCGCCGACGGTCGAGCAGCGCATGATCACGCTGTTGGTGGCAATCGCCGAGGCGAGTTGTTCACGCGGCACGATCTGCGGCAACAGGCTCTGCAGAGCAGGACCGGTGAATGCGCGGGCGCAGCCGTAAAGCATCAGCGCGCCGTAGATCAGCCGCAGGTCCTGCAGGTTCATGGCCGAAAAGACCAGCAGAATGAGGCCGCAGACCGCCTGAACGCCCCAACTGATCATCAGGATGACCTTGCGGTTGTAGCGATCAATCAGATCGCCCGCAGGCATCAGCAACAGCAGCATGGGAATGAACTGCGCCAGGCCGACGTAGGCCAGCGCCATCGGCTCGCGGGTCATGTCATAGACCTGCCAGGCGACGACCACGGCCTGAATCTGCATGGCGAAAACCGCCATCAGGCGCGACAGGATGAAACTGATGAAGCCGGGCTGGCTGGACAGTTTTACGGATGATGAAGCAGCGGGGGATTCAGGGCTCAAGACAGACTTCCATCGAAGCAGTGTGATCGCGTTACGGGTTATACCTCAGCTTATAGATAGGATGCTAACGAAAAAATCGATGGGTCTTTTTCCGCGAGGGGCGGCGTCTGCTTCCGATGTGACGCAGATTGGGGATTCAGTAAGCCGAGCGCATGACGTGGATAACGCTGGAGCTTGGGCACACATCTGCGCCACATTCCAGCGCGGACGCGGAGCGTCCTGGGAGGCATTCCCACGCAGAGCGTAGGAACGATCATCATCGTATTCCTCCAAGAGGACTTGTGTATAACGCCGAGCGCGGAGCATGGGCACGATCGGCGTACTGGATATCACCGCTCGTTCCCACGCTCCTGCGTGGTAACGCCTCGCGGGACGCTCCGCGTCCGCTGTCGGGGCGACGCGGAGTGTCAGCGCCTGACCAGCAACACACCCGATTCCATGTGGTGGGTATACGGAAACTGGTCAAACAGTGCACAGCGCTCGACCCGGTGGGTGTCGTTCAGCTGGGCGATGTTGGCGGCCAGGGTTTCCGGATTGCAGGAGATATACAGAATGCGCTCGAAGCGGCGGGTCAGCTCGCAGGTGTCTGCGTCCATGCCGGCGCGTGGCGGATCGACGAACACGCTGCCGAACTCGTAGCTCTTGAGGTCCACGCCCTGCAGACGGCGGAACGGGCGCACCTCGTTCAATGCCTGGGTCAGCTCTTCGGCCGACAGGCGCACCAGCGTGACGTTGTCGACCGCGTTGTCTTCCAGATTGCTCAGCGCAGCATTGACTGAGGTCTTGCTGATTTCGGTCGCCAGTACCTTGCGCACCCGAGTAGCCAGCGGCAGGGTGAAGTTGCCGTTGCCGCAATACAGCTCCAGCAGATCGTCACTGCGCTCGCCCAGCGCGTCATACGCCCAGTCGAGCATCTTCTGGTTCACAGTGCCGTTAGGCTGGGTGAACGCGCCTTCCGGCTGGCGATAACTGAAGGTACGCCCGGCAACGTCGAGCTTCTCGGTTACGTAGTCATGACCGATGACCAGACGCTGGCCCTTGGAGCGACCGATCAGGCTTACTTGCAGCTCGGCTGCCAGTTGCTCGGCTTCGACCTGCCAGGCCTCGTCCAGCGGGCGGTGATAACACAGGGTGATCATCGCATCGCCCGCAAGGGTGGTCAGAAAGTCCACCTGGAACAGCTTGTGGTTCAGATTCGGGCTGGCTTCCCAACGCGCGCGCAGCACCGGCATCAGCGCATTGATACGCTCGCTGGCAATCGGTAGGCCTTCGAGCAGGATCGGCGTCCTGTTGTCGCCCGGTGCGAACATCGCGTAGTAACGCTTCTGGTCTTCCCTCCACAGGCGGAACTCGGCGCGCAGGCGGTAATGCTCGCGCGGCGAGTCGAAGACCTGAGGTTCAGGCGCGTCGAAAGGTGCCAGCAGTTCGCGCAGGCGGACGGTCTTTTCTTCGAGCTGACGGTCGTAGCTCGCGGGATCGAAAGGAACACTCATGCGTTGAACCAGCCCAGCTTGATCACGAACAGGATCGATAGAATCACCAGCGCGGCATTCAGCTCGCGCCCGCGACCCGATAATAGTTTGATCGCCGTCCAGGAAATGAAACCAAAGGCAATGCCATTGGCGATGGAATAGGTGAACGGCATCGCCAGTGTGGTAATCACTACAGGCGCGGCGACGGTGATGTCGTCCCAGTCGATTTCGGCCATGCCCGAGGCCATCAGCACCGCAACGAACAACAGGGCAGGTGCGGTTGCATAGATCGGCACGCTGCTGGCCAGTGGCGCGAAGAACAACGCGAGCAGGAACAGCACGGCCACCACGATGGCCGTCAGGCCGGTACGGCCACCGGCGCTCACACCGGCCGCGGATTCGATGTAGCTGGTGGTGGTCGAGGTGCCGAGCAACGAACCGGCCATTGCCGCCGTACTGTCAGCGATCAGTGCGCGGCCCATTTTCGGCATGTGACCGTCCTTGCCCATCAATCCGGCGCGCTTGGCCACGCCGATCAGGGTGCCGGAGTTGTCGAAGATGTCCACGAACAGGAAGGCGAAGATGATGCTGACCAGACCGACGTCCAGTGCGCCCATGATGTCCAGTTGCATAAAGGTCGGCGCCAGCGATGGCGGCATCGATACGACTCCGCCAAATTCACTGAAGCCCAGCGCAATCGAAGCAAGGGTGACTGCCAGAATGCCGATCAGCACTGCGCCTTTGACCTTGAGCTTGTCCAGTGCAACGATCAGAAAGAAGCCCAGCGTCGCCAGAATCGGTGCGGGCTGCTTGAGATCACCCATGGTGAGCATGGTGACCGGGTGGCTGGCCACGATACCGGCGTTCTGCAGGGCAATCAGCGCCAGAAACAGGCCGATACCGGCCGCAATGGCCGAGCGCAGGGGCAAGGGGATGCTGTTGATGATCCATTCGCGGATGCGGAAGATCGACAACAGAAAGAACATCACCGCCGACAGGAATACCGCACCCAGTGCCACCTGCCAGGTGTGGCCCATGTGCAGGACAACCGTGTAGGTAAAGAAGGCGTTCAGGCCCATGCCCGGTGCCAGGGCAATCGGGTAGTTGGCGATCAGGCCCATCACGGCCGAGCCGATGGCGGCGGCCAGACAGGTCGCCACGAACACAGCGCCCTTGTCCATGCCGGTTGCGCCGAGGATGCTCGGGTTGACGAACAGGATGTAAGCCATCGCCAGGAACGTCGTGACGCCCGCGAGGATTTCAGTCCTCACGTTGGTGTTATGTGCCTTGAGTTGAAACAGCCTTTCCAGCATGTCTGGCTCCCCGTGACGCGGCCTGCGTCGTGAATGATTCAACTCCAACAGCAAAGCACAGGCTGCCCGGGCAGCCCGCGAATTGATGCGGGTCGGAAAAAGCCGCGCATCATACCAGCAGCCAAACACGATGGGTGCGCGTGGATGACGGCTTTTGGATGATCTGCACGCCTGTCTATCGCTACCGAGAAACCCTGAACGTTGCAAATCATGCGAAGTCGTACCCCCTAAGACGCATAAAAATGCGCTGAATGAGTACCTACCGTGAGGTTTCCATGAATGCTACGAACCCGATTCCCAAGGATGTCGCAGGTCATGCGATCTCGCTGACCCTCAATGGGCAACTGCGTCAACTCGATGTACAGCCCTGGACCACCTTGCTTGACCTGTTGCGCGATCGGCTCGATCTGGTCGGCACCAAGAAAGGTTGCGACCACGGTCAATGTGGTGCCTGCACCGTACTGCGCGACGGCAAGCGGATCAATGCCTGCCTGACGCTTGCGATCATGTGCGATGGCGCCGAACTGACCACCATCGAAGGCCTGGCGGATGGCGACACGCTGCATCCGATGCAGCAGGCATTCATCAAGCACGATGCTTTCCAGTGCGGCTACTGCACGCCGGGGCAGATCTGCTCGGCCGTAGGCCTTGCCAATGAGGGGCGCGCCAGCACTCGTGCCGAAATTCAGGAACTGATGAGCGGTAACCTGTGCCGTTGCGGCGCCTACAGCAACATTCTCGCCGCCGTGGAAGAAGCCTTGCCGCAGTTTCACGACGCGACTCAGACTCAAGAGCAGAAGGTGAGCGCATGAATCCGTTCACCTACAGCAAGCCGGCCGATATCCGTGCCGCCATCGACCTGAGCGGCCCGGCCACACGCTTCATCGCGGGCGGTACAAACCTGCTCGACCTGATGAAAGAGAACGTCGCCCGTCCCGAGCACCTGATCGACATCAACGATCTGCCGCTCAAGGACGTTACTGAAACCGCTTCGGGCGGCTTGATGATCGGCGCGCTGGTCAGCAATGCCGACCTGGCCTGGCACCCTCTGGTCGAACAGCGGTATCCGCTGTTGAGCCAGGCGCTGCTGGCCGGTGCATCGCCGCAGCTGCGCAACATGGCCAGCACCGGTGGCAATCTGTTGCAGCGCACGCGCTGCTATTACTTCTACGACACCGGCGTGCCGTGCAACAAGCGCGAGCCTGGCAGTGGCTGCCCTGCAAAAGACGGCATCAATCGTATTCATGCGATTTTCGGCGCCAGTGATGACTGCGTCGCGACGCATCCGTCTGACATGTGTGTGGCCATGGCTGCGCTGGAAGCGGTGGTGCATGTAGAAGGCCGTGCCGGTCGCCGCACCATCGAGTTCGCGGATTTCCATCGTCTGCCGGGCGATGCGCCGCAACGTGACAACCAGTTGGCCGATGATGAGCTGATTACCGCCATCGAGCTGCCTGCTCCGCGCTTCACGGGTCACAGCACCTACCTGAAGGTCCGTGATCGTGCGTCCTATGCGTTTGCGCTGGTATCTGTCGCAGCGGCGCTGGAACTGGACGGCGATGTGGTGAGCGATGCACGTCTGGCGCTTGGCGGTGTGGCCCACAAACCGTGGCGCGACAAGCAGATCGAGCGTTTGCTGATCGGCAAACCCGCCACCCGCGAGTCCTTTGCTGCTGCCGCAGACGCCATGCTGGCTGACGCGCAGCCGCTCGAGCACAACGCGTTCAAGGTCAAGCTGGCGCGCCGGTCGATCATCCGCGCCCTGAGCGACGCGGCACTGGGAGGTACTGCCCAATGAATGTTCCTTTTTCCCCGATGGGCAAGCCCGTGGACCGAGTCGACGGCAAACTGAAAGTCACCGGCGGCGCACGCTACGCCGGTGAATACCCGGAAGACGGGCTGCTGTTCGGTAGCGTCGTTTCCAGCACCATCGCCAATGGCCGTGTGCTGAAGATCGATACCTCCGACGCCTTGAAGGTACCGGGTGTGGTTGCGATTCTGGACCATACCAACCGTCCTTCGCTGGCCAGCTATGACGAGAACTACGAGGACGCGGACTCTGCAGACGGTTCCCCGTTTCGGCCTCTTTATAACGACAACGTGCTGTACAGCGGCCAGCCGCTGGCGCTGGTCGTCGCCGAGTCGCTGGAAATGGCCCGGCACGCAGGCTCGCTGATTCGCATCGAATACGCGCAGCAGGCGCACCAGACTGACTTGCAGGCCAAACTGGAGCAGGCTCACGACGTGTCGTCCAGCCTGCCCAAGCCGCGTGGCAACTTCGAGGCGGAACTGGCCAGCTCGGCACTGAGTGTCGACGTGACCTACAACACGCCGAACGAATACCACAACCCGATGGAGCCGCATGCGTCCACGGTTCTGTATCAGGCCGACGGTAGCCTGCAGATCCACGACAAGACCCAGGGCACGCAGAACTGTCAGGATTACCTGCACAAGGTCTTCGGTCTGGAGAAAGACAAGATCCGCGTGCTGGCCGCCTTTGTCGGCGGTGCGTTCGGCTCCGGTCTGCGTCCACAGTATCAACTGCCTCTGGCGGTGATGGCGGCCCTGCACCTCAAGCGTTCGGTGCGAGTGACGCTGACGCGTCAGCAGATGTTCACCTTTGGCTATCGTCCACGCACCGTGCAACGCCTGCGCCTTGGCGCTGCTGCCAACGGACGTTTGCTCGCCGTCGGTCACGAAGCCATCGGCCAGACGTCACGCTTCGAGGACTTCACCGAGCACGTCGTGGAATGGAGCGGCATGCTCTATCAATGCGACAACGTGCAGTTGACCTACAAGCTGGTGCCGCTGGACGTCTACACGCCCTTGGACATGCGTGCGCCGGGTGCGGCGTTGGGCCTGATCGGCCTGGAATGCGCGATGGATGAACTGGCGTGTGCGCTGGCCATCGATCCTGTACGCCTGCGTCTGACCAATTTCGCCGAGCGCAACGGCAACGAGGACAAGCCGTATTCCAGCAACGAACTGCGTGAATGTTATGCACAGGGCGCCGAGCGCTTTGGCTGGGAGCGTCGCAACCCTGAACCCCGCAGCATGCGCCAAGGCCGCCAACTGGTGGGCTGGGGCATGGCCGGTGGTGTGTGGGAAGCGATGCAGATGAAAGCCAGCGCCAAGGCGCGTCTCGGCTCGGACGGCAAACTGGTGGTCAGCAGCGCAACCACCGACATCGGCACCGGCACTTACACGGTCATGACCCAGATTGCGGCTGAAACCCTGGGGTTGGCGGTGGAAGACGTCACCTTCCTGCTGGGCGACTCCTCTCTGCCGACTGCGCCGCTCCAAGGCGGCTCGTTCACCGTGTCGTCAGTCGGTACAGCGGTCCAGCAGGCGTGTCAGGCCTTGCAGCGTCAGTTGCTTGAAGTGGCGAAGGGCCTGTACCCGCAACACGCCTCGACCACGCCGGATCAGGTGCGCTTCAAGTCGGGCAGTCTGCATCTGGGCGATCAGGTTGTGTCGATTGCTGAACTGGCGGCTGCTCAAGCCAGCGGTGTGATCGAGGTTCAGGTTGACGCCGAACCGGACAAGAAACGTGAAGCCTATGCGGCGGCCACGCATTCGGCGGTGTTCGTCGAAGTGCTGGTGGACGAGGACCTGGGCACTATCAAGGTCAATCGTGTGGTCAGCGCCATTGCGGCGGGACGCGTGGTCAATCCCAAGATGGCGCGCAGTCAGATCCTGGGTGGCGTGGTTTGGGGCATGGGCATGGCCTTGCAGGAAGAGGCGATGGTCGATCACGGTCTGGGACGGTCGATGAACCACAGCCTGGCCGAGTATCACATTCCGGTGAATGCTGATATTGGCGACATTGACGTGCTGTTCGTCGAAGAACACGACGAAATCGTCAATGCGCTGGGTTCCAAGGGCGTCGGCGAAATCGGCATCGTGGGTGTTCCCGCAGCGATTGCCAATGCCATCTACCACGCCACCGGCAAACGCATCCGCGAGTTCCCCATCACGCTGGACAAGCTGCTGTAGCCATCAGCAACGCCGCTCGAAACGCTCCGCGTGCGCTGTTGAGGTGACGCGGAGCGTCACGGGCTGGCCGGTTCGTTTGAGAGAAGCATCATTCCTGCCGGGTGAGTCATCCCGCCACGCGACAAAAGACCACACGGCTCAAGTGGCTGAATGGGACTACTCTTTACCTGTCGGTTGACCCGTGTCATTGCGCAATGACCGCTGATGTGAGCCAACCCGCCAATCCCTGCGTACGTCATCAGAACAAATAGAAAGATAAGCACTCCATAAACGTGGGGGCAGTCACTGTTGGTTTGCTGCCAACAGCCGGTTTCACCTGAGAGAGGAACACTTATGTTCGGTTTAGAGGCTATCGATCTCGCCCGAATTCAGTTCGCATTCACGATTTCGTTTCACATCCTGTTTCCTGCCATCACCATCGGTCTGGCAAGTTACCTGGCTGTGCTCGAAGGCCTGTGGCTGAAGACCCGCCAAGATGTGTATCGAGACCTTTATCACTTCTGGTCCAAGATCTTTGCCGTCAACTTCGGCATGGGGGTGGTTTCCGGTCTGGTCATGTCCTATCAGTTCGGCACCAACTGGAGTCGCTTTTCGGACTTCGCAGGCGCGGTCACAGGGCCGTTGCTGACGTACGAAGTGTTGACCGCGTTCTTCCTTGAGGCCGGCTTCCTCGGTGTGATGCTGTTCGGCTGGAACCGCGTCGGCCGCAAACTGCACTTTTTCTCCACCGTGATGGTCGCCATCGGCACCCTGATTTCCACGTTCTGGATTCTGTCGTCCAACAGCTGGATGCAGACCCCGCAGGGCTTCGAAATCATCGACGGTCGCGTGATCCCGACCGACTGGTTCGCGGTGGTCTTCAACCCTTCATTCCCTTATCGCCTGACGCACATGGCGATTGCCGCCTTCGTCGCGACGGCATTCTTTGTAGGCTCGTCGGCTGCCTGGCACCTGTTGCGTGGTCGTGATACGCCAGCGGTGCGCAAGATGCTTTCGATGGCGATGTGGATGGCGCTGATCGTTGCACCGATCCAGGCCGTCGTGGGCGACTTCCACGGTCTGAATACGCTCAAGCATCAGCCAGCCAAGATTGCCGCCATTGAAGGTCACTGGGAAAACATTGGTGACGAACCGACCCCGCTGATCCTGTTCGGCATTCCCGATATGAAGGAAGAACGCACCAAGTACGCAGTGGAAATTCCGTACCTGGGCAGCCTGATCCTGACCCACAGCCTGGACAAACAAGTCCCGGCATTGAAGGAATTCAAACCTGAAGACCGGCCGAATTCGACCATCGTGTTCTGGTCGTTCCGGGTCATGGTTGCGCTGGGCATGCTGATGATCCTGACCGGTCTGTGGAGCCTGTGGCTGCGCAAGCGTGGCACGCTCTATCAGTCTCGTCCGTTCCTGTACCTGGCCTTGTGGATGGGGCCGTCGGGTCTGGTAGCTATCCTCGCAGGCTGGTTCACCACCGAAATCGGCCGCCAGCCGTGGGTCGTCTACGGCCTGATGCGCACCGCCGATGCTTCGTCCAACCACAGCTTCGCGCAGATGAGCATCACTCTGGTGCTGTTCGTGGTGGTCTACTTTGTACTGTTCGGCGCAGGTCTGGGCTACATGATGCGTCTGGTGCGCAAAGGCCCCAAAGCGTACGTCGAGCATGTACCACAAGGTGGTCCCGGTCAGAAACGTACACCGGCCCGTCCGCTCTCCGCCGCCGTTGAAGGCGCTGAAGATGGCGACAACGTTGACGCGCTCGGCAAGGGGAATTAAGCCATGGGTATCGATCTTCCGCTGATCTGGGCCGTCATCATCATCTTCGGCATCATGATGTACGTCGTGATGGACGGCTTCGACCTGGGTATCGGGATTCTCTTCCCGTTCATGAAAGACAGTTCCGACCGCGACGTGATGATGAATACCGTCGCGCCGGTCTGGGACGGTAACGAAACCTGGCTGGTACTGGGGGGCGCCGCGCTGTTCGGCGCGTTTCCGCTGGCTTATTCGGTGGTGTTGTCGGCGCTGTATCTGCCACTGATCTTCATGCTGATGGGCCTGATCTTCCGCGGCGTGGCATTCGAGTTCCGCTTCAAGGCGACCGACGAGAAACGTCACCTGTGGGACAAGGCCTTCATCGGCGGTTCTCTGGCCGCGACGTTCTTTCAGGGCGTGGCACTGGGCGCGTTCATCGAGGGCATTCCGGTAGCGAATCGTCAGTTCGCAGGCGGCTCACTCGACTGGCTGGCGCCGTTCCCGATGTTCTGCGGTCTGGCGCTGATCGTGGCTTACGCACTGCTGGGCTGCACTTGGCTGATCATGAAGACCGAAGGGCCGTTGCAGAAAGCAATGCATGATCTGGCACGTCCTCTGGCAGTGGCTGTGCTGGTGGTGATGGGCGTGGTCAGCCTGTGGACGCCCCTGGCCCACGCCGACATCGCGCATCGCTGGTTCAGCATGCCGAATCTGGTCTGGTTCATGCCGGTGCCGATTCTGGTGCTGGTGACCATGTACGGACTGTTCAAGGCCGTGGCCCGCAATGCGCATTACACGCCGTTCCTGCTGACCCTGCTGCTGATCTTCCTGGGCTACAGCGGGTTGGGCATCAGCCTGTGGCCGAACATCATTCCGCCGTCCGTTTCGATCTGGGAAGCTGCTGCGCCGCCGCAAAGCCAGGGCTTCATGCTGGTCGGCACGCTGTTCATCATCCCGTTCATCCTCGGATACACCTTCTGGAGCTACTACGTGTTCCGCGGCAAAGTCACTGCTGAAGACGGTTATCACTAGTCCGAACAGAGGAGATTGATCATGTCTGGCAAGAACTCCATGCACGACCCGGATCCGGCGCTGAGCAAGCCGCTCTGGCAACGACTGGCCTGGCTGGTCGGCATCTGGGCGGGCAGTGTGACTGCGCTGTTTATCGTCGCCAGCCTGATGCGGATGTTCATGAGCGCTGCGGGCCTGACGACGCACTGATCGTCACTGAAAGCATTCCCACACCGTGTCCACGGACACGTTTTACAAACCCTCCGGTTTCGGAGGGTTTTTTTTGGCTGCGAGAAAGTGGGGCGCTACTTGCGGGCTTTCAGAATCACGAACTTGGGCGTTGCCGCGACCTGCTCGACGCCCCGGAACAGGCGGGACAGCTTGGTGTGATAGCCCAGATGGCGGTTGCCGACGATGTACAACGCGCCGCCTGTGACAAGTGCGGCGCGGGCCTGCTGGAACATGCGCCAGGCCAGAAAGTCGCCGACCACCTGTTGCTGGTGGAAGGGCGGGTTGCACAGCACCACATCCAGCGAGTCCGGTTCCTGTCCCGCCAGTCCGTCGGCCGCTCGGATAACCACCTCCCGGTCGCCCAGACTGGCCTGCCAGTTTTCGGCAGCGGACTGCACGGCCATGTACGACTCGTCGACCAGCGTGTAATGCGCCTGAGGGTTCTCCAGTGCACTGGCAATCGCCAGCACGCCGTTGCCGCAACCCAGATCGGCAATGCGCGCCGAACCGAGGTTCTTCGGCAGATAAGGCAGGAATGCGCGCGTGCCGATATCCAGACCTTCCCGACAAAACACGTTGGCATGGTTGAGCAGTTCGATGGCTGGCTCGTCGAGCCTGTAGCGCGTGGGGTAGGGCGACGTCCGGATTTCCCTGATCTCTGGGGTGGCGAACAGCAGGCGGGCTTTCTTGACGGCGAGCGAGGCCTGCACCGGCCCTACGTATTCTTCAAGCAGATCACCGGCCGAGCGCGGCAAGTGTTTGATCATTGCCGCCGCTATCACCCGTGCGCCGGGTGCCAGTTGGCCTTGCAGACGGATGAGTTGCTCTTCGAGCAGCGCCAATGTCTTGGGCACGCGAATCAGTACCCAGTCGAAAGGGCCGGTCAATGGCTCGCTGGCAGGAACCAGCGGCACGCTGTCGTAGCCCATACCGTTGCGGGTCAGGTTCTTCTCAAGGCCCTGGGCAGCGAGAAACGAGTCGGTGCTGCTGACCACAGTCGCGTGAGCGGCAAGGCTGGCCGCCAGAGCGCCAAAGCTGTCATTAAGGACCAGGACCCGGCTTTGCAGGGTCAGCCCGATTTCCGCCACGTGGTTGAGCAGGTACTCGTCAGCGGCATCGAATGCCTGAAGCGGCTCATCTTGCTGTTCGGGCTGGCGAATAAGATCAAGCTGAGCGAAAGGGCTGATGAGCAAGGGCATTGGCAGGAAAACTCTGTGCAGGCGTGCGTGTGTCACGTAAGCCCGTCCATTGACGGGCTCGCTGAGAGCGGTGATTTTACGTACTTTTTGCGCTTTGACACCTGCCCATTTGGTGCCCGGTCGCCTGCTTTTTCAGAACATGCCGCTCAAGGCTGCCTGAACCACGGCTGCGGTCTTGTTACACACCCCCAGCTTCTGGACTGCGCTGGCCACGTGAAAATGAATGGTGCGTTCCTTCAGACATAGAATCAGAGCTATATCACCTGCGGTTTTGCCTTTGGCGGACCACTTGAGGACTTCGATTTCCCGTTCGGTCAGCCCTTTGGGATTCGATGGATCTATCGAGTGGATTTCCATGTTCTTCATGATCGCCTCCATGCCTTTTGATGGCGAGATTCGCTGTGCTTTTATCCAGTCTAGGAAAAATGCACCGGGAATTTTGCAGGCTGGAAGGTATCCAGACGGATGGGCTGATGGCTTTTATGTATTCAAAAAGGAGTATCCCGGCTGGAACAGCCGTCGTAGCGCGGTTTGCTTCATGCTGGTTAGTCGGGGTCCGGCAACATGGCCGGGCAGGCAAGAACCAAATGCTCTAAACGTTTCAGGCGCCACCATATACAAGCCACTACAAACCACCGGTGTTTATCGGGCGTACTTTGCGGGACACTTAGCACCAACGTTCACATTCGGGAGCCCGAGGCACACCATGACCGTCAGCGAAGACAAGTTCACCCGGCAGACGCTTCAGCGTGTCACACCGTTGACCCCCAGCCTGTTTACCCTGCGCACCACGCGCGATCCCGGTTTTCGCTTCAGGGCAGGGCAGTTCGCGCGTCTGGGCGTGACCAAGGCAGACGGCACCACCGTGTGGCGAGCCTATTCGATGGTGTCTTCGCCCCATGACGAGTTTCTGGAGTTCTTTTCCATCGTCGTGCCTGACGGCGAGTTCACCAGCGAACTGAGCCGCCTGCGCGAAGGTGACAGCCTGATGGTCGAGAAACAGGCCTTCGGCTACCTGACCCTGGACCGTTTCGTCGATGGTCGCGATCTGTGGCTGTTATCCACAGGCACTGGCGTCGCACCGTTTCTTTCGATTCTTCAGGATTTCGAGGTGTGGGAGAAATTCGAGCGTGTGATTCTGGTGTACAGCGTTCGCGAGTCGAAGGAACTGGCGTACCAGCAACTGATTGGCGAGCTGATGCAGCGTGAGTACCTGGCCGAGTACGCCGATAAATTCCTGTTTGTGCCTGTCGTCACCCGCGAGCAGCACCCCGGGGCCTTGAACGGCAGGATCACGCACCTGAT
>Ga0308164_10002940_pt1 | contig 16126 bp, 14 predicted proteins | sample PhyTR2_FD_201031 | JGI IMG/M metagenome (GOLD analysis project Ga0308164, IMG submission 201031) | Phyllosphere microbial communities from UC Gill Tract Community Farm, Albany, California, United States - DLSLT.R2 | ecosystem: Host-associated > Plants > Phyllosphere > Unclassified | place: USA... | reverse complement strand
TACCGCGGGCCTTTTCTTCAGGCGCCTTGTCGATTTCGTCGTACTTCTTGGCTTCGCCGCCGAACTTGGCCGACAGAACGGTAGCGATGGCTGCCGTCAGGGTCGTCTTGCCGTGATCGACGTGACCAATGGTGCCCACGTTGACGTGGGGCTTGGTGCGCTCGAATTTTCCTTTTGCCATTTTTCCGACTCCGAAAAAAATCTTTAACTACAGGACTCGGCGCAACCATCTAGCGGAAGCACCAGAAAGCTGGTGCCCATGGCGGGAATCGGACCCGCGACCTCTCCCTTACCAAGGGAGTGCTCTACCACTGAGCCACATGGGCATTCAAATCGCTTCGCAGCAATTCAAACAATACACTTCACACACGGTCTGGAGCGGGAGACGGGAATCGAACCCGCGTCATTAGCTTGGAAGGCTAGGGTTCTACCATTGAACTACTCCCGCACGTTTTCCGTGCGCGGATGCCGGTAAAAGCATCCTCAAACTCTTCAACCAAAAACTGGTGGAGGGGACTGGATTCGAACCAGTGTAGGCGTAAGCCAACAGATTTACAGTCTGCCCCCTTTAGCCACTCGGGCACCCCTCCGAAGAATTCGATTGTAGCAGCATTTTTGATACCAAAAACAAATCTGCTATTTTTTTGCCCTGTTCTGCATTTGCATGCAGCGCTGGTGCGGCTGGCGGGGATCGAACCCACGACCCTTGGCTTCGGAGGCCAATACTCTATCCACTGAGCTACAGCCGCCCCGGACCGAGGTCCAAAGCAAGCCGGCATTGTCGCACGACTTTGCGTGGATTCATACAAAACCGATCAGCCGATATCGACATAGCGGCACGGCACACGGGCTTCCCCTGGAAGCGCATGGGGTTCCGACATAGCCTCCTCGAAGGCCACCCGCACCGCCTCGCGCGGCAGGCCCGCGCCGACCAGGTACACCTGTATCGTCGCGAACCCGTCCTTCTCGAGATCGAACCCCTCGACGCCCATGAGCCAGGAATGCATCAGCCCGTCAAGCAGTGAACGCAGGCCCGTCGCCAGCAATTGCGGCGGACTCAGCAGCGTCACGCCTTCGTGCTCTGCCGCCGCCGCGAAGTCCAGCGCCAGCCGGCGCGTGAACTCGTTCATCGACGAGGTGTGCCGCACCTGCAGCGCTGCGAGCTCGCCCACGAATTCCATGCGGTGCATCATGATCGTGAACACGCGGCGGATGCGCTCGTCGGTCACGAGACCATTGAGCAGCAGATACATCACGCGGCACATGCGCGACAGCGGCGCCGCCCCCGCGAACTGCCCCACGCCCTCGAACACCACCTGATCGAGCGGCATGGTCACGCGATCGATCATCGCGTTGAACAGATCGAGCTTGTCCTTGAAGTGCCAATAGACCGCACCGCGCGTGGCACCTGCCTGCTGGGCAATCGCGGCCAGTGACGATTGTGAAACGCCCTGCGCCAGAAAAACCTGCTCGGCGGCATCGAGCAAGGCATTGCGCGTTGCCACCGCATCTTCTTTGGTTCTACGGGCCATAACCATGTCTCCAGTTTGGTAGTGCGCATGTCACGCACCAGGGTCACAATGCCCTCAATTCATCCAGGGGTCTTATTATACATTCATGAATGTATGTACAATCGCCAAGCTCTTTTCAGGGGCATTGCGCGTGCGTACGGTTTCAACTGTTACTGGCACGCTCTCGATGCTCTGACGCTGATTCATCCTAGGAAAAAACCATGCACAGCTCGCGCAATGCGCCCGACGCCCAACCTACCCGTCGCCTATACCGCCACGCACCGCTGGCACTGGCCGTCTCGGCCGTGATTGCATTGGCGGCCTGCGGCGACAAGCCGGCAGAAGGCCAGCCCCCTGCGGCAGCGGGCCAGCAGGCACCCCAGGTGCAGGTTGGCGTCGTGATCGCCACGCCCGGCGATGTCGGCCTGGTGACCGAGCTCCCCGGCCGCGTCGAGGCCTCGCGCGTGGCGCAGGTGCGCGCCCGCAGCGCCGGCATCGTGCTCGAGCGCCTGTACCGCGAAGGCAGCGACGTCAAGGCCGGCCAGGCGCTGTACCGCATCGATGCCGCATCCTATGAAGCCGCCGCGCAAAGCGCGCGGGCCGCGCTGTCGCGCTCGGAAGCCAATCTCGCGCAGGCCGCGGCCCAGCTCGAACGCTACAAGCCGCTGGTCGAAGCCAATGCGATCAGCAAGCAGGACTTCGTGAACGCCGAAGCCGCGTACAAGCAGGGACTGGCCGATGTCGCCGCCGGCAAGGCCAATGTGCGCACCGCCGACATCAGCCTGGGCTATGCCCGCGTCACGGCGCCGATCTCCGGGCGCATCGGCCAGTCGCTGGTCACCGAAGGCGCGCTGGTCGGCCAGGGCGAGGCCACACCGCTGGCCGTGATCCAGCAGATCGATCCGGTCTATATCAATTTCACGCAGTCGTCGAGCGAAGCCTTCAAGCTGCGCAAGGCGATGGCCGATGGCCAGCTCAAGAAGGCTTCGGGCAACGATGCGGCCAGCGTCAAGGTGATCCTCGAGGACGGCAGCATCTATGAACGCACCGGCAAGCTGCTGTTCACCGACCTGTCCGTCGACAGCGCCACGGGTCAGGTCACGCTGCGCGCCGAAGTGCCCAACCCCAAGGGCATGCTGCTGCCGGGCCTCTATGTGCGCGTGCAGGTCGAGCAGGCCCAGGCCACCAACGCGATCACCCTGCCCCAGCAGGCCGTGACGCGCTCGGAGAACGGCGACACCGTGTCCGTGGTCGGCGACGACGGCAAGATCACGCCGCGCACGATCAAGGTCGGCACCGCGCAGAACCAGCAGTGGGTCGTGCTCGAAGGCCTGAAGGCCGGCGAGAAGGTCATGGTCGACGGCTTCCAGAAGCTGCAGATGCTGCCGCCCGGCACGCCCGTGACCCCCGTGCTTTGGCAGGCGCCCGGCAGTGCGCCGGCAGCGCCCGCCGCAGGCGCCGCAGCGCCCGCAGCTCCTGGAGCGACTCCTGCTCCGGCTGCCGCAGCACCGGCCGCCGCAGCCGCCGCTGACAAGTAAAAGGCACCGTCATGGCCAAGTTTTTCATTGAACGCCCCATCTTTGCGTGGGTGATCGCGCTGTTCATCATCGTGATGGGCTCGGTGTCGCTCACGCAACTGCCGATCGCGCAGTATCCGCCCGTGGCCCCGCCGGCCATCGTGATCAGCACCGCCTATCCCGGTGCTTCCGCCCAGGTGCTCGAGGACAGCGTGCTGTCCGTGATCGAGCGCGAGATGAACGGTTCGCCCGGACTGCTCTATATGGAGTCGACCGCCCAGGCCAATGGCACGGGCTCGATCACCGTGAGCTTCGCGCAGGGCACCAACCCCGAGCTGGCACAGGTCGACGTGCAAAACCGCCTGTCGCGCGCCACGCCGCGCCTGCCGGCGGCCGTGACGCAGCAGGGTGTGCGGGTGGACAAGTCCTCCGCCAACTTCCTGCTGTTCGCGATGTTTTCGTCGAAGAACCCTGCATGGGATACGACGGCGCTGGGCGATTACGCCACGCGCAACCTGGTGCCCGAACTCCAGCGCGTCACCGGCATCGGTCAGGTGCAGCTGTTCGGCTCCGAGCAGGCGATGCGCATCTGGATCGACCCCGCCAAGCTGCAGGGCTTCAACCTGTCCTCGGCCGAAGTCACGGCTGCGATCCAGTCGCAGAACGCGCAGGTCGCTTCCGGCGCGATCGGCGAGCTGCCCAACATCACGGGCCAGTCGATCTCGGCCACCGTGACGGTGCGCGGCCAGCTGTCCACGCCCGAGCAGTTCGGCAACATCGTGCTGCGCGCGCAGGCCGACGGCTCGAGCGTGCGCCTCAAGGATGTGGCGCGCATTGAAATCGGCTCGCAGAGCCTGTCGACCTCGGCGCGCCTGAACGGCCAGCCCGCCGTCGGTATCGGCGTCCAGCTCGCACCTTCGGGCAATGCGCTGGCCGCCGCCAAGGATGTGCGTGCCAAGCTCAAGGAACTGGAGCAGTTCTTCCCTGAAGGGGTGGAATGGTCCATTCCCTACGACAGCTCGAACTTCGTGAGCATCTCCATCGAGCAGGTGGCGATGACCCTGGTCGAAGCCGTGGCGCTGGTGTTCCTGGTGATGTTCCTGTTCCTGCAGAACTGGCGCTACACCATCATCCCGACGATCGTCGTGCCGATCGCGCTGCTGGGCACCTTTGCCACGCTGCTGGCGCTGGGCTTCTCGATCAACGTGCTGACCATGTTCGGCATGGTGCTGGTGATCGGCATCGTCGTCGATGATGCGATCGTGGTGGTCGAGAACGTCGAGCGCATCATGGAGGAGGAGAAGCTGCCGCCGCGCGCCGCGACGCGCAAGGCCATGGGGCAGATCTCGGGCGCCATCATCGGCGTCACGGTGGTGCTGATCTCGGTGTTCGTGCCGCTGGCCTTCTTTGCCGGCTCCACCGGCAACATCTACCGTCAGTTCGCGACCGTGATGATCGCCTCGATTGCCTTCTCGGCCTTCATGGCGCTGTCGCTGACGCCGGCGCTGTGCGCGACGCTGCTCAAGCCCGTCGACCACGACGCGAAGAAGAACCGGTTCTTCACCTGGTTCAACCGCCGCTTCAGCCAGACCGCCAAGGGCTACGAAAGCCTGGTCTCGCGCATGCTCAAGAAAACCGCGCGCTATCTGATCATCTACGCCGCCATCCTGGGCGCCGCGGCGCTGATCTTCAAGAACCTGCCCACGTCCTTCCTGCCCGGTGAAGACCAGGGCACGGTCATTGCCAACGTCCAGCTGCCGCCCGGCGCGACGCTGCAACGCACCCAGGCAGTGATGGAAGAGCTGGAAAAGTTCACGCTGCAACAGCCCGAAGTCTCGAGCATCGTCAGCGTGCTGGGCTTCAGCTTCTCGGGCCAGGGACAGAATGCCGGCCTGGCATTCATCTCGCTCAAGGACTGGAGCGAACGCGACGGCGCCGCGCATTCCGCGGATGCATTGGGCGGCCGCATCTCGCAAGCGATGGGCGGCGTGCGCGACGCCTTCGTGTTTGCGCTGAGCCCGCCGCCGATCCCCGAACTCGGCAACGCGACGGGCTTCACGCTGCGCCTGCAGGACCGCAGCGGCAACGGCCATGCGGCGCTGGTGAATGCACGCAACCAGCTGCTGGGCATGGCATCGCAAAGCAAGCTGCTGACAGGGGTGCGTCCGGAAGGTCTGGAAGACGCGCCTCAGCTGCAGATCGACATCGACCGCGACAAGGCCAGCGCTTTGGGCGTGTCGTTCAGCGCGATCAACTCCACGCTGTCCACGTCGCTCGGTTCGAGCTATGTCAATGACTTCCCGAACCGCGGCCGGCTGCAGCGCGTGATCGTGCAGGCCGATGCGCCCGCGCGCATGCAGGCCGAGGACCTGATGCAGCTGACGGTGTCGAACGCCCAGGGTCAACCTGTGCCGTTTGCGACCTTTGCCTCGACCCGCTGGGTCAACGGTGCGCAGCAGACGGTGCGCTACAACGGCTACCCCGCGATGAAGCTCACGGGCCAGCCGGCCCCGGGCTACAGCACGGGTGACGCCATGGCCGAAGTGGAACGCCTGATCACCCAGCTGCCCGAAGGCTTCGGCTACGAGTGGACGGGACAGTCGTATGAAGAAAAGCTGGCTGGCTCGCAGTCGGTGATCCTCTACAGCTTCGCCATCCTGGCAGTGTTCCTGTGCCTGGCGGCGCTGTACGAAAGCTGGACGATTCCGCTGGCGGTGATCCTGGTCGTGCCGCTGGGTGTGCTCGGGGTGGTGCTGGGCTCGCTGGTGCGGGGCTACTCCAACGACGTGTACTTCCAGGTCGGGCTGATCACCATCATCGGCTTGACGGCCAAGAACGCGATTCTGATCATCGAGTTTGCCAAGGACCTCCAGGCCCAGGGCAAGAGCGTGATCCAGGCCGCGATCGAGGCCGCCCACCTGCGTTTCCGCCCGATCATCATGACCTCGCTGGCCTTTGGCCTGGGCGTGGTGCCGCTGGTGCTGGCTTCGGGCGCAAGCTCGGCCAGCCAGCGCGCGATCGGTACCGGCGTGCTGGGCGGCATCATCACCGGCACGGTGCTGGCGGTGTTCTTCGTGCCCGTCTTCTTCGTGGTCGTGCGCACGCTGTTCAAGGGCAAGAAGCACGCCGAGGACGTCGATACGCCTCCAGCTCCTGCCCACAACCCGGAGGCCCTGCGCCATGATTAACCGCTGCACTCCCGTAGCGCTCGCAGCGGCCCTGCTGATGGCTGGCTGCTCGTTCATTCCCACCTACGAGCGCCCCGCGGCGCCCGTGCCGCAAGCCTACCGCTCCGCCCCGCAAGGGGTCGAAGCCGGCGCGCAACCCGCCGCCGCCCTGCCCTGGCAGCAATTCCTCACCGATGCGCGGCTGCAGCAGCTGGTCGGCCTGGCGCTGGCCAACAACCGCGACCTGCAGGTGGCGGTGCTCAACATCGAGCAGGCCCGCGCGCAGTACCGGATCACGCGTGCCGACCAGTTCCCGACGATCGGCGCCGGCGTCACGGCGTCGCGCGCGCCCAATGTGGCCAATGGGGGCGGCTATGCCAATGCCTTCCAGGTGGGCCTGCAAACCACGGCCTGGGAAATCGACTTCTTCGGCCGCATCGGCGCGCTCAAGGAGCAGGCACTGGCCCAATACCTCGCCACCGAGGAAGGCATGCGCGCGACGCAGGTCAGCCTCGTGGCTTCCGTGGCCAGCACCTGGTATGCGCTGCTGGCCGACGAGGAGCTGCTGGCGATCTCGCGGCGCACGCTCGAGACGCGCGAGGCCTCGGTCGAGCTGACGCGGCTGCGTTTCGACGCGGGCGCCACTTCCGAGCTCGACTACCGCCAGGCCGTTTCCCTGGCCGAAGCCGCACGCGCCACGCTGGCGCAGCAGCAGCGCCAGCGCGCGCTGGACCGCAATGCGCTGGGACTGCTGCTGGGCCAGGCCCTGCCGCCCGAGATCGAGGCCAGCCTCGCGGGCACGCGCCTGAACCAGGCCGCGGCGCTGCCGGCGCTGCCTGCGGGCCTGCCGTCCGACCTGCTGATCCAGCGGCCCGACATCCGCCAGGCCGAGCAGCTGCTGATCGGCGCCAACGCCAACATCGGCGCGGCGCGCGCGAACTTCTTCCCGCGCATCGCACTGACGGCGCAGGTCGGCACGGCCAGCACCGAGCTCTCGGGACTGTTCAAGAGCGGCGCCTGGGGCTTCTCGCTCGCGCCCTCGGCGCTGCTGCCGATCTTCGATGCGGGCCGCAACAGCGCCAGCCTCGATGCCGCGACAGTCGGCCGCCGCATTGCCGTGGCGCAGTACGAAAGAACCATCCAGACCGCGTTCCGCGAAGTCTCCGACGCGCTGGACAGCCAGACCGCGCTGGCCGAACAGGACCGTGCGCAGCGCGCCCAGCTCGAAGCCGAGACCGTGCGCCTGCGGCTGGCCGACCTGCGCTACACCAATGGCGTGTCCAGCTACCTCGACCTGCTCGATGCGCAGCGCACGCTGTTTGCCCTCGAGATCTCGGTGGTCCAGGTGCGCCTGGCGCAGCTGCAGAACCAGCTGCTGCTGTACAAGGCGCTGGGTGGCGGCGTCACGTCGCCGACGCCGCTGGCCGACGCCCCCGCCGCGCGCTGAGCGCGACGGCGCGGCTTGCCACAGGCCATGGCCCTCGGGGTCATGGCCTTTTTTCATGCCGGATCGGGAAGGATGCCGTTGCCCGGATGGGCGGGGAAACGCGCAGCAGCCTGGCGGGGGGTGGCCGATATAATTTGCTGCTGGTCTATATCCCTAAAAACATTGAGGACGACATGAGCGCCAATCCCCACGAAGAAGGACATTCAGGCCCGATCAGGAACCCCAAGCAGTTCCTGGTGGCGGTGTTTCTGTCCTTCGTGATTCCGGTCCTGGTGATCATCGGGCTGGTCATGTTCGTCAGCTCGGCCAACAAGCCTGGCCCGGGCGCGGGAGACCCGGCAATGGCCAAGGCCCAGCGCCTGCAGAAGGTGGGGCATGTCGAGATCCGCGACGCCAACCGCCCGCTGCGCGGCGGCGAGGCCGTTTACAACGCCCAGTGTGCGGCCTGCCATGCGGCCGGCGCGGCCGGGGCGCCCAAATTCAAGGACACTGCGGCCTGGGGCCCGCGCCTGGCGCATGGCTTCGAGGCAATGGTCGAAGCCGCGCTCAAGGGCAAGGGCGCCATGGCACCCCAGGGCGGCGGCGAGTTCAACGACACCGAAATCGCGCGTGGCGTAGTGTTCATGGCCAACGCGGCCGGCGCGAAGTTCGACGAACCCCAGGCGCCCGCGCCTGAAGGCGCCGCCGCTGCGCCGGGTGCCGCGGCCCCAGGCGCCACTGCTGCGGCAGGGGCTCCCGCTGCGAGCGCCGCGCCAGCGACTGCCGCGCCCAACGCAGCAGAGTCGAAAGCCGACGCACCGGGCGCGGGTGTGCCGCGCGGCGGCGATTCGGTTGCCGACGCGCCTGCGCGGTAACGCCGCTCTCCTCCAGAGGCCCTCGGGCCTCTTTTCGGTTCAGGCCCCGGCCTGCTGCTGCAACGGGCTGGGCACGAAGCGAAAGCGCTGCGGCAGGCTGCTGGCCAGCACCTCTTCCTGCGGCCAGCGCTTTTGCTCGAGCCAGTCGGCCAGCAGGCCCACGTCCTGGGTGTGCACCAACCCCAGGCCCGTCGGCGTCACCAGATAGGCGCGCCCCTGCTCGTCGACCAGGCAGGCCTCGGGGCTGACGGGCGCACCGGTATGCGCACGCACCTGGCCGTCGGGCTGCAGCCGCCAGACGAAGGGCGCGACCTCGAGCTCCACATACACGCGCTGCGGGCCGTTCTGGAAGAACCAGCGGCCCAGTTCATCCTTGGCATAGTTGCGCGCGATGAACGCCAGCAGCTTCTCATGCTCCACCAGCGAGCCCTTGCTCTGGGCAAACGCACCGCCCGCCTGCGCCTCCTCGTCGCGCAGGAACCACTGCCCGCGCGCATCGAGCCCCAGCCAGCCGAAGCAGGCGGGCACGTTGGGCCATCTGGCCATGGCCTGTCTCACGATATCGTCCATCTTTGCCTCCTTGGTTCGCGGCCGGCTCCTACCGCGTCTCCCATGGTACATGCGGCACAATCCCTGCGATCGGCAGCCCTGCTGCAACCCGCCCACCCGGGCCCCAACACGAGCCACTATGAAACGACTTCTCGCGATCATGCTGACGGCACTGGCCCTGACGGGCTGCGGCTACAACGACTTCCAGCGCCTGGACGAGCAATCGAAGGCCGCCTGGAGCGAAGTGCTCAACCAGTACCAGCGCCGCGCCGACCTGGTGCCCAACATCGTGGCCACCGTCAAGGGCGAAGCCAACTTCGAGCAGGAAACCCTGACCCGGGTCATCGAGGCCCGCTCCAAGGCGACCTCGATCCAGGCCACGCCCGAATTGATCAACGATCCCGCGGCGTTTGCCAGATTCCAGCAGGCCCAGGGCGAGCTCTCGGGCGCGCTGTCGCGCCTGATGGTGGTCTCCGAGCGCTACCCGCAGCTGCAGGCCAACCAGGGCTTTCGCGATCTGCGCGTGACGCTCGAAGGCACGGAGAACCGCATCACCGTGGCGCGCAACCAGTTCATCCAGACGGTGCAGGAGTACAACGTGAAAGCGCGCAGCTTCCCGAGCAATCTGACGGCCATGGTCTTTGGCTACGATCCCAAGCCGAACTTCACGGTACAGAACGAAGCCCAGATCTCCGCGCCCCCGAGCGTGGACTTCTCGGCACCGGCCTCCGCTCCCGCACGCTGACCGGGGCGCTACCCATGCCGTTCACGCTGGCCTGGCGCTGGCTGCTGTCCCTGCTGCTGCTGGCCTGCATCCCACTGCAGGGCCAGACGCTGCAACCCGTTCCCGCGCTCACGGCGCGCGTCATCGACCAGACCGGCACGCTCACGCCCGCCGATCGCAGCGCGCTCGAGGCGCAGCTCGCGGCCATCGAGACCCAGCATGGTTCGCAGGTCGCAGTGCTGATGGTCGCCACGACCGCGCCCGAAGACATCGCGGCCTATGCCTACCGCGTAGCCAGCGACTGGAAGATCGGCCGGCGCGAAGTCGGCGACGGTCTGCTGCTGGTGGTGGCCAAGGACGACCGGCGCATGCGTTTCGAAGTCGCCCGCGCGCTCGAGGGGGCGATTCCCGATATCGCGGCCGCGCGCATCCTCGATGAAACCGTGCAACCGCGCTTTCGCGCCAACGATTACGCGGGTGGCCTGAGCGCGGCGATCACGCAGGTGGGCAAGCTGATTGCGGGGGAACAGCTGCCGGCACCCACGCGCGCGCAAAAGAGCGGCAAGCTCGATCTCGAATCGCTGGCGATCTTCCTGTTCATTGCGGTGTCGGTGCTGCGGCCGCTCGCACGGCGCATCTTCGGCAACCGCCTGGGCGCGGCGCTGATGGGCGCGGGCACGGGCGCGGTGGCGTTCTGGCTCACGACCAGCATGCTGCTGGCCGGGGGCGCAGGCGTCATCGCGCTGCTGATCACGCTCCTGTCCAACGGCAAGGGCATGCACATCGGCGGCGGCGGTGGTGGTTTCGGCGGCGGTTTTGGTGGCGGCTTCGGCGGCGGCCGGGGCGGTGGTTTTGGCGGCGGCGGTGGCTTCAGCTCCGGCGGCGGTGGCAGTTTTGGTGGCGGCGGCGCCTCGGGGAGCTGGTGAACATGCGCAACTGGATACAACGCCTCGCACGCCTGCTGCGCCACCGCTGGGCCGAGGGCCGGATGCAGTCTGCCCTGCCCGATGAATTGCTCGAACGCCTGGGCCGGCGCGTGTCCGCAAGCGAACAGCGCCACTCGGGCGAGATCCGCATCTGCGTCGAGGCCGGGCTGCCGCTGTCCTATGTCTGGCGCGATGCGTCGGCACGCGAACGCGCGGTCTCGCTGTTCGGCAAGCTGCGTGTCTGGGACACCGAGCACAACAACGGCGTGCTGATCTACCTGCTGCTCGCCGACCATGCGATCGAGATCATCGCGGACCGCGGGCTGACACGCGCCATTCCCGCCGATACCTGGGAGAAGCTGGTGCGCGAGATGGGCACGGCTTTCCAGGATGGCCACTACGAAGACGGGCTGACGCAGGCCCTGTCGCATGCGACGGCGCTGCTGCACGAGCACTTTGCCACCGATGCTGGCATGCCTGCCGACCCAGGCGACCTGCCCGACGCGCCGGTGCGCCTGCGCTTCGGCCAGCGAGAGGCGCAGCGCTGATGCATGGCACCGTCACACCTGTCACAACCTGTGATAGCGTCGACACATCCCATTACCGGAGTTTTCCATGAAATCATTGGCAGTCATCGCGCTTGGCGCAATCCTCGGCCTGTCGGGCTGTGCCAGCCTCGGCCACAGCAGCAATGCGACCCCGGTGGTCTATGACTACGTGCTGAGCTGCAAGCTCAAGGAAGATGATCCGAGCAAGTGCGAAGCCCAGGTCAAGGCACTGTGCCCCGTGCCGGAAAAGGCCCAGCTGAACAAGCAGCGCACGGTCGATCCCAAGGACAATGCCGTCGTCTACATCTATCAGGCGAAATGCGACTCCTGAAGCCGTGCAGGCATAAAAAAACCGCTCCGAGGAGCGGTTTTTTTTGGCGCTGAAAGCTCAGCGTTTCTGACGGAACTTGCGCAGGGCAGCGATCTGAGCGGCCATGACGGCCAGCTCGGACTGGGCCTTGGCCAGGTCCAGCTCGCCCTTGGCGTTCTTCAGTGCTTCCTCGGCGGCGGCCTTGGCCTTGTTGGCCTTCTCGTCGTCGAGGTCCTTGCCGCGGATGGCCGTATCGGACAGCACCGTGACGCGATTGGGTTGCACTTCGAGAATGCCGCCGGCCACGAAGACGAACTCTTCGCTGCCGTCCGCCATCTCGATGCGCACCGAGCCGGGCTTGATGCGCGTGATCAGCGGCGTGTGGCGCGGGTAAATGCCCAGTTCGCCGGCTTCGCCGGGCAGCGCGACAAAGCGCGCTTCGCCCGAGAAGATCGACTCTTCGGCACTGACCACATCAACGTGGATGGTGTTCATCTTTGCTCCTAGAGGTTAAGACTGGGCTGGGGAACGAGGGCCCTTGCGGGCCCCGGCGCCTCAAGCTGCCAGCTTCTTGGCCTTCTCGAAGGCTTCGTCGATGGTGCCAACCATGTAGAACGCCTGCTCGGGCAGGTGATCGCACTCGCCGGCGACAATCATCTTGAAGCCGCGGATGGTTTCAGCCAGGGGCACATACTTGCCAGGCGCGCCGGTGAACACTTCGGCGACGTGGAAAGGCTGCGACAGGAAACGCTGGATCTTGCGCGCGCGGGCCACGGCCAGCTTGTCTTCAGGTGCCAGTTCGTCCATGCCCAGAATCGCGATGATGTCGCGCAGTTCCTTGTAGCGCTGCAGCGTGCCTTGCACGGCGCGGGCCACTTGGTAATGCTCTTCACCCACGACTTGGGGGTCCAGCTGGCGGCTGGTCGAGTCCAGCGGATCGACCGCGGGGTAGATACCCAGCGAAGCGATGTCACGCGACAGCACGACCGTCGAATCCAAGTGGGCAAACGTCGTTGCAGGCGAAGGATCGGTCAAGTCATCGGCAGGCACGTAGACGGCCTGGATGGAAGTGATCGAGCCGACCTTGGTCGACGTGATGCGCTCTTGCAGACGGCCCATTTCCTCGGCCAGCGTGGGCTGGTAGCCCACAGCCGAAGGCATACGACCCAGCAGAGCCGACACTTCGGTACCGGCCAGCGTGTAACGGTAGATGTTGTCCACGAAGAACAGCACGTCCTTGCCTTCGTCACGGAAGGCTTCGGCCATCGTCAGGCCGGTCAGCGCGACGCGCAGACGGTTGCCTGGCGGCTCGTTCATCTGGCCGTAGACCATGGCTACCTTGGACTCGTTCAGGTTCTCCTGGTTCACGACGCCCGCATCGGACATTTCGTGATAGAAGTCATTGCCTTCACGGGTACGCTCGCCCACACCAGCGAACACCGACAGACCGCCGTGGCCCTTCGCGATGTTGTTGATGAGTTCCATCATGTTCACGGTCTTGCCCACGCCGGCGCCACCGAACAGACCCACCTTGCCGCCCTTGGCGAAGGGCGAGATCAGGTCGATCACCTTGATGCCGGTTTCCAGCAGTTCCTGCGAAGGCGACAGTTCGTCGTACGCAGGAGCCGAGCGGTGGATGGGAGCCGTCAGCGTCTGGTCCACGGGACCGCGTTCGTCGATGGGCGCGCCCAGCACGTCCATGATGCGGCCCAGGGTCGCCTTGCCCACGGGCACGGTGATGGGAGCTTCGGAGTTGCTGACCATCAGGCCGCGGCGCAGGCCGTCGGACGAACCCAGCGCGATGGTACGCACGATGCCGTCACCCAGCAGCTGCTGCACTTCCAGCGTCAGGCTCGAGCCTTCGAGCGTGAGCGCGTCATACACCTTCGGCATTGCGTTGCGGGGGAACTCGACGTCCACCACCGCACCAATACATTGAACAATCTTGCCTTGCACTTGAGCCATTTTTTGCTCCAATAAGTTTGTCGGTTGAGCTGCTTACACAGCGGCGGCGCCGGCCACGATTTCCGACAGCTCGGTCGTGATCGCTGCTTGGCGCGTCTTGTTGTAGACCAGCTTCAACTCGCTGATGACGCTGCCTGCGTTGTCGGTTGCGGCCTTCATGGCCACCATGCGCGCCGATTGCTCGGACGCCATGTTGTCGGCAACGGCCTGGTACACCAGGGACTCCACATACCGCAGCAGCAATTCGTCAATGACGGTTTGCGCATCGGGTTCGTAGATGTAGTCCCAGCTGGAGCCAGACGTCTTCTCAGCCTGCATTTGCGCGGACGACAGGGGCAGCAACTGCTCCATGACCGATTCCTGCTTCATGGTGTTGACGAAGCGGGTGTAGCTCAGGTACACCTTGCTTATCTTGCCTTCGGCATACGCGTCCAGCAGCACCTTTGCAGGGCCGATCAGGGTTTCCAGATGTGGCGTGTCGCCCAGACCCGTGACATGCGAAACCACCTTGGCGCCGACACGGTTCAAGAAGCCCAGACCCTTGCCGCCGATGGCCACGGCCTCCGCAGAGATACCCTGGTCCTGCAATTCCCGCAGCTTGGCCGTGACGACACGCAACACGTTGGTGTTCATGCCGCCGCACAATCCCTTGTCGGTCGTCACCACGATGACGCCGACCTTCTGCGACTCGTTCACTTGCATGAACGGGTGCACGTACTCGGGATTGGCTTGGCCAAGATGGGCTGCAATGTTGCGGATCTTCTCGCTATAGGGACGAGCCGCCAGCATCCGTTCCTGCGCCTTGCGCATTTTGGATGCCGCGACCATTTCCATGGCCTTCGTGATCTTCTTGGTGTTTTCCACCGATTTGATCTTGCCGCGAATTTCCTTACCTGCTGCCATGATGGCTCCTCGTCCGGATTAAGCGAACGACTTCTTGAACGCAGCGATGGCGGCGGTCAATTCAGCTTCGGATTCCTTGTCCATGGCCTTGGTGGCATTGAGCTTGTCGATCAATGCGCCGTGGCTGGTCTTGAGGAACTGGTGCAGACCGGCTTCGAAGGGCAGAACCTGCTTGACTTCGATGTCGTCCATGTAACCCTTGTTCACTGCGAACAGCGAAGCACCCATCAAGGCCACCGACAGCGGGCTGTACTGGGCTTGCTTGAGCAGTTCGGTCACGCGGGCACCGCGGTCGAGCTGCTTGCGGGTGGATTCGTCTAGGTCGGAAGCGAACTGCGCGAACGCAGCCAGCTCACGGTACTGTGCCAGGTCGGTACGGATACCGCCGGACTGGCCCTTGACGAACTTGGTCTGGGCAGCGCCACCGACGCGCGACACCGAGATACCGGCGTTGATCGCGGGACGGATACCGGCATTGAACAGGCTGGTTTCCAGGAAGATCTGGCCGTCGGTGATCGAGATCACGTTGGTAGGCACGAAAGCCGACACGTCACCCGCTTGGGTTTCGATGATGGGCAGAGCCGTCAGCGAACCGGTCTTGCCGGTCACTGCGCCCTTGGTGAAATCTTCCACGTACTTGGCGTTCACACGGGCTGCGCGCTCGAGCAGGCGGCTGTGGAGATAGAACACGTCGCCGGGGAACGCTTCGCGGCCTGGTGGGCGGCGCAGCAGCAGCGAGACCTGGCGGTAGGCCACGGCTTGCTTGGACAGGTCGTCATAGACGATCAGTGCGTCTTCGCCGCGGTCGCGGAAGTACTCACCCATGGTGCAGCCCGAGTAGGCCGACACGTACTGCATCGCGGCCGATTCGGCAGCGGTGGCAGCCACCACGATGGTGTATTCCATGGCGCCGGATTGCTCCAGGGCGCGCACGACGTTCTTGACCGACGAAGCCTTCTGGCCGATCGCAACGTAGATACACGTCACGCCCTGGCCCTTCTGGTTGATGATCGCGTCGATGGCCACGGCTGTCTTGCCGGTCTGACGGTCACCGATGATCAGTTCGCGCTGGCCGCGGCCCACGGGAACCATCGCGTCGATCGACTTCACGCCGGTTGCCAGCGGCTGGTCGACCGACTGGCGTGCGATCACGCCCGGTGCGACCTTTTCGATCACGTCGGTCATCTTCGCATTGATCGGGCCCTTGCCGTCAATGGGGTGACCCAGCGCGTTCACGACGCGGCCAATCAGCTCGGGGCCGACCGGCACTTCCAGAATGCGGCCCGTGCACTTGACGGTGTCGCCTTCGGAGATGTGCGTGTACTCACCCAGAATCACGGCGCCGACGGAGTCGCGCTCGAGGTTCAGGGCCAGGCCGTACGAAGGCTGGCCGTCGGCGGTTGCCGGGAATTCCAGCATTTCGCCTTGCATCACGTCCGACAGGCCGTGCACGCGCACGATACCGTCCGTCACCGACACCACGGTGCCCTGGTTACGGATATCGGTGCTGCCAGCCAGACCTTCGATGCGGCTCTTGATCAATTCAGAAATTTCTGCGGGATTGAGTTGCATGACTCTTTCCTTCTTTCTTTGTTTAGCCGGGACCTCAGCGCGGTTAGGCAGTGAGGGCCGCTTTCATTTGTTCCAGACGGGCCTTGACCGAGGTGTCGAGCACTTCGTCACCCACGACCACGCGAATGCCACC
>Ga0308164_10002938_pt1 | contig 16133 bp, 15 predicted proteins | sample PhyTR2_FD_201031 | JGI IMG/M metagenome (GOLD analysis project Ga0308164, IMG submission 201031) | Phyllosphere microbial communities from UC Gill Tract Community Farm, Albany, California, United States - DLSLT.R2 | ecosystem: Host-associated > Plants > Phyllosphere > Unclassified | place: USA... | reverse complement strand
GCTGTGCCGCGCTGTTCATCTGCATCAGCGCCTGAGCCAGCAGCTCACACAGCATAAAGGTCATCAGCGAACTGCGGCTGTAGTGCGGAGAAAAGACCGGCAGACGATCGTCGGGTGCCAGCGTCGAGAGCGGCTGGCCTTCGTCGTTGAGCAGAGTGGTAAAGGGTGCGGCATAGGCCAGCGGTTCAGCCTGCTCGCCGGGCGAGTTAAAACGCCAGCCTGGCTGATAGCGCGCCTCATCCCACAGATAACGGCGCGGGCTGGAGAGGCCGGTGCTGCCTTCCAGTCCCACACGCTGCAGGGCCAGACGGCTCGCTTCACGGCCGACGCGCGTCAGAGAAGGCCACATAAAGGCCTGCTCACGACCGCTCTCCAGCGAGAAGTTCGCTTTGCCAAAACGGGTCTCGGCAAACTCCAGACGGCTGTCAAACAGCTCGTTGTAAACCTGATGCGGCTGCGACAGATCGCGCAGCTGCAGCTCATAGGTCTGCTTCAGGCCGTTGCTCTCTTCCGGGTGATCTTCCACCAGAATGCCGCAGGTATGGGAGTTACCGACATCCAGAATGATATCGACATTGACCGCCGGGGTCTGCAGCGTGGCGGCCTGAATATGGATCTCGCTGAGGTCGAGCTGTTCGCCCAGCAGCTCCAGCAGATTGAGGTAGTGCGCCTGATACTCAAACTCGCGCAGCGCCTGATTAATCGCCTGTTCGCGGCGATCGGAGACGCGGTCGGTAAAGGATTCGCGCAGCCAGCCGTCAACCCAGGTCAGGTCAAGAAAATCACCCAGCTCGTAGTTGTGCCAGGCGAGCGCAAAGGTCACACCGTTCTGAGCATCAGCCGTGCTGAGGCCGAGCTGTTCACCGCCATCCTGTTCCGCCACGCAGCGGGTATCAAAGGCCAGGCTGACGCGATGGGTATTGCCCGCTGCATCGGGCGCGGGCAGCGCAACCAGACGCATCCGCGCCCAGTTTTCAGGACCGCCGATAAAACGACGTCCGCTGGCACAGCGCAGCATCGGCAGCGGCAGCCAGCAGGCTGACAGCAGAGAGAGCGAGTCCGCCAGCGCGATATCAGACTCCGGGCGCACCACTTCCGCAGCGCCGCCATCTTCCGGATAGAGCAGGAACTTACCGCTGTTGCCATCGACGTTCAGGCGCAGCAGCGGGCCGTTGGCGGTCTGGCGCACAAACTGGCGGCGCGCCGGGGTATCTGAGAGTTGCAGGCCGAAATCCAGAAACTGCACGCCGCTGTTTTCAATCAGCGAAATTTTTTGTTTGTCATCGATCAGGGGAGCCAGCATCGTTATTTACTCTCACGCTTAATCGTCATCGGGAAGACCCGGTCATCAGCATACTGCGCTTCACACACTGCGGCACCGATACTCGCATGGCAGACCAGCAGCGGCATACGGTAGCGCGAATTGTTCTGGCACTTCGCCGTGTAGCGGCTCTCAATCACCAGGTTACCGGCGCTGGTCATGGCCGCGCTGACATCCGCTTTACAGGTGGTATTGCCCTGGGCGATCTGCACGCTGCCTTTGCCGTTTTTAAACTGGAAGCGCATCACTGGAGGCTTACCGGTTGGCGTCGGCATCTGGTCGATAGTGACACGCCAGCGGCCATCAATCACCCTAACCTGGCCATCGCGCACCGCATCCGGCGTCACGATCAGGTCATCGGGCTTGGCCGGAACCGGCGCCGTCACCGTTGTGGCAAGGGTAGCAGATGCGTCTGCCGGTGCGGTATCGGTGGTGGTGTTGGCCGGTTTCTGCGGCTGCGATTCAGGGAGTTTTTCCGGTGCTGCCTGCTCTGCAGGTGGCGTGACAGACGATGTCGCCGCAACCGGTGCCGGAGTCGCAGCCGGGGCCGGAGTGGATACCGTCGCCGGGGCTGACGCTGGCTTCGCAGTGGCAACCGGTGTTTTTACGGGTTCTGAACGATGCAGCAACACGGCCACCGTCACGGCGGCAGCAATCGCCACCGGCGGTAACAGATACCAGACGCGGAAACGGCGGCGAGCCGCTACAGGCGTCGCCGGCTGAGCTTCAACGGGTGCCGCAACCGGCAGCGGTTCAGCAATAGCTTCGGGTTCAGGTTCGGGCTCAGCGATTATCACTGGTTCAGCGATGACCGGCGCGGCAGGCAGCTCAGGCAGCGGTTCAACCAGCGCCACCGGCAGGTTCTCTTCCAGCGTGTCACGCAGGCAGGCCAGCGCGTCATCGCGGCTGCGCGCCTGGGCATCGACAAAGCCCCAGAAGGTGATGACCGGTTTGCCATCAACCAGATAGACATACTGCTGGTCGGGGAATTGCAGGGTTTTGCTCAGCAGCGCACCAAACAGCCGCATTGATGGATTCTCTGCCGCGCGCGCGCGCGTACTGAGATCCTGCATATCCTGCTGACAGGCGGTGAGCTGTTGCAGCGCCGCGCGACGTTCATGATCGCTGGCACCCAGCCAGGATTTCACCCGGCCGCTAAAAGGGGCATACCAGTCGAGGCGATCGCCCCGTTCATTGGCCTGAGGAATGGCCAGGCAATCTGCCAGTGCGCTCTGACGGCGCAGGCGCAGGGTTTCACGAATTTGCAGTGCTGAGGCGTAGACCGGCTGGCCATTTTCACCTAACGCCAGAACTGCATCTAAATTACCGCTGCGCAGAAAAGTTTTTGCCACCTGTTGGGCCCTTATCGGTCGTTGTCTGAGGCAGAAAATCGCGTGTTATCGACGATTAGGTTGATTTTACGCGGGGCAATGACAAATCAAACGGCAGAAAAAGGGGGTAAATCCACTGTTTTTTTCACCGGCTGACGGAAAAACCACCGCTATTTCAGAGAGTATGACGCAATCAGCCGGATTTGCGCACCAGCAGCAGGTGGGCGATGACGCCGCCCGCCAGTCCCCAGAAGGCCGGACCAATGCCCAGCAGCGAAACGCCGGATGCGGTGATCAGAAAGGTGATCAGCGCGCTGTCGCGTTCGGCAGGCAGATCCAGTGCGCGGTGGAGGCTGCCACCCAGCGTGGCAAGGAGTGCCAGACCCGCCAGCGCCTCAATCAGTACCACAGGCAGGGCACTGAACAGCACGGCGATCAGCGCACCGGACGCGCCCGCCAGCAGATAGAAGATCCCCGCCAGCGCCGCCGCGCGCCAGCGCTGCTGAGGATTTGGGTCGACCTCATCGCTCATGCAGATGGCCGCCGTAATCGCCGCCACGCAGACCGAAAAACCCCCTAATGGGGACAGCAGCAGCGCAATTAATCCGGTCCAGCTCATCAGTGAAGAGACGGGCGGACGGTAGCCGTGCGCCTGTAGCGTGGCGATGCCGGGGGCGTTCTGCGACGCCATCGTCACCAGGAAATAGGGCACGCCGATCCCCAGCAGCGTGGTGAGCGTAAAGTGCGGCATCACGACTTCCGGCATCGCCAGCCTAATCGGCTGCGGCGGAAAGTGGATGGCGTGCTGTGCCAGCGCAACGGCAACACCCACCAGCAGCGTGACCAGAATCGCATAGCGGGCCAGCCAGCGGCGGGCCAGCAGCCAGGCCAGGCACATGCTGCCGCACAGTAGAAAGTTACTTTGCAAATCGGCAAAGGTCTGCAGCCCGAAGCGCAGCAGAATACCTGCCAGCATCGCCGCTGCCAGTGAAGCGGGAATGTAGTTCATCAGCCGAGCAAACAGGCCGGTGACGCCGCACAATACGATCAGCAGGTTGGCGAAAACAAAGACGCCTACCGCCTCATTCAGCGAAACGCCGTGAAAACTGGTCGCCAGCAGCGCGGCGCCGGGCGTTGACCAGGCAGCCAGCACCGGCATGCGGTAGCGCAGTGACAGCCCCAGCGAGGCGATCCCCTGCGCGATGCCCAGCACCGACAGCCAGCCGCCAATCTGCGCGGGCGTGGCGCCCGCCGCCTGAAACATCTGATAGATAATCGCGCCACTGCTACTGTAGCCCACCAGCACAGCCACGAAGCCGGAAACCAGCATCGGCAGGGTAAAACGGGGAGGTTCCGCTCTCGTCATGGTCAGACTCTTTATGAGGTTGTGCGTTATAGCGCACATGGTCGCATGATGCGCTATAACGCACAAGTGTTACACTATTGCCATAACGTCACTCACCAGGATGACGAGAAAGCAGGAGAAAAAATGGCGGATTTTCAGCAACACCTGAGCAGCGCGCTCAGACAGTTGCGGCAGGCCAATGGCTGGAGCCTGACGCTGACGGCGGAGCGAACCGGCGTCAGTAAAGCGATGCTGGGCCAGATTGAGCGCGGCGAATCGAGTCCCACCGTGGCGACGCTGTGGAAGATTGCCACCGGTTTCAACGTTCCGTTTTCCTTTTTTATCGACGGCAGCGTGTTGCCTTCAGGCGCCGCGCCAGGATTCAGTCAGCCCAATGCCGACATGTCGGTACGGTCGCTGCTGCCTTACGATCCGCAACTGCGTTTTGATCTGCTGGCGGTGGAGCTGGCAGCGGGGGCGCAGAGTCATTCTTCGCCCCATGAAGCGGGCTGTGTGGAGCAGGTGGTGGTCATCGAGGGCGAACTATTGCTGGGCGTCGGGGATCTCTGGCGACGTCTGCTCGCCGGGGAGGCGTTCCAGTTCAGGGCCGATGTGCTGCACAGCTACCGTAACCCGCTCAGCACGCCGCTGCGCTTCCACAGTCTGATCCACTATCTGCAGCGCCCGGACGTTACAAATTGATACCTGAGCAAACTACACAGTTTACCTTCGTATCTTTATACTTTCGCTTATCGATGGAGACGGGTAATGAGCGATCTGACTGAATCCGCTGCAATGCTGCGCATGCTGGTGGGCAAGCTGGGCCGCCGGTTGCGCGAGTCAGCACCGCCTGGCGAATTAACCTGGTCGCAGGTCGCGGTGCTGGGTCATCTGGTTCGCGATGGGGCGATGACGGTAACGCAACTGGCGGCGGCCGAGGGCGTACGCACCCAGTCAATGGGCGCGACCGTCGCCGGGTTACTGGCGGCGGAACTGGTGACGGGCGAGCCGGATCCCCATGATGGCCGTAAAACCCGCTATCTTCCCACGACGTCCAGCCTGGCGGTGATTACGTCGAGTCGCGCGATGCGCGATGACTGGCTGGTCCGGACGCTGGAAGCGCGACTGAGTCCGGCAGAACAGCAGCAACTGACCGACGTTCTCCCTCTGCTGCAACGACTCACTGACTATTAAATCTGAGGATTCAACATGGCTGTAACCACACTGGATGCAAAAACTGCGCTGATTGTTATCGACCTGCAACATGGCATTGTGGCGCTGCCGCTGGTTCATGAACCGCAGCCGGTGATCGAACGCTGTGCCGGACTGGCTGAGGCGTTTCGCGCGCACGATCTGCCGGTTGTGCTGGTTAACGTGGCTGGTGGGGCGCCGGGCCGCAATGAGCAGGCACGTCACAGCGGCGAATTGCCCGCCGACTGGGCCACGCTGGTTCCGGCGATGACCCCACAGCAAAATGACTTTACGGTCACCAAGAAAACCTGGGGTGCGTTTCACGCCACGGCGTTGCACGATGAGCTGCAAAAGCGCGGCATTACTCAGGTAGTGATTTGTGGTATCGCGACCAGTATCGGCGTGGAATCCACCGCACGACAGGCGTATGAGCTGGGTTACAACGTCACGCTGGCGACCGATGCGATGACCGATCTCAACCTGGATACGCACAACAATAGCGTGAACCTGATCTTCCCGCGCCTGGGTGAAACCGGCAGCTGTGAGGATATTAAGGCGCAGCTGAATTCACGCGCCTGATTGGCGTGTGACGTTAAGCGTCGGGCCACCGCGACGGTGGCCCGTTGAGGGCAGACACAGCTCTTATCAAAAAACTGCGCCATGTTTCTCCCCAGGGGGCCGGACGAAACTCTTCATCAGCAATCGCTGACATAATGACATTCAAATCGTCATCCTCATTCTGAAGCAGGATGTTTATTTCATTCCGCGCTTCAATAACAGGCATGTCATGATCAATATAGCTCTGGAGCATTTCTTCGAGGGTACTGCCAAAGTCGTCATGGTGGCAGCTTAAAAACACTCTTAACATGCCGGTTAGCGCAGGGTATTGTTTCTCGGGTTTATCGCCCCATCCACGGATAAGACGTGAGAACATAATGAGGTTACCCGTTAAAATTTATCGGAAGGCATAACCCAGCGTTAAACCGACGTTGTAATTGCGGCCCGGCGCAGATTCGAAGTAGCGTCCATTACTCTCATTCACAATCACTGAACCCACATAGTGCCGATCAAACAGGTTATCGACCCGGCCAAACAGATCCAGCGTCCAGTTCTCAACCAGCCACTTATAGCCACTGTTTACTGCTGCCACGGTGTAGGACGGGGTGTTCACGCTATTCTGATCTTCAGCGGCGATCTGGCTCAGATAACGCACCTCACTGCCTGCATAAAAGCCCTGTTCCGGCAGATAACCGAGTCCGGCGTAAGCCATGTTACGGGCAATACCAGGAATGCGGTTGCCGTCACAGCTGTCGCTGCCGCAGGCGTTAGTGCGATAGCGCGCATCCAGCAGGGTGTAGGCCATCTTCAGCCGCCAGTCCCAGGCAAACTGCTGATCCAGGCTTAACTCCAGACCGCGACGGCGGGTCTGACCGGCATTTTTATAGGTAGTGCGTCCGCCACTGCTGGCATCCGCCACAATCTCATCACGGGTATCGGTCTGGAACAACGCCGCGCTGATCAGGCCATTGCCGATGCGTTTCTTGCTGCCAATCTCCAGCGTATCGCTGGTGGCCGGTTTCAGCCCCAGATTCAGACCTGTCGCGCCATCTGAACGGTAAGAGAGCTCATTAATGGTCGGGGTTTCAAAGCCGCGACCGGCGGAGATCCACGCGTTCCAGCCTGGGTCAAAGGCATACTTCAGTGCCGCAGCGGGCAGCCATTTGTGATAGCGCGCATCACCGCTGTCGTCGCCGTTACCAGGCTGAATATAGAAGTCATCAGAGTCAAAGTTAACGGTGCTGAACCGCACACCCGCATCCAGCGACAGCTTATCGGTCAGTTGCCAGGCGGTCTGCAGATAGGGATCGAGCGTCCACATCAGGTTGCGCTCGTTGCGGCGAAGATTGCCCTGTTCGCCCAGTTGCGTCACCCCGTTGCTGACCGTGAAGTTTTCATAGCCCTTGCGGCGCTCGGTCATGGTTTCGTAGTCGAGTCCGCCGGTCAGCGCCACCGGAATAGACAGCAGCGTGTCGCGATGGGTCCAGCGGGTATCGACGCCCTGATAGTGGCGGGTCAGGGCGATCACGCCACCGGGATGAGACGGGTTGCGCTGCACGGCTGCGGGGATCGACTGGAACTGGGTAGTTTCGCGCATGCCCGCATAGAGCATCACGCTGAGGTCGTCATTTTCACTCATCTGGCGCTGATAACGCAGGCCGCCCTGAGTCTGATCGACAGTCTTACGGGTGTTATAAAGCGGGACGTTGCTGACCACCTGACGTGGATTCTCACGCCACTGCGTCTCGGTTAAGCCGCCGGGATCCTGCGCGTCAATGTGAACGCTGTTAAACAGCAGCGTCAGGGTGCTGACATCATCAATACGCACGCCCAGTCGGGCGTTGCCAAGGTTCTTCTGCGCAGCGCTGTGATCACGATAGCCGTGAGTGGTGAAGCGTGAGGCGGAGACGGTGTAGTTAACATCCCCGGCATGGCTGCCGTCACCGGTCGCACCGCTGGCTTTCACGCTGTTGCGCCAGCTGCCGTAACTGCCATACCAGCTGCTGGCTTCAAGCGTGGTCGGCTGCTGACCCTGCTGAGTGGTGACATTGATCACGCCACCCGAAGCGTTGCCATAAAGCGCAGAGAACGGGCCGCGCAGCACCTCAACATGATCAATTGAGCCGATATCGATATTGGAGGTCTGCGCCTGACCATCCGGCATGGTGGCCGGGATGCCGTCCACATAGATGCGCAGCCCGCGTACGCCGTAGGTTGAGCGGGAGCCAAAGCCACGCATCGACAGCTGCAGGTCCTGTGCGTAATTTTGCCTGTTCTGGATCTGCAGACCCGGCACGCTGCTGAGGTTTTCCGACAGGTTAACGCGCGGTGCTGCCTGGCGCATATCGTCGCCACTGACCACGCTCAGGGCCGCAGGCGTATCGAGTTCGTTAAGGCCCGTTTCCGGCGGTGCCGCCGTGACGACCAGGGTATTGTCATTATCCGCCGCCGCCAGCAGCGGCAGCGGCAAAATGGCAGGCAACATCAACAGCGTCGCCTGGCGCAGAGAGATTATTTTCATTATATGTGGCCTGAAAAAAGAGAGGATATGAACCAGGTGGAACAATTTCCGCATATGGTAAGGGTTTGATGCGCTGGGGTACATCGTTTCGGGCTGGATTTTTTCTCTGTTTACCGCCAGGCTGGAATCCATCTTTTGCAGTGATCAGGCGTCCGATTCACCCGGATGCAGACAAAAAACTCACGGGAGTCAGCATGAAACAACCTGAAGTGGCGGTTCTGGGATTAGGCGCAATGGGGCACGCATTTGCCGCCAACCTGCTGAAAAATGGCTTTCGCGTTCATGGCTGGAACCGCACCCGCGCGCGCGGCGAAGATCTGCTGGATGCGGGTTTGCAGCTGGCTGACTCGCCAGCCGAGGCGGTGCGTGAAGCAGATGTCGTGATCGCCATGCTGTCTGATGGTGACACCACTGAGCAGGTGCTGCATCAGGTCCAGGAGGCGTTTAAGCAGGGCGCGACGCTCTGCCAGATGGGCACCATCGGCGTAGAAAAAACCGACGCGCTGATCGCCTTTTTCGCAGAAAAACGCCCCGATTTGTTACTGATCGACGCGCCGGTCTCCGGCACCAAAGCACCAGCAGAGAATGCGCAGATTCTGGTGCTGGCCAGCGGCGATCAGAGCCGGGCGCAGGCCGCAGAAGCGGTATTTGCTGCCATCAGTAAAGGTACCCAGTGGCTGGGTGAGGCGGGAAAAAGCACCCGGATGAAGCTGGTCATCAACAGCTGGCTGATTGGCATGATGCAAAGCCTGGCGGAGAGTACCCGGCTGGCAGAGCAGTTCGGCTTTTCCACCGACGATCTCTGGCAGGTGCTGGAGGGCGGTCCGCTGGCCGCACCGTATGCAAAAATGAAGCTCGGGATGATCGCCAGCGACGACTTCACGCCGCAGATGCATCTGGTCTGGGCGCTGAAAGATGCCCGCCTGGCGCTGGATGCCGCAGAGACGCCGCTGCCGGCGCTGGAGAATATCGCACAACTCTGGCAGCAGGCGGTGGAGGCCGGACACGGTGAAGAGGATCTGGCGGTGATCTACCGCTACCTGAAGGCGCAATGAGTCAGCAGCATTTTGACTTCAGCACGCGTCCGCTGGTGCCGCTTGCGCACGATTATCTGCACGGTGCCAGCGAACCCTGGCACCAGCACGCCTGTGCCCAGCTGATCCACACCCTGAGCGGCGTGGTACGGGTAGAGACGGAGTATGGCAGCTGGATTGTGCCGCCGAGTCGCGGCGTCTGGCTGCCCGCATTTACCCGTCATGCGCTGCAGATTACCGGCAGTGTGGCGGCGCGCACGCTGTTTATCGATCCGCTGGCGCGCGCCGATCTGCCCGCCAGTTGTCAGGTGGTGCAAATCTCACCGCTGCTGCGCGAACTGATTGTCACGGCGCTGAGTCTGCCAGAGCGTTACGCCGCAGGCAGTCGGGCCGAGCGGGTGATGGAGTTGATTCTGGATGAAATCCGCGGCATGGATGTGCTGCCCTTTGCGCTACCAACGCCCGACAGTCCCCGTTTACAGGCGCTGTGCGAGCTTATTCAGCAGACGCCCGGTGAGAGCTGGACGCTGCTGCGGGCCAGCGCCCAACTGAATGTCTCGGGCCGCACTCTGGCCCGCCATTTTATGCGTGAAACCGGCCTGCAGTTCAGCGACTGGGTGCGGCGCGCCCGACTGGCTATCGCCCTGACGCGACTGGCTCAGGGCGACTCCGTGCTGCGGGTGGCGCTGGAGCTGGGCTATGAAAGTCCCAGCGCGTTTAGTGCGATGTTTCGTCGTCTGCTGGGCGTCTCTCCGACTGACTATTTTCCGCCTGCAGAAACTGGCCTGCCGCGCTGAGCAGCGCCTGCAGGGCGGCGCGGGCGGTGTCATTGTCGATACTCACTCCCCAGGCTCGCGCGCCACGGGCATCCACGCAGCTGATATAGGCCACCGAGCGGCTGTCACTGCGTCGTCCCAGCGTATGCTCGTGATAGTCCTCAATGGTCAGATGCAGATCAAACGCGCTGCGCAGGGCATTGACCGCCGCCGACAGCCAGCCGTTGCCGCTGCCGGTCAGCGTCAGCGATTGCGTCTGATACACCACGCTGGCGCTAATCTGCGTCTGCCCGCCGCTGTCACTCTGGCTGTCAGCCCGCTGTAAGGCCACCGCGGGCTGCGTGACGCCATACTGGCGGCAGAAGAGCTGCCATAGCGCGTAGTGCGTCATCTCTCCGCCGTGCCGGTCAGTCTCCTGCTGAACACAGCGGCTGAAATCCTGCTGCAGCGCTCGCGGCATTTGTAACCCGTGATTCTGCTCCAGCAGCCAGGCGGCCCCGCTTTTTCCCGACTGGCTGTTAACGCGGATCACCGCCTCATAGCTACAGCCAATGTCGGCCGGGTCCAGCGGCAGATAAGGCATCTGCCACTCTGTTTCCTGCTGTTCGGCGCGGATGGCGAACCCTTTTTTAATCGCATCCTGATGAGAACCAGAGAAGGCGGTGAAGACCAGCTCGCCCGCATAGGGATGGCGCGGATGAACCGGCAGCTGGTTGCAGCGGGTTACCACTTCAATCACCTCATGCATCTGGCTGAAATCGAGCTGGGGCGAAACGCCCTGGGTATAGAGATTTAGCGCCAGCGTCACCAGATCCACATTGCCGGTGCGTTCACCGTTACCAAACAGACAGCCCTCGACCCGGTCAGCGCCCGCCAGCAGCGCCAGTTCTGCGCAGGCAACGCCGGTGCCGCGATCGTTGTGCGGATGCACGCTGATGCAGACGGCATCACGGCGGCTGAAGTGACGGCAGAAAAACTCAATCTGATCGGCATAAACGTTGGGTGTGTTCACCTCCACCGTGGCGGGAAGGTTAATGATCATCGGGCGCTGCGCGTCCGGTTGCCAGACATCGGCTACCGCCTCGCAGATCTCCAGCACAAACTCCGGCTCGGTAAAGCAGAAGGTCTCTGGCGAATATTCAAAGGTCCAGTGGGTTTCCGGCTGCGCCTCGCATTCGGCGCGGATCTGCCGTGCACCAGCGGTGGCCAGCGCCACGATTTCCGCTTTGCTCTGTTTAAATACCCGCTCGCGAAACAGCGGCGCGGTGGCGTTATAGAGATGTACGATGGCGCGTGGCACACCCTGCAGCGCCACAAACGTGCGGGCAATCAGGTCCTCCCGCGCCTGAGTCAGCACCTGTAACGTCACATCCTCCGGGATACGCTGCTGCTCAATCAGGTCGCGGACGAAATCGAAATCCGTCTGCGACGCAGAGGGAAAGGCGACCTCGATCTCCCGGAACCCGCAGCGCAGCAGCAGATCCCAGAAGGCCATTTTGCGTTCCCGATCCATCGGTTCTGCCAGCGCCTGATTGCCGTCACGCAAATCGGTGGAGAGCCAGCGCGGCGCCTGGGTCAGCTGGCGTGAGGGCCACTGGCGATCGGGCAGGGTGATCAGCGGGGAGGGACGATATTTATCAGCGGGTCGGGTCAGCATAAGAGTCTCCTGTGGTTTTTTTATCAGTCTGCCGACACGCCTCCGGGTCCGCGCGCGCAGGGCTGACAACCTGACGCGCAAAAGTGACAATACCCAGCATGACCAGCATGACCAGCATGACCAGCATGATCTGCATGGCCCTGCTTGCGCTCTGGTTTGGTGAATCCGCCGGGCAGGGTTAGCATGGTCGCCTGTTTATTTGGGTGGACTCTTATGCTGATTTTCGACGGTCACAACGATCTGTTGCTTAACCTCTGGCTGCATCATCGTGATGCGCCCGCGCAGGCGTTTTATCAGGGGATTGAACGGGGCCACCTCGATTTTCCGCGCATTCAGCAGGGCGGGCTCGGCGGCGGGCTGTTTGCAATCTTTGTGCCTCCGCAGGAGTACATTGCCCGCACCGTTCCGGCACGTGCCGACGAGCCGTTTCAACCGCTTCAGATCATGTGGCAACAGCTTGAGATCCTGCAGCAGCTGGCTGATGCGTCAGGCGGGCGGGCGCGACTCTGCCGCAGCCATGACGAGATCGTCGCCTGCCGCGCCGCAGGCGTACTGGCGATGGTGGCACACATCGAAGGTGCTGATGCGCTGGATGAGGAGGGCGAGCAACTGCACGCCTTCTGGCAGGCGGGGGTGCGCAGCATCGGGCCATTCTGGAATCTGGCCAGCCGCTTTGGTGAAGGCGTCAGCGGCACCTTTCCTGGCTCGCCCGACACCGGGCCAGGCCTGACCCGCGCCGGAGAGAGGCTGATTCAGCAGGCGAGTGACCTGAAGATGATGATTGACGTGTCGCATATGAATGCAAAAGCCTTTTGGGACACCGCCCGGCTCTCCAGCGCGCCGCTGGTCGCCAGCCACTCCAACGCGCATGCTCTCTGTCCGCAGCCGCGTAATCTGACGGATGACCAGCTGGTGGCAATCCGCGACAGCGGCGGTCTGGTCGGCATTAATTTCGGCAACGCTTTTCTGCGCGCCGACGGTAAACGCGACGCTGACACGCCATTAACAGAAATTGTTAAGCATTGTGATCACTTGTTGAAGATAATGGGCAGCGACCATGTAGCCTTTGGCTCTGATTTCGACGGGATTACCCCACCGGCTGCGCTGGGCGATGTCAGCGGATTGCCGCGATTGCTCGCCGCTTTTCAGGAAGCGGGCTATGATCAGACACTGACAGAGAAACTGGCATGGGGAAACTGGCAGCGGGTTTTACATCTGACCGGGCTGTGATAACAATTTCCTGATGTTCCGGGCTTGATCCCGACGCGCCATTGGCGCAACATCTGCCTGGAAATTGTGACGGCGGTCTCATTCAATGCCGGTCACACTGATTTCAGGCAGCTCATTTACTGTTAACCAAGAGGAAGTAACTCATGTGGAAAAAACCAACTTTCGTTGATATGCGTCTCGGTCTGGAAGTGACTCTCTACATCTCCAACCGTTAATCGTTCTGCCCGCCCTCTGAGCGGGCATTTTTTTTCAACTTCTGGTTTTCCTCTATGTTTATCAAAATCCTCGGTTCAGCCGCGGGCGGCGGGTTTCCGCAGTGGAACTGTAACTGCGCCAACTGCCACGGCGTGCGTAACGGCACGATCCAAGCCCAGGCACGCACGCAATCGTCGATTATCCTCAGCGATAACGGCGAAGATTGGGTGTTATGCAACGCTTCACCCGACATCAGCCAGCAGATCCTGCATACGCCAGAACTGACCCGCAAAGGGGTGTTACGCGGCACGGCGATCGGCGCGATTATCCTTACCGACAGCCAGATCGATCACACCACCGGGCTGCTGAGCCTGCGTGAGGGCTGTCCGCATCAGGTGTGGTGCACGCCGGAAGTGCATGGTGACCTCAGCACCGGCTTCCCGATATTTCCTATGCTCACCCACTGGAATGGCGGCTTACAGCACCGTCCCATTGCGCCACTGACGCCGTTCAGCGTCGATGTCTGTGATGATCTTCAGTTCACCGCGATTCCGATTATCAGTAATGCACCGCCTTACTCGCCGTATCGCGACCGGCCGCTGCCGGGCCATAACGTGGCGCTGTTTATTGAAAACCGCGCGAATGGCCAGACGCTGCTCTACGCGCCAGGCCTGGGCGAGCCGGATGCGGTGATCCTGCCGTGGCTGCAAAAAGCGGATTGCCTGCTGATTGATGGCACCGTCTGGCAGGATGATGAGCTGTTAACCACCGGCGTGGGACACAACACCGGCAAGGCGATGGGCCATCTGGCGCTGGCGGAAGAGCAGGGGCTGATGGCGCTGCTGGCATCGCTGCCGGCAAAACGCAAAATTCTGATCCACATTAACAACACCAATCCGATCCTTAACGAGCAGTCACCGCAGCGTCAGTTTCTGACGGAGCAGGGAATAGAGGTGAGCTGGGACGGAATGGCGATCCACCTTCAGGGCTAAAACATGCAGATCACTGACACGCTGTCGCCGCAGGCTTTTGAACAGGCCCTGCGCGACAAAGGCGCTTACTACCATATCCATCACCCGTATCACATCGCGATGCATAACGGTCAGGCCACGCGCGAGCAGATTCAGGGCTGGGTGGCGAATCGCTTCTATTACCAGACCACCATTCCGCTGAAAGATGCGGCGATCATGGCCAACTGCCCCGATCCGGCTACCCGCCGTAAGTGGGTGCAGCGCATCCTCGACCACGACGGCAGCAACGGCGAAGAGGGCGGCATTGAGGCCTGGCTGCGGCTGGGCGAGGCGGTCGGGCTGACGCGCGAAGAACTACTTTCAGAGCAGCATGTGCTGCCGGGCGTGCGCTTCGCGGTGGATGCATATATTAACTTTGCCCGCCGCGCCAACTGGCAGGAGGCAGCCTGTAGCTCACTCACCGAGCTGTTCGCCCCGCAGATCCACCAGTCACGGCTCGACAGCTGGCCGCAGCACTATCCGTGGATCAAAGAAGAGGGCTATTTCTACTTCCGCAGCCGCCTGGGTCAGGCGAACCGCGATGTGGAACATGGCCTGGCGCTGGCGCTGGAATATTTCACCACCGCTGAGACGCAAAACCGCATGCTGGAAATTTTGCAGTTTAAGCTCGATATTTTATGGAGCATGCTGGACGCCATGACCATGGCGTACGAGCTGAAACGTCCGCCTTATCACACCGTGACTGATAAAGCGGCGTGGCACACCACCCGACTGGTATAACAGATGAATGAAAACTCGATTGCCGCGTTTCGTCGCGGCTACCGCATGCAGTGGGAAGCCGCCCAGGATACCCATGTGGTGCTCTATCCCGAAGGCATGGCGAAGCTGAACGAAACCGCCGCCGCCATCCTTGAGCTGGTGGATGGCAAGCAGGATATCGCCGCGATTATCGCAACGCTGGATAGCCGTTTTCCGGAAGCGGGCGGCGTGGGTGCAGACGTTTTAGAGTTCCTGCAATCAGCCTATGAACAGAAGTGGATACAGTTCCGTGACCCCGCATAAACCTGACGTGAATCCGCCGCTCTGGCTGCTGGCTGAGCTGACCTATCGCTGTCCGCTGCAGTGTCCCTACTGCTCCAACCCGCTGGATTTCGCCCAGCAGGAGAAGGAGCTGACCACCGAACAGTGGATTGAGGTGTTTCGTCAGGCGCGGGCGATGGGCAGCGTGCAGCTCGGATTCTCGGGCGGCGAGCCGCTGGTTCGTAAAGATCTGCCGGAGCTGATCAAAGCGGCGCGCGATCTCGGCTTCTACACCAACCTGATCACCTCGGGCATCGGCCTGACGGAGAAGAAGCTGGATGCGTTCAGCGAGGCGGGGCTGGATCATATCCAGATCAGCTTCCAGGCGAGTGACGAAACCCTGAATGCGGCGCTGGCCGGTTCGAAAAAAGCGTTTCAGCAGAAGCTGGAGATGGCGAAAGCGGTGAAAGCCCACGGCTATCCGATGGTGCTGAACTTTGTACTGCATCGCCATAACATCGACCAGATCGACAGGATCATCGATCTCTGCATTGAGCTGGAAGCGGATGACGTAGAACTGGCGACCTGTCAGTTCTACGGCTGGGCGCAGCTTAACCGTGAAGGCCTGCTGCCCACCCGCGAGCAGATCGCCCGCGCAGAGGCGGTGGTGAAAACCTACCGCGAGCGGATGAGCACCACCGGCAATCTGACCAACCTGCTGTTTGTGACGCCAGACTACTACGAAGAGCGCCCTAAGCCCTGCATGGGTGGCTGGGGCGCCATCTTCCTCAGCGTTACGCCAGAGGGCACCGCGCTGCCGTGCCACAGTGCGCGTCAGCTCCCGGTAGAATTTCCCTCAGTGCTGACGCAAAGTCTGGACGATATCTGGTATAACTCATTCGGCTTCAACCGTTATCGCGGTTTTGACTGGATGCCAGAGCCGTGCCGCTCCTGTGATGAGAAAGAGAAAGATTTTGGCGGCT
>Ga0308164_10002934_pt1 | contig 16143 bp, 31 predicted proteins | sample PhyTR2_FD_201031 | JGI IMG/M metagenome (GOLD analysis project Ga0308164, IMG submission 201031) | Phyllosphere microbial communities from UC Gill Tract Community Farm, Albany, California, United States - DLSLT.R2 | ecosystem: Host-associated > Plants > Phyllosphere > Unclassified | place: USA... | reverse complement strand
AAGCTTTTGGCTAACCTTGCGGAAAGGTTAGCCAAAGATGCCGCTAAGGCATTGAAATCAGGGGAAAATAAATGAAGTTTGGTGCACCCGACTGGATTCGAACCAGTGGCCTCTGCCTTCGGAGGACTGCTCTCCCACGTAATTCTGCCGTTTTTGCGTGCCCGTTCCGGCTTTGATCCCGGGAACGGGACGTGAACTGACGTTCGTAGCGCGCCCATTATCCACCCACGCGTCATGAAAGCCTCCGGTCAACTGCGCGCTTAGCGGCTTTGAAATGGTCGGGATGGTGGTGGGCGTAAAGCTCGGTGGTGCGTGCGTGTGTCTGCCCAAGCCATCCGGCCACTTCCCAAAGATCCACGCCGCGCTGTGCTAGCCACGTGCCGCACGTGTGCCGCAGCGTGTGAGGCGTGACTGCCGCAATCCCGGCATCACGGCACGCGCGCGCAAAGCTGCGCTTGATGTCGAGGATGCGCTCCCCGTCTTGATGCAGGACGTAACCCAGATCCGTGCCGCGTCGCCTTGCGAGCCGAAGCAACGTCATAAGACGATCGGGGATTGGGATCACGGCTCGCCCTTTCGCGGTCCGTCGGCGTCCTGGTGGATTAAGGTCAATCACGCCTCGGTCGAGGTCCACTTGAGGCCAACGCAGGGATAGCAGTGCTTCTTTCCGCGCGCCTGTGTGGAGGGCAAGAAGGATAAACAGCGGCAGGTATCCCCGGCTGCTCGTCGCGTAGCTCAGGCCAGCTGTCGATCGCGCGCGCCGTGCTGCTCGCACCAACGCCGCCGCCTCGCTATGAGTGAGCCAGCGGCTTTTGCCTTCAGGCTTTTCTGGTAAAAACACATAGGGCGCTGTCGTGATGCGTCCATGACGGTGCGCGAAATTTACCGCAGCGCGGAGCACTCCTAATTCTTTGCGGATTGTACCAGCCGATCGCTCCCGCCAGCGACCATAAGCGCGGCATGTTGCCTCGGTGATGTCCCCAACGGTGCTCTGCTGCCAAAACGGCAGCAGCGCTTCGATCGCATAGCCGATCCGCTCCGGAGCCTCCGTTGTCGGGGCGTGCTGCTGCCCGTACAGATCTAAGGCCTGGTCGATGGGAAATTCGGTCGGAGCACTTGGGCCAATGGGGCGGGATTGTTGCTGGCGCTCGCGGATGAACTCCGCGAGCGCGATATGAGCTGCCTCGCGGTTGCCCGTGCCAGTGCTCCGCTTGCGGGAGCGGCCGGATTCGCTCCACGTGATGTAGAACTGGCCGCGATCGGCGCGGTAGTCGAGCTTTGGACCCTGGTTGGGGCGGGGCATGTCGAAACTTTCGCGTTCTCGATGAAGCGCTCTACGTCAGCGCGGTCAAATAAGTATGCCTTACCCAGCGGCACTGCGGCGAGGCCGCGCGCTCGCATGGTGCGGAGGGTTCGAGCACTCGGTAAGCCGAACTCGTCAGCTACTTGTTGTGCGGTCAAAAGGCGGGCCATTATACCGCTAAGCCTTCGAGCGAATAGCAAACCGTGTACCGCTCAGCGCAGCTTCGATCGCACCCTCTTTTGCCTCAGGTGCTTCGATTGAGAAATTCTCGTCTTCGTCAGCGCTTATCGTGACGGTAGCAGTGATCCCAGCTGCAGAGAGCTTCGACCTAATGAATTCCTTGTCGCGCTCGCGGCGGTGTTCGTCCGGTGTCTTCAGTTTCCAGACTTTCCGAATGACCCCTGCCACGGGAAGGAATAAACCAGAGCCAAATTCCTCCGGATCCTCGCTAAGAATCGTATCAAAGAACTTTGCGCCCTCGCCAAAAGCGATGCGCCACGTCCCGTCATCATCAAGAGCGAGTAGCCAGCTGTACCCGCCGCTGTAGCCCGGGGCGACAATGTCATAAACCAGATCCGCGTAAATCCGAGCGCAGGTCTCTTGACCAGGCCCGATGCCTTCCGCGGCGGCAATCAAGCTCTCACGCGTGTCGTATTCATTTGCAATACCCGCCAGGTGGTCAATCACCTCGTCTTCATTGTCCGCCGGCCGCTTAGCCATCAGCCAATCTGAATATGCCTTTCCATAAAGACCGGCAGGCCGTTCTTCTCTTATGGAGCGTGCCGGGATCAACACCGGATTGCCGCTCCGGAAGCAGTGGAGCTCTGAGGCGATCTGCGCGGCCGTCACATAGTTCGACGGGTGTAGATCATAGGAGGCTCCAAGCCGTGCGGCAGCTTGTAAAACGTCAGCTAAGGATCGGAGGGCACCTATATTGAGGCCAAAGCGGCGCAATTCACCAAAGACCGCAGCTATATTCACTTGGACAAAGTCAAAACGCCGATGGCTGCCTTGCCCGCCACCGCCCGCCGATGCCACCAAGAGACCCTCTCGGCTCCAATAGTTGAGCGAAGACGCATCGACCGACGTCAACGCGGCGATCTGCGAGCGGGCATACAGCTGTGATTTGGGGTCCATAACTTTATAAAGCACATCGTGCGTATGCTTGTAAAGACACATCGTGCGTTTCTCGTTTGGTTTTTCCGGGGGGCGGGCGCCGGCAATAGCTGCCGACCCTCCCTTAAATTGAGGAAGTGTCGGCGGCGCAGGCTGTCATGCGGGCCAGTGAGACGCTCGCCATGATCTGGCCTCCATTTAATTGGGTTTTAGCAAAGAAAGCCCGCCGATGGTCTGTCCCCAGATTTGGGGCGGTGGAGGCGCCCCGTGCTGCGTAGCGATATTGTCACGCACGGGCCGGGGGGTGTCAGAGTTCGCTATCGGTCAGCAGCAAGAGGTGCCGCGGTGAAAATTACCCGGGGTGGCGACGCCGCCGCGCGCTTTGCTTTCCAGTGCGGGAAAGCAAAGCGCGGTTGCAGCTGCCGTATGGGTATCCATACGACTGCGGTCGGGCGGGGCGGGGTGTCAGTCTTCGGTTATGGCCAGAACGTCGTTCGATAGCATTGTTGCCAGCTTCCCCACGCCGTCGACCGCAAAACCGCGCATGGTCGTGTCTGGATCGTCGGTCAGCGCCGCGGCGATCACTTCGCACAGCGCGGCGATCTCGGTTGCGCGGTAGGAGAATTGGCGCACTCGGTCGCGTTCGCCGGGGCTCACTTCTCCGTCTCCGCGTAGGCGTGGGCTACCAGGGTGGCGGCGGCGTCGACCGCATACCTCACAACGCCGTCCGTGGGCTTGCTGCCACTGTCCTCGGCAATCGCGCACCCGAGGATCGTCAGGACGGCATAGGCCTCTTCGAGATAATCGCGCGTGCCGCCGCAAAGTGGCGTGCATCCCGCGATTATGATCTGCTCCCGCTTCATGCGCCATACTCCACCGACAAGCGAAAAGCGCGCGCAGCGCCCATCGACACAAGAGTGGCATATGCGACTTCGTCGGTTCCATTGCGGATCATTCGGAGATCAGCAGTCCAGCGATCTAGCATCCGCCGATTACGGCACCGGCGCAGTTGCAGCCGCAACAGGGCAACTGGGTCGGCCGATAATGAGACAATTTTTGAAGGTACGCACGTCGGCGCGCCCATGATAGGGGCGTGTGTAGCCATGATCGTTCTCCTGGAACGGTTGTGGTTAGGGCCGGGCGGTCGTTGGTAGCTTCCGTTCGGCTCGTTTCTGCGTTAACGCAGTTACCATGACTGGTCAACAAACTTCGTTAACACGGAAACGCGGCCCTAAGCCAACAGGACAGGGCCATGTTGTCGGGGTTCGCTTACATCCCGACCAGCTTTCCCAACTCGATAAATGGATCGCGGATCAGCCGGCGCCCCCGCTGTCACGGCCAGAAGCTATCAGATTAATTCTCCGCGAACGTTTGGAATGACGGCCTACACGCTATCTTTCGCTCCGATCGGAATGAACAGGCGGACGGCACTCGCTTACACTGGCGTGAGTGAAGAGCAGATGCGACGTTGGCAACGTGAGGGCACCGTCCGTTTTCTCTCGGCAGGGCCGCGGGGACAGCTCATCACGACGCGCGCGATGCTGGACGCCGCCACCTTTGCGCTTTTCGACGGTCTTGAAGCTGACGAAAATTTCGAGTTTGCGGACTAATCGACGACTATAGGAGTAAGTTATGTTTGAGATTGGCCGTCAATACCGCATCACGACCGACAACGGCGTCGATCAGTCACACTATAGCGCAGTAGTGCTCGAGGTTGATATGCCACTAATCAAGCTGGACCGTCTTGGCAGCTATGAGATCCTGAACACCGCCTCACGCGAGTTCGTAAGTGCCAAGCCAGACGATGACGCCGCCCGAGAGGCGGAGCGACGGCATAGAGAAGACTTTGTCGACAGCCTCAGCGTGAAATATCAGCCCGGCAAGGCGCCCGAAACGCTGGTATGAGTGCGTCGATGACGTTCAAAACATGGCGGAAAGCAAGGGAATGGCGCCGCGGCGAGCTTCGCTGGCACAATAAAAACCCCTCACAGTTCACGCCAATTGACGACGTTTGGGTCTTGCGCCGCCTTAGCGACTAAGCGTTCAATACCCAACTCGGAGACGTCGGGAACACCACCGCAGCGCCGTGGCGACGGATTGCCGTAGAACGGGAGATGAGGCGACGCGACGCCTGGGCTGCCCCCGCCGGACGAGCATTCTGGATAAGCTTGGCGGCACTCTCGGTCTCTATCGCCGCCCTCGTCATCTCGACGCTTAGCTCCTAACGCAGAGGTTCGTTATCAACGGTCAAGATCTGGCACGAAATCGCCGCACCAGTCGAAATTCCACGTTATCGGCCAGCCAGCAGCGCCTGCGACGTCGGCGGTGTCTTCGAGTTTGGGCTCGAGCGGACGAAGGCCCACTGGCGGATATCGTCTACATAAACCTGTCCCAATACCCGTTACTATATAGGGCCCAGATTCCATCGGGTTGCCCACGGGTAGCTCGCACCAAAACCGGCAGTGGCGGCACAATCCTTCATTCATCAGGTGCTCCCATATTAGCTCCCCACCATCAGGCGACAGACCGCTTCCGCCGCGGATACCTGCGCTGACTGCCGCGAGCTCGAACGGGTAGCGAGCGCTTTGCGAACAGGTCGAGGAAGCTTTCGGCTGTCCGCTTGTGTTTCAGTGTATCGAGTATCAGGTCAGCTAGATGCGCGTCGGGGATGTGCAGCCGGTAATGGTGAATGTGCAGGAATGCGTCCGCCGCGACCAAGGCTGCGCGCTTATTGCCTTGGGCGAAAGGATGATTCTGGGCGATGCCGAGAAGTAGGAAACCCGCAAGCCTGCCCATATTGCGCTCGCCGTACTGCCAATGCTGTGCAGGTCGTGCGCACGCGCTCTCGAGAAGATGTTCACTTCGAACCTGAAAAGGTTCGCCAGTTGCTTCAACGGCGCGCTGATTAAATCGCGCGACCTCCCCGGCAGTCAGCCAACGAGGCTCATTCGGCAAGGCGTGCCATCGTTTTCGGAAAACGGAGCATGGTTCGATCGAAGAGGGCATCGGTGTCGACGGTCTTTGGTGCGCGGTCGACACGGCGGACGCCCTCAGAGCGCTTTAACTTTACGACTGCGGCGCGGTGCACGTCGGTGTCTGTGGCTGCCATGTCCGCCTCCGTTATCTATTGACTGCCCTGTCAATATAGGAGGATCGCCACGAGTTCAATGAAGGCGGCGTGCCGGTATTCCGGCTCACCTAGCTCAGTCGCTCGTCCTCCGAGGGGGGGCTTTCTCGCGACCCGCGGCTAAGGTAGCCTGCGCGAATGGTAGACGATCGAACATTTAGAGACCAAATGATTGAGATTGATCAGCGGCTAGAGGCTCTCGGCGAGCCGGGGCCGCCGATTCCACCAGAGTGCCCAAAATCCCTCCGCCGACATGGCGCCCAAAGCACGGGAACGGCGCCACCTCACTGGCCGACTGGAATCCTTCCCGTTTCGGCGGAGGGGCTGGGACTGATTGGCGTCGGCGACGATGGCCGTCTTTATTGGGATGGAATTCCGGTCGAGGTTGCGCGCACCTTCACCCTGTCTTGGTGGCAGCGTGTTGTTGCAATTATAGTCAGCTTGTCAGCAATGGTTGCAGCCGGTGCAGCATGCGTGAGCGCTTACGCGGATATTATGGGGAATTAAGTGACAGCTTTCGCGCATGCTCCGGTATTCCGGCTCACCTGGTCTCGGCCAAGGGGATCGCTTTCGCGCATCTGCTCATGATGGCATATGGGTTCGTCGACATTAACCGGGGCGGCATATGCGGCGACGCAATTACGAGGATAGGGTTCGTCAGCATCTTGAGGCAGCGCAGGCCGCTACAATGACCGATTCTGACGCGATGCTCGCGAAACATTCGGCCCAAGGCCAGCTTCAAAGCGGCAACACGCTCATACAAGCGGCGAAGGCTTGGGAGACGCGGACAACCGACGCGATCGAGTTGGCGCTCGCCGAATTTGCCGGGCTGATCGAGACTCGCCGCGGTGAATGGAAACGAGCGATGCGCGCGATTATGAGCGGCATCAGCGAGCATCGCCAGGCCGCGCCATCTTCATTTGAAAAGATCATAAGCGTTGCCGCACCAAGGGGTGGGCGTGGCGGTAGCGCAGAGCAGGCTTTTTTAAGGCTTTTAGACGAGGCCGCAGATCGCAACGCCAAACGTGTAACTGCCTTCTCAGAAGGCTGGACATCACCAAAGCCTCGGAAATGGAACGAACGGCACCCAGTGGCCTACGCCCTTGCTTTGGCGGTAGTTGGCGCGGTTTTCGCACTCGGTGTTCGCGCAGCGGGCGACGCTACCAAGCCAACCGCCAGCTTGCCCGTTAATTGCGCTTTTCCAGCCGTCCGGAACAGGTGAGCGAGGATTGCGGCTCATTCCGCGTGCTCGACACATGAGGAGGTCGCGCGATAGGCTGCGATATGGACCCGCAACTCGTCATCGAAGCATATCGCCAAATTCTTAGGGCATTTGATCGCTGGCGCTACGGCTCTGCGCGCGAACTGAAACTGTTCTGTTACGAGTCACACGTAATCGATATGACCGATCCGGATGACCCGGATTTCGTGCGACTACTCTCGGACCGGGCCCTGCATTGGTGGCTCGGGAAGGCGACAGATCCTACCAGCCGCTCTATCCTCGAGCGCGAGGTCCGCCGCCGTGAGGCTCGGCCTGCATACTGGGTCGGCCTGGCGGCCGTACTTATCTCGGCGATAGCACTGATCGGCACCCTCATGCCTCTAGTGAATCGAGACCCCGCCAACTCGAGACGTTGCCTTGCTATTCAGCGCGATATGCTTTCGTCCATGCCACTACGTTCGGACGACCCCGATCTATTTCAAGCGCTCGGCTGCCGGCCCCAAGGGGACGGGAGCGTCTATGCCGAACGCGACACCAAAGATGACGCTGACGCCGCAATTGAGCAAAGCGCTCGCCGCCGTGCGCTGCCATACAGGAGCCTATATCACTCCGGATCGCAAAGCGCCGTACTGAAATGAATGGTCTGCCGTGCTGTTATTGAGGCTCGCTTTATCATTGCTCTAACGCCTGGCCCGCGTTCGGCTATATCGCCGCTTCCGTGCGCCGACGCCACTTAGCGCCGGGGTAAGCGATTAATACTGGAGATCTTCGGCCGGTATGGAAAACATATTCGCAGGACGATCCCACAATGTCCGTCCGATGACGAACGCGTGATCAATCTGATGTCCTTGCGCTTGCAAAAACCTTCGGCAAGCGCGGAGGTGTCCGCCAAGGGTCATCACATCGTCAAGTAGCACGATCGGTCCTGCAAGTCCCAACCCACCGCGCAAATGCGGCAGGATCATGTTCCACCTGCGCTCTCCGCCGCCGTCATGCGCTTTTGGTTGTGGGGCATCAAAATGCAGAACGGGTGCCGCTACCAACGTGGAACGTCGCCCCTCGATAGCTCGCGCCAGCCGCGCGCCGGTAAAGTCGTCACCTGGGGTAGTCGTCTGTGATGACGGAACTGGGACGACCGTCGCCGCCGCGATGCCCGCCTTATCAAACAAATCAACTAGTTTGGATCCCGCCACAACCAAAGCGAGCCGTTGCCCCGCAGCGTCAGAATACTGCCTGACGACCTTTCTAGCTGGAAGGGCTGTCCAGTCAGAGTATCCGTTAAAGGGTTCGCGCTTCACGCCCTTAACTAAATTGCGCGCTTTCCAATGCGCCTGCTCCCAATCGTCGTCCCATGCGGGGCTATTGCCGGGATACCCGCAGACGGCATGAACCTTCATCGGGTCTTAGCCGTAGATCGTCGTTAGTAGCTGGGAGGTAGTTTCTAGAATCATCGTCTTTGGCTTGCCAATAAATTTGGCGGGCCAATTTAACCCCGGATCGTCCGCGACGCTCTTCGCAATGACAAGCCAGCGGCCTAAGCGCTGACACTCCGCGGCTTGGTGGAGCGTCCCCGATGTGTCCGACGCCTCGATAACAACGCTGGCGTCGGATAGGGCCGCCATTGTGCGATTTCGAGCCGGAAAGTTTGACGGAAACACGCGCTGTCCGGTCGGGAACTGCGATATCAGCAGGTGATCGCGGTAAATTGCTTCCTGCAACGCCTTGTTGCTTGCAGGGTATGCTTGCTCGATTGGGGTTCCAATCACGCCAACCACACTACCCCCGGCCTCCATCGCGCCGGTTAGCGCCTCGGTGTCGATCCCTTCCGCGAGGCCGGACACAACGACAACTCCCGCTGCCGCCAGTTGCGCGCCCAGCTTGCGGGCACGCCGCCGGCCCATCTCACTGGCCTTGCGCGCACCGATCACGGCAACGCAGTGCCTATTCAATAGCGAGGTGTTCCCGGCGACGAACACGCGCCCGCCGCCCGTCTCATCGCCCTTCGTGACGGATTGCAGGAAGTCCATCTGGCGGGCTTCGAGCATATTGCGTCCGCCGCGCGCGAGTAGGTCCGCGAACGGTACGGCCTTGGCATCCACCGGTGGGCGATAGCGCGTCCCGCGTGGCGTCCCTTGCGGGGCTCCCCGCTGTCGCTTCTCGTCGTCCACCGTCTGCGCTTGCATGAGTCGTTCCTGGTTACGTTTCGACGATAGCCATTGCGGCTGCCCGCGCAACTATTGCCGCACCGGTATTCCGGCTCACCTACAGCGCCGCGCGCGCGGCGACGATCGCTGTCAGGCCTGTCATCTCGATTATGGCCTGCTCGTTTATCGCTTTGGTAAATGACTGCGGACCTGGCATCGTCCTCAACACGAACTCGATGCGCTTGCCATCGAACGGCAGAGGATCAAACCGGGCTGGAACCGGCTGCATAAACCGTGCGCCCTCAATTCTCATCTCAGCCTTCACAGTGTAGGCGTGGCGGCCTTGCACGAACGCGAGAAGCTCGTCGCGGACAACCATGTGCATGAATAAGCCTGGTGTGAACAAAGCTTGAGCGTAGCCTAACGGTTCTGGCATCCGGAGGCCCACAGCGGCCTTGCCAGCAATGTAGTAAACGCCGTTCGCTGTTTCGAAACGCCACAGCCCCCAGCCGTCAGCTTCTGCGACGAGGCATGCGTACACACCTGGCGACGATTCACACTCGACGTCCAACCCCCAAACACCTGCCACCATGACGATCGATTCTCCTCGTCACGGAAGCTGGCATTTAGGTACCGTTAGGCCAAGCCATGATCGGCCCAGGTCTAACTTGGAAGCGCCAGTAGCTAGCAATTTAATTCGGCCAAAAGTTCTATTCGGCGCGGAAAAAAAGCCTCACGTAGCGGTCCTACGGCGAAGGAGAGGAAGCGACCGCATACGCTCCCACGCCCAACTCTCGCATTCATGCGGTTGACTGGCCGGATCTCTGCCATGGCAATTGCATGCCATCGTACTAACGTTATCGTGACAGCATGGCCTTTGAAACCGCATCGAAAACGACTTCGAACCCGCCACGTCGTCATCACTACATACCGGAGTTCTATCAGCGAAACTGGGCTGGCAGTGATCGGCAGGTCGAGAGGTATGAATGGATAAATGGCTCAATTATCCGCCGTCGGGTCTTTCCCAAAGCCGCTGGCTTTAGAGAGAACATGTATCGACACCCGCGCACAGCAATGGACGAATGGACCGCGCAGGCGCTTGAATGGGCGATATTCGCAAAAATCGACGACGCCGCCGCTAAGGCTCTGCAGGCGATGCTTTCCGATACCAAGTCGCTTAATGACGACGATGTACGCCGACCATGGTCGGTATTTTTACGTGGAATGCTCCTGCGCACTCCTTACCAAATGGAAGGCATGCTGGCATCTCTTGAGAGTATTTGGCGTAATACTTCTATCTCAGAAAAATACGAAAAGATTCGTAAGCTTGGAATGCCGGACACTGCGACCGAATATTTAGAATCGCTGCATCCCAACATAGCACGAGACAGTGCGTTTCAGATGTTTGCAGATGCCCAAACCGAAGATAGCACGACGCGTCATATAATGCGCCTTCCGTGGCGGATATTTGACTGCTCAGCTGCCGATCATCGATTAATACTGTCCGATCATCCCGTTGCCTTGGTTCCTCTTGCGACGGAAGATGGCCACATTGCGATGCCGCTCAGCCCCACTAAGTTTCTCGTGGTCGCCACGAGCGATCGCACAAAAGCCATCGCTAACTCATTGAAGCCAAAACTCGCCGTTAGAATATTGAATAAGCTGGCCGTCCAGCGTGCGCGACATTGTGTAATTGCGACAGACCGGACTCAAGAAAGATACATACTAAAGCACTTCGGTGCAGAGCCCGTACCCCCATTTCTTGCCGGGGGATTAGCATTCGTCAAAGGAAAAAAATTTTCGGATTTTCAACCCGAGCATACGCCCTCTGAAGTTGAGACATGAAAGCCCCACCCCTTCCTGGGTCATTGGTGTCGTCTCTCGGTTGATAGATGCGGCGGTGCCCGATTGAACGCGTGAGCTAGTCTGGGAAGACTACCCCGCCCGCGCATCGAGCTTGTCGTTGTCGGTCGCGCCGCGGTGACCTCATCAGGTGGGCGAGATTACGGGGTGGCATTAATTTAGACCGGCCACTGTGCGGTACTTGGCTGCCATTGCCGGAACGACACTGACGCCCTTCGCGGGCTGCCAAACTCCGGCCACCTGCTAATCGAGGCTCTTGATATTGCTGGGGAAGAACAGTGCGCCGTCGCGGACGAATGCGCCGGCTGTCATCATCTTCTCGACGCCATGCTCTACGATCGCGCTGCGCTCCTCCGCCGTATGGTTGTCGAAGCGAGGGCCCGAAAGGGCATACCGAACGGCGAGCGCACAAAGGCGAATTGCCTCGGGGTCTAGGCTGGTCGGCAGCGTCATTTCGCGCCCCCTTTGTCTTTCAGCGCTTCCGCCAAGAAAACGATCGCTTCCAGCGCTTCAACGCGAGCAGTGAGCGCCGCATTCTCCGCTGCCACACGCTGATTGATGACGGACGCCAATTCGTTGGCGAGCACTTCCAAGTCGAGGCCAATGCTCATCGTGTGAGATCCTTTCCATCGCGGCCGCGCTTAACCGCCAGCGTCCAAGCTTTGGAACCTTCCCCAGGCCGCTCCTTGGTCAGCACGTTGCAGTGCCACAGGCTGCCGCCGTGAGTTACGGTGTCGCCGGCGTCGTAAGCCCCGCCCAGCTCGTGCACCCCGCGGTACTTCAGCGATTTCTCGCTGCGCACCGCGTCCTGAAGCGACGCGAGCTCTGCCCGCACCACGCCGAGCTCCTCGAGAACAGGCGCGAGCTTTTCCTGGACGTGCTCACGGATCATCTCGCCATTGGCCCGAGCAATTGCCCGGAGCAGGTCCGGATTCATAGCTTCACCACCGGAAGGGGGATGCCCAGGCGCTTGCGCCGTGCCTCGCGGACAAGGGCCGCGCCGAGCACTTGGCCTACCAGTAGCTCGCGGGGGGTCAGCTTCACGACACGGTCAGCATCGGCACCCAGCTTGACGACATGGCCCACGCCGGTCCCAACCCGAACAACGCGCTCGCCTGTCGATCCCAATTTAACGCGCCGATCGGCCTGGGGAACGCGCACCGCGATACCGCGGCCGGCCCTGACGGATTTGACGGCTTCGATGATTGCATCGGCCTGCGCCGGAATGGTTACCGCAGACAGCTCGAAGACCTCGGTCTCGGTGTATCGAACGCCGCCGCCCTCGATGTAGCTGTACTGGATGGGGCGGAAGCCCACACTCACGCAGCGCACGAGGCCAAGGGTGATCGACTGCCACGCCTCGTCGCAGCGATCCTTCAGGATGCCCGGCTCCTTCGGATTGGCGATCGTCGCCACAAACGGAATCCCGTTTGCGGTCGCCTTGCCAAATTCACAGGTGCCGATCGGCTTGTCGTGAGCGTGCATCCACAAAAACGGCAGCGTGTTGGCGAACGTAACGCCAAGCGGCTCGATGATGTCGCCTACCCGGTCGACTGACGGCGTAGTTGCGATGCCCCGGATTATACGGGTGCCCTCGTCAGCACTCTTAATGCTTAAAACGCTATAGGCGCGGTTCATGATTTCTCCGATCGTGGTAGGTATCGGCGTGCGCGCCGCCTCGGAAAAGTTGGGTTCGGGACGTTCCGGGACGTTTCGGGCACCCTAAATCACTCAATTTCGTCGCTCATCTCGGTCCCGCGACACAGGTCAATGAGAGCGTACTCAACGCGCCCGCCACGACGACGAAAGGGCAGGGGCCGGTCTATGGCCCGCCTATTGCGCAAGGTCTTTGGCGATCGGTTGAGCAGCTTGGCCGCGTCCCGTTCGGAAACATGATCGTCCCAGGTCCGAACGATATGCATGGTCACGCACGCGGCGCGCATCAGCGTGAGCGCTTCGGCCTCGGGATCGGGCAGCGGCGCGATGGCATGGCCGCAAGTAGGGCAGCATTCGGGCATGGAGCCTCCGATCGCGAGCTTGGACATTGATAGGACCCGGCAGCGAAGGCCGGGATCGTCAGTCGATGAGCGGTTGCGCTCGACGGACTGGCAGCCCGGAGTCGCCCGGCTGGCGTGCCAGCGACAGCGGCGAGTAGATCGAGTCATAGAACAGGGGGCTTCGCGTCGTCCCAAGGCCTGCCGTGATAGCCGCCAGCTGCTCGCGGCTGACGTTCGGGCGCACGCGGCGCTCGTCGACCGCTAGCTCATGTTCGGCCAGGGTGAGCGCCGCAGCGAGCAGGCGGGCCTCCGGCGCGCGGCTTCGGTCCCTTGCCAAGGTGACAAGTCCTGTGACGTTGCCCGCCAGCGCGAACGCCGCGTCAACGTCACTGCGCACCAGCGCCAGGCGGGCTTCGTCCTGCTGGTCGTGCAGCCCTACGCCGCGGTATATTTCGATTACCGGAATTGTTGTGCGGGTCACTTGCGACCTCCCTGAAGGATACGCAGCGCGCGCGACGTGGCATCAGACGGGGCCGCGGCCAGGGGAGCGTCGGCAGGCGTCGCCGTCCGCATTGCGATCGATAGCAGGGCCTTTGCAGCAGCAGCGTTGCCATCCGCCGCAGCGAGCGAAAGCGCGACCAAGTTGGCAGCCTGTACGATCGCACTCCCGTTAGCGAGCTCGTGCGCAAACTCGACCCGAAGCCTAGTCTCATCGATCAGCAGCGCAGCCGCGATCATAGGCACGTCCATGCCGCTGCCGGCGCAAAGCGCTACGCGTCGGCTCAAGTCCGCGTCATTGCCAGATGTGGCCGGGGGCAGCGTTGCCTTGGGGGTGACAGGGCGCTCAGTTTCGATTGCAACTGATTTGCGGGCTGGTCGACCGGCTCCGGATCGAGGTCCGCCATGCTTTGGCGACTTGATTTCCGACTTGATTACGGACTTATCCAAGTTGAGTTTGGTGGGGCGCTTCGTGGTAGCGCCGTCACTCCCCGCCGCCGCGCCAGAAATGGCGGATTTGCTGGGCTTTTGTTGTTTCGGGCGGCCAGCGCCGCGCCTTGGTCCGCCGTGCGGCATCATCGCGCTCCTCTTGAATAACTTGAATTCTTGATTGTTGAAAAACCACGCCGCGCGCAGGGAATCTCTCCGTGGGAGCCATAGGGGTCCAGTAGAGCGGAACATGTCCACATCCGGGGCCCCCCCCCCGGTCACCGCGGCTGCGCCCGGGGCGTAGAGGGCGCGGCCGCCGCGGCCGCCTTGAGGTCGGCTAACCAGATCTGTCGGCGCAGTTGGTCCGCGACTCCCTCGCGTTCACGGTGAATCCGATTGCGGTACTGTTTGGCCATGATGATCTCTGTTGTCTGAAAAGTGCTGTTTCTCGGATTAGATGATAGCTAAGCCACCGCTGGCGGCGGGTTGTGGAATGCGTCGATCGCAGTGCGCGTTACTTCGAGTAACGTGGTTGAAGCGGCAGTTTCTTTGCCAAAGATCTCGGCATCATGTGTAAGTCGAGCAACGGCGAGCAGCATGGCGCGGGCAGCCAGATCGCCGTCACCTTGGAGCATTTCAATCACCGTACAGAGTACGTCATTCGCGATGTCGCCCAGGGCAAAGCTGTCGTTGTCTTCTTTAGCTCCACGCACTCGTGTTCCGCTAAAGCTACCGTGCACCACGTTACTCATGAATCTTCTCCGTTGATGGTTGGGTCAGTTGTGCCGGGCTGAATGTTGAAGGTGCTGCCATCAGCACGGCAGCGCATCGCCAAGCCGAACTTGCGCATGTTCCGATTGAATGCGGCGATGTCCGAGGCCGGTATGCGATCCTCTTCAGGAGCGACGTCAGCGACGATACGCTCCCACGACCTCACGTTCTGGTCTCGCCGGGACTGCCCATCGATGACCTGCGCCATCGCTTCGAGGCGGTAAGTCTCTTCCCGGCGTGTTGCGACCAACGGGTCAGCAATGGCCCGTATCTGCCCCACTGCCGGCATGAAGCCTCGTTCCGAACGCTTGATCGCCTCATCGATCGAATGCGCTAGGATGTCATGCGGCAGATCCCACAGCAGCCGGCCGGTCTCCTGCAGCCACGCAGCGGCCCGGTCCGGATCCCTTTCATGCCCGTGGGCCATTGCCATGCTAGAAAGCCGCTTCTTCAACCAGTCACGAGGGCACGGAGCAAGGGAGGATCGATAAACTCGAGCGCCTTCGACCACCTGCCGGCGCTCCTCGCTCGACACGATCGAGAACATTGCATCGGCCGCGTTCCACGGCGTGCTGCGGAACCGGTTGTCAGCCAAAGTCGACGCGATTGTGGGCGGCAATGTAGGCGTCGCCAGCTGCGCTGCGATTTGTCTGCGATCGTCCAATCGGGCGAGATTGTTCATTTTGGATATCCTTAATTGGGAAGAGGCCGAGCCAGAGCTCACGCGTCGATTGGTCGAGGACATCGCCAGGCGGGTGGCCGTCATCAGAAAGCTTCCGAAGCTGCTCGATGCTGAGGGCCAGCGCGCGACTGGTCGGCTTCGCGCCCTTCGTTCGACGCATCTCCAGCCAGCCCTCCCACGCTTCCACAGGGATCCAGTCCGGCAGCTTCACCACTGGTGAAGAAGCTGAGCTGGATTGCGCTCGCCTCTTCGGAGAAGACGAAGTCTTCGAAGAAGATTGGTTGTTCTTGGCTATTAGGGTGTCAGTGGGACGGGCCTTGGAAGCGTTTGTGACGGGCGTCGGATCGACGGGCGTCGCACTGACGCCCGTCACGCTGACGGGTTTGGGATCAGCTAGAACCGGGTGAACGGTATAGATGGCAGTATCGTGCCGGCGCTGGCGCTGAGTGATATGCCCAGCGTCAACCAGACGACGGATAGCCCGCTGGACCGTACGTTCGGACTTGCCGAGCTTCTCGACTAAGTGCGCGATCGAGGGCCACGCCTTGCCTTCCTTCGCCATGAAGGCGAGGCGGACCAGCACGGCGCGCTCGTGTTCGTCCAAGCCGGGTACGTCGTAGGCGTCCCGAATGAGGTCAAAGCCATCTCTCATGGCCGGAGCCTTGAGAAGGATATCAGGCGTGGTTTCCGGTTCGGAACAGCTATGCTATTCGCAGTGTGCCCGCCCGCCTGGTGAGCTATTTCAGCCCCCGTTCCGGTTGCAGCCGGACGGGGGTTTCTGATTCCTAGCCTCGGCGGTGGACGGTAGTGCGCCCATTCTGCACCCGCACGACCAATAGGCCGATCGCAATTCCGAGCTAAGTCATTGAGAAGTTTGGTGCACCCGACTGGATTCGAACCAGTGGCCTCTGCCTTCGGAGGGCAGCGCTCTATCCAGCTGAGCTACGGGTGCCTGAGGCGTGCGCGTAGCAAAGCCTAGTCGGGTGCGCCA